>ERZ1066123.1832-NODE-1832-length-11929-cov-6.011622_pt1 | contig 11929 bp, 10 predicted proteins | sample MGYA00382770_ERZ1066123 | MGnify/ENA primary metagenome ERZ1066123 (study PRJEB33369, sample SAMEA5778353) | biofilm metagenome | biome: Industrial cooling water; feature: Water cooling tower basin; material: Biofilm | place: United Arab Emirates | collected...
TGCATAATTTAAAATATGTTAATTCCTCAATTAGAAAGATTTTTAACGGAAAAGTTAAGTGAAAATAAAAGACAAAATAGAATATATTTATTATTTTGGTTGATTTTAAGCTTGTGTTTTGCCGCTGTTTATATTGGTTTAGGAATACGGCAAGGTTTTAGTAGTGAGTATGTCATTGGAGATGATGCACGGGAATATCTATCTTGGATGTATCGTTATTTAAACCCAAATTTATTCCCTAATGATTTAATTGCCGATTATTTTCAATCTGTTACACCAATTGGATATGGTGGAATTTATCGGTTGATGATGAGTTTGGGAGTTGATGCAATTGTACTGAGTAAAATTTTACCAATCGTATTAGGGTTAACTACAACAGCTTATGGATTTGCTGTTTGTATGCAAATATTGCCAGTACCTATAGCAGGATTTTTGGCAACTTTAATATTGAATCAAAGTCTTGGTCTTCACGATGACCTTTTCTCCGGTTGTCCTAGAGATTTTACTTACCCGTTATTTTTAGCCTTTTTGTATTATTTAATGCGAGGTTCGGCACCAGGAGTTATAGTAGCGTTTATAATTCAAGCATTGATTTACCCATTAATAGCGTTTATTGAATTGGTAATTTTGTTTTTGCGACTATGGGATTGGCAAAACATGCGTTTTCGCTTTTCGCAACAGAGACAAAGTTATATACTATTTGGCTTTGCTTTGGCTGCTGCGTTGATTACAATTACACCTTATGCTTTGCAGTCCTCACAGTTTGGCCCAACAATTACCGATGCAATGGCATTCACAATGCCAGACTATTTTAGAGGTGGCAGAGTCAGTTATTATAACGATAATATTGTCAGTTTTTGGCTTGATGGTAGAGACAGTGGTCTTTTTGCTTTGCTAAACCCGGTTCAACTTTTGATTGGGCTTTTTTTACCAGTAATACTTGTATACCAGCAAAAATTTTCAACCAAGTTAAAAATAACGAATCAAGTAAAAGTATTATTACAGGTTGTTTTAGCATCTACAGCAATGTTTTTTATTGCTCATGCTTTATCATTTAAGCTGCACTTTCCCAGTCGATATACCCATCACACCTTTAAGATAGTACTTGCAATTGGCGCCGGAGTTGTGTTGAGTGTGTTGTTAGAGACAGCTTTTGATTGGGTAAGACAAACCCAGTCGAGTAAAAGTATAAAACAAATTTTGATATATTTCGTTACTGCGATAGTAGGCGCCGCACTAGTTTTATATCCAACGACTTTAAAAACTTTTCCCAAAACTCTATATGTAGTAGGTAGCGCACCAGCACTATATGAATTTTTACAGAAGCAACCGACCAATAGCTTAGTTGCATCGTTAGCAGAAGAAGCAGACAATATACCGCATGCAGCAAAGCAATCAATTTTAGTAGGTAAAGAATATGCTTTACCTTTCCATACAAAGTATTATGCTCAGTTTAGTCAACGTATGACTGACTTGATTAATGCTCAATATAGTCAAGATATCAGCCAGGTGGTTAATTTTATAGATAAATACCGTGTTAAATATTGGCTTTTAGAGCGTAATGCTTTTGAACCGGATTATATAAGTAAAAATACTTGGATTCAACAGTATCAACCTGCTGCAAAAATAGCTGATTCTAAGCTTTTACAAGGAAGTAATTTTGTTTTGCCTGGGTTGATAAAGTCTTGTGGTGTGGTTGAAACAGGGGATTTGTTTTTGCTGGAGGCTGAATGTATAAAAAAAGGTGGGTAGGGTGGGCAATGCTCACCCTACAGACTTTAGAGGGGAATTAGTTCGGGGTAATGTTGTAATAATTGGTCGTTAGTAAGTTCATCACCGAACTGTGCGGGTGAGAAGTGTACTTGTGCGGCGCGGATTTTATTTTTGTAATGTAAGCTAATTAATGCTTTTAAACCTTCTTTTAATGCTTGGATATTAGATAAGTCGGTTTCAAGCTCAGGTACTTCTCCTTCAAAAGCTGCTGTTAGCATGACAACAACGTTGCGGGTAGCAGGCGCCGATAATGGTTCGTTTGTATTTGGCGAAGTATAATCAGGTTCACTCAGGTAGCGTTGGGCAGAGTCTGTAAATAGTTCGTTGACAAAATCTCCTGCTTCCCCTTCACTCCAAAATACATCGCCTTCGTTAGCTGCGGATGTCCAATATTCATCGTATTGCAGCAAACTCTCGCAAACCCTTACTAGTCCTTCACTTACTGTTTGCATGTCGCCCTCGTTTTGTAAAACGAAGCGCGCGACATCGTTTAATGTACCTAAAATTGGCGCCACTTCTGACCCTGCTAAATGTACAAACAAGCGGCAAACTACATAACGAGTCTTACCCAGCATTCGGTTGAACATAAATACTCCTTTCAAAAACTATCTATTGACCTATATAGTGAAACCCTTTAATAAAATCAATAACTGTACTTACAGAGAAAGGTATAAATTTTACAGCTTCGTCATATTTATCGTCATAAACAGCATCGCTAACATCAGAACGATTGATTAAACGCTTGCCAAAATTAGGGTGTTCATGAACTATAAGATTTTGCGAACTCGAATTTGTTAAAATCACTTGTGTTGGCGCCTGAAAGAAAGAAAGGCGCTGTGTGAGTGCAAGAATATTCTTGACCTGTTTAATTGTATCAGCTTGACGAAGTGCTTCTTCTAGCTGTTGGTTAAAACTTTGAATGCGATGGAATGGGATGGAGGCATCGTTAGATGTATCATCACTCTTCATCATCTCGACTACGGAAATTAAATTTCGCTGGGTACTTTTGGCATCTTGAAAGGGCAAAATTGCAATACAGGCTGTAGGTAATAACAATTCATCGCTATCTATTCGGAATGTAAAAACTGTTCGGCGCCTACTATTTTCTACGCTTGGTGGTTGTTTTAGCTTTAAATACTGCTGGGCAATTTGGAAGTACGCTCCCGATATGGCAAAGTTCGCTTCATGGTCAAGTGGTTTATCAACGATAATGCTAATTGTTGGCGAGGTGGCGTTGAAAAAATCACGCGACCCTTCTGGAGTGAAATATTGAATTATCGAAGAGTCTCCTGTTGGGCTTAAATCAATCCACTCGCAAATTATGCCATCTGTTTTTAATCCAAATCGAGTAGTAGCATAAAGTTTTGCGCCCGTCAATGTTGCACCCGTTAAATCAGCGCTTACCCATTCGGCTTTAATTAATTTCGCGCTCGTTAAATTCGCATGAACTAAACTGGCGCCTGTTAAATTGGCGTTACTAAGATTGGCGTTATTTAGGTTTGCACCACTCAATTTTGCACCGCTTAAATCTGCCCAACTTAAGTCTGTATCCGATAAATCTACCCAACGGAGGTTGGCGCCGCTAAGGCAGGCACCACTCAGATTTGCTCGACTGAGGTTAGCTTGCCGAAGTTCAGCATCACGAAGATTGGCGCCACTTAAGTCGGTGCGACATAAATCACTATTAATTAAATTTACTTGTTCTAAATTTGCTCCTGTTAAAAAACCACCTCTAAGACAAACATCACTCATATTTGCTCGACTGAGGTTTGCTTGTCGCAATGTCGCTTCGCGAAGGTCAGCGTTTTTGAGATTCGCTTGCACTAGATCGGTATGGCTAAGATTCGCGCGAATTAATTCGGTACGAACTAGCGAAGCTTTACGAAGTATGGCATGACTAAGGTCAGCGCGAATCAAATTTGCAACATTAAGGCTAGCACCTTTAAGGTCAGTACCCATTAAATGGGCGCCGCTAAGTCTCGCAACATTTAATTTGGCGTACCTCAAATTGGCGGTATTAAGATTGGCGCCTGATAAATTAACGACACTTAAGTTTGCTTGGCTCAAGTTGACACCGTTGAGTTTTGCACCGCTTAAGTTTGCTTCGCTGAGGTCAACACCGCTAAAGTCTCGCACCCCCATAGCATATTTTTCTAGGAACTCCTCTGCCTTCATTCGCGCTACCCTTAAATTGCCAACTTACTTTTTTTATAACTTGTGAATATCGGTATATTAGGACTTGGATTAATTGGTGGCTCCTTGGGTTTAGATTTACGAGCTTGCGGACATCATGTAATTGGTGTGTCGCGACGTGCTTCAACTATAGAGACAGCAGTTGCCATCGGTTGTGTTGACTCTTCGTCAGTTGACATTGATGTACTTGGCGCCGCAGAGGTGGTATTTATATGTACACCTCTTGGGCTTATTGTGCCCAGTATTGAGCAATTGATAACGGTATTGCCAAAATCTACTGTTTTAACGGATGTCGGGTCAGTAAAAACACCGATAGTTGAAGCAGCATCAACATTATGGTCTAATTTCGTTGGTGGACATCCAATGGCAGGAACGGCTGATAGTGGTATTGAAGCAGCCTTAAAAAATTTATTCGTACAAAGACCATATGTGTTAACACCAACCGAAGCAACACCTGCGTCAGCTGTTGAGGTGGTATCTGAATTAGTAAAACAATTAAACTCCAATATTTACTACTGCGCTCCAGAACAGCACGACCGAGCGGTTAGTTGGATTTCTCATTTACCTGTAATGGTAAGTGCTTCCTTAATAGCGTCATGTATGGAAGAAACAGATAATCAAGTTTTACAACTAGCGCAAAACTTAGCAAGCTCTGGTTTTAAAGATACAAGTCGTGTTGGTGGGGGTAATCCCGAATTAGGCGTAATGATGGCAAAATATAATCGTGAAGCTTTATTAACATCAATGCATCAATATCGCCACAAGTTTGATGAAATTATTAATTTAATCGAGCAAGAAAATTGGGAGAGCTTAGAAAATATATTAAAGTCTAATCAAAACAGGCGCCCAGACTTTTTGTAAATATTAAGATACTGGCAACGGATATAACGGATGTAACGGATGGGAAAATATCAATTGTAAAATGAGATAAAGAACTCTTTGTGAATAGAGGGAACGGGAAATGGTGTTACAAACTGAAAAACGTTATTATACTCTAGAGGAATATTTAGAGCTTGAGTCAGTGGAATTTTAAATTAGCTTTAAAGATATTTACACACGGGTTGATTTTAATTTGGTTGAAGAATGATTAATTAGTTAATTGTTCTTGTGATGGTGGTATTCTGATAATAAATGTTGTGCCTTCACCTGGCGCCGAAAGGCATTGTATAGAGCCATTATGCTTTTGGGTAATTATTTGATGACAAATAGATAAACCCATACCTGTACCTTTACCGACTGGTTTAGTGGTAAAGAAAGGGTCGAATATTTTAGCTAATGCTTCTTTAGGGATTCCAACTCCGTTATCAGAAATGCAAATAGCTATGTTATCATTGTTTGTAAGTTCAGTGGCGATGTATATTGTCGGTTTATTATTTATCGAGTTGTTTACTAGTGATGCGTTGGTAATTAAAGATTTATCAAATGCATCAATTGCGTTAGTTAGAAGATTTAAAAATACTTGATTTAACTGTCCTGCATAACATTCAATTAAAGGTAAATCACCATACTCTTTAACTACTTCAATATGGAGACGATTGTTTTGTTTGAAACGATGCTCTAATATCATTAAAGAACTATCGATTCCTTCGTGTATATTAACTTTTTTATACTCGGCTTCGTCCATTCGGGAAAAATTCCGTAGCGAAAGGACTATTTTTTTGATACGGTCTGCCCCAATTTTGATAGATTGAAGTAATTTGGGCAAATCCTCCATAATGTATTCTAATTCAGTAGCTTCAATTTGAGGTATACTTTGATTATTTATAATTGAATTATTTAAATTTTCTTGATAAGCGGCAATTAAGTTAAATAAATATTGAACATATTCACGCGCAGGTTCAATATTCCCATATATAAAACTAATCGGGTTATTGATTTCATGTGCAATTCCTGCTACGAGTTGTCCTAAAGATGACATTTTCTCATTATGAATAAATTGGGTTTGTGTACGCTGTATTTCTTGAAGTGCATTTGCTAATTCTTGTGATTGTTGTTTTATTTTTTCTTGTGCTAGTTTTTGCTCGGTAATATCAATAAATATCCCGTTGTACAATGCATATCTAGTTTTTTCTCTAACTGGTTCAGATTGACCGTAAATCCACTTTTGCTTACCAGAGCGAGTAATAATTCTAAACTCACTAACCCAAGGTGCATTTTGATGTATAGCAGAATTTATCGAAAATATTAATGAAGTAAAATCTTCTGGATGAATCAAAGATAAAATAGGGTCATTCCCTTCTACCAAGTCGGATTCATCTAATTCAAAAATTATTTTTGCTTTAGAACTTAAATAGTTAAAATGCGCTTGTCCAGTTTTTAAGTCAAACTCATACTGATAAATTGTTCCAGGTACTAAGCTATTGATATTAATCAGACGCTGTTCTCGTTCTCTCAATGCAATTTCTGCTTGCTTACGCTCGCTAATATCACGCATCACTGCTAAAAGGTGAGGTTTTCCACTATAAATACATCTACTAGCATTAACTTCCACATCAAAATTAGTACCGTCTTTACGTATATCAACAGCTTGACACCTATAATCATTTCCATTTCTAACAGTTTCCAGAAATTGCTCAAATTGATGCTGGGAGTCAGGATGAATGTATGCTGTTGGTGGTAATTGGATAAATTCGTCGTATGAATAACCGTGCATTTTACAAGTTGCAGGATTAACTTCTACTAAATTTGCTGTTTCCATATCAAAAATTAATATTCCGTCGGTGACAGCTTCAAAAATATTACGGTATTCTATAGCTTTTTTTTCTAATGCTTTTTTCGTTGCCATTTCGACTGTGACATCACGTGAAATACCCACAGTCATCACAACTTCGTCCTGAAGGTTGCGTACAGCAGATTTTGTGGTATTCAAGACACGAACTTTTTTATCATGTCTTAATGCGCGTTCTTTGGGAATAACTAGAGTTTGTCCGGTTTTAAAAACATATTGGTCGTCTTTTATGTATTTTTGCGTATGTTCTGGTTCATCAAAAGGTATATCAGTAATACCTTGTAACTCATCTTTGGTCATGCCATAAAATTCACAAAATGCTTTATTCGCCCATATAATTTGTGAATCGGCGCCTTTAATTAGAACCAAGTCATTGATAGCGTCTAATATTTGATGATATGTACTTTCTGTCTGGCGTAGTGCTGCTTCTAACTGCGTTTGCTGTGAGAAGGCGGTTTCTAGCTCAGAAATGCGCGCTTGCAAAGTATTCAATTCATGAAGCAGTTCGGTAGACATAATAACACACTCAAATATTTTTTTGCTATGAAAGCTTATTTATAGAGTGCCCAAGTTTTAAGCAAAATTCACATAATACTGTAAATCTTCATCTGATAAAGCTGGATGGGAGAGGGGAGAGGAAAAAACAGGTTGTTTCAAATAATGAAACGACATAGGGACTTGGACAAAGTATGGCTTAAGGTAGAAGCTAATATACGTATTGCAGTTCATACAGTCTTAATACCCGTGCAACAAAAGCTTCACAACGAGTATCTAGATTGGAAGTACTTCTTCTAAAATATATTGCTTACACCAAATGTTAAACAAAGAACCACACGACCAATATAGTAACGAATCGAATAATCAAACTCCTAACTCCAAGCGTCATCGACTTTGGGGAAGAGCTATTTTTAATCTATCCCTGGTATTAGTCGGGTCAGGTATGACGCTTGCAGGTGGTTATATTGCTGGACAGCAACAAAAAGATGCATCGAACCTTGTTGTTGGGTCAGTGAAAGCTGCTTCTGCTGCCATTGGGGAGTCAAATTTTGTAACCAACGTTGTCAACAAAGTTGGGCCTGCGGTTGTTCGGATAGATTCTGCGCGTACCGTCAAAGCTTCGTTACCTGATGAATTCAATGACCCGTTTTTCCGTCGCTTTTTTGGTGCCCAAGGTCAAATTCCTCAGCAAAAGCGAGTCGAGCGTGGTACCGGTTCAGGGTTTATACTCAGTGCAGATGGTCGCATTTTGACGAATGCCCATGTCATTGACGGCGCCGATACAGTAAAAGTAACGTTAAAAGATGGTCGTAGTTTTCAAGGTAAAGTTATTGGTAAAGACGAATTAACTGATGTTGCGGTTGTAAAGATTCAGGCAAACAACTTACCAACAGTAACAATTGGAAATTCCGACCAACTGCAACCTGGTGAATCAGCTATTGCCATTGGTAATCCCCTTGGTTTGGATAATACAGTTACTACAGGGGTAATTAGTGCTACTGGTCGTAGTAGTAATTCAATTGGCGCCCAAGATAAGCGTGTTAGTTACATTCAAACCGATGCAGCAATTAACCCAGGTAACTCAGGTGGTCCATTGCTCAACTCTAGGGGTGAAGTTGTTGGAATGAATACCGCTATTATACAAGGAGCGCAAGGTTTAGGATTTGCAATTCCAATTGGCACAGCACAGCGCATCTCCAACCAATTAATTGCAACAGGTAAAGTTCAACATCCTTACTTGGGTATTCAAATGCAAGCTTTGAGCCAGGAGTTGAAAGAAAATATTAACTCTGACCCAAATAGCGGTTTAAATGTTGACAGTGATAAAGGTGTTTTGGTACGTCGTGTAGTTCCCAACTCTCCCGCAGCACAAGCAGGAATTCGTGCAGGTGACATTATTCAAAAACTCAATGGTCAACCCGTCGCTGATGCATCGAGCGTTCAAAAAGTCGTCGAAGATACCAAAATTGGCGCCGATTTACGTATGGATGTACGTCGCAACGGTCAAAATGTAGTTATTTCTGTTCGTCCTGGAGCTTTTCCAACTCAAGCACAACCACAATAACACAATGATGTAAAGACGTTACATGTAACGTCTCTACATCATTGTGATTTTGAATACTTTGAAACCCTAGAATAGCTCAATATGTCCAGGTGAATGAGATAAGTAAATCTCATAGCTGGCATTAGTTTTTTATTGTCAAGTACTCTTGCTAAATTGTTACAAAAGTTTTAATATCTTAACAAAAGAAACCCGGTTTTTGTCATAAACCGGGTTTCTAAGGTTTTAAGTTGTAAATATAGTAAAAGCTTTATTGATTATTACATTTTCTCCCAATCTCCTCGATTCACTCAAAGAATCGAGGTTTTTTGTGTATTTCAAAGAAACCCAGTTTCTAGGGTTTCTAAAATTTGAGGTTTTTTGAAGCGCTATGTATCGCAAAATTGTATTCTTTTAAGGTAAATAAATCTAAGCTTTATAGCATACCAGTAGGGTTACAAATAATATTAAATGGGTGGTGTGCGTTATACGGGGCAAAATCTAAAACGAAGTGTAAAGCGGAAATTGCTAATTCAGGTATAGTGATAAGCTTAAAGCAAGAAGGGCACCTGCAACAGGAACAGCTGTGCCAAACTCTAATCTACGCTTTTTGAGAATCTCAATCACAGAAATTGGAATGATGAGGGGCCACAGAATAGTAGTGATACAGCACATAACGAAAGATAAAAAAGTGTCTTCTACAGACGAACTGGGATGACGCAATGCAAATATTATCCAATTAAAGAAAAAACAGAAGGTCACTAGCACATAACTAATAACCATAATCAGTTCAGTTTTGTTCACCGTGGACTCTCCTTAATATTGTGGTATTGACATCAGACAGAAGGCTAAATTAGCTGTATAGAACATATACGCGCTTATTGAGTAGATGTTAATTGAATTCTTGAGACTAATAAATCAGTACATTCACTTATTTTTAAATCACTATACATCAATCAACAATTATACTTGTTGACTTATTTTTACTTCACTAACTTTTAGTCTAAAATTTACAAGACCAAAGTGTAGATATCATCATCTGGTTAGTTTTGGATAATAATCTGTCAAATTCTTACGTACAAAGACTTATATCGCCAAAAATACTTCATACTAGCTTTACATTTCATTTAAAAGAACCTGTATAATTTGTATTATTTTTTTCAAAAAAAATAGTAATAACATGTAGTTACTGAATACTGTCTTCGTAAATAAAGAGACTAGACAGGATGAAAATAATAGTTATAATCGCATCCTTACAGGTTATTAAAGATATTTTTTTCCTTGTCTGAAATGATTAGTAATGCTTATACATGCAGTGTGTGTAGTGTTACCTTAGTTACCAATTACACAAAACAAACACTATCAAGCAATTAACTTGATAGTAGGTTATGTAGAAATATTGCGAGAATTTAAAGATTTTAAGTTTTTTATGGTGTAGATAAGAAATCGCGGTTAGCTTTGAAGAAAGAAATTTTGACTTACAAAAATTTTGTTATTTGTTACCTACTATACATCTATGAATTCTTGTCCCTGTTGTTCTGACAGACTTTTGCGACACGTCCGAAAGACTGAAGTTTACTGGTTCTGTCGTAACTGTCGCCAAGTTATGCCTGTGCTAATCTGGAAAAAACACGCATCTTCACTCGAATCTGTAAAAACTATAACTAGCTAGTTTAGTTAATTTAAGATGCTTCGCTTTCTAGAACAGCTTTGGCTTTGAGAAGTTGGTGACGGTGTTCGTCGCTAAGAGTTGGGTATTCTAAGTCGAGTTGTTTGAGCTTGCTACAAATAATATCGGCAACTGCAAGACGTGCAAACCACTTGTGATTGCTTGGGATAATATACCAAGGCGCCCAGTCAGTACTAGTATGATTGAATACGTCCTCGTAAGCTTCCATATAATCGTCCCAATATGCGCGTTCTTCAACGTCGCTCATAGAAAACTTCCAATTTTTTTCAGGCAATTCAATTCGCCGCAAAAACCGCCTTTTTTGTTCAGATTTTGATATATTTAGAAAAAATTTGAGAATAACAATACCATTGTTTGTCAAGTATTTTTCATAATTATTAATATCCTCAAATCGCTGTTTCCATATTTTTTTACCTGGTGAATGAGGCAAACGCTCGTTTAGCAGAATATGAGGATGAACACGAGCAATTAGTACTTCTTCGTAATACGAACGATTAAAAATACCAATTCTACCGCGTTCGGGTAGAGCTTTTGTACTGCGCCATAAAAAATCATGGTCTAATTCTTCTGTACTTGGAGACTTAAAGCTGTAAACTTGACACCCTTGAGGATTAATTCCTGACATCACATGTTTTATTGTGCTGTCTTTGCCTGCTGCGTCCATTGCTTGGAATATTATTAATAGAGCGTATTGGTCATGAGCATAGAGAATATCTTGGTATTTTCCTATTCGCTCGATACCTACTCGTAGTTTTTCCGAAGCATCGGTTTTATCTCCATATTGCGCTGTGTATTCAGGGTCATAATCTTTGAGAGAAAACTTGGCGCCTGGTTTTGCAATAAAATTATCGTGGTTCATATTATGCCTCCTAGTGGGTCAGGTTTACATATGCCTAATTCTTGTAACTTAATTTTTACATCATCCCACTCGGCGCCGCAGTAATAGTACTTTTTATCGAGAATATTCGCTATATAATAACCTTGCTTACCACCATTGATACGAAACAACTCAATGGCAATCTTTTTAGTCGAAGTACCAAAAGCTGCAAGTAAAGCTTCGTGAGACAACCAAGGTGCGTTAAATAAATTTAAAAATGGTTTCCCTTTACCAAAAGCCCAACCGTCATTTCGACGTTCAACAATTCGATAGTAAACTGGGTAATACACAGTATCTGAATCTGACATTGTTTATATTTGAGTTTATTTAGCAATATATTAAAATGAAGGAAGCCCCTAGAGTATTATTCTAGGGACATAGGCCGATTAAGTTAGATTAGTTACGGTCGTCTTGGGACTCGTCATGTGGTTCATCTACCACATCGTCAATATCGTTTTTCACGACTTCCGAGTTAACGAGGTATATCTCGTCATCGACTTTATTACGCTTTTCCCATTGACCAAGTAAAGTGCGAATAAAGATTTTGACGGGATTCCAAAACCCTCGATGACCGTTACCATTTTGTTTCAAATTATTACCTCCTTTTTTTACTACTGGGGACTATATTTG
>ERZ1066123.1836-NODE-1836-length-11919-cov-10.081001_pt1 | contig 11919 bp, 9 predicted proteins | sample MGYA00382770_ERZ1066123 | MGnify/ENA primary metagenome ERZ1066123 (study PRJEB33369, sample SAMEA5778353) | biofilm metagenome | biome: Industrial cooling water; feature: Water cooling tower basin; material: Biofilm | place: United Arab Emirates | collected...
CCGGCAAGGGCTTCGTCTTCGCGATGAAGAGCCTCGACAACGGCCGCATTTCCGTGGGCGCGGCGGCGACCGGCTATGCCCGCCGGGCCTTGGACAGCGCGCTGCGCTATGCCAACGAGCGCAAGGCCTTTGGCGAGCCGATCGCCAATTTCCAGCTCATCCAGCAGATGCTCGCCGACAGCGAGATCGAGATCTACGCCGCCGAAGCGATGATGAAGGACGTCACCGCCCGCGCAGACCGGGGCGAAAACATTCTTGTGAAAGCGGCCGCGTTCAAAGTGTTTGCGAGCGAAATGTGCGGCCGCGTAGTCGACCGCGTGGTGCAAGTCTATGGCGGGGCGGGCTATTTGGCGGAATACGACGCCGAACGCTTCTTCCGCGATGCGCGTATCTACCGCATCTACGAGGGCACGACGCAGATCCTCCAGCTCCAGATCGCCAAGCACATGCTGCGCGAGTGGGCGGCGCATAACTAAGGGAGAGCAGCGCCCACCCCGCTGCGACTAGGCGGCAGAGCCGCCAAGTCTCGCTCCCCTCCCGCTTGCGGGAGGGGTTGGGGGTGGGCCCGGAACGACATGTATAACCTTTTGAACGACCTCTCGATCGTCGAAGTCTCCAGCTTCGTCGCCTCGCCCACGGCGGGGCTCTATTGCGCGCAGCTGGGCGCGGAGGTGATCCGCGTCGACCACAAGGCGGGCGGGCTCGATTACAACCGCTACATGCTGACCCGCGAGGGGCGCAGCCTCTCGTGGGAGAACCTCAACCGCGCCAAGAAGTCGGTCGCGCTCGATCTGCAATCCCCCGAGGGGCGCGAGCTGCTGGTGGAACTGGCGGCGAGCGTCGGCCAGTGCATCACCAACCTGCCCGAACAGTCCTTCCTCAGCCACGCCGCGATGCAGGCGAAGCGCGAGGATATGGTGAGCCTTCGCGTGATGGGCTGGCACGACGGGCGCCAGGCGATGGATTTCACCGTCAACGCCGCTGCCGGCTATCCGCTGATGACGGGACCGGAGGACTGGGACCCGGCCACCGCGCCTCCGGTCAACCAGGTGCTGCCCGCGTGGGATTTCATCACCGGGGCCTATGGCGCCTTCGCCCTGCTCGCCGCGCTGCGCCACCGCGACAGGACGGGTGAGGGCAGCGAAGTGCGTCTGCCGCTGGGCGACGTCGCCATCGGCACCATGGCCAATGCCGGATTGCTCGCCGAAGTGCTCTACCGCGGCGGGGACCGCGAACGGCTCGGCAATGCGATCTGGGGCGCGTTCGGGCGGGACTTTCGCACGAAGGACGGCATCAGGTTCATGGTCGCCGCGCTCACCCCCAAGCAGTGGAGCGGCCTCGTCAAGGCGTTCGGGTTGCAGGACGGCATCGCCGCGCTGGAGGCCGAACTCGGCGTCCGCTTTGCCGATGGGGACACGCCGCGCTTCCGGCACCGTGCCCGGCTGTTCGATCTGTTCCAGAGCGCGGCGGGCGCGTTGGATTACGCCGCGCTCGAAGCCCGCATGGCCGCCAAAGCCTGCACCTTTGAACGCTATCGAACCGCCTATGAAGCGGCAACGGACCGGCAACTGGTAGCGGACAACCCGCTGTTCGGCCCCGCCCCCGCCAACCCCTCGGGGTTCGACTACCCCGCCACGCGCAGCTTCGCGAACCTTCCGGGCCGCGATGCGGGCGACCCGGCTCCTGCGCCCTACCTTGGTCAGCATTCGGAAGAGGTGCTGGCCGAGAAGCTGGGCCTCTCCTCCGGCGCAATCGGCAAGCTGGTCGATGCGGGGACGGTGGCTTTGAGCGACAAGTGACACCCCATCCGTTCGTGTCGAGCGAAATCGAGACACCTGCGCAAGGCCTCTCAACTTCGCTCGAGGCGAACGGAATCGTTGGAGAATTGATGCCATGACCAGACGCGCCGCCATCTGCACCCCCCTGCGCACCCCGGTGGGCAAGTTCCTCGGCGGGCTTTCCAGCATGAACGCCGGACAGCTCGGCGCGGTGATCCTCAAGGCGCTGATGGAGCGTTCCGGTATCGACCCCGAGCGCGTGGACGATGTCGTGTTCTCCCAAGGCTACGGCAATGGCGAGGCGCCCGCCATCGGCCACTGGTCGTGGCTCGCGGCGGGCCTGCCCATCGAGGTGCCCGGCTTCCAGCTCGACCGGCGCTGCGGCTCCGGCGTGCAGGCGGTCGCCACGGCGGCGATGATGGTCGAGACCGGCATGGCCGACGTCGTGGTCGCGGGCGGTGTCGAGTCCATGTCGAACGTCGAGCACTACACCCTCGCCGCGCGCGGGGGCGTGCGGATGGGCGACATGGTGCTCCACGACCGACTCTCGCGGGGGCGGGTGATGAGCCAGCCGGTCGAGCGTTTCGGCGTCATCACCGGCATGATCGAGACCGCCGAGAACCTCGCCAAGGATTACGGCATCACCCGCGAGGAGGCCGATGCCTTCGCGGTTCGCTCGCACCAGAATGCTGCGCACGCGTGGGCGGAGGGCAAGTTTGCCGAACAGCTCGTCCCCGTCACCATCCCGAGCCGCAAGGGCGACCCGGTAGTGTTCGACCATGACGAAGGCTACCGGACGGACGCCAGCATGGAGACGCTCGGCAAGCTTGCCCCGATAGACCTGTGCCGCGACCCCGAAGCCATCGTCACCGCCGGGAACGCCAGCCAGCAGAACGATGCAGCGGCGGCCTGTCTGGTGGTGGCAGAGGACAAGCTCGAGGAACTGGGCCTCACCCCGATGCTGTGGTTCGGCGGCTGGGCGGCGGCGGGATGCGATCCCTCGCGCATGGGCATCGGGCCGGTGCCGGCGGTGGAGCGCCTGTTCGAACGGCGCGGCTACAGCTGGGACGATATCGGCCTTGTCGAACTCAACGAGGCCTTCGCGCCGCAGGTGCTCGCCGTGCTCAAGGGCTGGGGCTGGTCGGAGGACGATTCGCGCCGCGACATCCTCAACGTCAATGGCTCGGGCATCAGCCTCGGCCACCCCATCGGTGCGACCGGGGGCCGCATCCTTGCCGACATGGCGCACGAGATGCACCGGCGCGGCGTGCGCTATGGGCTGGAGACGATGTGCATCGGCGGCGGGCAGGGGATCGCCGCTGTGTTCGAGCGCGCCGCATGAGTTTCGAGGCATGGATCGGGCGCGAAACCCGCGCGACGGATCGGCTGGACGAGGGGCTGGCCGCCCGCTGGCTCGCCACATTCGACCTCGCCAAGCCCCATCCCGCGATCATGCCGCAGGGCATCCACTTCGCGCTCTGCACGCCTGAGGCCGCCACCGCGAGGCTCGGCGAGGACGGGCACCCGGCGCGCGACGATTCGCCCGGCAGCTTTCTCCCCCCCTTCCCCCAATTCGATTCTGGGCCGCGCCGGATGTGGGCCTCGTCCAAGATGCAGTTCGTTTCCCCCATCGCCATCGGGGCCGTGATCGAGCGGGTCAGCCGCGTCGCCTCCGTCAGCGAGAAATCGGGCGGATCGGGCCGCCTCGCCTTCGTCGATGTCGAGCATGTGACGCGCGCCAACGGCACCATCGCGGTGATCGAAACCCAGACGCTGGTCTATCGCGAGGCCGCCGCCCCCGATGCGCCGCTCAGCCCGCCGCCCCCGGTCGAGGGTGCCTTCGATCCTTCCGGCTGGGACGCGCACCGCGCCATCACCCCCGATGCGCGGCTGCTGTTTCGCTACAGCGCGCTGACCTTCAACACCCATCGCATCCATTACGATGCGCCCTACGCCGAGCAGGTCGAGCGCTATCGCGGGTTGGTGGTGCACGGCCCGCTGACCGCCAGCCTGCTGCTGCAACTGGCGGCGCAGGAAGTGGGCGAGAACCGGCTGCGCAGCTTCGCCTTCCGTGGCCTTTCCCCCGCCATTGCGGGCGAGCCGCTGCATCTGGTGATGCGCGCCAAGGATGATGGCTATGAACTCGCGGCCTTCGCGGGGGACGGGCGTCAGGTGACACAGGCGAGCGCAGGCATCTAGTTTCCCCTCCCGCTTGCGGGAGGGGTCAGGGGTGGGAGCGAGCGCAGCGAGCTCTTGTACGTGCCCACCCCCAGCCCCTCCCGCAAGCGGGAAGGGAGCACCTCACCCCTCCCAATCGGCAATCGGTTTCAGCACGCCATAGGTCTCCGCCACCGGTTCCCGGCTGAGGTCCGGGAAATCGATCGCCTCAGGCTCCTCATGGGTATCGGGGATTCGCGAGAGCAGATCGCGCACCAGTGTCAGCCGCCCGCGCCGCTGATCGTTGAAATCGACCAGCGTCCAGGGCGCGTGATCCGAGTGGGTCGCCTTCAGCATCGCCTCGCGCGCCTTGGTGTAATCATCGTATTTCGCCCGCGCGGCGAGGTCGATGGGAGAGAGCTTCCATCGCTTGAGCGGGTCCTCCAGCCGTTCGCGCAGGCGCTCCTCCTGCTTGTCCTGATCGGCGGCGAGCCAGTATTTGAACAGCAGGATGCCGTCGTCGACCAGCAGCTTTTCGAAGGCGGGGACGGCCTTCAGAAAGGCGTCCACCTGCTCGGCGCTCGCATAGCCCATCACCCGTTCCACCCCGGCGCGGTTATACCAGCTGCGGTCGAACAGCACGATTTCGCCCGCCGTCGGCAGGTGGGCGACGTAGCGTTGAAAGTACCACTGGCCTAGCTCCGTCTCGGTGGGCTTGCCCAGTGCCACGGTGCGGCACTGGCGCGGGTTGAGTTGCCCACGCACCGCGCTGATCGCGCCGCCCTTGCCCGCCGTATCGCGGCCCTCGAACAGCACCACCACCCGCGCGCCGCAAGCCTTGACCCAGCGCGCCATGCTGACCAGCTCCAGCGTCAGCGGGGCCAGCGCCTCCTCGTAATCCTTGCGCTTCATCGCCATGCCTGTCTCCCCATTTGTCCTTGACCTGCGATGGTAGTATCATCTGCAACCATGGCGACGCTTGCAGACCCCATTCCCGATTTTGCCACCCTGCCAGAGATGGCAGCCGATGTCTTCACCGCCCCGCTGGCGCGCCCGGCGCATGTCGGCGAAGATTGGCTGGAGCCCGCGCAGACCGCCTACACGGCGCAGGATCACGCCGTCTGGGACGATCTCTTCGCCCGCCAGATGGAGGTGCTCCCCGGGCGCGCGTGCAGCGCCTTCCTCGCGGGGCTCGACAAGCTCGATCTCGGGCGCGGCGGCGTGCCGGACTTCGGCACATTGTCCGAAGAGCTCGGCGCGCTGACCGGGTGGAGCGTCGTTCCGGTGCCGATGCTGATCCCCGATCACGTGTTCTTCTGGCACCTTGCCAACCGGCGCTTTCCCGCAGGCAACTTCATCCGCACGCGCGAGTGCCTGGATTACATCGAGGAGCCCGACGTCTTCCACGACGTGTTCGGCCACGTGCCGATGCTGACCGATCCCGTCTATGCCGACTACATGCAGGAATATGGCCGCGCCGGGTGGAAGGCGATGCGTTACAACCGGCTGAAGGCGCTGGGCGCGCTCTACTGGTACACGGTCGAGTTCGGCCTGATCGAGGAGGCGGGCGCCGTGCGCGCCTACGGGGCAGGCATCCTGTCAGGCCCGACTGAGGCGAAGTTTGCCGTCGAGGCAGAGAGCCCCAACCGCATCATGCTCAATGTCGACCGGGTGATGCGCACCGATTACGTCATCAGCGATCTGCAACCGACCTATTTCGTGATCGAGAGCTTCGCCGATCTCTACCGCCAGACGGTCGAGCGCGATTTCGACCGGCTCTATCGCAGCCTCTCGGCAGGGTTCACCTACGCCAACAGCGCGGTGATCGATGTCGACAACGTGCTGCACCGCGGCACGCAAGAGTATCACCTGCGGGGCGGGCGCGGGAGCGGGGCGGTGCCGGTCTAGGCACCCGATCACGGCTCAGGCCTTCACCCGCTTGCGCCCGAGGACGGCGTGATACAGCACCAGCGCCACCGCCGTCGCGGCCAGCGCGATGCCGAGGCCGATGAACGACAGGCTGCCGATGATCGTCCCGTCATTGGCGATCTCGCCCGCGACCACCGACACGATCATGCCCAGTGCGACCTGCCGCAGGATGCTGCCCGGCGCCTCGTCCCGCGCGAGGATCGAGGCCAGCCAGCCCAGAGTTGCCCCCAACACGATAAGCACCAGCAACGCCATTTTGTCCGAAATCTCCGTCTTTGCCGCCCGCTGGCGGTTCGACTCCCTAACCAGCAGGGACGAGGACGGTTCCAGAAAAGTGCTCTAGACGAGCGTCAGCCAGACGAGGCCGGCGGTGCCGACGATGATGCGATACCAGGCGAAGGGGGCAAAACCGATCCTCGTGATGATCGCGATGAACAGCCGCACCACCACGATTGCGGTGACGAAGCCGACTGCCGAGCCGATCCCGATCAGCTCGATGTCGCGGGCGGTCAGCTCGGAGCCATACTTGGCAAGCTGGTAGACGGTCGCGCCGCTCAGCGTCGGGACGGCAAGGAAGAAGCTGAATTCAGCCGCGGTCTTGCGGTCCACCCCGAAGGCCATTGCGCCGAGGATCGTCGCGCCCGAGCGGCTCACGCCGGGGACCATCGCGAGGCACTGGACGATGCCGATCAGGATCGCTGTGCGCAGCGGCACGCCCGACACGCCGGGCCCTTCGGCCGGCGGGTTCGCCCAGCGTTCGATGGCGAGGATCGCGATGCCGCCGACGATCAGCGTCCAGCACACCAGCACCGCATTGCCGAGAAAGGTCTCGATGATGTCGCCGAACAGCAGGCCGAGGATCACCGCCGGGAAGAAAGCGACGAGCAGGTTGCGCACGAAGGCGAGCGCGCCCTTCTCCAGCCCGAACAGGCCCTTGGCGACATTCCAGAAGGTCCGCCAGTAGAGCACCACGATGGCGAGGATCGCCGCTGGCTGGATGGCGATGTTGAACACCTCCCACTCGCGCTGGTCGAAGCCGAGGAGTTCGGTGGCGAGGATGAGGTGTCCGGTCGAGGACACGGGCAGAAACTCGGTCAGCCCCTCGAGAATGCCGAGGAGGATGGCGGCAATGGTATCGGTCATGGGCGCAGGGCTTCGACGAGGCGCGAAGCCAAGTCAAACCAAAAGGCCCGCTCCTGTGCGGGGAGCGGGCCAGTGTAGCGCATCACCCGGCCCGCCACCGGACGGGCCGCGAGCGCGCGGGCGCGAGCCGCAGGCGCTCAAGCCCGCAGGGCTTGAAACAGCGCCGAGGACGTGCCCGCGCAGGCGGGCACGCACACAGGAACGCTTACCAGATCCGCACGCGCTCTTCCGGTGGCAGGTAAAGCGCATCGCCGGGCTTGACGCCGAACGCCGCGTACCATTCGTCGAGATTGCGCACGACGCCGTTGACCCGGTATTCCTCGGGGCTGTGCGGATCGGTGCGCAGGCGGTTGCGGTAGTTCTCCTCGCGCTGGGTCGAACGCCACACCTGCGCCCAGGCGAGGAAGAAACGCTGGTCGCCGGTGAGACTGTCGATCACCGGCACTTCCTTCCCCTTGGTTGCGAGCTTGTAGGCGCGGTAGGCCATGCTGAGGCCGCCGACATCGCCGATGTTCTCGCCCAGTGTCAGGCGGCCGTTGACGCAGGTCTTGCCCTCGTCGAGCGGGCAGAAGGCGTCATATTGCGCGACGAGCCGGTTGCCGAGCGCATCGAAGGCGGCGCGGTCCTCATCGGTCCACCAGTTGCGCAAGGCGCCGGTCGCATCGGACTTCGAGCCCTGATCGTCGAAGCCGTGGCCGATCTCGTGGCCGATCACCCCGCCGATGGCGCCGTAGTTGACGGCGATGTCGTTGCTCAGCGCGAAGAACGGCTGCTGGAGGATGCCTGCGGGGAAGACGATCTCGTTCTTTACCGGGTTGTAATAGGCATTGACCGTCTGCGGCAGCATCGCCCATTCGGTCCGGTCGATGGGCTGGCCGAGCTTGGCGACATTGTCGGCAAGCTGCCAGCGGGCCGCCGCCATGCGGTTGGCGATGGCGTTGCCGGGGGTGATGGGGAGGCCTTCGTAGGTTTCGAGATTGGCGCGGTAGCCGATCTTGGGGTCGAAGCTGTCGAGCTTGGCGAAGGCCTGCGTCTTGGTCGCCTCGCCCATCCAGTCGATCCGGGTGATCGATTCGCGCAGCGCGAGCCGCAGGTTGGCCACCAGCTCGTCCATCGCCGCCTTGTTCGCGGGCGGGAAATAGCGCGCGACATATTCCTTGCCGACCAGCTCGCCGATCAGCCCCTCGGTCTCGTCGATCGCCCGCTTCCAGCGCGGGCGCTGTTCGGGGGTGCCGCGCAGGGTCTTGCTGTAGAAGGCAAAGCTGGCATCGTCGAAGCGTTTGGGGAGGACTGCGGCGTTGCCGGAGAGGAACTCCTTGACCGTCCACGCCTTCAGCACCTCGATCGGGGTTTCGCCGACCAGTGCGAACATGCCCGGAAGGCCGGTGCCGATCTTGGCGAGGGTGGCGGCGTCGAGCTTGTATTGCGCGATTTTCTCAGGGCTCGGCGGCATCAGGCTGACGACGAAGCCGGGGCTGGCGGCAATGCCGATGGCCTCGATCATGGCGGCAACCGGCACCTTGCCGCCGATCGCGGCGAGTTCTTCGGCGGTCAGCAGGTTGTAGGTGAGATCGCGGTTGCGGCGCACGGCGCGGTCCCACTGGACGGTGCGGGCGTTCGCGTCCTCGAAGGCATAGACCTGCTCGGCCATCGCGGCGGCATCGGCATAGCCTGCCTCGCCGAGGAGGAAGGCGAGATACTGCTTGTACTTGGCCTGGATGTCGCGGCCCTTCTCGCTTTCGTCGAGATAGTAGTCGCGATCGGGCATCCCCAGCCCGCCGAAGCCGACGGCGGCGATGTGGCGGTCGGGCTGCTTGGAATCGATGGTCACCCCGGCGCTGACCGGGCTGGCGATGCCCGGTTCGGCCCACAGCCTGGCGAGATCGTCGAGGCTGCGCGCGGCGGCGATCTTCGCCAGATAGGGCTGCGCCGGGGCAAGGCCCGCCGCTTCGATGGCGCCGGTATCGAGATAGGTGCGATAGGCATCGAGAATGCGCTTCTCGTCGCCCGACAGGCCGGCGGCATCGCGCGCGGCGAGTTCGTCCATCAGCGCCTTGACATCGGCGGTGCTTTTCTCGTCGAGCAGGGTGAAGGCGCCGATGCGGCTGAATTCGGCCGGGAGCGGGTTGGCGTCGATCCACCGCTTGTTCGCATAGGCGTTGAAGTCGTCGCCCGGCTTGATGTCGGTGGCGATGCCCGAGGGCTGGTAGCCCCAGGAGCCGAAGTCGATGGTGGGCAGGGCCGGGGCGGGGGCGGCGGTTTCGGTGCTGTCCAGCAGCAGCTCGATCCCCTCGGCATGGTCGTGCGCCTGGGCAAGCGCGGGGCTGGCCAGTGCCAGCAGGCTCGCGCCGAGAAGAGCGGCGGTCTTGTGGATCATGTGCGTTGCGTGTCCCTGAGCAGTGGCGACGTCGTGTCGGCAGGGTGTCACATTAGCGCGGCGGCGGGCAAAGGGTTGCGCTTCGTCCGCCGCAGGTCGTCATTCGTCGATTAGCTCAAGGCGCGGATCGCGCGGGCGCTCGAGAGAGCTAGGCCGCGTCCGCCGCGAACTGCAGCCGGGCGAGGCGCGCGTAGAGCCCGCCGGCCTTGGTCAGCACCTCGTGCGTCCCCTGTTCGACGATCCGGCCCTCGTCGAGCACCACGATCCGGTCGGCGGCGCGCACCGTGGCGAGGCGGTGGGCGATGACCAGCGTGGTGCGGCTGTGCATCAACCCTTCCAATGCCTGCTGGACGAGCTGCTCGCTCTCTGCGTCGAGCGCGCTGGTCGCCTCGTCGAGCAGCAGGATCGGCGCATCGCGCAGCAGCGCGCGGGCGATGGCGACGCGCTGCTGCTGGCCGCCCGAAAGCTGGGTGCCGCCTTCGCCCAGATGCGTGTCGAGGCCCTGCGGCAGGGCGCGCAGGAAGCTTTCGGCATTGGCCGCGCGGGCGGCCTGCCAGATGTCTTCGTCAGAGGCGTCCCACTTGCCGTAGCGCAGATTGTCGCGCGCATTGGCGCTGAACAGCACGCCCACCTGCGGGACAAGCGCGATGCGCGAGCGGATTTCGGCCGGGTCGGCGCTCGTCAGCGGCACGCCGTCGATGCGGATGGTGCCTCCTTGCGGATCGTAGAACCGTTCGACCAGCTGGAAGATGGTCGACTTGCCCGCGCCCGAAGGCCCGACGATCGCCACGGTCTCGCCCGGCTCGATCTCGAGCGTGAAGTCGCGCAGCGCCGCCGCCTCGGGCCGCGCAGGGTAGCGGAAGGTGACATTGCGGAACGACAGGCTGCCGCGGGCCGGGACGGGCAGGCGTTCGGGCCGGGCAGGCGGCGCGATCTCGGGCCGTGCGTCGAGCAGTTCAGCGAGCCGGCTCGCCGCGCCTGCGCCGCGCAGAAGGTCGCCGTAGACTTCCGTCAGCGCGCCCAATGCGCCCGCGACGAGGCCGCCGGTGAGCACGAAGGCGGCGATGGTGCCGCCGCTGATCTCGCCCGCCGCCACCGCCAGCGCGCCGCGCCACATCACCAGCACCACCCCGCCGAACACCAGCATGATGACCACCGTCGTCATCGCCGCGCGCAACATGATGCGCCGCCGCGCGGTGTCGAAGGTGCTCTCGACCACGCTGGCGAACCGCTCGCTCTCGCGGCGTTCCTGCCCGAAGCTCTGGACGATCTTCATCGCCGAAAGCACCTCGGTGACATAGGCGCCGACATCCGCGATCCGGTCCTGGCTGGAGCGCGAGACGGCGCGGATCTTGCGGCCGAAATAGACGATCGGGATCACGATCAGCGGAATGCCGATGAGCAGGCCCAGCGTCAGCGAGGGCGCGAGATAGACCAGGAACCCGATCCCGCCGATCCCCGTCAGCGTGTTGCGCAGCGCGACCGAGACGGTGGTGCCGACCACGTTCTCGATCACCGCGGTATCGCTCGTCATCCGGCTGGAGATTTCCTTGGGGCTGTTGACCTCGTAGAAGCCGGGCGAGAGGCGCAGGAGGTTTCCCTGCACTTTCAGGCGGATGTCGGCGACCACGCGTTCCCCGAGCCAGCTCACGAAGTAGAAGCGCAGCGCCGTGCCGAGGCCGAGGATTGCGACGATCATCAGCAGGTACTGGAAGGCGTGGCCGATCTGCTCGGTGCTGGCATTGCCCGAGAAGGCCTCGTCGATGATGACCTTGAAGCGGTAGGGGATCGCCAGCGTCGCGGCCGAAGTGATGACCAGCGCGGCCAGAGCGAAGGCGATCTGGCGCGGGTATTGCAGTGCCTGCGAGAACACCATCCGCAGCGGCCCGAGCGAGCGCGGGGCGGGCGCGGCTTCCTGCGCTTCGGCCAGCACGGCATCGTCCGGTCCGGGCAGATCGCCGGGTGTCTCGTCAAGGTCGCGCGCTGGAGGTTCGCCGTGCATGATCGCTGCGCTCTAGCCGCAGGCGCTGCGAATTTCACGTGCAAAAAGCGGCGCGCCACAGTTCGGTCCGGTTTGTGTCCTATGCGATTGTGCGTTGCACAATGCCGTGCAAAAGCGCATCTGTGACATCAAGGCACCACCGGAAATAAGGCGCCAGACCGTTCGTCGCGTGAAGGAAACCGATGCTTTATCATGCCTATGAACTCCAGCGCAGCTGGATGAACAGCGCCAGCGCGCTCGCCTCGATCAGCGCCGGGATGCTGTCGAACCCCGTCAATCCGCTGGGCTACACCGGTCTGGGGCCGATGATGGGCCACGCGCTCGACGTGTTTGCCCATGCGACCGCGCATTACGGCAAGCCCGAATTCGGGATCGAAAGCGTCGACATCGGCGGCACGGCGCACCGCGTGGTGCAATCGACGGTGCTGAAGCGACCGTTCGGCGATCTGGTGCGGTTCCGGGTCGAGGGCGCGCCCGAGGACCGCCCGCGCCTGCTGATCGTCGCCCCGATGAGCGGCCACTACGCCACCCTG
>ERZ1066123.1837-NODE-1837-length-11909-cov-8.934368_pt1 | contig 11909 bp, 8 predicted proteins | sample MGYA00382770_ERZ1066123 | MGnify/ENA primary metagenome ERZ1066123 (study PRJEB33369, sample SAMEA5778353) | biofilm metagenome | biome: Industrial cooling water; feature: Water cooling tower basin; material: Biofilm | place: United Arab Emirates | collected...
TGTCCTGCACGATCGCCAGGCCGATGCCGTGCCCCTGCACGCGCTCGTCGCCGCGGACGCCGCGTTGCAGGACCAGTGCGATCTTCTCCTGCGGGATGCCGGGGCCGTCGTCTTCGACCGTGATGGTGAGGCCCGGTCGCCGGTTGGCTGCGGTCGGTCCGGAGCGCGTGGTCAGCAGCACGCGCGAACCGGCCCATTTGAAGGCGTTTTCCAGCAGGTTGCCGAGCAGTTCCTGCAGGTCCCCGCGCTCGCCATGGAACCGCGCGTCCGCGTCCAGTTCGAACTCGCACAGCACGCCCTTGGTCGCGTAGACCTTCTCCAGCCCGCGCACGATGTCCTCGGCGGTGGACTGGATCTCGATCGGGGCGGCGAACAGCGTATGTCCCGAGGCCGCGGCGCGGCGCAGCTGGTAGCCGACCAGGTCGTTCATCCGCTGCAGCTGTTCGTCCAGCTCCTGCCGCAGTTCGACATCGCCCGCGCCGCTGTCCATGCGCGCGCGCAGCACCGCCAGGGGTGTCTTCAGGCTGTGGGCGAGATCCGCCAGGATGTTGCGCTGGCGCTCCAGGTTGCGCCGCTCGCTTTCGATGAACGCGTTGATGCTTTCGGCCAGCGGCGCGAGTTCGCGCGGGTAGTGCTCGCGCATCCGTTCGGCCGCACCGCCGCGCACGCGCGAGAGTTCGCGGGTCATCTGCCGCAGGGGGTCCAGACTCCAGCGCAGGATGGTCACCAGCAGCAACAGGAGCACCCCGCCCAGCGCCCCCATGTACAGCCAGAGGGCGCGGCGGAACACCGCCATTTCGTTCTCCAGGCTGCGCCGGTCCTCCAGCACGTAGACGGTGTAGGGCACCTCGTCGGCCATGTCGTCGCCGGGCCAGACCAGGCCCACGCCGTAGCGATAGACCTCACTGGCCTCGCCGTTGGCGCGTACCATCGCCAGCGGCCCCTCGAAGCGCTCCTCGTTCGGCGCCAGCATCGGCGAGGCCGGCAGTTCGGGCCCCTTGGCCGATTCGGACTCCCACTGCACGAAGGGCAGCACGATGACCGCGTACAGGCCGCTGGCCGGTACCTTGAGGCGCGCATCGGGATAGACGCTTTCGTTGGGCGGGATGAGGCCCCCGCCGCGCTCGAACTCCGACTCCGCCACCAGCAGCAGCGCCTGGTTGCGCAGCCGCCGGTACAGCTCGTCCTCGGCGGTCTCGGTGAACGCACGGTCGAGAGCGAACGCCGCCAGCGCCAGGAACGCGAACAAACCAATGCCGGCAGCCAGAAGCTGCCGGAACTGGAGCGAGCGGGGGCGTCGTTGCCGGGAGGGAGTCTGCTCTTGCATGTGCGGGCGTGGCGGAGGGGCGGCACCGGGCGGGACTGCGACCACACCGAAGGCCGTGGTGCTGCATCGCCGGCGCGTTGCCGACCATGCTCAACGACCAGAGGGCATCGTCGGTGCGGGTCCCGACCAGGCGGCGCTCAGCTCTCGCTGTTGCGCGGAATCGCGAAGCGATACCCGCGGCCGCGTACGGTCTCGATCGGCTTCAGCGCACCGTCGGGATCGAGCTTCTTGCGCAGACGGCCGATGAAGACTTCCAGCACGTTCGAATCACGGTCGAAATCCTGCTGGTAGATATGCTCGGTCAGATCGGCCTTCGACACCAGCTCGCCGGCATGCATCATGAGGTATTCGAGCACCTTGTACTCGTAGCTGGTCAGGTCGACGTTGACGCCGGAGACGCTGACCGTCTGCGCGGCCAGATCCAGGATGACCGGTCCGCATTCCAGCGTGGGCTTGCTCCATCCGGCGGCACGCCGCACCAGGGCGTTGATGCGCGCGAGGAGCTCTTCGACGTGGAAGGGCTTGACCAGATAGTCGTCGGCGCCCTGCTTCAGGCCCTCGACCTTGTCCTGCCAGCTCGAGCGGGCGGTGAGGATGAGGACCGGGAACTGCTTGCCCTCGTCGCGCAGGGCCTTGATCAGCTCCATGCCGGACATCTTGGGCAGGCCGAGGTCGATGATGCCGATGTCGAACGGCACTTCGCGGCCCATGTACAGGCCTTCTTCGCCATCCTGGGCGGTATCGACGGCGAATCCTTCGCGCTTGAGGCGCGCGGCCAGGGTTTCGCGAAGCGGGGCTTCGTCTTCGACAAGCAGAATGCGCATGGAATCACTCCGTGGGTGGGGCGGTGGACGCGGGACCGGTCACGACAGTGTGGTCGGCGCGTTCAGGTACCTTAAGTAACGCGGCCAGGCCCTGAGGCAGAGCTGAATCGACCGCGGAGAGCGTCGGCAGGCCTGCACTGCGCAGGATGCCGCCGGGCGGGTCCCGCATCCTGCATGCGCACAGGCGTGTCGGGCGCTGTCGAGGGATTGCAGATGGGCGTGCGCTGCGCGGTATTCGCGCGGGCGTCCGCCGGCTTCACGGAGCGTCGGACCCGCGGTCGTGTCTGTCGTTGCGATGGGGGTCGTCGACATAGACCCGCACCCGGCCCTGATCGTCGATCACCTTGATGCGGTTCACTTCGCGCCCCTCGTACTGGACGCGTTCGGCGCTGAGCACCCGGCCACGCTGCTCGCGCACCACCCTTCGCACGGCATCGGACAGCTCACGGTCGTGATCGTGGTCGTGGCCCTGCTCGACGCGCGCCTGCGACGGGCCGCCATTGCGATCACTCTGTCGGGGCTTCGCCTGCGCGAACGCCGGACTGGTGGCCGTGATGAGCACCAGCAGGGCGGCGAGGCAGAGCAGTCGTGTACGGAGTCGGGTCATGAAGGTGTGTGTCTGTGAGTGCGGGGCTGGATGTGCGGCGTTGTGAGTGGCGGCTCTGGGCGGGGAGCTCCAGAAAATCAAGGGCTTGGAAAGGCTGAGGCCAGGTCTGGAGGGCACGTTGGCAAGGTGGCGAGAGGAGCGACGTCCGGGCGATTGTTGGATGTCCGACGGCCCCCGCAGGGATGGAAGCGGCATCTGGTGCATGCGGTGGAGTGCATGCGACAAGTCCACCGCGTGGCCCAGCGAAGGTCCGGGAAAGCCCATGGCCGGAGACAGGACTGCCTGAAGCCGTCGCCTCTCCCCGGGCGGTGGGGGAGAGGCAACTCGTGGGATTGTCGAAACGGGGGGGTGAATCCGTCCTTAACTTTTCTTTAGCGGACGCGACGCCGACTTTCCCATTGGGCGGGAGTGCACGTCCCTGTCCGCAGGCTGAGCGGCAGGACGGGGCGATGCGCAGTCGGCCTCCGCGTCCGCGGGCACTCTTGTTCGCTGTTGCATGGGTCAGCATCGGAGCACAATGCGCTATCGTGCTGGCGGGCGGCCACCGGGCTGCTTTCGCACTACGTACTTAGATCGCACGCGACCCGACGCCATTCGACCGCTGTATCTCTTCCATTTCGGATTTCACCCGATGCCCGAGACCACTTCGACTGCCGTTCCAGCCCCCACCGCGCCACTCCTGGTCCCGGTCATCCTGTCCGGCGGCGCCGGTTCCAGGCTCTGGCCGCTCTCGCGTGAAGCCTATCCCAAGCAGTTCCTGCCCCTGGTGGGCGAGGAGACCATGCTGCAGGAGACCTGGCGGCGCGTGGCCGGCCTGACCGATTCGGGACCGCTGCTGGTCGGCAACCTCGATCACCGCTTCATGCTGGCGGAACAACTGCGTGAGATCGGCGCGACGCCGCGGGCGATCCTGCTGGAGCCGTTCGGGCGCAACACCGCCCCGGCCATCGCGGCCGCGGCGCTGGAGCTGACCGCCGATGGCGGCGACGCGCTGATGCTGGTCCTGCCGTCCGACCACGCCATCGCCGACGTGCCCGCCTTCCATGCCGCCGTGCGTGCCGCGGTGCCGGCGGCCGCGGACGGCCGGCTGGTCACCTTCGGCGTGGTCCCGGCGCGGGCCGAAACGGGCTACGGCTACATCAAGGCCGCGGCGGGCGAGGGCGTGCGCGCGGTCGAACGGTTCGTGGAAAAGCCCGATCAGGCCACCGCCGAGCGTTATCTGGCGTCCGGCGATCATCTGTGGAACAGCGGCATGTTCCTGTTCCGCGCCAGCCGCTATCTCGAACTGCTGGGCACGCTGGCGCCGACGATGCTCGCCGCCTGCGAAGCCGCGTGGCGGCTCGCCGCGCGCGATGCCGACTTCGTGCGGCTGGACGCCGGCGCCTTCGCCGACTGCCCGTCCGATTCCATCGACTATGCGGTGATGGAAAAGACCGACGCGGCGGCGGTGATCCCGCTGGACGCCGGCTGGAACGATGTGGGCTCCTGGGCCGCGCTGTGGGAGGTCTCGCCGCAGGATGCGGCCGGCAACGCGCATCACGGCGACGTGCTCGCGATCGACTGCCGCAACACCTACGCCTACGGCGAGCGCCTGATCGCGCTGGTGGGGCTGGAGAACGTGGTGGTGGTGGAGACCGCCGACGCCATCCTGGTGGGCCACCGCGATCACATGCAGCAGGTCAAGGACGTGGTGACCGCGCTGAAGGCCGAGGGCCGCAGTCACCCGGTGTGGCATCGCAAGGTGTACCGGCCCTGGGGCAGCTACGACGCCATCGACCAGGGCGAGCGCTTCCAGGTGAAGCGGATCATGGTCAAACCAGGCGGCGTGCTCAGTCTGCAGATGCACCACCATCGCGCCGAGCACTGGATCGTGGTCAGCGGCACCGCCAGAGTGACCCGTGGCGACGAGACCATTCTGTTGTCGGAAAACCAGAGCACCTACATCCCGCTGGGCGTACAGCACCGGCTGGAGAACCCCGGGCGTCTGCCACTGGAGCTCATCGAGGTGCAGTCCGGCAGCTATCTGGGCGAAGACGACATCGTGCGCTTCGAGGATCTGTACGGCAGGGCGTAGGCGGGCCTTGGCATGCCTTGCTTCACACCGAGCGTGCTTCGCAGTGGGCTCTGCGCGTCTTGAGCATGTCCTGCGATGAGCCTCTGAGGTCGTGACTCTGCTCTGCCGTGACCCGGTCCTGCCGTGACCCAGGTCCTGCCGCTTCACCCTGTCGTCCCGCGCGGCGCTCGGGACGACATTGGGTACAGACTGGATTGCCGTCGCAGGCGCGGCGCGTGCCGCCGGGAAGACGTGGCCAACGTGCCCCTCGGCTCAGAACCACTCGCCCACGCAGCAGCGCAGCGAGCCGCCCGCGGCTTCGATGGCATCGAGCGCAACGCTGCGCACCGCGAAGCCGGCCGCCTGCAGCGCGGCGCGCGAGCCCGGGCGCAATGCGGCGTCCGCGGTCGCGCTCATCCACACCGTATCCGGGCTCAGCGCGATGGCGTTGCCTGCGAAGGCCGCGCGTTCAGCGGGCGAGAGCATCACCGCGTGCGGTGCGTAGAGCGCGGCGATGGCCTCGGCCGCAGCGGGCCCGGCGAAGCCGTCGGCGCAGATCAGCGTGGCCCGGCCGGCCAGCACCGCCAGCACCACATTGGTGTGGTATTCGCCCGGCGCCAGATCGAACAACAGGGTCGCACGCAGGCCGAAGGCGTCGTGCATCCGTCGTGCGCCGGCGTCGTCGCAGCGTTCGGACAGGCCGCAGAAACCCAGGCCACGCGCGCGGTCGATGACCAGCGCGCCGGTGAGTTCGCACGGATGCGGCTGCATCGACAGATCGATGGCATCGCAGCCGCCCACCTCGCGGAAGAAGCTGCGGATGTCGGCACGCTCGGCCTCACGCCGGCGCACCGCGTGGCGCATGCGGCCGACGATCAGCCGCGGACGGCCGTCGACCTGCGCGGTTGCGAACACATTGTTGGGAAAGACCGCGTCGGGCGTCGCCGGGTCGCCCGGGAAACACACCGTGGGCAGCTGCGCCGAGAGCGCGCGGTGCAGGGCGCGGTGTTCTGCCGACGCCCGCGCGGCATCGAAGGCGGCGGCATCGGCCATGTAGCGGTTGTCGCCGGCCGATTCGGCGGCAAGGGCGAAGCCGTCCGGCGCCACCAGGAAGGCAGCACGCGGCAGGGCAGGGCCGGCGTCGGGCGCGCAGCCGCGAGCGAAGGCGAGGAAGGCGGCGGGGTCGCGGGTGAGCATGGGCGAATCTCGGAAGCGGGCTCGTGGCGCCGCATGCGTCAGGCCGCGTGAGCGGGATGGCCTTCGGTGACCGCGAGTGCGCGTTCGATCAGCGACCAGTCCGAGCCGGCGCGGTGCGCGCCTTCGCTCAGGATCTGCCGGAACGCACGTCCGCCGCGCTCGCCGTGGAACAGGCCGAGGATGTGCCGGGTCATGTGCTTGAGCGCGACGCCGCGCGCAAGCTGCGCTTCGACATACGGCCGCCAGGCGCGCAGCAGTTCGGCGCGGCCGCGCTCGGCGCCGCCCCACCAGGCGGCATCCAGACGGTGCAGCAGGAACGGGTCGTGGTAGGCGGCGCGGCCGAGCATCGCGCCGTCCACGTGGGCCAGATGCGCGGTGGCTTCGCCGGCATCGGCGATGCCGCCGTTGACCACTACCTGCAGCGCGGGCCGCTCGGTCTTCAACCGGTACGCCCAGTCGTAGCGCAGTGGCGGTACTTCGCGGTTTTCCTTCGGCGACAGGCCCTGCAGCCAGGCGTTGCGCGCGTGGATCACGACCATGCGGCAGCCGGCATCGGCGATGGTGTCGACGAAGCCGAGGAAGCGCGTCCACTCGTGGTCGTCGTCTACGCCCAGCCTGCATTTCACCGTGACCGGCGTGTCCGGCACCGCCGCGATCATCCTGGCCACGCATTCGGCCACCAGCCCCGGTTCGCGCATCAGGCAGGCGCCGAAACGGCCGGCCTGCACGCGGTCCGAAGGACAGCCGCAGTTGAGATTGATTTCGTCGAACCCGTGCGCCGCGCCGATGCGTGCGGCCTCGGCGAGCAGTGCGGGTTCGCTGCCGCCAAGCTGCAGCGCGACCGGATGCTCGTCCGCGGTCATCGCCAGCAGCCGGGCGCGGTCGCCGTGGATCACCGCGTTGGCGTGCACCATCTCGGTATAGAGCCGTGCGTGTGGTGCCAGCACGCGGTGGAAATTGCGGCAGTGCGTGTCGGTCCAGTCCATCATCGGGGCGACGGACAGGCGCAAGGCGTCGAGGGCGACAGGAGCGGAAACGGGCGACATGGCGCGATTCTACCGCCCGCGCCGTACAGCCGCCGGATTTGCCGGGCCGGTGTGGGCGTCGGCACGCTGGGCTATCCTGTCCGCGCGCATTGTGTGCAGACGCCCGGCGTCCGTGCGTCCCGCCCACGCGCCGCGTTCGACTGTTCCCTCTCCGCCTCCGTCTTCACCGTCGTCCCGAATGTCCAGTCACGATTACCGCGCCATCCGCCAATGGATCACCGAACAGATCCGCGCCGGCCAGTCGACCGAGGCGCTGTTGCGCGCGATGTGCGACCAGGGCTGGCGCCGCGACCTCGCGCTGTCGCTGATCGCGGAAACGATGGGCGGCACGGCGAACATCGCGGCGGCCGGAGCGGCCGCATCCGACGATGGGCAGCCAGGCGCAGCGGCCGGCTCATCGCCCTCGCTCTCCGGCACCGCTGCCGACGTGCCGCCCGCGCTGCAGCCGGCCAGCGAGATGCCCGCGCCCGACCTCGATGGCCGTCCGCTGTATCTGGACCTCGGTGATCGCCGCGTCTCGGTGCTGTCCGTGCATGAAGATCCGCAGGTGATCCTGTTCGGCGACTTCCTGGCCAAGCACGAGTGCGATCGCCTGATCGAGGCCGCCAGCCTGCGCCTGCAGCGCTCGATGACCGCCGACCAGCGTACCGGTGCCGACCGCATCGACACCATCCGCACCAGCCGCGGCATGTTTTTCCAGCGCGGCGAAAACCCGACGGTGGCCGCGATCGAGTCGAGGATCGAACGCCTGCTGCGCTGGCCGGTGGATCGCGGCGAAGGCATCCAGGTGCTGCATTACCGCCCGGGCGACCGCTACGAGCCGCACTACGATTATTTCGACCCGCTGGCGGCCGGCGGCCCGGCCTTGCTCGAACGCGGCGGCCAGCGCCGCGGCACGTTGCTGATGTACCTGCGCGAACCGGAACGTGGCGGCGACACCAGCTTCCCGCAGCTCGGCCTGCGCTTCGCCGCCAAACGCGGCTGCGCCCTGTTCTTCGCCTACGACCGGCCGTTGCCCGCGAGCCGCACCCTGCATGGCGGCGACCCGGTGCTTGCCGGCGAGAAGTGGGTGGCGACCAAGTGGCTGCGCGAGCGCGCGTTCGACTGAGTGCACAGGCGCCAGGCCCCCGCACGCGGGCCTGTGCAGGCGAGAGCGACGTGGACCGCGAAGGCGGCCTTGCCCGCCGTCAGCGCTTCAACGCACGCAGCGCATCCGCCATCGCGGTGTTGGCCGGCGGTGCGGACTGTCCCGGACGCGGTTTGCCTGCGCCGCGCGTGTCCTGACCGCGCGCATCGCGGCCGCCTGTGCCTTGCCTGCCCGCATCTTTCCCCCGCGAAGCGCCCGTGCGTGCGTCCTGTCCACGCGCGTCCTCGCGACGGCCGCCTCGGCTCTCGCCGGGCACGTCGTCCAGGCGGCAGGTGAGGGCGATGCGCTTGCGCGGCACGTCGACCTCCATCACCTTCACCTTGATCACGTCGCCCACCTTGACCACATCGCGCGGGTCCTTCACGAATTTCTCGGCAAGTGCGGAGATGTGCACCAGGCCGTCCTGGTGCACGCCGATGTCCACGAACGCGCCGAACGCGGCGACATTGGTGACCACGCCTTCCAGCACCATGCCGGGCTGCAGGTCGGCGATGCTCTCGATGCCGTCGGCGAAGCGCGCGGCCTTGAATTCGGGGCGCGGGTCGCGGCCGGGCTTTTCGAGTTCCTTCACGATGTCGCGCACGGTGGGCAGGCCGAAGCGTTCGTCGGTGAAGTCGTCCAGCTTCAGGCCGCGCAGCGCGCTGCCGTCGCCGATCAGTGCGCCCACTGGGCGGCCGCAGGCCTTCACGATGCGCTCCACCACCGGATAGGCCTCCGGATGCACCGCGGACGCATCGAGCGGTTCATCGCCGTCGGCGATGCGCAGGAAGCCCGCGCACTGCTCGAAGGTCTTCTCGCCCAGGCGCGGCACCTTCAGCAGCTCGCGGCGCGACTTGAACGCGCCGTTGCTGTCGCGATACGTCACGATGTTTTCGGCCACGGTCGAGGACAGCCCCGACACCCGCGCCAGCAGCGGCGCGGAGGCGGTGTTCACGAACACACCGACCGCGTTCACGCAGTCCTCCACACGCGCATCGAGCGCCCGCGCCATCGCGTAGGGATTCACGTCGTGCTGGTACTGGCCGACACCGATGGCCTTGGGCTCGATCTTCACCAGCTCCGCCAACGGGTCCTGCAGGCGCCGCGCGATCGACACCGCGCCGCGCAGGCTCACATCGAGCCCCGGGAATTCGCGCGCGGCCAGTTCGGAGGCGGAATAGACCGACGCACCGGCCTCGCTCACCATCACCTTGGTGAGCTTCAGCTCCGGATGTTTCGCGATGAGTTCGCCGGCCAGCTTGTCGGTTTCGCGGCTGGCGGTGCCGTTGCCGATGGCGATCAGCTCCACGCCGTGCGCGGTGCAGAGCTTCTTGAGCGAGGCGATGGACGCATCCCACTGGCGTTTCGGCTCATGCGGGTAGATGGTGTCGGTGGCGACCAGCTTGCCGGTGGCGTCGACCACCGCGACCTTCACGCCGGTGCGCAGGCCGGGGTCCAGGCCCATCGTCGGCCGCGGGCCGGCCGGTGCGGCCAGCAGCAGGTCCTTGAGGTTGTCGCCGAACACCGCGATGGCCTCGGCCTCGGCCTTTTCGCGCGCGGCGGAGACCAGGTCGAGCGACAGATGGGTGAGCAATCGCGCGCGCCACGCGAGGCGGCAGGTGTCGCCCAGCCACTTGTCCGCGGCGCGGCCCTGCTGCGCGATACCGGCGGCCAAGGCCACGCGGCCCTCGGCATAGGCGTGGCCCTGTTCGACATCGGCGGTGGGTTCCAGGTCCACCGACAGAATTTCTTCGCGACGCCCGCGCAGCAGCGCGAGCATGCGGTGCGACGGAATGCCGGCGAGGCTCTCGCTGTGGTCGAAATAGTCGCGGTACTTCGCGCCTTCATTCTCCTTGCCCGGCAGCACCTTGGCACGCAGCATGCCCTTGGCGCGCAGCCATTCGCGCAGCTCGCCCACCAGCGCCGCGTTTTCGCCGAAACGCTCGATCAGGATGGCGCGCGCGCCGTCGAGCGCGGCGGCGGCATCGGCCACGCCCCTGTCGGCATTCACGAACCCGGCCGCACGCGCATCGGGCGCGACCGACGGGTCGGCGAGGATCGCGTCGGCCAGCGGCTCCAGCCCGGCTTCGCGCGCGATCTGCGCCTTGGTGCGGCGCTTCGGCTTGTACGGCAGATAGAGGTCTTCCAGCCGCGACTTGCTGTCGGCGCCCAAGATGTCGTCCAGCAGCGGTTTGGTGAGCTTGCCCTGCTCGGCGATGGACGCGAGGATCGCGTCGCGACGCTCCTCCATCTCGCGCAGATAGGTCAGCCGCGTTTCCAGATCGCGCAGCTGCGTGTCGTCCAGCCCGCCGGTGACTTCCTTGCGATAGCGCGCGATGAACGGCACCGTCGCGCCTTCGTCCAGCAGCTCGACCGCCGCGCGCACCTGCGCGGGCTGCGCCGCGATCTCGGTGGCGATGGTCTCCGCGATGTGCGTGGCGATGGCCGACGCGGAGCGGGTGGGGGCGGGGAGGGTGTCGCTAGGATTGGTGGCGGTGCTGGACATCGGGGCTTCTATGTTGAATGGCTAGACTTTTATTGTCGCCTCGATACAAGGTTAGTGCCAGACTGGCGGGAAAGAGCGGGGTGTGAGATTAGGGTGACTGCATGGCCTACTTGCCGCGAGCAATATCGATTTGATTTTGTATCCAGCCATCAAGTTCAAAGCTCATCTCGCTCATGGCTTCCGCTATCTGTTTTATTTCTCTGCGAAAATTTAAGAATTTCTCAAGAGATTTTAGTGCATTGCTTTCGCTGGCAAGTAATTCGGCCTTCATTTTCCATGATGCGAATGGAATGCTGGTAAATTTTGGGCGCCAATTCGCCCGAGCTTCTGAGATCATGTTTTGGTAAGCGGCTGGGTATTCTGGCGTGTGAGGCAGTGGTAGTTTCTTTTTTCGCCTCTCAATTTCGTAAAAGAATTGTGCCTCCTCAATTATTTTTTGCCTGTTCAAAAAAACTGGGGAATTTTTCTCGATAAAAATCAAATCTTTTTCAATTCTCAAAATATCATTTTGGAGTTGTTTTGATAGGGCTTTCTGTAGATTCGTATGTTCTTTAAAAATTCTGGATTTCAAGTGGCTGGCGATTTCTGTCCTCTCTGGGATTCCCGTTGGACGTGTGTGCTGACACGTATGCTCCAAGTAATTAAAAAACCTATCTCCTATGGCTTCTCTGTCGCTAACGATTCGGGTAAATGACAATCCTGTTCCTAGTTTCGCAAAAATTTCAGACGCTACAGAAAAGAACTGACAGCAAACTGCATGCAGTATTTCTTCATTTTTTAAGCCGGCATGAAAAGACGAATTCCGTAGCTCGTGCGCACCTTTTATAAAGCTGGCAACATCAGAATTGATCTTTCCGATACTTTGTAGGAAGGTGATTTTTTTCTCAAGATCTTGGCTTAATGCGTTGGATCTTTGCTGTAAAGAGTATTTCGGGGGTCCCATCCAGCTGGGACGATCAAACATTATTGCAGTTTTGCAGGTCTCGTGAACTATTAGCTCAACAGCATTGTCAATAAGTATTAAGGCCAAGCGGTCGCAAATATTATTTCTTGCTAGTAGTTCGTCAGCGGCCCGATCCAATTGATCAAAAATTAATCCAAGTCTATCCATCTTTAAGCTCAATCCCTCAACGTCAACAACGAGGCATTCCCCCCCGCCGCCGTCGTGTTCACGGTCACCGTCTTCTCGGTGGTGAAGCGCAGCAGGTACTGCGGACCGCCGG
>ERZ1066123.1841-NODE-1841-length-11898-cov-7.069746_pt1 | contig 11898 bp, 12 predicted proteins | sample MGYA00382770_ERZ1066123 | MGnify/ENA primary metagenome ERZ1066123 (study PRJEB33369, sample SAMEA5778353) | biofilm metagenome | biome: Industrial cooling water; feature: Water cooling tower basin; material: Biofilm | place: United Arab Emirates | collected...
CACCCCAACCCTCCCCCCTCAAGGGGGAGGGAGAAAGATCAATCCAGACCGCGTGGAGTATAACCGCCCGCGGTCAGACGCGATACAGGGTGACGCGGCCGTCGCCGAACCCGACGGCGAGTGCGGCGTCGTCCGGGGACCAGGCCAGGGTGCTGACCTCGGCGTCCGGGGCGTGGTCCTCGCCGACGTGGGGGCCTTTCTGGTTCGCGGGCTGCCACAGGTTCAGGTAGCCGTCCCGCCCGCCGGAGGCGATCAGGAACCCGCGGCGCTGCCACGCCACGGCGGACACCGTCTTGTTGTGGCCGCTCTGGAGCATCTGCGGGGTGCTGCCTTCCGGCCCCTTCCCGCCGCAGTCCCAGACGCACACCCCCGGCCCGCCGCCGGTCGCGAGGTAGCGGGACGTGTAGTCCCACGACAGTTCCCGGACCTTGGAGGCGTACCCGGACATCTGCAGCGGGGTGGCGGCGTCGGCGGTCCAGAAGTGAACCGTCGCGTCCTGGTTGCCGTGGGCCAGGAGCTTCCCGTTCGGGGACCACGCGAGTGCGAGCGGCGAGCCCTTCCAGGGGAACGTGCGGGCGGCGTCCGGGGGCTCGCCGAGTTTGCGGAGCACGACCCCGCCGTAGACCGCAACCGCGAGTTCGCCGGACCCCGGCCGCCACGCCACGCCCGCGACGGTGCTCGCGTGGGTCGGGTACTCGGCGACCGTCCCGCCGGAAGCGTCCCACACGCGCACCGTCTTCCCCGCGGCGGTCGCGAGCAGCCGGCCGTCGGGCGTCCAGGCGAGGTGTTCGACCCACGCGGCCCCGCCGTCGAGGGCGCGGAGTTCGGCCCCGGTGGCAGCGTCCCAGAGCCGGGCCTTGCCGTCCTGCCCCGCGGTGGCGATCACGCTCCCGCCCGGCTGCCACGCGACCGCCGTCGTCCCGAACCCGTGGCCGGCAAGCGTGTGGACGGCGGAGCCGGTCTTCGCGTCGAGAACCGCGACCGGCCCGGACACGGCCGCGGCCGCGACGCGGCGGCCGTCCGGCGACCACGCCACCCCGACGCAGTGGTCGGACAGGGTGGCGGTCCACGCCTTCTTCAACCGGTTGTCGGGCTTCCCGCCCCGCTTCGCGACAGGCACGCTGAACACCCCCAAACCGATTGCGGGTCACGCGGTCGGCACGTCGGCCGGCACCACTTCTTCCGCCACTTGCTTGAACCGAACCGCTTGCGCGATGAGTTCGGCGCACCCCACGACGCCGAGCCGGGAGGAGTTCAGGACGAGGTCGTAGCCGACGGGGTCGGTCGCGTCGCGGCCGACGAGCACGCTCAGCAGGTCCGCCCGGCGGCGGTCGGTCGCCCGGACTTCGGCCTCGGCTTCCGCCGCGGTCAGCCGCAACCGGTCGGCCATCTGCGTGACCCGGCGTTCGAGCGGCGCGACGATGCGGACGTGAACCGTGGTTTCCGTCGGAAGGAGGAAGCCGACGGCGGTTCCGACCAGGACCGCTTCCCCGCGGGCGGCCAGGGTCAGGGCGAACCGCGCCATCTCCGTCAGTTCGGACGACTCCCGCAACCCCCGCTCGGCGACGACCGTGGCGAGCCGGGCGTCCGCCCACTTTCGCGCCGAGGTTGGCACGTCGGCGACGAGTTCCGCGAAGGCGGTTTCGTCCTGCGTCATGAAGTCGAGGACGTCCTGGTCGAACGCCTGCCAGCCGAGCAACCGGCCGACCGCCTGGGCGATGGGCCAGCCGTTCGACCCCGCCTCGCGGCTGATCGCAACGGTCAGCCCGCGGGGGCGGTGGGCGATCTCGTCGGGTGCTGTGCCGCGGTAGCCGTGCAGGGGAACGGACTCGGAGGAATCGGGCACGTCACACCTCGTCTTGCGGTTCCTGACGGGAAAACCAGGCCATTCCGAGCAGCGTCAGCCCGACCGCGGCACCGATGAGGACCAGCCACGCCGAGGTGGGATCGGTCGGGGCGTACACTTCCAACTGCTCCGGCACCGCCGTCCCGACCGCGGACTTCGCCTCATTATAGAGCAGCGACTTCACGTAATAGTTCAGGCTCAGTTGCTTCAAGCTGCCCGGCAAGTTGGCGACCAGCGTCTCGAAGAAGAACACGTACACGAGCCCGACCACGGCCGGCCGGCGGAACACCGCCCCGATCAAGTGAAACAGCGCGCTAAAGCCGATGGTGCCGGCCAGGACCGCGGGCCAGTACGCGACCGCCGCCCGCCGGCCGAGTTCGCCGCCCACCACGCAGAGCACCGCGAAGCCGCCCGCCGACGCGAGCAGGCACCACGGCAGCACGCCGAGGAACTTCGCCAGGTACACCGCCCACCGCGGCAACGGCCGGGACGTGAGCCAGATCAGCGTCCGCCCCTCGCGTTCCGCCCCGACCGCCGCCGAAGCGTACGCCAGTGTGAAAAGCGGCAGCAGGAACGTCAAGTACATGACGAACACGACCCACCGCGAGAAGTTCAGAAAGGCGAAATCTGAGAGGAATTTGTCGTCCGCGAGGGCCGCCCGGAACGGCGCGAACGCCGCCATCTGCACCGCCGACAGATCCCCCGGCAGCGGCGTCATCTGGAGGCGGTCGAGTTGTTGCGGGTAGTCGCCGTACCGCGTCTGGTAGCGGAGGGAAAAGCGTTCCGGCAGCCCCCAGCCGATCGGCCCGTGCGACATGACCCCGACGATCGCCGCGAGAATCGCGAGCAACCCGACCGCGACCCAGCCCATCTGCCGGACGCGCCACAGCCGTGCGAACGAGAACACGCTGAGGGCGACGAACGCACGAAACGCGGACGGCGGGGCTTCAATCGTCATCACTGGCTCCGAGCACTTCAACTGGAGCACGGTCGAGTTCCTCAAATTCCCATTGCGCGTTGATGTATCGGGCAGGAGAGCGAACAATGTCGCCCCAGGTTGTTGAGGGCTCGAAGAGCATGATGTAGTCGTGTGATGGATCCCAGACACCGTATCGAGCTTCTTGAGGAAACCAGATGAGAAGCCCTCCCGGCTCATAGCCGCCCGTGCAGGCAGCAATGAGGTCAACCCCAGTCAAATCTTGTGTGCGACCCCTGAACGTGCGAAGGGACAAGGACCCTCGGGACTGCAATGTGACTTGTCCCGCTTCGCATGTGGTAGGTTCGTACTGAAATTGTTGACCTGATTCGAGGAATTCATGGAGATCGCGAGGCAGTTGAAATTCGTCCATCTCGCAACCCATCCCGTGTCGGGGTGAACCACACACGGGTCAGTATATCCCCTCTCCTTCACCCCTCGCCCGCAACTCGCGGCAAATACACCCGAATCGCGGTGCCCTGGCCGAGTTCGCTCGCCACCTTCACGAAGCCGCCCGCGCGGTCGACGACCTGCTTCACGACCGCGAGTCCGAGACCGGTGCCGACGCCGGCGGGTTTCGTCGTGAAGAACGGGTCGAAGATGCGGTCGAGGTTTTCCGGGGCGATGCCGGTGCCGGCGTCGCGAACCTCGATGCGGGCATACGCCCGCGGCGGGGCGGGGCGTTCGGGGGCGGATTCGGTGCCCACCGCGACCCGGGTGGGGCCGCCGGCGGGCATCGCGTCGCGGGCGTTGACCACGAGGTTCATCAGCAGCCGTTCGAGGGCGGTCGGATCCAGGAAGACTTTCGCCCCCACCTCGTCGCGGGCGTACTCGACCGGGTGCGACGGCCCGGCGGCGGCTTGCAGCAGTGGCAGGAACCGCTCGACGGTTTCCCGTGCGGACACGACCGTCGGCCGCTGGGTCTGGTCCCGCGCGTACTGCGTCAACTCTTCGGTCAGGGCGGTGCCCCGCTCGGCGGCGTCCGCGATCTGGGTCGCGAGATCCCGGGCCGCCGCGGGCAACCCCGGCACTCGTGCCAGCCGGTCCGCCGCCCCGAGCACGACCGTCAGGAGGTTGCGGAAGTCGTGGGCGATGCCGGCGGCCATCCCGCCCAGCGCGTCGAGCCGCCGGGTTTCGGACAGCTGCTCGTCTTTGGTGCGAAGGGCGGCCCGGGCCTCGTCCAGTTCGGCCGCCTTGATGTGTAGCCCGATCGCGTCGGCGACGGCGGCCGCGAGATCGCTCTCCTCAGCCGTCCACACCCGCGCGGGGCCGACGTGCTCGTGGCAGACGACGCCGAGGGTTTCCCCGCGGACGACAACGGCGGCGTCGAGCATGGACGTGATCCCGAGGGGGGCGAGGTAGGCGGGAATGAGTTCGGTCGCCCGGGGGTCGGTCGTCACGTCCGTAACCGGCAGGGTCCGGACGTCCGACATGGCCCCGAAGTACAGGGGGAAGTCCGCGACCCGAAGGGTACACCCTTCGGAGTGTTCCCGCTTCTTCCGCTCGAACAGGTTCGCACACCGCAGCCCGCGCCGGTCGTCCACGAACAGCCAGACGCCGACGCGGTCGACGCACAGCGCGGTTGAGGCGATCTCGCACAGACACCGGAAGACCTGCGGCAGCCCCTGCGCCGCCGACACTTGAGCGATGGCCAACCGGGCGGCCTCGCTGGGTCGGATCGGGTCGGTCGGGGCGAACGGTTCGGCGGGTGACACGACGACCTCCGGGGTGGAAGGTCAGCGGTGCGGACGGGGTCACGCTGCACGGTAGAACTCAGCATACCCCGCGAATCGCTTCGCGGCGAGGACGAAGTTTCGAGAGCGAGCAGGAACTCCCCCTCGGTCGGTAGAATAATTCTGATGCCCGCGACAAGAGGGACGCCGATGGCCGAACACGCACCGCCCCCCGAATTCGCCCGGCGGTCCCTTTGGCGGCGGTGGTTCGGCCAGCGGTCGGAGCGGGTCGCCGCGCGATACCTGCGGGCCAAGGGGTATCGGCTGCTCGCCGCGAACGTCGCCGACCGGCGCGGCGAACTCGACTTGCTCGCCGTCGACCCGGACGGCACGACCGTCGTCGTCGTGGAGGTGCGGTCCGTCTCGGGCACCGACCCGCACCTCGCCGCGGAAACGGTCGACGCCCGGAAGCAGCGGAAGATCACGGAGGCCGCGCTGCGGTACGTCGCCCGGCGGAAGCTCCTCGACGTGACCGTCCGGTTCGACGTGCTCGCCCTCGCCTGGCCGCCGGCGGCGAGAGAGCCGACAATTCTTCACATCTCCCAGGCGTTCGAGTCGACCGGCCGGTTCCAGATGTGGAGTTGACCCGTGGCCCTGTTCGCGAACCCCCTGGTCTGGACGGCGGCAGCGGTCCTCGGTGCCGCGGTGCTGGTCGTGGCGGCCCGTCGGGCGTTCCCGCCGGCGGAATCCGTCGAAGCCCGCCTCGCACGGGAACTCGCCGAGCAGCCCCCCGCCCGCCCGCGGCAGTCCCCGGACGAACTCGCGACCCAGGTCTTCGCGAAGCTGGTCCTCGACCTGGAATCCCACGGCATCGACCCGACGGACACGGGGGCGGAGCTGCTGGTCGCCGGCGCGATCGAACAGCGGATGGACGAGTACCCGATGCTCGACCGAACGGAGCGTGCCGCGGTGGCCGCCGCCGTGCGGAAGCTGCTGGGGTGACCCGGACCCGACCCCGCGGGCGAGAAGATTTTCCCCGATTCTTGGTGCATTCCGGCCCCCCGCGCTCTACGATCTCACTTCAACCGCGGGATTATCCGGAGTCGCCCCCATGCGGATTCTGCTGGTGTCGGACATTCACGCCAACCGTGCCGCCCTCGACGCGATCCCCCTCGATTCGTTCGACGCCTGCCTGTGCATGGGCGACCTCGTCGAGTACGGGCCGGACCCGGAAGAGTCGCTCGCGTGGGTGCGAAAGTACGCCAACTACTCCGTCCGGGGCAACCACGACCACGGGGCCGCCCAGAACGTCGAGGTCCACGGCGTCAGCGGGTTCCGCTACCTGACGATGACCACCCGGAAGATGACCGTCGAGCGGCTCGGCACCGGCGACCGCCGGTTCCTCGCGGACCTGCCCGTGTCCACGATGGTCACGGTCGGCGGGTTCCGCTTCCTGCTCGTCCACGCCTCGCCGCGCGACCCGCTCGACGAGTACGTCCCGACCGACGCGAAGTCCTGGGCCGACCGCACCGAGGGGCTGGCCGTCGACTTCGTCTGCGTCGGCCACACGCACACGCAGTTCTCGATCGACACCGGCGGCCCGCGGGTCGTCAACCCCGGCAGCATCGGCCTGCAACGGGACGGCAACCCGAACGGCCGGTACGCGATCATCGAGGACGGCCGCGTGCAGCTGAAGGAAGTGCCTTACGACATCAACCGGACCCTCGCCGCCGTGGAACGGGCCCGGCTCGACCCCCTCACGAAGACGATGCTCGGCGACGTGTACCGCCTCGGCCGCTACGTCCACCCGGACGGCCTCGGGACGAAGTCCGGCGTCGTCACCACCAGCCCCCGCACCCCCGTCCGCGACAGCCCCCCGCCGCACGAGTCCGGCATGATGCGCCGGCCGGTCGGGGTGACGTGAGGTCGAGTACACCCCTCGGAGATCACATGTCTGTCACTGCCGAGGTTGCAACGCTCTTTCTCGAGGAACTTGCCCGTCGCGGCATTCCCGTGACGGTCGCCGATGGCGGATATCAGATCGACCGCGACGGTACCACCGTCACAATTTCACTCGAAAATTTGAGTCGAGAATTCGCACGAGACCGCGATCCCGGGCAAATCACCCGCTTCGTGGACACGGTCCTATGTCGGCCACTCATCCCCGTCTGGCTAGAGGTTCGGCCTCGCCTCCGGTGGTCGCTCGAACCGACCGACATGTCGCTAACCGAGGCCCTTCACGAAGTCGTCTCGGACCGCGTCGCGCTGGTCCTCGTGTGTGTCAGCCCGGACGAGACGCAAATCACCTGGGTGTCGCCGACGACCGCCGCGAGCTGGGGCCAGACCAAGGAATCGCTCTTGGCGGCCGCGGCCGAGAATATGGCGACTCTTCTCGCGCGATCGCAAATCGACACCCTCGCCGTGGAAAGCCACACGCTCGGGATGGTGAATACCGAGTTCACCGCGTTCAAAGCCGCCCTGGTGTTCGCCCCGGACCTGCCTGCAGTCGTCGAACCGGTCCTCGGCTGGCCGGTGTTCGCCGTCCTGCCGTGCAGAGACTTCGTCTACCTGATCCCGGATCGGGACCGCGAGCTGTTGGGACGGATCGGGGCGGTCGTCGTTCGAGAGTACGCCAAGTCGGCCTACCCGCTCACGACCGAAGTTTTTGAAGTCACATCTGCCGGGATCCGTGCCATCGGCGAGTTTCCCGTCGCACCCTCGACGCCGGACCCGGACGATGCCGATTCGGACGACGGGTTGAAGACGATCCGTTATCGCGGGGGCGTGGTCGTCTTCCGCATCCCGGAGCACTGGGAAGAAGAGTACGAAGAAGAGGGCGGCGGGACGTTCTACGACGAGGACGCCGATGCCGGCACGTTCCGGCTGAACACGCTGCTGGCAAGGTCGGCGACCCCGGTGACAACGCACACAGCCCGAGAATTCGCGGAGGCCCATGCCGCCAAGAACAGCGGCAAGGCGGTCGACCTCGGCACCGGGAACTGGCTCGCGGAATACACCGTGCTCGCGACCGAGGACGACGTCCCTCTCACGATCCGGTACTGGGAGGTGATCAACCCCGTCCCACCTAACAGCCTCCGGGTCGCCCTCTTCTCGTACACCGTGCGGACGGAACTCCTGGATGACGAGGATCCGGACGTGGCAGAGGAACTCGAAATCCTCGACCGCGAAGTCCGGGCCTCCACGTTCGCTGCCGAAGTCGGCGCTTGACTTACCGCATCAGCCACTCCAGCACTGCCTTCTGGGCGTGCAGCCGGTTCTCCGCCTGGTCGAAGACCGCGGAGTGCGGGCCGTCCATCACGTCGTCGGTGATCTCCTCGCCGCGGTGGGCGGGGAGGCAGTGGAGCACGACGGCGTGCCTCGGGGCCTTCGCCACGAGGGCGGCGTTCACCTGGAACGGGGCGAACTTTTGCAGCCGCTCCTCGCGCTCCGCCTCCTGGCCCATGCTGGTCCACACGTCGGTGTAGATCACGTCCGCATTCGCGACGGCGGCGGCGGGGTCGTGCAGCACCCGGATCGGCGGGCCGTTGGTGGTGGCGTAGTTCTTCAGGAAGGCGTCGTCGAAACTGTACCCCGGCGGGCAGGCGAGGACGAAGTTCGCCCCGAGCTTGCCGCACCCGACGGCGAGGGACATCGCGACGTTGTTGCCGTCGCCGACGAACGCGACCGTGCGGCCCTCGACGCTGCCGAAGCGTTCGGTGATGGTTTGCAGGTCCGCGAGTGCCTGGCACGGGTGGGAGCGGTCGGACAGGCCGTTGATAACGGGAATGCTGCCGTGCTCGGCCATCGCGTCGACGGTAGCCTGCCGGAAGACGCGGAGCACGACGCAGTCGACGTAGCGGGACATCGTGCGGGAAAAGTCCGCAAGCGTTTCGCGCCAGCCGAGGCCGACCTCGTTGCCGGGGAGGAAGAGCGCCTTCCCGCCGAGTTGCGACACCGCCGATTCGAAGCTGACCCGCGTCCGCATCGAGGGTTTCTCGAACACGAGCGCGACGACCTTGCCGTCGAGCGTGTGCGAGCGGACGCCGTCGGCGCGTTCCCGTTTCAACCGGGCCGCCTCCGTCAGCAGGCGGCGAAGGTCGTCGGGCGAAACGCTCATCAGGTTCGGGAAGTGGCGCATGCTGGGCAGTGATAGGGAGTAGGGACAGGGATAGCTCGGAGACCGAGAAGCAGAGATAGGAACGGCCGATCAATTGTGGCTATCCCTATCCCTGTTCCCTATCCCTGAGCAGCCAACAAGACTTCTTCCAGGATCGCGCACCCCTCGTCGATCTGCTCGTCGCCGATGTTGGCGGCGGGGAGCAGGCGGATGACGGTGCCGTGGGTGCAGTTGACGAGCAGCCCGCGTTCGAGGCACTTCTGCACGACCGCGGCCCCTTCCACGGCGAGTTGCAGGCCGATCATCGTGCCGAGGATGCGGATTTCGGTGACGAGCGGGCACTTCGCCTTCAGCGACTCGAAGTGCGCCCGGAAGCGTTCGCCGATCTGCGTGGCGCGGTCGAGGAGGTTGTCTTCCTCGAAGGTTTCGATGGTGGCGAGGGCGGCCTTCGCGGCGAGCGGGTTGCCGCCGAAGGTGGCAGCGTGGGTGCCGGGCTTGAGCTTCTCCGCGTACTCGGGCTTCGCAATCAGCCCGCCCATCGCGACACCGCCGGCGAGGGCCTTGGCGAGCGTCACCACGTCGGGGACGACGCCCCAGTGCTGGTGCGCGAACCACTTGCCGGTACGGCCCATGCCGGTCTGCACCTCGTCGAACATCAGCAACATGCCGTTCTTGTCGCAGAGTTCCCGCAATCCTTCGAGGAACCCGGCGGGCGGGAGGTTGATGCCGCCCTCGCCTTGAATCGGTTCCAGCAGAATCGCGGCGGTTTCGCTGTCGATCGTCTTGGCGGCCGCGTCCAGGTCGCCGAACGGGGCGTACAGGAAGCCGGGCAGCATCGGGTCGACGCCGGCGTGGTACTTCGGCTGGGCCGTCGCCGAGAGTGCGCCGTAGGTTCGGCCGTGGAAGCTGTTCGTGAACGTGAGAACCTTGTACTTCCCCTTCGGCTTGCCGTTCAGCCGGGCGATCTTGATGGCGGCCTCGTTCGCCTCGGTGCCGCTGTTGCAGAAGAAGCACTGCCCGCCCCAACCGGTGCGGTCGGAGAGCGCCTGCGCGAGCAGCGTTTGCGGCTCCGTGTACCACGTGTTCGGCACGTGGATCAGCGTGGCGACCTGTTCCTGCACGGCGGACACGACGCGCGGCGGGCAGTGGCCGAGGATGCCGCACCCCCAGCCGGGGAAGAAGTCGAGGTAGCGGTTCCCTTCCGCGTCCCAGACCCAGGAGCCGTCGCCCCGGACGAGGCAGACGGGGTAGCGCGTGTAGTTCGCGACGAGGTACTTCTTCGCGAGGGCGATGACGTCGGCGGACGTGTGGGTGGCGGTCGACATTGAGAAGTTCCCCACGGAGACAAAAACCTGTAGCCGCGACAAACCTTTTGGTCCCCTCCCCCTGGGAGGGGGGAGGGTTAGGGCAGCGGTGGTTTGAGTGGCGACCACGGTGCCCCCTCCCCAACCCTCCCCCCTCAAGGGGGAGGGAGAAAATCACGGTACGATTTCGGTCCCGGCCCGCGCGTCGCCGACGAACCCCGACAGCAGCGCGAAGCGGTCGCGGCCGTCGAGAATCACGGCCTTGCCGGCCCCCGCGTCGAGCGCCTCGAAGCACGCTTCCACCTTGGGAATCATCCCGCCGGCGATCACGCCGTCGCGGACGAGGGCCTCGCACTCGGAGCGGGTCAGCCGGGGAATCAGCGACTCCGGCGACTTCACGTCGCGCAGCACGCCGGGGGTGTCGGTCAGGAAGTAGCAGGCTTCCGCCTTGAGCGCACCCGCCACCGCGGACGCAGCGGTGTCGGCGTTGACGTTGAGCCAACCGCCGTCATCGGCGCTAACGGCGAGCGACGGGATCACCGGAATGTGATCGTGCGGCGCGAACGCGGCGACCGACGTGGGTTTGCCGACGCGACCCAGGTCGACCGGTTGCAGGTCGAGCCCCGGCAGTAACAGTCGCTCGCCGTGAATCGGGAACTCGTCAGCTTTCGTGACGGAATGAGCGGATCCACCGAGGCCGGCGATCTGATTCGCGAGTCCGCGGTTCAGTTCGCCGAGCACCCGCACCACGATTTCGAGCGTCGCGTCGTCCGTGTATCGCCGGCCCGCCACCTTCTTCGGCTCCAGCCCGGCGGCGGCCATCGCGCGGTCGATCGGCTTGCCGCCGCCGTGGACGAGGACCAACCGCACGCCGAGGGTTTGCAGCGCCACGACGGCTTCGAGGGTGCCCCGCGTGGCGGCGGGGTCTTCCATCGCGCTGCCGCCGAGTTTCACCACCAGGACGCGGCCGCGCAGAGACCGGGCGACGGCGGTCGCCCGCAGCAGGGTTTCGGCGGGATGCGAAGCGGCAGTCATTCGGATCAACTTCCGGGTGCGTGCCGAAAAAAGGATCGTAGGCCCGTAGGGAACGATCGTCAACCCGTCGGCCCGGCAATCCGCTGCCGGCCGTTGCGGACGCGGTCTCGCGGGCGTACACTTCCCCGCACCCCATCAGATACTTTCCGATCCGGTGCTGGAAAGCGGGCGGGGCACAATCTTCACGAGGCGTACACATGCGGCGGATGGTCTCGGCGGTTTCGGTCGGCCTGCTGGCGTTCCCCCTCGTCGGCCTGGCGGCCCCGGATTCGATCAAGGAAATCATGAAGGTCGCCCACGGGAAGTCGGCCCCGCTGGTCGCGAAGGTGGGGACCGAGGCGAAGGGGAAGAAGTGGGACGACGCGGCCAAGGACGCCGCCACCCTGAAGGAAAACGCGGACGCCCTGGCCGGGCTCAAGCCCAAGAAGGGGGCCGAGGACAGCTGGAAGAAGCAGACCGACACCTACAAGGACAACATGGCCGCCCTGGCGGCTGCGGTCGAGAAGAAGGACGACAAGGCGGTCGCGGCCGCCGTCAACACCATCGGCGGGTCGTGCAAGGCGTGCCACAGCGTCCACAAGTGACCCACCGTTGGCGTGGTCAAGACATCCCGAGCGGGCCGGTTTTGATCGGGTCCACCGGCGGGATGAAGAACGCGACCGAACGGAATCGGCTGGTGGGGCGGCGGAAGCCGACGACCTGCGTCGGGCGCTCGGGTCGACGCGGGTGCCGGAATCCGACAACATATTCCGACAAGTCTAGTGGTTCTGATGAGGAGGCAAATGGAAACGGCCGGCATAAAGCCGAACGAAGAAGCTACTTGGGGGGAATCCCGGGTGGCTTGAGAGCTGAGAGGGCGGGACGCCGGTGCTTGCCCGCAGACATGCCGGTTTTTCAAGTGTTTTCGCACTTCGGACACCTGGAAACGGGCCGACGTCGGAGAAGGA
>ERZ1066123.1845-NODE-1845-length-11874-cov-20.264405_pt1 | contig 11874 bp, 10 predicted proteins | sample MGYA00382770_ERZ1066123 | MGnify/ENA primary metagenome ERZ1066123 (study PRJEB33369, sample SAMEA5778353) | biofilm metagenome | biome: Industrial cooling water; feature: Water cooling tower basin; material: Biofilm | place: United Arab Emirates | collected...
GGGGAGCCGCCGGCGTGGGCGTCGCCACCGGCGCGGGGGCCGGCGCGGGAGCGGGCGTCGGCGCCGGGCGGGCCGGCGCGCAGGCGACGAGGAACACCGCGCCGGCGAGCGACGCGGACAGGGACGGGCGACGGGTCATCGATGGGTGTGCTGCGGGTTCGATCGCACGGATGCCCGCAAGCTCCCCACACGTCCCGTCCGGCGCCAGCGGGTCGGTCTCGTGCGCCACGACGCCGAGCCGTCTTCCCGAGGTGCGGACGGGCGCCGGCAGGAGCGTCCCGAGCCGCCGCGAACGGCGACCGCGAACGGCGACTGCAAACGGCGACTGCAAACAGCGACTGCAAACAGCGACTGCAAACAGCGAGGGAACGGCAGGAACAGCAGGGAAGGGCAGGGACTGCAGACGAAAGACAGGAACTGCAGACTGAAGACAGGAACGGCAGAAGGGACGTGGTGCGCGCGAGGCCGCCGCGACCGGGACACCAGCCGTTCTGCAGTTCCTGCCGTTTCCTGCCGTTCCTGCCGTTTCCTCGCTGTTGCCGTCCGTGCCGCCATCACGCGGCAGGCGTCGACACGGCGCGCCGGCCGTCCTGCCGTCCCCCTGCCGTTCCTGCCGTCACCTGCTCCACCCGGCGGTGCCGACGACGCCGATCATGCACGGCACGCGTCGGCGGGACGGCGGGGAGCGAATGCCGGCTCAGACCTTGTGGTAGACCAGCCGCGCCGCCTCGCGGCGGTCGTCGGCCATGTAGACCTCGAAGTCCTCGAAGAACGCCGGCGCCTCCGCCTGCAGGAGCCGCAGCGCCGCGACCGCGAAGCGGCGGATCTCGAGCTCGGCCGCCTCGCTCGACCGCAGCTCGAGCATCGTGCGCCAGGCGCGCGCGTTGCCGGTGACGACGATCTTGGTCTCGGTCGAGTTGGGGAGGACGCCGCGCGCCGCCTCGCGCGCCATCTTGCGGCGGTGGACCTTGTCGGCCACCCACGCGTAGCGCTGCATCAGCTCGTCCACCAGCGCGACGTAGCTCGCCTGCGCGCTCTCGACCTGCGCGCGCCACGCCGTCTCGAGCGCCGCGTCGCCGACGATCGCGGGCGGCACCACGAACGCGGCGTCGCTCTCGTCGACGTAGCGCTGGCTGAGCTGCGAGTACGCCCACCCGGCGCGGTGCCGCACCAGCTCGTGCGTCAGCGAGCGGCTCACCCCCTCGACGAGCACCGAGTAGTTCGCGTGCTCGAGCACCGAGCCGTGCCCCTGCTTCTTGATGTTCTCGAGGTACTCGCGCGTCGTGCGCCCCGCCGGGTTGCGCTGGCTCATGTAGCAGAGCCGCCCCGCGAACTCCGCGAGCCGCTCCCCGTCCGACCCCTCGCCCAGCCAGGCGACGCCGAGGTGCGCGGGCTCGGTGAAGACGGGCCTGGCGAGGAGCGTGAGGCGCGGGGCGGTGAAGAACTCGGGCACGGGGCGGGGCGACAGGGGTGGAGGCGGCCTTGCTGGGGCGCGCCCGAAACTACTCACCTCACCCCTCGCGGCTCACCACGCGCGGCTCCGGAGCCCGATCGTGAGCGTCGGCGTCAGCGTCACCCCGCCGGCCCCCGCCGGCCCCGCGAACCCCTCGACCGTCCCGCCGGCCCGGCCGATCGCCGCGACGCCGGCGAGCGCGAAGAGCCCCGTGCCGAGCACCGCGCGCCGCTCCACACCCAGCTCGAGGCGCGTGCCGAGGGAGCGAGTGCGGAGCGGGAGCACGGGCTGCGGTCCCATCGGGGGATCCTGCGACGCCGGCGGCGCGAGGCGGAGCTGTCCGTTCGGCACGGGAATCACCCCCACCTCGCGGAGCTCCTGCACGAAGAGGCTCGTCGCCACCAGCCCGCGCAGGCCGAGCGGGAGCCGCGCCACCGGGAACTCGAGCCGCGCGCCGAAGGTGTTGCGCGTCACGTCGCGCTCCGTCCCGCCGATCGCGACCCCGCCCGTCTCGCCGAAGGCCATGAAGCCCACCCGGCCGTACATCTGCAGCCCGACCCCCACGCCGACGCCGACCCCCGGCTCGAGTCCCCCGAGCTCGCGGTACACCCGGTCGGCGCCGCGTCCCGCGCTCGCGTCCGCCCACGTCCCCTGCAGCGCGATCACGGGGCGGACCTGCGCGGCCAGCGGCCCCGCCACGCACGCGAGCGCGGCGACGGCGGTGCCGGCGAGATGCGCCACGAGCCGGCGCCGGCGGCGAGCGGTCGCACGGTGGACCGGCGCGGCGACCGCGCGCTGGAGACGGAGCGGGGGGACGCGACGCCGCATGGACGAAGGTGCCGGGAGATGGGGATCGCCCGCCGGCGACGCCGCGTGCGTCGCGCGAGCCCACCATCGGACCACGCCGCGCCCGCACGGTTTCGCGCGCCGACGTCACGAACGGCGCGTCGTCGCGCACGCGTCCCGCGACCCGCGACGCCGGAACGGCGCCCCCGTGCCGGCGTAGCTTCCCGCACCACGCGCCGCCCGCACGTCCGCGCCCCGCCCCTGCATGGACCTCGACCAGCTCCTCCGCGACGCCGTCACCTTCGGCGCCGTCCTCAACCCGCTCGACACGATCCCGCTCTTCCTCGCCCTCGGCCGCGGCTGCAGCGACGCGGAGCTCGCCGGGCTCGCGCGGCGCGCGACGATCGTGGCGGCGGTGGTGCTCCTCTTCTTCGCCCTCGGCGCCCAAGCGCTCCTCGACGCGATGGACGTCTCGCTCGGCGCCTTCAAGATCGCGGGCGGGCTCGTGCTCTTCCTCTTCGGGCTGCGCATGGTCTTCGACGAATCCGACCCGTCCGACGACGATCGCCAGCGCGGCGAGCGCGGGCGCGACCTCGCCGTCTTCCCGCTCGCGATCCCCTCGATCGCCTCGCCCGGGGCGATGACCGCCGCGCTCGTCCTCACCGACGATCACAAGGTGAGCGCGTCGATGCAGGCGTCGCTCGTCGCCGTGATGCTCGGCTGGCTGGTCGTCACCTGGCTCGTGCTGCGCAACGCCGCCCGGATCCGCCGCGTGCTCGGCGAGAGCGGGATCGAGGTCGTCGGTCGCGTCTTCGGCCTGTTCCTGTGCGCGCTCAGCGTGGAGCTCGTGCTGCGCGGGCTGCGGATCGCGCTCGCGTGACGTGCCCGCGTGCGCGAGGCGCGCGCCCGCTCAGGCGACGACGGCCGCGAAGCGCTCGAGCAGCGCGAGCCGCGGCGTCGCGTAGGCGCGCTCGCTCGCGACGTGCGCCAGCGCCGCGCGCGCCGCGGGCGGCAGCGGCGGGAGCGCGGGATCGTACTTGATCGCGTCCAGCGGACGCTGGCCCGGGAGCGGCACCTTCACGCCGGGGTTGAGCAGCCCGCGCGGGTCGAACGCGCGCTTGACCACCTCGAAGAGCAGCACCGCCTCGCTCGACCAGACCTTGTCGAGCAGCGGCGTCCGGAGCCGCCCGTCGCCGTGCTCCCCGGCGAGCGTCCCGCCGAGCGCCGCGGTGAGCGCCGTCACCTCGGCAAGCACCCCCTCGACCCGCGCGCGCCAGTCGGGGTGCGTGACGTCGACCAGCGGGTTCACGTGCACGTGCGCGTCGCCCGCGTGGCCGAAGATCGCCGCCTCGAGCCCGTGGTGCTCGAGGATGCGGCGGATCGAGCGCACGTACTCGGGGAGCGCGATCGGCGGCACCGCGCCGTCCTCGACGAACTGCATGCTCACGACCGCCGGCGCCATCGCCGCGAGGATCGGGCTCGCCGCGTGGCGCACCGACCAGAGCTCCTCGATCGCCGCCGGCGCCGCCGCGCGCTGCACGGCGAGCGCCCCCGCCTCGCGGAACCCCTCGGCGATCATCGCCGCCACCGACTCGGCGTCGGCGGGGGTCATCCCCTCGGCGTCGGCGAGCAGGAGCGCCTCGGTCTCCGCGGGGACGTCGACCTGCGTGCCGTGGCGGCGCACGACGTCGAGGAAGGTGCGGTCGAGGAGCTCGCAGGTCGCCGCCCCGAGCCCCGCGGCGCGTCCCGCCGCGTCGACCGCGCTCTCGAGCGTCGGGAAGGTGGCCGAGAGCGCCGCGCGTCCGCCCGGCACCGGGGCCAGCGCCAGCTCGGCGCCGACGACGAGCGCCAGCGTCCCCTCGCTCCCCACGAGGAGGTCGACCACGTCGCCCGAGCGCGCGAACGCCGCGAGCGCGTACCCCGACGACTCCTTGCGCACGCCGTCGTGCGCGACGCGCGCCACCGGCGCCGCCATCGCCGTCGTGAGCACCATCGCCTGCGCCTGCGTCCCGAAGCGGCGCAGCGCCGGCACGTGGCGCGACTGCACCGGGAGCTCGGCGCCGCGCGTCACCCACGCGCGCGTCCCGTCGTCGAAGACGCAGTCGAGCGCCGTCACCCACGCGCGCATCGCGCCGAGGGCGAGGGCGTGCGCGCCGGCGGCGTTGGTGGCGACCATCCCGCCGATCGTCGCCCACGCGCCGCTCGAGGGATCGACCGGGAACCAGAGCCCGTGCGCGCGCGCCGCGCGATCGACCGCGTCGCGGATGGCGCCGGCGCCGACGCGCACGCGTCGCGCCGCGACGTCGACGGGGCCGATCGCGTCGAGCGCGGTGAGGTCGACGACGAGCCCGTCGCCGATCGCCCCGCCGGCCATGCTCGACCCCGCGCCGCGCGCGACGAGCGGCGTCCCGGTGGCGTGCGCCCACTGCACGAGCGTCACGACGTCGTCACCGTCGACGGGCACCGCGACGCCGCGCGGCCGGATGCGGGCGATCCCCGCGGCCTCGGAATACACGCCGAGGGCGTCGGGGTCGTCGCGATAGGTGCCGCGGAAGCCGGGGATGCGCATGATCGTGGCCATAGATGCACGGCAGGGCACGACTTGTGAAGACGCCGATGGTCCCGCGTGCCCGGTTCCACCATCTTTGTGACGCGACGCCCCGTTTCCCCGTCCTCCGAGTCATGACGCGCCACGACGCGCCGGCGTTGCCGGCCCCGCTCCCCGCTCCCATGTCCCCGCGCCCGGCGACGGCGCGCGAGGTGGAGCGCTGGTGCCGGGCGATCCTCCCGCGCGTCTCGCGGACCTTCGCGCTGAGCGTGCGCGTCCTCCCCGGCGACCTCGGCCGCGCGGTGCTCGCCGCGTACCTCCTCTGCCGGATCGCCGACACGATCGAGGACGCGCCCACGCTCCCGGCTGGGCACAAGGCGGCGACGCTCGATCGCCTCGCCGCCTGCTTCGACGAGGGGCCGGCCGCCGCGCGCGCGCTCGCCGACGACCTGGTGGCGTGGCCCGGCGACGCGGCGCACGTCGAGCTCGCGGCGCACACCGACGTGGTCTTCGCCCTCTTCCGCGCGCTCCCCGTCGCCTCGCAGCGGCACGTGCGCCGGTGGGTCGACGAGATGGTCGCGGGGATGCGGAAGTTCGTGCTCCTGTATCCGCACGGCATCCGCATCCAGACGCTCGAGGAGTACAAGGAGTACTGCTACTACGTCGCCGGCACGGTGGGCTACATGCTCACCGATCTCTGGCACGAGCACTCGCGCCTCGTGAGCGACCGCGTGCACCGCCGGCTGCGCGAGACCTGCCGCGCCTTCGGCGAGGCGCTGCAGACGGTGAACATCCTCAAGGACGTCGCCGCCGACGCCGAGCACGAGAACTCGATCTACATCCCCGACGCGCACCTCAGGGCGCACGGCAGCGGCCACGCGACGATCCTCTCGCCCGCGCACGAGCAGGCGAACCACGCCGCGCTCAGGGAGCTGGTGAAGCTCGCCTGGGCCGATCTCGAGCTCGCGCTCCGCTACCTGCTCACGGTGCCGCGCCTCGCGTGGAGCATCCGCACCTTCTGCGTCTGGCCGCTCCTCTTCGCCTTCGCGACGCTCCGCGACCTGACGCGCAGCACCGCGATGCTCCGCGCCGGCGGCGTCGTGAAGATCAGCCGCGCCGAGGTGAAGCGCCTCCTCGTCGTCGCCCCGCTCCTGGTCTGGTCCAACGGCGCGATCGAGTGGCTCGTCGCCCACACCAAGCGCCGCCCGCTCGCGGCCTGAGCGGCGCCGTTCGGAACTGCGAGGAAACGGCAGGAACGGCAGGAAACAGCAGGACCAGCAGGGACCAGCACGTTCGCTCAGGTGCGCGGTCGCTCGTCCGCTGGAACTCGGCTGCACGGCGACTGTCACATCACACAATCGTTCCTGCGGCTTGGATCCGAACGGAGGTTCACGCCGAGCGCCCGGCACGCCCGCGTTTCCCTGCCGTTCACTGCTCTTTCCTGCTCTTCCTGCAGTTCCCCCGCTGTTGCCGTTCCCGCGCCGAGGTGCCGTACCGCGCGACGCTCAGATCCCCGCGCGGCGCTTGACCTCGGCCATCGCCTGCGCGACCTGCTTCACGCCGCGCGCGACCTGGTCGATCGTGTCGTCGAGCGAGGCGGGGGGCGGGAGCGACGGGCCGCCGCCGCCGGGGAGTGCACGGGCGTGCTCGAGGCGGTCGAGGAGCTGCTCGAGCCCGAGCTGCGCCTGCTCGACGTGCGTGCGGTGCGCGCGCGCGAGCGCGAGGCCGCCGGCGCCGAAGCCGAGGAAGGGGAGCGCGCCGAGGGCCATCACCAGCGGCGCGATCCCCGTGGGGACGAGGAGCGCGCCGAGCACCACGGGGATCGCGCCGGTGAGCGTTCCGGCGACGGCGAGCGCGCCGCCGCCGAAGAGCGCCATCTCGCGGTGCGCCCCGACGTCGGCGTCGAGCCGCACCGCGCAGCGCCCGTCGCCGAGGGCGGTCACCGTCGCGCCGATCTCGCGCGCGTTCGCGATCGCACTCGCCGCCGGGTTCCCCTTGTGCTGCTTGGCGAGCCGCGCCTTCCGGTTCGTGCGCGTCGCCCACGTCCGGCGCCCCTCGAGGCGCCGCTTCTCGAGCAGGTCGTACTCCTCGCGCAGCCAGCGGTCGAGCGTCTCGATCACGGTGCGCGCGTCGTGCGCCACCACGCGCGTCGCGCTCGTGCGCGCCGGCCCCGCCACGCGCGCCGCGAGCCCCGACTCCGGGGCCACCGTCACCCGCGTCCGCTCCTCGGCGATCGCCTGCCGGAGCGCGGCGGGGCTGATGCCGACCTCGCGCCCGATCTCGAGCAGCTGCGCCTCGTCGATCGTGTCGCCGCTCCCCTCGCCCGCGGTCGCCTGCACCTGCAGCTCGGCGGCGCGCGCGAGCACGCGCTCGACGGCGGCGCGGTCGAGCGCGGCGCTCCCGGACGGGGGGGCGGGTACGGTGGGCGGCGGGTCGGCGCGGTCGGCCATGGCGGCGGTCAGATCCCTTCGTAGTAGGAGGCGAGGAGCCCGGTCATCTGCTCTACGATCTCCGGGGGCAGCGGTGTCGCCGCGACGAGCGCCGCGATCGCGTCGCCCCCCGGCGGCGGCACCGGGCGCCCCATCACCCGGAGGTAGAAGCGCGCGTAGCCGTCGGCGGCCGACGGCAGCGCCTTCTGCAGCAGCAGCAGCCCGGCGCGCACCGCCGCCGGCGACTGGTACCGGTCGCCCAGTCCCTGCGACGCCTGCCGCGGCGTGATGTTCTCGAGCACCGCGCGCGCCGCGAGCGTCCCCGTCGCCTCGTGCGCAAGGAGGTAGAGCACCTCGTCGGCCTTCGCCGGCGTGTCCGGGAAGCTCACCACCACCGTCGGCCCCCGCTGCGGGTCGAGGACGATCGTCCGCCCCTCGCCCTCGAGCACCGGGCTGAGGACGATCTCGCCGTAGCGCTGCTGCGTCCCGCGCAGGAAGGGGCGCACCGCCGGGAACCAGCGCGCGCGCCAGAGCGAGTCGACGCGCGCGAGCACCGCGGCGCGCTCGCGCTGCCCGGCGAGCCAGAGCGCGCGATGCGCGCGCACCGACTCGTCGGTGAGCGCCGAGACGAAGCGCGCGCCCCACTGCAGCGCCTCGGGGGTCGGGAAGTAGTTCCCCCCGAGCGCGATGACCGCCGCCGTCTGCCGGTCGCGCGCGCGCTGCGGGTTCCCCTTCGCCTCGGTCGTGAGCGTGAGCACCTGGCGCGCCTCCTCCCACGCGCCGAAGTGGAGCGCGTAGAACTGCGCCTGCTGGAGCTGCGGCATCCGCCGGAGCCCCGACTGCAGCGCCGTGCGCGCCGAGTCGAGCGCGGTGAAGACCCCCGCGCGGTTGCGGAGGACGATCAGCGAGTCGGCGTACCCCTTCCGGAAGAGCGGCACCGCGCTCGTGTCGGCGTCGCCGGTGAGGAGCGCCCAGCCGTGGAGCCAGAGGTCGACGTGCTCGCGCGTCTTCACCGGCCACGGCCCGCCGGGCGTCGTGGCCGTGTCGCGCTGCGCGTGCGCCGGGGCGGCGAGCGCCGCGGCGACGAGCGCCCCGGCCGCCAGCGCGCGAAGGGCGTGTGCCCGCCGCCGCGTCATGCGCGCTCCAGCACGACGGCGATCCCCTGCCCGCCGCCGATGCACGCCGCGCCGACGGCGTAGCGCCGATCCATGTGCCGCAGCGCGTGCGCGAGGTGCGCGACGATCCGCGCCCCGCTCGCCGCCAGCGGATGCCCGATCGCGATCGCGCCGCCGTGCACGTTGAACTTGTCGCGCGGGATGCCCAGCTCGCGCTCGACCGCCAGCGCCTGCGTCGCGAAGGCCTCGTTCACGTCGACGAGGTCCATGTCGTCGAGCGCGAGCCCCGCGCGGTCGAGCGCGCGCCGGATCGCCGGCACGGGGCCGATCCCCATGATCCGCGGCTCGACCCCCGCGACCCCCCAGCTCACAATCCGGGCGAGCGGCGCGAGCCCGCGCGCGCGCGCCCAGTCGGCCGTCGTCACGATCATCGCGCCGGCGCCGTCGTTGATCCCGCTCGCGTTCCCCGCCGTGACCACGCCGGCGGCGGCGAAGACCGGCTTGAGCTTCGCCAGCGACTCGGCCGACGCGTCGGGGCGCATGTGCTCGTCGCGCGCGAACGACTCCTCCTGCTTCGTCTTCCGGTTCGTCACCGGCACCGGGACGAGCTCGTGCCGCATGACCCCCGACTCCCACGCCGCCGTCGCGAGCTGCTGCGAGCGGAGCGCGAACTCGTCGGCCGCCGCCCGGCCGAAGCCGTACTGCTTCTCGAGGTTCTCGGCCGTGATCCCCATCGGCGTGCGGCAGTACGAGTCGGTGAGCCCCTCGAAGAGGAGGTCCTCGAGCGTCGGCGCCTGCCCGTAGCCCACCCCCCAGCGGAGCCCGCGCGCCGCGTGCGGCACGCCGCTCATGCTCTCGCCGCCGCCGGCCAGCACCACCGTCGCGTCGCCCGCGAGCAGCTGCTGCGCCCCGGTCACCAGCGCCTCGAACCCCGAGCCGCAGAGCCGGTTGACCGTCAGCGCCGGCACCTCGATCGGGCACCCCGCCTTGAGCGCGACGTGCCGCGCCATGTACACGGTGTCGGGGGTGCTCTGGATGACGTTGCCGATCACCGCCGAGTCGACGTCGGCGGGCGCGATCCCCGCCCGCGCGATCGCGGCCGTGGCGGCGTGCACGGTGAGGTCGACGGCGGAGACGTCGCGCAGGGTGCCGCCGAAGGTGCCGAACGGGGTGCGGACGGCCGAGAGGAGGACGAGGTCGGTACCGGAGCCCTGGGTGCCCATGCGGAGCGGTGCGGGGGAGGGGAGGCGGCGCGGGGACGCGCCGGCGGGGCGGAAGCTGCGCGCGACCGGGGCGGTGCGGCAACGCGTGTCGCCATGCCCGGGGGCGCCGTGACGGCGCACGGTGGATACCCCGAGCCGGGCACGCCAGTTGCGCTTGCGGGCTCTGCCGCGCGGATCGGCCGCCCGGCGCGACCCGGAGAGGGGGCGATGCCGCCGACGATCCCCGCGACGCTGGCCACCACGCTCGCCGCCGTCCCCGCCGAGCGGTGGGCGGGGTGGGTCGGCGACCCGTTGCGTCCCCTCGGGCGTCCGCTCGTCGTCGCGGTCTGCCCGCTCCCGGTCCCGGAGGCCGAGGCGGCGCTGGTGCTCCTCGAGGTCGAGCGGGCGGGGGCGCCCACGGGATGGCGGCAGCTCTGCGTCGCCGCGTGCGACCCGGCGCGCGCCGCGGCCGATCTCCTCCTCGCCGGCGACGCCGGCACCGCGGCCCTCGTCCCCGGCCTCGCGCTGGTCGAGGTGCGGCGGTGGCTCCTGGCGGCGCTCACCTCGGGCGTCGCGCTCCGCGCCGGGGGGTGGGAGTGGCAGGCGGGGCCCGAGCCGCGTCCCGGGGGGTCGCTCCCCATCGAGGCCGGCGCCCTCGTCGACGACGTCGCGGCGAGCGTCGTCCGCGCCCCGCACGCGACGCTCGTCTTCCCGCGGACCGCCGACCCCGACGATCGCGTCGAGCTCGAGCTCCTCCGCCGCCTCGCCGCCGGCGACGGCGCCCCCCTCGTCCCGCGCCCGCTCGCGTCGGCGCGCTGGTCGGGCCCCGAGGGGGTGCGGCTCCCGAGCCTCCTCGTGCACGACCTCCCCGCCGACGCGGTGCCGATGGCGACCCGCCTCGCCGCGCGGGCGCTCGACGCGCTGCGCGGCGCCCCCGGCGCCTTCGAGGGGGCGGTGAACGATGCGCGGTCGCTCGGCATGCTCGCGCGCGAGCTCCACGCCGCGCTGGGCCGCCCCGCGACCGAGGGGTCGCCTCCGGCCGCCGCCCCCGCCGGACGCCGCACCGTCGAGGGGTGGACGCTCGAGGCCACCGACGCCCTCGAGGCGCTCCTCCGCGAGGCGCAGGGGAGCGCGCACGACGCGCAGCCCGAGATCGTCGCGCTGCGCGACCATCTCCCCGCGATCGCCGCCGCCGCGGCGCGCGACCCCGGGCTCGTGCACCGCATCCACGGCGCCTTCGACGCCGACGCCGTGCACGTCCTCGCCGACGGCACGCTGCGCGTCACCGGCTTCCGCGCGCCGCCGGCCTTCGGCGGCCCCTCGCCCTGGCACGACGTCGCCTCGCTCCTCGCGTCGCTCACGCGCATCGCCGGCGAGGCGGCGATCGCCGCCGGCGACGACGCGGCGACGCGCGAGGGCGCGTGGGCGTGGGAGCGCGAGGCGCGTCGCGCGGCGCTCGACGGCTACGGCCCGGGGGGCGGGGCGGGGCACGCGCTCGCGGCGCTCCTCGAGGTCCCGCTCGTCGCACGCCGGATGCTGCGCACGTTCCGGCGCGATCCCGCGCGCGCCTGGATCGACGTGCACGCGGTGCGGCGGCTGGCGCGCGTGGCCACCTGAGCCGCGCGCCGCCCGCTCAGCGCCCCGGCGTCCCCACCTCGCGCCCGCAGGTGACGCAGTAGCGCCACCCGTGCTCCACCTCGCTCGAGCACGCGGGGCAGTGGCGCACCGTCACGTTCTGGCCGCAGTGCGGGCAGAAGGTGAGCGCGCGTCCCTCCGGGAGCGGCTTCGTGCAGAAGGGGCACGGGCCGCCGCCGTCGTGGCGCGGGGCGAGGCCGCCGGACGGTGTCGTCATCCGCGCGCGCCCAGGTGCTGCACGACGCGCCGCAGCTCGAGGACCTGCAGCCGCGCCGGGCGATCGGGCCAGGTGTCGCGCCAGCAGACGAGGAGCTCGACCGCGCCGGCGTCGCGCCCCGCGTCGCGGAAGTCGCCGCTCTCGACCTCGAAGTCGGTGCGGAGCCGCTGCCACTGCCCGGCCGGCGTCTTCCGCAGCACGTCGGCGCGCGGGAAGCCGCGCACGACCTGCTCGACGCTCAGCCCCAGGTCGCGCGCGACGAGGCCGAAGAGGAGCATCACGCCGCCGACGTCCACCGGCGCGTGGCGCATGCCGCGGAAGTCGATCGGCTCGCCCGTGGGGCGCGCGGGCGACGGCGGCGCCGTCTCGGGCGCCGCGGCGGTGCGCGCCGTCGGCCCCACGCTCGGCGCCGGCGACGCGGGAGCGATCGCGCCGTGGCCGATCGTCGGCGGCGATACGGGCGGCGGCGCGCTCGGCGCGTGCGCGACG
>ERZ1066123.1846-NODE-1846-length-11873-cov-7.145118_pt1 | contig 11873 bp, 8 predicted proteins | sample MGYA00382770_ERZ1066123 | MGnify/ENA primary metagenome ERZ1066123 (study PRJEB33369, sample SAMEA5778353) | biofilm metagenome | biome: Industrial cooling water; feature: Water cooling tower basin; material: Biofilm | place: United Arab Emirates | collected...
ACCTCGCCGCCCGCAAGAGTGCGGTCGCCGCCGCGGGCTACTCGTTCACCAAGGAGGAGATGCACGAGGCGCTGCAGCACGCCCAGAAGCCGGGCGAACTGTCCGACGCCGAACTCGAAGGCGTCGCCGGCGGCGGGGCGAGTTCGACCATCAGCGCCGTCACCTCCGTGGTGTCGGCGATCACTGCGGCTCTCTAACTCGCGCAGCCTAAGACTCCGGTTTCGGGCGACAGGGATCGTCGCCTCCTCGCTCCGACGACACGTCTCTCCCAGTCCATTCTCCAACGGTCGGGGTCGCCCTTTGGTCGCCAGGAACGGATCTGCCGGTGTCCGTCGGGCGGTCTCGGCGGACGAAACCCTCGCCCGGACCCGCCCCCTCTTGCACTCGGCCGGGATCACGCGGGTGGCGGATGTCACGGGATTGGACCCGATCGGCATCCCGGTCTGGCTCGCGATCCGGCCGAACGCCCCGACCCTGACAATTGCCTCCGGGAAGGGGGCGACCGCCGACGCGGCCCGAGCGTCCGCCGTGATGGAGGCGATCGAAATCTGGCACGCGGAGATCGCCCGGCCGGCCCAAGTGACCTGCCCCTACGTCGACCTCCCGTCCGACGCCCGGCCCGCACTCGCCGATCTCCCGCTGACGCGGGAGGGGTTGTTTCACCCCGATTTGCTTCAACCTTGGGCGGCCGGGCTCAACCTGCTCGACGACCAGCCCGCTTACGCCCCGGCCGTCATGGTGGGTTTCGGCCGGACGTACACGTCAAACGTCGAGTTGTTCTGCTTCCCGATCGGGTCGAACGGACTGGCGTCGGGGAACACGTGGGACGAGGCCGTCGCGTCGGCCCTGTACGAGGTCATCGAGCGGGACGCGGTGGCGTGCGTTCTGGCTGCCGCGGTCGCCGGCGTGGCACGCCCGCCGCGCGTGACGCCGGCGGCCTTCCCGGACCCGGTCCGCGAACTGGGAGCCCGCATCGCACGGGCCGGCTCCGCGTTGAAGGTCTGGGACTACACGACGGACCTCTCGGTCCCCGTCTTCGCCGCCGAGGTGACGGACCCCACCGGCCGCGTCCCGGGCCGATTCGCCGGCTGGGGGGCGCACCTGGACCCCGCGGTTGCATTGACCCGCGCCGTGACCGAGGCCGTCCAGAGCCGGGTGGTGTACGTGGCGGGGGCGCGAGACGACTTGAAGCGAACGCGATCCCGGCCCGAAGTCGACCGGCCGGGCTTGCCGGAATCCGTGGAGCCCGAGTGCGACCGTCTCCCACCGTCCGCGGCGGGAGAGTCGGCCGGCGACGACGTTCGGATTCTCCTCCGCAGGCTCGCCGCGGCGGGATTTCGACACGCGACCGCGTTCGACCTGTCCCGACCGGAGTGGCCGGTCCGGGTCGCGCGGGTCGTCGTGCCGGGGCTCGAAGGCTACCTGTACCCGAACTACCGACCCGGCCGGCGGGCCCGGGCCGCGGCGGGGGGGCTGCGATGACGCCCCCCCCGATCCGATACCGCGGCCGCGAATACCGCTCGCCCAAGGTCTACACCCACGGCACGCACCGCAGCCGGCCGCCGCACGAGACACTCGCCTCTCTTCGAGGCCTGGCCCGTGCCTGCGGCGTGACCCGCGTCGCACACATCGACGGCCTCGACCGGATCGGGCTGCCCGTCGTCCTCGGGGTTCGGCCCAACAGTTGGTATCTGTCCGTCGACAGCGGCAAGGGCCTGACGCGCGAGGCGGCGGAGGTGTCCGCCTTGATGGAGTGCCTGGAGCGGCACCGCGCGGATACGGTCCGACTCGACACTCGCACGGCGACGGTCCGGCAAGCGGCGGCCGACTTCCGGACCCTGGACCTCGGAACCCTGCCGCCCCGCCGGGCCGCGCTCCTCGACCCGACCCGTCCGCGTCGTTGGGCGGCCGGGTGGGACCTCGTCGCGGACGCCGAGGTCTGGGTTCCCGCGGAACTGGTGGGGAACGCGCGACCCCGGCACGACCCGCGGGAGCCGCTCGACTTTCAGGGCGGAACCAACGGCCTGGCGTCGGGCAACGACCTCGCCGAAGCCATCGCGAGCGGGCTGTACGAGGTCGTCGAACGCGACGCGATCGCGCTCGCGCACCTCGCCGCCCGCGCCGGGCAAGCGCCGCGCGGGGTCCGACTCGACACCGTCGCCGACCCCCTCTGCCGGGACGCGATCGCTCGCATCGAGCGTGCCCGGTGCGAGGTCTTGCTGTTCGACCGCACCTCCGACACCGCGGTTCCGGCGTTCGAGGCCGTCGTCCGCGGGCGGGACGGCGGGACCGGCTCGGCCGCGGGCTACGGCTGCCACCTCGACCCCGGCGTGGCCCTCTTGCGGGCACTGCTCGAGGCGGTCCAGGGCCGGACGATCGTCGTGGCCGGTTCGCGGGACGACATCTTTCTTCCGAATTATCGGCTCTCCCGGGAGCTGGACGGCGAGGAGAGACGCGCCGCGGAGGAGCCTTGGGAGTTGCAACCCTGCGTGCGGTATCCCAACGCCTCCGGGTCCAGCGCGGAGGCGGACGTGGCCGCCCTCCTGGCACGGCTTCGGGTCGTCGGTCTGAATTCCGCGGTCGTCATCGACCTGACTCCGGACGGGTGGCCGGTCAGCGTGGTGCGGGTGATCGTGCCGGGGCTCGAAGGCTACCTCCTCCCGTCGCACGCCCCGGGTCCTCGGGGGCGAGCCGTCGTCGGAGGTGGGGCGTGATCCGCTTCCGGGGCCGACTTCTGTCGGCGATCAAGCGCACCGGCGACCGCGTCTGCACGCCGGAAGAAACGCTCGACCGCGTTCGCCCCCTCCTCCCGCGGGCGGGGATCACGCGGCTCGCGGACGTGACGGGGCTGGACCGACTCGGGCTGCCGACCGTCCTCGCGTTCCGACCCAACGCCCTCTCGATGAGCGTCAGTTGCGGGAAGGGCCTGACGCGACCGGCGGCGGCGGCCGCGGCGGCCATGGAAGCGGTCGAGGGCTTCTCGGCCGAAACGTTGCGAGGCGAAGAGTTCGTGGCCGGGTACGAGCGGGTCCGGGCGGAACGCCCCTGCCTCGAACCCGACGAGCTTCCCCTGGCCGACGGCGGTCTGTTCGACGCGACCAGACCGGTGCCGTGGGTCATGGGCTGGGACCTCGGTTCCGAGAGCGAGATCGCGGTTCCCGCCCGCGTCGCGGATCTGGTGCCGACTTACCAGGACGCCTTCGGGTTCACCGCGTTTCGGCGCAGCGGAAACGGACTGTCGGCCGGCAACCACCTGCTCGAAGCGATTCTCAACGGCCTCACGGAAGTCGTCGAGCGCGACGCCGTCGGCTGCACCCTCGCCGCGGCGCTCCGCGGCTACCTCCCGCCGCACGTCGACCCGGACGGGTGGCCTTCCCCACCGGTACGGGAAGTCCGTCAGCGTGCCCGCGACCTCGGCTTCGAATTGGGGTTTTTCGACCGTACCGTAGACACCGCCGTACCGACCTACGAGGCAACGCTGACTGATCGCGGGGGGACCGGGGAAACCTATCACGGGTTCGGGGCTCACCTCGACCCGGCCGCGGCGATGATGCGGGCCGCGACCGAGGCCATGCAGATTCGCCTGACCTACATCACCGGCTCGCGGGACGAACTCTTTCGCACGGCTCACCAGCGCGACCGGACCCAGACGCCGACCGTGCCCCGCCGGAGTGGACCGGCACCGGCCCGATCGAGCGACGCGACGGACTCGCTGGACGGCGACGTTCGCGTTCTCCTGAACAAGCTGGCGGCGGTGGGCATTCATCGAGTGGTCGTCTGCGACCTAACCCACCCGCGTCTCGGAATCCCGGTCGTACGGGTGTTCGTGCCCGGCCTGGAGAACGGACTGGATGAGCGGTTTCGGCCGGGGGTCAGGGGCCAGCAGTTTGCCCGGGAGGTGGGTCGATGAAGGTCGTTGTGTTCCTGGGGCCGTCGCTCCCGCTCGCCGCCGCGCGGGAGGTTCTCGACGCCACCTACCTCCCCCCGGCCGCCCAGGCGGACCTGGTCAGCGCCGTCGAAACCCTGCGGCCGGACGTCATCGGGTTGGTCGACGGCTACTTCGGCCAGTCGCTGTCCGTGTGGCACAAGGAGATCCTGTACGCCCTCGACCGGGGCGTTCGCGTATACGGGGCCTCGAGCATGGGGGCCCTTCGCGCGGCGGAGACGGCCGCGTTCGGGACGGTCGGCGTCGGCTCCGTGTACGAGCAATTCGCGTCCGGCGAGCTCACCGACGACGACGAGGTCGCGGTGGTCCACGGGCTCGAAGACACGGGCTACCGCAACCTGACGGTGCCCATGGTCAACGTCCGAGCTACCCTGCGCAACGCCGTCGCGGCCGGGGCTCTGACCGCCGACGAGTGCGACCGACTGACGGCACTCGCGAAGGCAATCTTCTACCAGGACCGCACGTACCCGGCCCTCTACAAGCGGGCCGCGGCCGAGGGCTTCGCACCGGACCGGGTCGCGGCCTTGCGCGACTACGTGTCCCGCCACGCGGCGGACGTGAAGCGGGACGACGCGCTCGCGCTGCTGCGGTCGATCCGGGACTTGCCGACGCCGCTCCCCCCGTTCCGTCCCGAGTTCGAGTTCACCCGCTCGCACCTGTTCAACGCGCTGTACAACCGGGACCGGACGGTCGTCGCGGGGCGGCACCGCGTGCCCTTGGAGGTCATCGCCCACTACGCCGCCCTGCACCACCCGGCGTTCAACGACCTCAACTTCCACGCCCTGAACCGCGCGCTAGTCGGCGTTCTCGCCGACCAACTCGGCGTGACGGTGACCGACGAAGAGGTCGCCGAGGAAGAGGCCCGACTGCGTTCGCGGAGGAAGCTCCGGACCGACGCGGACGTCGTCGCGTGGCGGGACGCCAACCACCTCAACCCGACGGAGTACCGCGACCTCGTCGTCGAGTTGGCCCGCTGCCGGCGGATGCACCGCTGGCTGGTCGTTCGCCGATACCAAGAACGCACGGTCAAGCCGGTCCTGGACGAACTCCGACTTCGGGGCGAGTACCCGGCCCAGGCGGAGGCGGCAGCCGACTTCAACGCGCTCGTCGATCAACTCGGCACTCCGTCGGCCGAGGAGGGTGCCGGGGAGTGGATGGACCTGTGGGCCGACCACATGCGGCACACCCCCTGCCGGCCCGACGCGCACTTCACCAACTGGGCGGAGGACGCGGGGTTCCACACGCTGCACGACTTGCGGCGGGAACTCGTCAACGCCCGGCGGGTGCGGGAGGCCCAACGCCGCCGGCTCGCGGGCCTCGACGGGTTCGCCGCGGACGAACCGATCGAATCCGGACCGGGCGGAGGGTGACCGTGTTCTGCGTTGCGATTTGCGGGTCCGAACTGGAACGCGAGCGACCCGATTGCGGTCCGGTCGGGACGGTCCGCCTGAACGGCCGAGACGTCCGGTTCGCCCGGGTGCCGGTCGGCGAGCCGCGCTTCGAGCCGGGGTCCGAGGGGCACGCCCGCCACGCCCTCGTCCGGGTGGGGGCGTTCTCGCTGAACTTTCGGGACAAGGCTTACTGCTCGGAAACGAGTCGGGTCTGCGGCCCGCGTTCGTTCCTGCCGATCGGCTCGGAGTTCGCGGGGGAGGTGGTCGCGGTCGGGGCCGGCGTCACCTCGCTGAAGCCGGGCGACCGGGTCGTGGGCGACTACTCGTACCCCCACCGTTCGGCCTCACTCGGGGGCGAGACCGTGCGGGGCGGGGTGCCGACGAACCACGCCTCGCGCGGAATGCTGGTCCTGCCCGAATCGGCACTGTTCCCGGTGCCGGAGACGATGCCGGTCGAAGTCGCGGCCGCGTTCGCGCTGAACGCTCAGACGGCGTACAGCATGGTCCGGAAACTGGCCGTTGTCCCCGGCGACACGGTGCTCGTCACGGCGGGGCGGTCGAGTGCCGCGCTCTTCTCGTTGATGGCGCTCAAGTCGATCGGGGTTCGGGCCGTCGCGCTCACGACGTCCGCCGGCGACACGGACCGGATCGTCGCCGCGGGGGCGAGCGAGGTCGTCGCGATCTCCCCGACGGAGCCGCTCGCCACCCACCCCCGACTCGCGCGTTACGCGGACCCCCGCGGCGGGTTCGCCGGCGTCATCGACCCCTTCTGGGACGTCTACCTCGGCCGGGTGGTCGGGCTCATCCGCACCGGCGGGCGGTACGTCACCTGCGGCGTCCTTTCGCAGGGCAGCGACCCCGCCCCCCCCGCGGACCTGACCGCCGCGATGAACGACGTCATGCTCCACAACCGGACCCTGATCGGAAACTGTCTCGGCGAGCGGGACGACCTCGCTCGCGCCCTGGTCGACTTCAACGCCGGCCGGCTGTCCGTTCCGCTGGACCGCGTCTTCACGGGGGACGACGCGGCCGGGTTCGTGGAACGCACGTTCAACGCCCCCGACCGGTTCGGCAAGGTCGTCTTCCGCCACTCCTGATCGGCCCGCATGAACGCCCTTCCCGACGACATCCTGACGGCTCTCGCTCGGGCGGCCACCCCGGACGAGCGGGCGGACCGCGACGCGTTCGCCGCGGTCGACGACGACCTCGTCCCGCCACGCCTGGCGGCGTGGCGGCGGGCCGTCACCGCGGGGGACGAGGAGCGGTTCCGCCGGTTGCTCTCGCTCCGAGGGATTTCCGAGCCCCAGTGTCAGGCCCGGCTCGCGACGGTCCGCTTCGTCGACCCGAGCCGACTCCCCCAATGGGCGACCGATTCGCTCGCCTGGTTCGCCGACCTTGCCGAAGACGACGGCGCGCAGGTTCCCGCGGCGATCCCCTACCCCCGTGCGTTCGCGGCCCCGCTGCGCGTCGCGGCGGCGTGGTTGGACCGCCGGCTCGAAGGTTCGCCGGTCGGGTGGGAGGCGGGCGCACGGGTCGGCCTGCTGGGGGGGCTGTGCGAGCGGTGGGCGGGGCTGGCGGCGGCCGTGTTCGCGCACCGACCGGGACTCGTCGGTTGGGCGACGGACGGGGAAGCCAGTGACGTTCGGACCCGCTACGAGCAGGCGTTCGAGCGGGGCGGGCCGGGGTGGCGGGCGGTCGCGACCGAGTTTCCGGTGCTCGCCAGGCTGCTCGGAACCGCCACCCGGTTCTGGCAGGAATCGGTGGCGGAACTGGTCGACCGGCTGGCATCCGACCGGGACGCAATTCGCGCGATCACCGGGACGCCGGTGGAGCGAATCACCGCCGCCTCGCCGGGGCGCGGCGACCCCCACCTCGGCGGGCGGGGCGTTGTCGTGTTGAGTTGCGAGCCCGCGGGCACGCTCGTGTACAAGCCGCGGGACCACCGGGTCACGGAGTGGTGGAACGCGTTCGTGGCGGACCTCGCCGCGACCTGCGAAGGGTTCGAGGTGCCGACCCGCAAGTTGATCGCGTTCCCCACTCACGCCTGGGAAGAGTTCGTCCCGACGGACGAGTGCCGGGGCGACGCCGCAGCGGGGCGGCTGTATCGCCGCTGCGGGCAGCTCCTCCGAGCCCTTCAACTCCTCGCCGGTTCGGACATGAACGGCGAGAACGTCCTCGTCCGCCGGGACGAGCCGGTCGCGATCGACCTGGAGTGCCTGTTCCAACCGGAGCCGCGGCCGGCCGCGGGCGACACCGCAGGTCCACCCCCGGAGCTGTCCGCCGCCCTCGCGGACTCGGTGATGGCGGTCGCGCTGGTGTCGAGTCAGGTTCACGGCGAGCCGGGGCGGCGGTCGGTCGATCTGTCGGCCTTCGCGTACCCCGACCCGCTCCCCGCCCCGTTCCCCCTCCCCCGGTCGCAGGTCGACGAGACCGGGCGGAACGCGGTCGCCTTCGACTACTACCCCGTGCGGTCCGTCGGCGTGGGCCGGCACGTCGTCGCAGCCAGGCGGTCGGCACGGGATCACGCTTGCGCGGTGACGGCGGGCTACGCCGCGGCCCAGGAGGGACTCGCGACGGCGTTCCCGACTCACGGGGATCGCTGGCTCGCACGACTGGGCGAGGTCGCGGGGTTTCCGGTCCGCTTTCTCCTCCGGCCGACCCAGGTCTACGCGCGGGTGTTGGCGGGGGCCCTTCAGCCCGACCGGATGCGGGACGGGGTGGCCTTCGATCTCGCGCTCGAACCCCTCTGGAAGGCCACCCTTGCGGGCGGGTCACCGGTCGTTGCGACGGCGTCCGAGGTCGCCGCGCTCCGGTGTGCGGACGTCCCGATCTTCTTCGCCCGCCCCGGTTCGGACAGCCTGTTCACGGCGGACGGCCGGGAGGCGGCCGGCTTCTTCCTCCGTCCGCCGATCGCGCGCGTCTCCGAACGCTTGCGGCGGATACCGACTCACGACACCGCCGCCGATGTCGATCTCATTCGGTCGCTGATCGGGACCGTGCCGAACGGCCAGCCCTGGTCGCCGCGGCGCTCGACCTTCCGGACTCCGGACGAATGGAAGGCTCTGGCCGTCGAGGTGGGGGACGCGATCCTCGCCGCCGCCGTCGAAACGCAGACCGGACCGCACTGGGTGGGTCTGACGTACCGGGCCGAGTTCGACGCCGCGGAGATTCGCCCCCTCACCGGGGACGTGTTCGACGGCCGCGGCGGCCTGACGGTGGCGCTCGCCGGACTCGCGCGATCGACGGGCCTGGCCCGCTTCGCCGACGCGACCGGCCGCTTGTTGGCCCAGGCCATGACGGATCTCGAATGCTGGCCCGCGATCGCGGCCCAGGCGGCTCGGGAACGCGGCCGCACGGGACACTCCGTGTTGCCCCTTGGACCAGGATCCCCGTTCGGCGGCGCGGTGACGACCCTCCTGCTGGTGGGGAACGGACCGCAGCAGGAGGCCGCCCTGGCGGCGCTGGAGAGGGCCGTCGGCCCCGAATGGTTCGAACTCGTCGGGCAGTGTTCGCCCGCGGACTGGGGCGGGTTGGCGGGACTGCTGGCACTGGTGGCAGGGATCCCGAGCCCGACGGCCGGGTCGATCGCGGATCGACTCGCCGCCTGCGTTCGAATTCAGATTTCGGCTGGCACCCCGGCCCCGCCGAGCCGCCCTCCGGGGAGCACGTGGGGCGAACGCCTGCCGGGCTACGAGGCGGGCCTCGCGGTGGCGTTCCATCGCCTCGCCCGACGGTCCGGGGCGGGCGAAGACCGCCACCTCGCGTGCCGGTTCGCCCGAGCCGCCGGCCGGGGCACGGTCGGGGATCGGCTCGCCCTCTTGGACTGCAAGCCCGGCGCACGAGTTCGGCCGCGCTCGGGCCGACTGCTCGACCGGATCGCGCTCGCGAGCGGCGACCGGGCCGAACTCGTCATGAACCGCCTCGCGGACCGCCGCCAGTTCTCGGGGAGGTGGTTCCCCCACGACTTGGTCGCGGACCGGCATCAGCTCTCCGCCGTGGGCGGCCTCGCCGCAATTGTTCTTCAGGCCTTACGCTTCGCCGACCGGACGCCCTTCGTCGATGTCCGTTTGTTGCGAGCCGGGGCTTCGGTGTGACCCGTCCCGGTACACTCTGACGAGACAATCACACGCCGGGGCTTTGTCTCTTGACCGCTCCGCAGCCAGCGAATCCTTTTTCTCGGCTCACCGCTCTAGTCGGGTAAGAGCAGAGCCCCGGGAGCCGCCGCGGAACCGGAACGCCGTCGCCACCCAAACCCCATCCGGGACCGGCGACACGACTGTCGCCTCACGGCAGGTCGTTCACTGTGGTCGCCTCCTGTTCGCCTGCCCTGGCCGACCCGGTCGTCTGCCGATCGGCGGCATCGAGGTACGAGACGCGGGCCGGCACGCCCGTGGTCGACGTCCCGAGCCCGCCGGTGCAGGTCGCGTGGTGGAACCGCTCGCGGGTCGCGGTCAGGCTCGTGTTGCCGTTCTTGGCGAGCGTCCCCTGAGCCTGCGACAGCACTGCGTCGCCGGTCACGGTCATGCCCGCGGTGAAACGGGCCGTCACGATCGAGTCGAGCCGGTGACCGGATTCGCGGCGAAGAAGTTTCCCGGTTCCGGGCCGGGTCGGTTCGGGTAAGATGGTAGATCTCTCCGAACCCCACCGATCCGGAGTCGATCCGATGCCGTCCCGTTCGAGCCTTTCCGCGTCCGCACTCCTGCTGGGCCTCGTCGCCGCGACGACTCTGTCCGGGAAGGAAATCGCGCTCCGGCGTCCGTTCGTCCCGGGTCAGCCGCCCGAGCCGGCGAAGACACTCTCGGACGCGGAGGCGCTGACCGCCGCGAAGCTGAAGGCCGACAGCCCGGACTCGCTCCTCGGCTACTTCCGGCAGCGGACCGTCAGCGACACGGACCTCGTCAAGATTCAGTCGGCGATCAAGCGGCTCGGGACGGACGAGTTCGACGACCGGCTCAAGGCCGCGGATCAGGTCGAGCTGTACGGCCCCGCCGCGATCGGCCCGCTGCGGACGGCGGCGCAGTCGGAGGCCGACCCGGAAGTGGCGTACCGGGCGATGGAGTGCCTGAAGCGGCTGGAGAAGGTGCCGCACTCGACCGTGGCGGCGGCCGCCGTGCGGGCCCTGGCGAAATTGAAGCCGGACGGCACGGCGGACGTACTCCTCGGGTTCCTGCCCCTGGCCGACAATCAGGCGGTTGCGGACGAGATCGGCAAGACCCTGGCCGCGGTCGCGTACAAGAACGGCAAGGCGGACGTCTCGCTCGTGTCCGCCCTGACCGACACCGTCGCCCTGCGGCGGGGCGCGGCGGCCGTCGCCCTCGTGGAAGGAGCTCCGGCCGGCGACAAGCCGTCGGACGTGTTCCCGAAGGTGCTCAAGGCGGGGCAGGCGGAACCGGACCAGGAGACGAAGTTCCGCATCCTCTTCGCGCTGACCGCGGTCGGCAAGGACAAGGACGCCGTCACGTCGCTGATCGACATGCTCGCCGACCTGCCCCGCGGCCGGCTCTGGCAGGCGGAGGACTACCTCCTGCAACTGGCGGGCAAAGACGCCCCGGCGGTCCAGTTCAAGCGGACGAAGGAGTCCCTGACCAAGGCCCAGGACGTGTGGAAAAAGTGGTGGGACGGGGCGAGGGCGAAGACCGATCTCGCCGCGTTCAAGTACGCCGAGCGGATCACCGGCAAGACCGTCCTGCTGATGTCCGACAACTCCTACGGGAACGGGCAGGTCGTCGAGCTCGGCCCGGACATGAAGGAACGCTGGAAGATCACCGGGCTGATGACGCCGAACGACATCGTCTTTCTGCCGAACAATCAGGTGATGATCTCCGAAACGAACGCGAACCGGGTGACGATCCGCGACATGACCGGCCGGGTGGTCGCCAACCGCACGCTGAACGGGGCCGGCCGCAAGATCGCCGGCGGGCAGCCGATCAGCCTGCAAATCCTGGACAACGGGAACCTCATCGTCGGCTGCCGCAACGGGGTGTTCGAGTTCAAGAAGGACACGGACGAGGTCGTCAACTCCTACGCCCGGAACCAGTACGACATTCAAGCCTGCCACCGCCTGCCGAACGGCCAGACCCTGCTGCTGGCCAGCAACGACCCGAAGTTCAGCGTCTTCCTCGACGAGAAGCTGGCCGAGATCCCGAACAAGAAGCTCGGCGTCCAGGCCCCGCACTGGCAGGCGCAGATGGCCGCCACCGGCCCGGACACGATTCTCATCGGCGAGCAGCAGCAAATCGCGGAATACAGCGTCAAGGACAACAAGGTGATCTGGAAGAAGCAGGTGTTCAACGCCCGGTCCCCGCAGCGGCTGCCCAACGGGAACACGCTGTTCGTGGACCAGCAGAACCGCCTGATCGAAGTGGCCCCGGACGGCGAGGAAGTCTGGTCGTACCAGGCCCCCGCGAACATGATGCTCAGCAAGGCGGTCCGGCGCTGAAGTCGATCACTTAACCCGTTCCGGGATCCATTCCCGAGTGACGCGGTAGACGGCCACCCGCAGCCGCGGGTGGTCGCGGCCCCGGACGGGCACGGTT
>ERZ1066123.1848-NODE-1848-length-11869-cov-7.116387_pt1 | contig 11869 bp, 8 predicted proteins | sample MGYA00382770_ERZ1066123 | MGnify/ENA primary metagenome ERZ1066123 (study PRJEB33369, sample SAMEA5778353) | biofilm metagenome | biome: Industrial cooling water; feature: Water cooling tower basin; material: Biofilm | place: United Arab Emirates | collected...
TCCAGGGGTTCCGCTGCGCTCCACCCCTGGCTAACTTCGGACGCCCCGTTGGGGCTCATCGCAGGCACGATCGGAGCGAAGGGTTTACCCTTCCGAGCGACACTACGCCAGTTCCTTGATCGCCTCGACGCCGTCTTCGACCAGGAAGTGCGGCCGGCCGCTGGCGGGGTCGACGACCTTGTCCGCGTGCGGGTTCAGGCCGATGTTCTTGTACAGCGTGGCGAAGACCTCCTGGTGCGTGACCGGCCGCTGAACCGCGTGCTCCGCGAGGCGGTTCGTCGCGCCGATGACCTGCCCGGTCCGCATCCCGCCGCCCGCCAGGATCGCCATCGACACCTGCGGCCAGTGGTCCCGGCTGGCGTCCTTGTTGATCCGCGGCGTCCGGCCGAACTCGCCCCAGACCACGACCGACACGTCCTTGTCCAGCCCGCGCTCGTGCAGGTCCGTCACCAGGGCCGTCAGCGCCCGGTCCAGCAGCGGGAAGTCCTTCTTCGCCTGCACGAAGTTCTTGCCGTCCGGCCCGTGCCAGTCCCAGCGGGTGAAGTTCATCGTCACGACGCGGGCACCCGCTTCCACGAGCCGCCGGGCGACGCAGAAGTTCCGCACCATCCGCGGGGCACCGTCCCGCTCGAAGACGGGGTCGTCGACTCCGTATCGGGCGAGGATGTCGGGCCGCTCTTTCGACAGGTCGATCGCGTCTTTGAGCTTGGGGGAAGTCAGGATGTCGAACGCCTGCTTCGCGTACGCGTCCACGGCTTCGAGCGTCGGGGACTTGCGAAGCCGGGCGTCCATCGCGTCGAAACTAGAGAGCAACTTCGTGCGGTCTTGCAGGGTTTCGAGCGTCACCCCCTGGAGGGTAAGGTTGTCGGACTTCATCGCGTTCGCCTTGCTGCCGACGAGGCGGAACGGGGCGTGGGCCGGGCCGATGAACCCGCCGTCGCCGGGGTTGCCCCACTTCGGCTCGCCGGTCGGGTACATGAGGCTGAGGTGCGGCGGGACCGTCGGGTCGGCGGGGCCTTGGAGCTTCGACACCCACCCGCCCAGCGCCGGCCAGAAGCCGGGGGCGGCGGGGTTCTTCTTGCGGCCGGTCATGCACTGGTAGGCGTCGTGGTCGCCGGCGCTGCCGGACAGCGACCGGATGATGGCGAACTTGTCCATCATCTTCGCCATGAGCGGGAAGTGCTCGCAGATCCGGACGCCGGGCACGTTCGTGTCGATCGGGTTGAACTCGCCGCGGACCTCGGCCGGGGCGTCCGGCTTCAGGTCGAACATGTCCAGGTGCGGCGGCCCGCCGGGAAGGAAGACGTTGATGATCGCCTTGTGCGACTTGCGGATGCCCGCCTGTTCCTCCGCCGCGAGCAGGTTCGGCAGCATCAGCCCGCCGCCGAGCAGCGTGCCGCCGACGGTGAGGAAGTCCCGGCGGCTGGTTCCGTCGCAGAATCCGCCGCGGGCGTGCGGCTTGCCGAAGATCGTGAGCACGGGGACGCTCCGAAATGAACGGGGGTGGGAACCGGCGGATACAGGCAGGCGGGAGAAAGCGCGCTCGGGCAGGGTGAACGGGAGAATTATCGCATCTGGACGGCTATCGTGCAACTGCGAGCGGACGGGATCTCGCTCCCTCGTCGATTCGCATCGCACGGCCGTCCGCGGTACACTGCGCGGGCCGCCCGCGTCCCCCCTGGAGGCCCCGCCGTGCTTCGCTCCCTTGCCTGCGTGCTTCTCCTGGCGACCGCCGCCCCCGCGAAGGACCCCGCCGCCTACCCGGAGCCGCCGAAGGCCGCCCCGGACGAGCCCGTCGCGAAGGCGTGGTCCCCGGCGAAGGCGGCGGCCTACCTCGACGCGGTCGGCGTGAACTGGACCCGCGACCGGGCGTGCGTCACCTGCCACACGAACCTGCCCTACCTGATGGCCCGGCCGCTGCTCGAAGGATCGGACGCCGGGGTCAAGGAAGTCCGCGCGTTCCTGGAAGGCGAAGCGACGGCGTGGCGGCAGGGCAAGAACAAGCGAGCCCCCGCGTACTACGTCGCCACCGCCGCGGGGCTCGCGTTCACCGACGCCGGCACCGGGAAACTCTCCGCCGAGACCCGGGCCGCCTTCGACAAGGTCTGGGAATCCCAGAAGCCGACCGGCGAGTGGGACTGGATCAAGTGCGACTGGCCGCCCCTGGAGCACGACGACTACTACGGCGCGGTGCTGGCCGCGGTCGCCGTCGGGGTCGCGCCGGAACGGTACGCCCTCAGCGACGCCGCCAGGCCGGGCGTTGCGAAGCTCAAGGCGTACCTCGCCAAGACCCCCGCCCCGGACCTGCACCACCGGGCCATGCTCCTCTGGGCGGCGGCCCGGCTCGACGGGCTGCTGACGGCCGACCAAAAGGCGGAGATCGTCGCGGAGCTCAGAAAGAAGCAACGGGCCGACGGCGGGTGGTGCCTGCCGGCGCTCGGCAGGTACGTCCGGAAGGACCAATCGGCGAACGACCCGGACGCCGCCAGCGACGGCTACGCGACCGGGTTCGCGGTGTACGCGTTGCGGCAGGCCGGCGTCCCGGCGCAGGACGACGCCGCGAAGAAGGGAATCGGCTGGCTGAAGGGGAACCAGCGGGAGTCCGGCCGGTGGTTCACCCGGTCGCTGAACACCGACAAGCGGCACTACATCGCCAACGCGGGCACGGCGTTCGCCGTCATGGCCCTCGCCGCGTGCGGGGAGCCCGTCGCGGGGAAGTGACCCGCTCTTCAAGTCGGGCAATCTGTGCGGCCGATACCGGTGATACGGGTTAATCAGTGAACCCGCCGGGGTCGCCATGACGAAGCACGCGTTCGGGCTGATGGTCGCCGCCCTCGTCCTGGGGGCCGGGTGCTCGCGGCAGCACTTCCGCGACCGCGCGGACAAGGACGTCACCGGCGTCATCACCCAGAAGAACGTCTTCCCGGACTGGAAGGTCGAGAACTGGCACGTCTACCCGGACCCGCGGGCGCGGTTCGCCGACCCCGCCGTGCCGGACTACCCGCCGTACCCGCCGGACGACTACGCGGCGCACGTCCTGTCGCCGAACCCGCAACACCCGGGGCGCGGCGGGGCCGGGCGGTTCGAGGGGGACGGCTACCTGCAGCAGATCGCGTGCTGGGACGCGCAGAACCGCTTCGAGGACGCCACCCGCGCGGCGGAAGTGAAGAAGCTCGCCGGGCCGTCCGAGGTCGACCCGGACAACCCCGGCGGGTACGGCCCGGACGACCCCGCGAACCCGCTCGCCGGGGAAGAGTTCTCCGCCATCGCCGGCGGCGCGGCGGCGTACCTCCGGACGTTCCGCACGAACGAAAAACCCTTCCGGCTGCGGCTCGACCAGTGCGTCGAACTCGGCCTGTTCAACAGCCGGGAGTACCAGGACCGCCGGGAAGACCTGTACCTCGCGGCGTTGCCGGTGACGCTCGAACGCTTCAACTTCGCCGCCCAGGCGTTCGCTTCCGAGCGGGTCATTCGCGAAGCGACCGGCCGCGACCGCGGCGACGGGGCGGCGAACGGCTGGCGGCTCGACTCGGAAGCCGGCTTCACCCGCAACTTCGCGTCCGGGGCGTCCTTGCTCGTGCGGCTCGCGAATCAGGTCGTCGTCGACTTCTCCAACGGCCGGCCGGACCTGTCCGTGTCGAACTTTTCGCTCACCTTCATTCAGCCGTTACTCCAGGGCGGCGGCTACGCGGTCACGCTCGAAGACCTGACCCAGACGGAGCGCACGCTGCTGTACGCGATCCGCTCGTTCGCCCGGTTCCGGCAACTCTTCTACGTCGTCATCGCGGGCAACGGCAACTACACGAACAACCCCTACGGCCTGCAAGGGCTGTCCGCGAACCTCGGCCGCGGGGTCGGGGCCAACCTCACGTCGAACCCGGTCGGCTACCTGCCGAGCATCCTCCGCGGCGCGACCCTCGAGAACCAGCGGAAGAACGTCGCGTCGCTGGAGCAATTTCTTCGCCTGTTCCAGAACCTGAAGGAAGGCGGCGGCGTGACGGAACTGCAGGTCGTCCGCGTCGAGCAGAACCTCATCCGCGGCCGGACGGACGTGCTCAACGCGACCCGGCAGTACCTGGACAACATCGACGGATTCAAGCTGCAACTCGGCCTGCCCGCGACTTTGCCGCTGGAACTCGACGACACCCCGCTGCGGCCGATCCGGCTGCAACTGGAGAAGTACGAGCGGGTCTACGCCCAACTCCGTCAGGTCGAGGTGCTGGCCGGGAAGTTCGACCCGACCGAGCCCCCGGCCGCCTACCGGGGGCGGTGGCAGAAACTTCTCACCGACTCCTCACTGGCCCGCGGCTCTCGGCGGTTCCCGGTCCCGGTACCGGATGATCCTCGACTTCGAGCCCCCGTTCGTCCGCCGGGCCGAGCGGAACGAGTACCGGGCGGCCCTCATCAGCTACCAGCGGTCCCGCCGGAACCTGATGGCCTTCGAGGACAACGTCCTGGTCGACACCCGGCAGGATTTGCGAAGTTTGCGGCAACTGGCGGAGGCGTTCGCCCTCCAACAGCGGGCGGTGGAACTGGCTTACGCCCAGGTGGACAACGCCCGCGGGACGTTCGTCGCCCCGCCCGACCCGTCCGCCCGGGACACCGCCGGCAGCGTCGCCGCCCTGACGCAGCAGTTGCTCGAAGCCCAGAGTAGTTTGCTCCAGGCCCAGAACGACCTGTACACGACCTGGACGAACTACCTGACCGCCCGGATGGAACTGTACCTCGACGTGGAAATCCTCCCGCTCGACGCCCGAGGGAACTGGATCGATGAGCCCGCACCCCGCGACCCCGCAGCCCCTCCCGCTGGACCACCTGCCCCCGGCCCAGCCCCCGGTCCCGGCGTCGAGCGACTCCCGGCCCCTCGCCCCGCCGACTGACGGCGTCCTCGAACCGCCCGCCCCGCGGCCGAAGCCCCGGGCGCGGCGGGTCCGGCAAGTCCTCGTCGGCCTGGCCGCCGCCGGCACCGTCTACGCCGGGCTCTCCCTGCCGATCCGCCAGTACGTCCCGTTCCTGTCCGCGTCGGCCCGGCCGGACCTGCTGACCCACAAGATCAGGTACGAACTCCTCCCCGTGACGATCGTCGAACGGGGAACCCTGGAATCCTCCGACAACCGCGAAGTCGTGTGCCGGGTCAAGGCCGGCTCCCGCGGCACCTTCGCCAGCACCATCAAGTGGGTCATCGACGACGGCACGATGGTCGTGAAGGGCCAGCTCCTCATGGAACTGGACGACTCCGCCCTGCAGGACCAGTACCGCGCCCAGAGCATCGTCGTCGAGAAGGCCAAGGCCGAGTGGGAGAGGGCCGACTCGGACTACGTCATCGTCCAGAAGCAGGGCGAGTCCGACATCGCCACCGCGGTCGCCGCCCTGTCCGTCGCGGAACTCGACGTGGAAAAGTTCATCGGCTTCCGGTCCGACCCCGCCCTCGACCCGTTCGGCGCGGTCGTCGGCGGCACCGGCTCCCTGGCGGAACGCGGCGAGTACCGGCAGAAGTACGACGACGTGTCCGGCCGGCTCAAGCTCGCCGAGTCCGACCTGGAGGCGTACCGCGACCGCTTCGCCTGGGCGGAACGCTCCGTCAAGCTCGGCTACCTCACCGCGTCGCAGGCGAAGGTCGAGCAGTCCAAGTACGCCGGCGCGACCGACAACCTCGAAAAGCTCCAGAAGGAAAAGTACATCCTCGAAACGTTCCTCCGCCAGCGGGAGCTGACGGACCTGATTTCCAAGCTCGAAGTCGCCCGCATCGGGCTGGAGCGGGTCAACCGGCAGGACGCGGCCAAGCGGTCGCAGGCGGACTCGGTCCGCCGCACGGCCCGGTCCGTGTACCTGCAGGAACTGGAGAAGCTGAAGGACAACGAGGACCAGATCCGCGAGTGCAAGCTGCACAGCCCCCAGGACGGCATGGTCGTCTACTTCAAGCCGGAGTCGAGCCGGTTCGGGTCGTCGAACCAAAACCTCATCGCCGTCGGCGAGCAGGTCCGGGAGGGCCAAAAGCTGATGCGGATCCCCGACCTCCGCCGGATGCAGGTGAACACCAAGGTCCACGAGGCGATGGTCTCCCGCATCCGCGGCGACGACCGCCGGAGCACCGGCTTCTTCGACGCCCTCCGGACCGGGATGATCCTCAACCCGGACGGGTTTTCCCGGCTGGTGAGCCAGTCCGAGTCGACCCTGATGGCCCTCCGCGAGCGGTACCGCGACCGGGAGTACACGCTCGCCAGCGAGGGGCAGAAGGCCACCGTCCGCGTCGACGCCTTCCCCGACCGCGTGCTCCCCGGCCACGTCCGGCTCGTCGCCCCGGTCGCGTCGCAGGCGGACTTCATGTCCGCGGACGTGAAGGTCTACCAGACGCTCGTGACGATCGACGAGAGCGTCCCCGGCCTGAAGCCGGACATGAGCGCGGAGGTCACGATCCAGGTCGACCCGCCGACCGAACCGGTGCTGGCGGTGCCCCTGCAAGCCGTCGTCGGCGGGGCCGAGGGGGGCACGAAGCGGCGGGTGTTCGTCCTCGGCGCGTTCGGCCCGGCCGAGAAGGAAGTCGTCCTCGGCGCGTTCAACGACAAGATGGTCGAGGTCCGGGAAGGGCTCTCGGACGGCGACGTCGTCGTGCTCAACCCGAAGGTGCTCCTCGGCGACAGCAAGGCCAAGACCCGCGACGAGGCCGACGCCCCGAGCCGCGGCAAGGGGGGCGGCGACAAGAAGGGCAAGGCCGGCGAGAAAAAGGGCGGCAGCGGCAAACCCCCGGCGATGAGACAGTAGCCCCGAATTTCACTCGCGAGCCGCGGACGCCAGTCCGCGGGTGAAGGTGACACCACCCGCGGACTGGCGTCCGCGGCTCGCCAACCCCTCTCGAAACGCTCTCATGCCCGCACTCGTCCGCGTCGTCGACCTCGTCAAAGACTACCACATGGGCGACGTGACCGTGAACGTCCTCAAGGGGCTCACGCTGTCGTTCGAGGAGGGGGACTTCGTCGCCCTCATGGGGCCGTCCGGGTCCGGCAAGTCGACCCTGATGAACATCCTCGGCTGCCTCGACCGGCCGACCCGCGGGCACTACTACCTCCGCAACCGCGACGTGTCCGGGATGACCGACGACGAACTCTCGGAGGTCCGCAGCGGCTACCTCGGGTTCATCTTCCAGGCGTACAACCTCTTGCCGCAATACACCGTCGTCGAGAACATCGAACTCCCGCTCGTCTACCAGGGCATCCCGCTGGATGCGACCACGAAGGCCCGTTGCGTCGCCCTCGCGGAGATGGTCGGCCTCGGGGAGCGGCTCGACCACCGGCCGCTGCAACTGTCCGGCGGCCAGCAGCAGCGGGTCGCGATTGCCCGCAGTCTGGTCAACGACCCGCAACTGATCCTCGCGGACGAGCCGACGGGGAACCTCGACTCCCGCACCAGCGTGGAGATCATGCAGATGCTGACCGGGCTGAACCGCGCGGGGAAAACCATCATCATGGTGACGCACGAGAACGACATCGCCGAGTGGGCGCGGCGGGTCATCCGCCTCCGCGACGGCCGGGTCGAGTCCGACGTGCGGAACGACACCAAGGCCCTCGCGGAGGTCGGGTGATGCGGTCCCTGTTGCCCGGCACCAAACTCCGGCGGAGCCTCGCCCTCGCGGTGCGGAGCCTGTGGCTGCGGAAGCTGCGGGCCGCACTGTCCGTGCTCGGGATCGTCATCGGCACGTCGGCGGTCATCGCGCTCATGGCGTTCGGCAAGGGGAGCATGCAGGACGCGCTCAACGACATCAAGAAGCAGGGCACGAACATCATCGTCCGCAGCGTGAAGCCGTCCGACGACAGCTCCACGTCGAGCCGGGCGTTCGTCGCCGCCTACGGGCTGAAGCAGTCGGACCTCGAACGGTTCTCCACGTTCGGGGACTCGATCTCCCGCGTGGTGCCGATGCGGGTGTTCGCGTCCGAGGTGCGCTACCTGGAGCGGATGTACAACGGCCGGCTCGTCGGCACCACGGCCGAGTACGCGGACGTGAACAACCTCGTCCTCGCCCGCGGCCGGTTCCTGACGGACGAGGACGACCGCAACCTCTCGAACACCTGCGTCCTCGGGGCGGGCGTCGCGGACAAGCTGTTCCCGTTCGAAGACCCCGTCGGGAAGTCGGTCCAACTCCGCGGCCACCGGTTCCTCGTCGTCGGCGTCACCGCGGACCGCACCCCGACCGGCGGCACCGGCGGCAGCCAGGCCGTCGAGGACTTCAACGGCGACATCTACATCCCGTTCAACACCTGCCGGGCGCGGGTCGGCGAAACCGTCCTGATCCGGTCCGCCGGCTCCCGCAGCGGGGAACGGGTCCAACTCTCGCAAGTCGTCCTGACGATCGACGCGGACTTCGAGACGAGCGAGGGCCGGCAGAAGGTGAAGGCCCTCGGCGAGGCCGTCAAGCAGATGCTGCGGGAGGACCACCCGAAGGACGACTGGGCCGTGACGGTGCCGCTCGACCGGCTGGAGGACGCCGAGATTCAGCAGGAACGGTTCACCCGGCTGCTGGTGCTCATCGCGTCGATCTCGCTGTTCGTCGGCGGCATCGGGATCATGAACATCATGCTGGCGACCGTCACGGAGCGGACCCGCGAGGTCGGCATCCGCCGGGCGCTCGGGGCGAAGCGGAAGGACATCGTCATGCAGTTCCTCGTCGAGGCGGTCGTACAAACCACCGTCGGCGGGCTGGCGGGCGTGGTGGTGGGGTTGGCCACGGTGTTCGGCGTGCCGCCGCTGTGGAAGCTCGTCACCGGCGCGAACCTGCCCGCCGTGCTCAGCTACTGGTCGATCCTGCTGTCCGTCGGCGTGTCCGTGCTGGTCGGCGTCGTGTTCGGCCTGTACCCGGCGTGGCGGGCCGCCCGGCTCGACCCGATCGAGGCGCTGCGGCACACGTGATTTCGTACAACAGCCCCTCGACCTGTCCATCCTGACGGACGCCCGCCATGACGACCCCGCCGGAACCGAACCCGCCCCGCCGTCGGTTCCGCTTCGGCGGCTGCCTGTTCGTGCTGTCCCTGCTCGGGAACGCGGTCCTCGCCGCGGTCGCCGTCACCGTCGCGGTCTGGCCCGTGATCCCGGACGATTCGGACGCCCTGACCGAACGGCACTACCTCGGCAGCGCGAAGGCGACGGACAAGGTCGCGGTCGTGAAGGTGACGGGCGTGCTCGTGGAAGGCAACACCGCGTTCGCGCTTCGGCAGCTGAGCACGGCCGCGAAGGACAAGCACGTCAAGGCCGTCGTCGTCCGGATCGACAGCCCCGGCGGGACGGTGTCCGCGAGCGAAGACGTGTACCGCGCCATCGTCGATCTTCGAGACGACACCGGCCGGGTGGCGAAGGGGAGCGGGCCGAAGCCGGTCGTCGCGTCGATGGGCGCGATCGCCGCGTCCGGCGGGTACTACGTCGCGATGCCGGCGAAGACGGTCGTCGCGGAGCCGATCTGCATCACCGGGTCGATCGGCGTGTTCGCGGCTCTCCCGAACCTGTCCGGGCTCGCGGAGCGGAACGGCGTCGAGATGAAACTCGTCAAGGCGGGCGACATCAAGGCCGGCGGGTCGATGTTCCACAAACTGAGCCCGGACGAACGGCAGCCGTGGCAGGACATGGTCGAGAGTGCGTACGACCGTTTCCTCACCGTCATCGCCGCGGGTCGGCCGGGGTTGACGCGGGAGCGGATGGTGAACGACAAGATTCGCCGGGACGTTCCGAAGTACGACGACAAGGGGAACGTCGTGACCGCGCCGGACGGCAAACCCGTAACGCTCTCGCTCACCCGCTACCGCGCCGACGGCGGCACCTTCACCCCGACCCAGGCGAAGGAACTCGGGTTGATCGACGACATCGCCGACCTCCCGGCGGCGGTCAAGCTCGCGGCGGCGGCGGCGGGGTTGTCCGACTATCAGGCGGTCACCTACGACCGGCCGCGGACCCCGTCCGAAATTCTGCTCGGGATGCAAGTGTCGGCCCGGTCGCCGAGCGGGGTGGAGCGGCTGGCCGACGCCGCCACGCCGCGACTCTGGTTCCTGACGCCGGGCTACGAGTCCGCGGCGCTGGCGAATCCGGTCTCGCCCTGACCTCTCGAAACGGACACTTGGACCTCACCGGCCCACTGGATTTCCGCACAAAACCCCGTCATTTGCCGGGGTCGCCCCCACCTCCCCGACGGTGTGGCGGACGATTTTGACGTCCGCCTATAATTCCGCGAACCGATTTCAACCCCGCTCCCGTCTGATTGTGCGGATCGTCCGGCGGCGCGGGTGGGGGAAATGGGCGGATTGGCACGCTTGTTGTTGACTCCCCCCCACCCCGATCGGAACACTTGCGCACGCAGGCCGCCGGGCGACCCTGATGTGTCGGAAATCCCTGCTCGGTCGACAGGTTCGGCGCGTCGCGCGGTAAGACCCTCTGGGCGGCCCGCGTCCTTCTCCGAATCGGAGGCGACCTTCCCAACGATTCCGAGTTTCCCCGGCCATCCTCCGCGGCGAAGCTCTTGAAAGGTGGTGTCCCGTGGCTCGCGTCGATGCTCTCCTGAGAATTAGCAAGACGTTGCTCAACCGCCGAGCCGAACTCCGCCGCCGGCTCGGCATGGAGATGGACGAACTCCGCGCCAAGAGCGTCGCGTCCGGCGACGCCGCCGACGCCGCGTTCGACAGCACGAGCGAGGAACTCGCGTCCAAGCTCGCCCAACTGGAGGCGAAGGAACTCGCCCAGATCGAGCAGGCGATCGCCCGCATCAAGCAGGGCAAGTACGGCATCTGTGCGGGCTGCAACTCGAAGATCCTCGTCGCCCGGTTGAACGCACTCCCGTACAGCACGCTGTGCATCAAGTGCCAGCGGGAGTCCGAGACCGATTCGACGTGGCTGGAGTCCCGCATCCAGGCGGACTGGAACAGCCTGAGAGACGGCGACGACCGGGACGTGACCCTCGCGGACCTGGAAGTCCACCTCGGGAAGTAGGCCTCGCCAACTTGGCCCCGTCAGGCATCGACATCCCAGACGACGATCTTCCCGGCGTCAGCCCCGGCGGCGGCGAGTGTCCCGTCTGGGCTGAACGCGACGCTCCGCAGCCGGCCGATGTTCCAGGTGTACTCCTTCGCGACGGCCCACGTTTCCGTGTCGTAAAACTTCACCGTCCTATCGTTTGATGTGACTGCCAGCCACCGCCCGGACGGGTGGAACGCAAGTCCAGTGAAGTATTTTCGAGTGTCATTCCGCAGCGCCGGAGCGGTGGCGTGATCGCCGCCGACCGGGTGGACGAAAATCATGTCTCGGGTATGACACGCCAGAACGGTCCCGTCGGGCGACAATGCGATGTGTTCCGGGGCTTCGGGTAGTACGCCCGATTCCCAGTCGACTTCGCAACTGTCTGCCGTCCGAATCGCGATGTGACAGCCGACGTGTCCTTCAAACTCGACCCCGACGAACCGCTCACCGTCAGGGAGGAATATCAGTGGGGACTTCGGCAACCGGTTGGTGGCGATCGCCAACTTCGGTTTGCTGTAAACGCCGTCCGCGTACAGCGAAAGCCGACTGTTGACCTCACGCTGAGGATATGTCCACTCGTGCACAGGCATCTGAGTCCCGTCAGGGGAGACACCGAACCACAACGTTGTCTCCGGTTTGTTCGCCAAAAATGGAGCACAGACGCCGGTCTCGATGTTGACCACACACAATTCGCTGAAGTTCCCGGCGTACAGTCGGTTTGAGTTCGCGGGGTTGAACGCGACCCGGAGGACCGAGCGAATCGAGACCGGGATCAAGCGTGGCCGACTGACGCTGACCGACAAATCCCAGAGGTTGACGCCCACACCTTTCGTGGTTTCCGGCGTCACGAGCCGGCTACTGTCCGGGGAAAACGCGAGTT
>ERZ1066123.1851-NODE-1851-length-11851-cov-5.754917_pt1 | contig 11851 bp, 7 predicted proteins | sample MGYA00382770_ERZ1066123 | MGnify/ENA primary metagenome ERZ1066123 (study PRJEB33369, sample SAMEA5778353) | biofilm metagenome | biome: Industrial cooling water; feature: Water cooling tower basin; material: Biofilm | place: United Arab Emirates | collected...
CCTTCGCGAAGTGCCGCACCGCGGCGGCCCAGCGGCGTGAGGGCGGCCGCGTCCTTGCTCGCGAACGCTTCCTTGAGCACCGCAGCGAAGTCGACGCCCTTCAGTTCCGGCTTCTCGGTTTCGTCGTCGGCGACGCGCTTACGCATCGCGACCTCCGCCCGGTCGAAGACGCTGTTGCCGGACAAGACCGTGCGCTCGTAGGTGGCGATTGCCTTCGCCGCCGCGTCGCGGGTCGGCAGGTGGCCGAACACCGCCTTGAACGCCTTGACGTACTCCTCGTTCCCCCGCAGCCGGATGACAGCTTCCTCCCAGGCATCCCCCTTACCGGCGAACATCTCGAGGTTGTTGCCGACCGGCCCCTGGGCCTGATCTTCGAGCGAGATCGCGCGGCCGTCCCAGAACTGGAGGCGGTGGTACGCGCTGTTGATGACCGTCGGGGCGTTCGCGCCGCCGAGTTGATCGCCGATGCCGAGCGACTTGTGCCGCTGGTCGGTAAAACCCTTCTCCGGGTTGTGGCACGTCGCGCACGAGATGGTGCCGTTCGTGGACAGCATCTTGTCGAAGTAGAGCTTCTTGCCGAGTTCCCACTTCGCGACGGTCATCGGGTTCTCGTTCGGCACGACCGGCGCGGCCGACAGCCCGAGGGGAACCTTGATCTTCACCGCCCGGCGGGTGACGGTTGCCCCGGTGATCGGCTCCGTGGCCTTTTCCGTCGTCTCGTTCCAGAACGCCGGCAGCTTCGCCCACTCCGCGGGGTTCGCCGACTTCGCGACGAACGCGATCGGGGCCTCGTCCTTGAACGGCATCTTCAACGCTTCATTGGGAATCGCGGCCTCGAACGGGTCTTTCCCCGGCGGCGGCTCCGGCGGGTTCGCCGCGACGAACGCGGACCCGGCAGCGAGCGCGCCGGCCACGACGGAAAGAGGGAGTAGGCGCATGGGAACGTCCTCGGGACATGGGCGGCGGGTGGGTAAGATTATCGATAGACCTCCACCCGTGCGGAGTCAACGAAAGGGGAATAGGCCGGGCCAACGTGAAGAATAGGCGAGATGGGACTCAGCGAGATCGGACTTGCCTCACCGCTTCCCTCAAGAAGCCCAACGCGAAGCCGAAGTGGATGCCGACCAGGACGGCGGGGATTCGCACGGCCACGCGGAGGGGTTGCCCTCGGCCGAGCCATGCGGAGCCGCCGAGGATGACGGCCGCGTAAAGGGCGACGGACGCAAGGTAGGCGTAGCCCACGACCGGAACGAACAGTCCGGCCACCGCCCCGACGACGACCCACACCGCCCACAGCGGCGGCACCACGGCCGGAAGCGTCAGCGAGTGCGGGTGCTTCGCCGCGAGGCGGGCGCGGCCGCAGCCGTAGCGGGCGAGTTGCCGGAACAGGCCGAGCCAGTTCGCGCGCGGGTGGTAGCGGACCTTCAGCTTCGGGTCGAAGTAGCAGGTCAGCCCGGCGGCGTGGACGCGGGTGTTGAACTCGACGTCCTCGCAGGCATCGAACGCGGGGTCGAACAGGCCAACGGCGTGGAACACCGGGCGGCGGTACGCCACGGCCGTGCTTTCCGGGGCTACGAACTTCGCGGTGTCCGAAAAGATGTCCGACGACGGGTTGTGCCCGAGCCGGCTGGCCCGCGCGACGCCGACGGCTTGCTGGAACGGCGTCGGGTCCGGGGCATCGAGCGGCTGGGGCCGACCGAGCGAATCCGCGCCGCTCGCCTCGAACGCAGCCACGAGGTTTTTCAAATAAGTGGAATCCGGCACCGAGCAGTGCCCGTCCACGATGATCGCCACGTCCCCGGTCATGTGGCGGATCGCGGTGTTGCGGCCGGCACTCGCGTACCGGGCAGGGTTGAACACGAGCTTCAGGTTATCGAACTCGCCTTGCAACCGGCGGACGATCGGGACGGTTTCGTCCTCCGAGACGCCGTCCGCGACGATGACCTCGTACCGGCTCGGCGGGAAGTCTTGCGTCAGCAGCGCCCGCAGCGTCGGCTCGATCGCCTTCGCCTCGTTCCGGACGGGGACGATCACGGACACGGCCTCGAACTGACGGGGTGACGGGGCGACGGAGTGACGGGGTGACGGCGAAGAATCGTCGAACTGCATGGCCCTGTTCCTTTTCTGTTCAAGTCACCCCGTCACCGAGTCACCCCGTCACCAAGTCATCTGGAAAGCCGCCGCCGTCCGAGCAGCTTCAACGCGGTCAGGGCGAGGATTTTCAGTTCCAGCAGCGGCCCGCGGTGCAGGATGTAGAAGCGGTCGAACACCAGTTTTTCCCGCACCGATTGCATCGTCGAATCGGGCGGCAGGTGGACTTGCGCGAAGCCGGTGATGCCGGGCTTCACCGCGTGGCGGCGGTCGTAGCCGTCGACGTGCTGGCGGATTTCGACGCACAGTTCCGGGCGTTCCGGGCGCGGGCCGATCAGCGACATGTCGCCGCGGATGACGTTCCACAGTTGCGGCAGTTCGTCGATGTGCAGCGCCCGCAACACGTGGCCGACCGGCGTCACGCGCGGGTCGCCGGGGAGTGCCCACCGCGGGCCGGTCAGGCTCTCGCAGTCGTCGTACATGCTGCGAAGTTTGTAGATCGTGAACTCTCGGCCGCCGCGGCCGACGCGGGTCTGCGAGTAGATCGCCGGGCCGCGACTGGTGGCCTTCACGACGAGCATCGCGGCCAGGATCAGCGGCGCGAGGGCGAGGAGGAGGAAGCCGGCGAACACGAAGTCCAGCGCGAGCTTGACCCGGTCCCATGCGGTCCACGGGGCGACGGCGAAGGGGCGAACCGCGGGCGTTCGGAGGGCCGGCCGGCGTGACGGCATCGGGAGCAACGCGGACCTCAGTGCGGCGGTGACCGGAGAGCGGGTCGGCACGACGGCGTCCTCGGCGTTCGCTCAACCCCTCCCCCCGGCCCCCTCCCCGAAGCGGAGAGGGGGAGTGAAGAAGGATTTCGGTATTTGCCCCCTCTCCGCTTCGGGGAGGGGGTCGGGGGGAGGGGTTGGGTTGGGCTTACCGCCCGCCCGCCGCGGTGCCGTACTGGGCGAACGCCTGCGCCGTGAACGCCTTCACCGCCGGGTCGTCCGGGATGCGCTCGCCGCCCTCGGTCGGGTTCATCGCGGTGACGACGTACATCTTGAACAGTTCCGGCTCCCGCAGGTACACGAACCGCGCCCGGTCCGGGGTGTCGAACGTCCCGCCCGGCGGGGCCCACGCCCAGCGGACGCGGTGCCGTTCGACCGCGGTGGCCGTCTTCTTCTCGAAGTCCGCGACGTAGTACCGCACGGTGCCGCCGCCGGGAAGTTCCACGGTCTCCCGCGTCGGCCCGTGAACCGTCTTGTACCCGCTGCCGGGGTAGCACACGTCCGGGGTGTGCGTCGACACCGCCCCCGGCGGCCCGGTGATGACCGAGATGACCGCCGTCACGCCCGTCGTCGGCGAGAAGTACCGCCGGCAGGTGGCGCGGCTCTTTTCCTTGATCGGCATGTCGCTCGGCACGTCCTCGGCCGTGTAGTCGCCCAGGCGAACGGTCGTCGCGTGCATCTTTTCGGTCTGCTCCGCGGACGGGACGAACGCCGCCCAGCGGTGCGTCGTCGCCCCGTGGACGGCGGCCCCGACGACGACGAGCACGGCACAGATCGCGAATCCGAGGTATTTCATGGGTGGCTCAGGTCAGGTGTTGAGGTGGCGTGGTCGGGAGGTGGTGACGAAGCGATTGAAGTTTTTCACCACCTCTTCACCGCACCACCCGAAGATCAGCAAATCGCTTCCTGCGACGTCGAGCCGAGGTACACGACGCCGGAGTACGGCACCTCCATCGTCGCGACGCGGTCGGTCGCCCGCTTCAGCAGCGGCAGGCGCGTTTCCCGGTACAGGCAGCACAGCAGCACGACTTCCGACCGGCGGGCCACTTCGACCGATTCCGCCGACGTGAGCAGGGCGTGGCCGTGGAGGACGACGCAGTCGAACGGCTCCTTCAGTCGCGAAATCAGTGCTTCGAGCCGGCCGCCGACGGCGGCCTGGCGGGCTTCGTCGGACCACTTCCCGGCTGGAAGGAACTGCAACCCGCTCGGCAGCGACTGCACCGTCTTGCGGATGTCGCGGTCGCCCTCGCCCCGCAGCAGTTCGCACACCCCGGCCGCGTTCGCGACGCCGGCGTAGGTGTGCAGCACCGGACTCCGCAGGTCGAAGTCCACCAGCAGCGTCTTGTACCCGGCCTGGGCCAGCGAACTGGCGAGGCCGAACGCGGCGAACGATTTTCCTTCGTCCTCGAGCGGGCTCGTGATGGTGACGGTGGTCGCCCCGCGGGACAGCCACGTCTGCGCGACGTAGGACCGCAGCTTGTCCACCGCCTCGTTCACGTCCGCCCGGCGGATCGGGTCGCGGGACGAGGCACCGTCCGGCGTCCAGGGGATCACGCCGACCACGGGCGTCGGGCCGGACGCCTTCAATTCCCCGAGCGAACTCACCTTGCGGGCCTTGGTTTCCATCGCGACCACGCCGACGGCAAGGAGCACGAAGCCCATCATCCCGGCGAACACGGTCCCGAGCACCTGCTTCTTGCCGTCCTTCAGCGACGGGTTGGAGGCGTCCTGCAACTTCTGCACCCGCGCGCCGGACTCGATCTCGTAGGCGAGGAGTTCGTCCTGCGCCGCGAGCCGGTGATAAATCTCGTTCAGGTTCGTGATGTCCGTCACCTGCGGGTCGACGATCGGCCCCTTCTCGGCTTCCTTCTTCACGTCCTGCGGAAGCTCGGCGAGTTCCTTCTTGGCGTCGTCGAGCAACTTCTTCGCGACCCGTTCCCGCTCCTGGAGCGACCTCAGGTCGCGCTCGGACTTGTCGAGCGCGACGTATAGCTTGTCCGCCTGCTGCTGCCGCTTGCCGCCCTCGATCTGGTGGACCTTGTCCTGCTTCATTTTCTTGAGGTCCGCCTCGGCCTTCTCGGCGTCGGACTTCGACCGGGCGACGCGGTCGCTCTCGGGGTTCTGCACGACCTTTTTCAGGTACTCGTAGTCGCGCTTCGCCTTCATCGCCTCGAATTCCTTGGCGAGGACTTCGGGGTCTTTCTCCACGGCGGCGATCGCGTCCGGCGGCACGGGGCCGTTCTTGAGGAAGTCGATCTGCTTCTTCAGCGACTCGACCTCGCCTTTCTTCTCGCCGATCGCAACGGGGAACGCCTGAAGGTCATCTTCCAGCTTGAAAATCTTGTTCAGCACGACCGAGAACCGGGCTTTGCGGGCGGCTTCCGGTTCGGGGACCGCGTTGCCGGCCACCGGCGCGATGCCCGGGACGCCGGGCGCGATCTCGGGTTGGCCCGGAATCGCGGGGACAGCGGGGTTCGGAACGGGGGTTGGTGCGGGCTTCGCGACGATGCCCGTCAGGTCCAGTTTGCCCCCAGCCTTCTGGCGGAGCCGCTGTTCGAGTTTGGTCTTGGCCGTTTCGACCTTCAGCTTGAGGTCGGTCTTCGCGCGAAGTTCCTTCTCGACGACCTCGCGGTTGTAGGCGTCCTTCACCGCGTCCACAATTTTGCGGATGTCGTCCGGCCGGTCGCCTTCCAGCGCGATGCGGATGACTTCGGAGCCGTCCGAGTAGTTGACCAGGATCTTCTCGTCGAGGTACTTGATCGGGTCCTTCTGCTCCGCGAGGGTGGGCAGTTCCGCGATCTTGTACTTCGCGTCGTTCAGCGCCGAGTTCAGCACGAACTCGGACTTGATGAGCTGCGCCGTCGTCTTGATGTACGTCGCGAACGCGGTCTGCCCCTTGTTCGGGTCGCCGGTGTTGCCGATGGCGGTGGGCGTGGAGGCGACCCGCAACAGCGCGTAGGATTCGTACTTCGTCGGGATCAGCGACCACGCCGCATACGCGAGCACCGCCCCGAGCAGGGTGCCGCAGAACAGGATCATCAGCCAGTGCAGCCGGAGGTACGTCAGAATCCGCAGGGCCGCGGCCGGGTCGCCGTCGGCGGCTTTCGCCGTGGCGACGCGGGCCGGCGGCCGGGGGGTCGGGCCGCTCCGGGTGGCGGGGGCGACGGCCACCGCACCGGGGCGGGCGTGTCCGGACTGCGCGAAGGTGGGACCGTTCATGGGGCCTGCATCCGTTCAGGGTTCCGGGTTCGGGGTGCTTCAACCCCTCCCCCAACCCCTCCCCGAAACGGAGAGGGGAGCCGATCCAAAACCCCGTTTTCCTTTCCCTCTCCGCTTCGGGGAGGGGGCCGGGGGGAGGGGTTGCCTTTCTCTCACGCGAACGCGGCCCGCGGCGGGGCGTAGCCGTTGCCCGGTGCCGCAGCCGCCGGCGGGATCACCAGTCGGCCCAGGCACCACAACTGCACCCCGAGCAGGGCCAGCCCCGCCGGCATCATCAGCCAGCCGTGCAGGTCGTGCAGGAAGCTCAACGTGTCCTTGTCGTGCGTCATCGTGTGGGCCACGCCGGTCGCGGTGATCCGCAGCACGTTCGTCAGCACCGCGATCGGCACGATGCCGAGCACGATCAGGAACTTCTCGAACCGCGTCCGGTCGAGCGTCAGCACCGCGCCGACCCCGAAGGCGGCGAACGTGACGAGCATCTTCAGCCCGCTGCAGGCGTCGACGACGCCCAGGCGAACTTCGTCGATCAGGATGACGTTCCCCTCGGCAATGGCCGGGTAGCCGAGCGTTTGCAGCAGGAACGTGCTCGCCTCCGTCGCGGCCAGTTTCAACGGCCCCCCGACGTTCCGTTCGAGTTCGTAGGGGAGCGGGATCATGAAGATCAGGAAGAGGATCGCCGGCCCCGCGACCCGTGCGAGGCGGAAGCCGCCGACGGCCAGCACGACGGCGACGAGCGTCAGCAGCAGGGCGACCGCGTCGAGTTGGTGGAACAGCAACCCGCCGGCGAGCCCGCGGCTCAGCGCGATGCCGGCGAGCAGCACCCCCGCAACGACGGGACGCGGCGTCGACACCCAGCGTTCGCCCGGCTTCCAGACCCGCCAGAGGAGGTACGCGGAGAACACGGGCACGAGGAACCCGTGCGAGTACTGCGGGTCCGAGACCCACTTGTCGTACATGAAGTCGAGCGTGGGCAGGAACGCCCACCCGACGAGCGCCGCGAGCGCGGCGACGATGACGAGACGGGGCGTGTCAATGGGTGCCGGCATCCTTGCTGTCCCGCGGGTTCAGGGCGAACCGGGTCGGCGCGACGGTCCGTGTCGCGCGGCGGGATTGTGGCGGAAGCGGTCGAATTCGTGCAAGCCCAACTTCGGCCGGGCTTACTTGTCGCCCGGCAGCTTCTTCTTGAGGTCCTCGACCCGCTTCTTCCACGCCTTGACCGCCGGGTCGCGGGCGGCGTCGGGGGCACCGGCGTCGAACCGGGTCAGAGCGGTGATCCCGCGGGCCTCGGGGTCCACGTCCGACAGCAGCGTGTAGAACGCGAGTTCGCGGAGGCAGACGGCGTTCGCGGCCAGGGCGTCGACGACCGCGTCCAGGGCGGCCGGGGACGTGCGGTCCTGCTCCGTCAGCCCGGCCAGGAGTTTCAACGCGGTCGTCGTCTGGGCGTCGGACAGCCGGGCCTTGTCGGCGAAGACGGCACGCACGTCCTGGGCCGCCGCGGGGTTCGTGGCGAGGCAGTACGGCAGCCCGACCACCGCGGCTTCGCGGATGTACGGGCGGTTCGGTTCGTTCAAGGCTTCGACGACGCCCGGCACGTCCCCGAGCGTCGCCTGGTCCAGCACCGCGATGCGGGCGGCGGCGACGACCGTCGTGGTCGGCGGCTCCGGGCGTTCCTGCAGGGCTTCCGCGAAGACGGCCCGGAACCGCTTCGCGTCGGTCAGTTTCTTCGACAGGTCGTCGAGCGCGGTCGTCGCGGCCTTGGCGGGGGCGGTGTCGGCGGTCGGCTGCACGCGGGCGAAGTACGACGCCTTCGGCCCGGCCTTCCCGTCGGCTTTCTTCGGCCCCTCGACGCCCTTCCCCTTGCTGTCCCAGGCCAGGAACTCGTCCTTGTTCACGACGTAGTCCTTGTACCGCACCTTCACGCCGGCCTTGGTGCCACTGGGCACGCCCAGCAGGGCGGTCGTCTGCACCGGTTCCGGGAGGTTGCCGCGGGGGAGCGTCTGGCGGAGTTCGAACGCGACTTCGGTCTTGTCGTCGGGGATCGTCACGTCCCAGATCTCGTCGCCGAACCGGAGGCGGACCTTCGCACCCTCCGCGAGTTTCGAGTTGAGATAAATCCGCCCGGTCTGCACGGTCAGGTCCGCGGCGAAGCCGGGGTACGGGGCGTGGACCGTGACGGAGGACGCGAACAGCGGGGCGGGCAGGAACTCGGGCAGGTTGCCCCACAGTTCGACGTGCGTCTCCGAGTCGAGCTTTAGCGTCGCCTTGTACCCGGGCAGCGCGAGGTAGCGGTCGGTGGTGACGAGGTTGCTGTCCGCCGCCGTGACGCGGGTCCAGGCTTCTTCGCCGGCCGGTTGCCGGAGCACGACCGGCTGTGCCCGGTCGAGCTTGCCGATGATCGCCTTGTCCCCCTTCGGCGGTTGCGGAACCGGGGCCAGTTCGACCGGGTCCTTCCGCTTCGGCGGCTCGATCTTCTCGGGGTCTTTCGGCTTTTCGGGCTCTTTCTCCTTTTCCTTGGGCTTCTCCGGCTCCTTCTCCTTGGGCTTTTCGGGCTCTTTTTCCTTCTCTTTCGGCTTTTCGGGCTCCTTCGGCTTCGTCGGGGGGACGGGCACGACCGGTGCGGGTTTGACGACCGCGACCCCGTCGTCGGCCGGCGGTTTCTCCGTCGAAGGAAGGGCCATCCACACGGCGATGCCGAGACCCAGCAGGCACGCGGCGGCGGCCCCGGCGGTCAGCAGTCGGCGAGTGGGGGACGAGGATTGCGAATAGGCCGGCATGCCGAGCAGAATCGGGTCGTCGGCGTCGTCCCCCGCGTCGGTCTGGTTGTCTTCGCGGACGACGCCGCCCACCGGGGTGATCGTGCTGACCCGGCGGTTCGGGATCGACTCGCGGCCCTTGACGAGGGCGTACATCCGCCGCCGGGCCGGGGGCGGCACCTTCATCGGCTCGCTGAGGACCAGCGTCAGCACCTGGTGGCAAGCCGCCACTTCCGCGAGGAGCACGTCCGATTCCAGACACGCCATCTCGAACTGCGCGATCTGCTCGCCGGTGAGGGAATCGCTGAGGTAGCCGGAGACGTTGTTCGGGTCGGAAGGGCTGCGCTCCCCGCCGGACGGGGGCGTGGACAGGCCGCGCTTGCGGGTGACTTTCTTGATCCGGTCGACGAGCTCCTGCGCCGTCGCGTTCTCCGCGACCTTCTGCCCGATGAGGCGAGACGAAGCGGGGTCGAGGGTGTCGTCGAGGTACGCGAGCAGCGTGCGAAGCGTGAGCCGAAGCATTCCAGAAGCCCCTGGATGAGCGAGTGTCACCTCAAGTAGTGGGGGCCGCCGGGGGACGTATTTCAGAATTCGGGAAATGTTTGACGCGAAACGCCGTCGGCCGGCCGCCTCCCGGAGGAAACGGCCGGCCGACGATTCCGACCGCGGGTTCCGGCCCGCGTCGGGCCTCTTCCGTCCCAGCCCCGACATCGCCGGGCTGGCGTCATCGACAAAGCAATTAGCAATCCCTGTGCCAACCGGGGAAAATGCGGGAATTGCCCTGATTTCGGGCTTGAACCGGGCGGAATTCACCGGCCGAGTGGAAGTTCTTACAACGGCGGCGGGGGCCGGTTGCAAAAAGCTCCACGGCCATCGGGCGGGAGTCGAGGGCGTCGCTCGTGCGGTGCGGGCGACGGCCCGAGTCAACGACGCTGGCCCGCCGTAAGGCGGACCGGTACCATCACAGAGAGGTTTCACCCCGAGGGGGAGGCCGCCGCCCATGAGCCAGTCGTTCTGCCCCCGGTGTCAGGCCACGGTATTCGCGATCGAATCCGGGGGCGTGGCCGTTTGTCCGCAGTGCAACGCCGCGCTCGGGGCGACCGGCCGTCAGACCCAGGTGACCCCGGCGTTCGCGCCGAAGTCCAGTTCCGCCGCGCAAGCCGACGATGAGCCCCAGAAGCCGTCCCGCCTGAAAGCGTGGCTGACCATTCGGACGATTCTGACCCTCCTCCTTGCGGTCGCGGTGCTGGGGTTCGCGGTCGTCATTCTCGCACGGGACACCCCCGCCTCCGCGTTCGAGCGGATCCAGGCGAACGCCGCGGCCGGCAAATGGGCCGGCGTCTGGGACCGCATCGACAACCGTTCGCAGACCCGGTTGCACGAGTCCATGCGGGTGCTGCTCGACCGGACCGTCGAAGCGGCAACGGCCTTCGAGGAGCCGGACCTGGAGAAGTACCGGCCCATGAAGGAGTACACCCCCAAGCGGCTGTTCGTGACGCTGCTGGAGAAGCACGAGCACACCCGCAAGCTGCTCGCCCGGCGGTACGTCGTCGACAGCGAGTCCGAGGGGGACGGCGTCCGATTGCACCTCGCCGAGACGGCCGACGGCCAGCCCACGGAGTCCGTGCTCATGGTGAAAGAGGCGGGCGTCTGGAAGATGAGCCTGGACAAAGAGACGACGGAGCGGTTCGCGGTCGGCCCGGCCCTGCCGCCCCCGCCGCCGCCCCCCCTGCCGCCCGAACCGGAGCCCGAGAAGCGGGCCGAGGGGCTGAACCAGTGGATGCGCGTCGGCGACATCGAGGTGTGCGTCTCCCAGGTCGGGGTCGGCAAGCTCAAGCTCCACCCGATCGACAACACGGTCACGTCCGGCAAGGACGACGTGCTGCTCGTCGAGGTGAAGGTCCGGCACACCACGAAGGGCAAAGTCAGCCCGTACAAGTCGTGGCAGCAGAGGTACGACCCCGTGGCGGTGGTCCGCGACCAGGAGGGGACGCCCTACAAGCGGCCGCCGCTCGGGGGGATGGTCGTCGTCGGGTGGTCCGAGAGTGCCCCGATCTCGGCGGACGAGCCCGTCACGGACGTGCTCGCGTTCGCCCCGCCGCCGGGAGCCGACGTCGAGTACCTCGACCTGGACTTGCCCGCCGGGAACGTCTTCCCCTCCGCTCAACAAGCCGAGTACGAGGGGGAGGTCTTCCGGTTCCGCATCCTCCGGCCGGCGTGGACCGCGGGGGCGTTCTTCCAGTGGAGGCCGAAGCGGTTCCCGGTCGTCGAGCCGATCGTCGCCCCGCACGAATACGTCGACCCGTGGGCGGGTGGGTACGCCCGGCCGAAAGTAGGCGACCCCGCCACCGGTAACCGCCGGGGCGACGCCGGCACCCCGGCCGCCGCGAAGCTGGCCCCGGACAAGATCGCCTTCGTGTCCGCCGACGCCGGCCTCGTCCCCGTCGCCATCGACGGCCAGACGCTGCAAACCTACCTGAACGCGGTCGGGCGGAACGACCAGAAGGAGATCAAGGCCCAGCTGGAAAAGAAGAACGTCTTCCTGCTCGACAGCTTCAGCGGCACCCGGGTCACGCGGGGGGACACGTCCTCCTACGTGCAAGTTCTCTCCGGCCCGAAGGCCGGGGAGCGGTACGCGATCGAGGAAGCCAGGCTGAGGCCGTCGCCGCCGGAAGCGGGGGGCAAGCCCGCGGGGAAGTCGCCGCCCGACCTGACCGAGAAGCCCGTCGTCCGGCGGTCGCCGGCAGGCGAACTCGTCGGCGAGGACTGACGTGGACCCGCCCCGCAAGATCGAGCGCGAGTTCGGCGTCCCCTTCCCCGGCGCGGTCCTCGACCCCGCGAAGTGGACGCAGACCGCGCTCAAGGCCATGCCTGAGAGTGGCCGGCTGAACTGGGCCGAACTCTTCGGCCGGGTCGCGCCCGTCGTGCTGGACATCGGTTGCGGCAACGGGCGGTCCACCATCGGCAGCGCCCTCACCCGGCGGACCCACGACCACCTCGGCGTCGACATTCTGCCCG
>ERZ1066123.1852-NODE-1852-length-11850-cov-17.039339_pt1 | contig 11850 bp, 7 predicted proteins | sample MGYA00382770_ERZ1066123 | MGnify/ENA primary metagenome ERZ1066123 (study PRJEB33369, sample SAMEA5778353) | biofilm metagenome | biome: Industrial cooling water; feature: Water cooling tower basin; material: Biofilm | place: United Arab Emirates | collected...
ATCGCTCGGCACCCAGCTCGGCTGCGGCGTGCAGTGCGGCTGCTGCCGGCCGCTGGTCCAGGACATGCTGGGCGAGTCGCCGTGGTTCGAGGTCGCCTACGCCGGCCGCTACCTGCTCACCGACGATCCCGCGTCGCAGCGGCGCATCGTGCAGTTCGATCTGCGCCTGCCTGGCTACCCGCCCTACCCAGACGCACTCCCGGGCCAGCACGTGGTGGTCCAGGCCTGGCTGGACGAGGAGTGGGTCACCCGGACCTACACCATCATCGACCGCAGCGCCGACGGCAAATGCGTGAGCATCGCGATCCGCCGCATCGCCGATGGCCGCTTCAGCCGCCGGCTGATCGACTGCGACGACGATGCCTTCGCGGACATCCCGATGCGCATCGCCGTGCCGAACGGCACCCCGGCTCCCGACGACGGCCGCGACACGGTCTGCTTCGTCGCGGGCGTAGGCGTGACCCTGGCGCTGTCGCTGCTGCGCGGGCATACCGGCGGGAGCCGGCTGCACATCGACTACAGCGCGGCCTCGCGTGGCGACATGGCCTATGCCGAGCACATCGAGGCCAGCGCCGCCGCCAGCGACACCCTCTCCTGCCATCTGCGCTGCGACGATGTGGACGGGTTCATCGGCCCGGACGACATCGCCCGCACCATCGCCCGGTTCCCGGAGGCGCGTCACTTCGTCTGCGGCCCACCGGCCTACACCCGGCACCTCGTCGAGGGCCTGCGCGATGCCGGCGTGCACGAGGACGACATCCGCATCGAGGCCTTCTTCCTGTCGCGCAAACAGCGCAGGCGCACCAGCCTGCGCCGTCTGGCGTATGCGGCCGGGCTGGCCCTCGCCTGCACTCCGCTGTTTCTTCTGGCGCCGGCGCTGGCGAAATTCGTGCCCAACGAGGCGCACAACCCCGGGCATGTCGACCTGGCCTGCGACGACTGTCACCGCCCGGCACCGGGCGCGCTGCGTCAGCAGTTGCAGGCCAAGAGCCGGCACCTGCTGGGCCTGCGCGAGAGCGACGCCGACTTCGGCATGCGCCCGGTCGGCAACGCGACCTGCATCGACTGCCACGACAACCCCGACGACCGCCATCCCGCCCACCGCTTCCTGGAGCCCCGCTTCGAGGCGGTGCGCGCCGAATTCGCCCCGCACCAGTGCGTGAGCTGTCACCGCGAACATACCGGCACGCGCATCAGCAAGGTCGATACCGGCTTCTGCGCCAGCTGCCACGCCGACATGATGATGGAAGACGACCCCACGCAGCCGACCCACGCCGCGCTGATCGCCGGCCGGCGCTGGGGCACCTGTCTGGCCTGCCACGACTTCCACGGCAACCACGCGCATGCGCCGCCGCAGCGGCTGGAGCAGGCCCTCTCCGCAGAGGCCATCCGCGCCTATCTGCGCGACGGCGACTCGCCCTACGGCGCCCCGCTGATCGAGGCGCGCGCCACCCGCAGCGATGCGGCCGATCTCCGGGCCGACGACGCCCCCGCGGAAGGAACACGCCCATGACCCCGCCCATGACCCTGCCCCGCGTTCCACGCTCGCTGATCGCCCTGGCCGTGCTCGCCGTGCTCGGCGTGTACCTGTTCGCCACCGCGCCCGAGCCGCTGGACGAGAGCCGCGGTGGCCGTGCCGACATCCCGGTGGAAACGCTGTTCCGCCTGCTCGACGCCGAGAACGCCTCGGTCCGCAAGATCTATACCGCCGAGATCGTGACCCCGGGCCAGAAACGCGGCCTGAAGTTCGACGAGGCCTGGAAATCGAAGCACGTCCACGCCGGGCCTCTGCCTGCGCTGCTGCTGCGCGAAACCGCCAACCGCCTGCAGCAGCGGGTGCCCGAACTGAGCCTGTTCCTCGGATCGGCCTGGCCGATCGAGCAGGCCAATCTGTTCAAGGGCACGCAGAGCGATTATTTCGACGACATGCTGGAGGACCGCAAGCCGCGGTTCTTCGTCGATGCCGGCACCGGGCGGCAGACCGCGATGTTCCCCGACATCGCCAGTGCGCCGGCCTGCGTGACCTGCCACAACGAGCACCCCAAAAGCCCGCGCAAGGACTGGGTGAAGGACGATGTGATGGGCGCGACCACATGGTCGTTCCCGCGCGCCCATGTCAGCCAGGAGGAGATGATCGAGATCCTCGGCCATTACCGCGCAGCCGCGCTCGATGCCTACGGTTCGTACCTGGCGAAGATCGAAACCTTCGATGCCGGGCAAAAGCCCGTGGTGGGCGGGCGCTGGCCCGGCGAAGGGCCGGACGAGGCCGTGGCCGTGCCCGACCTGGCCACCTTCACCGCGCGGGTGGAGTCCACCAACTCGGTGGCATCGCTGAATCTGCTGCTGCATGCGCGCCGAAGCGGGGATGTGCGCGACGCCGCGGGCGATGCGGCGGCCGCGCCGGTCGGCAAGGCCGAGCGAGACGCGAAGGCCGGCACGAACGACGGCGCGGCGCCGGCACCACGCGGCAACGACGCCAGTGCCGGAGCCTCGCGATGAGCGCCGCGCTGGGCAACGGGTTCCGACGCTTCGTCGCGCGGCGCGGCGGCGGCTATCAGGCCACCCTGTCGCTGGCCTCGTGGAGCGCACTGCTGCTGGTCGCACTCGCCTGCATCGCATTGCTGCTGCGCCTGGAGTGGTCGGACCTGGTCGCGCTGCAGCGCGTCGGCACCTACAAGCAGATCACCGGCTATGCGCTGGTGGCCGCGCTGGGCTTCGATCTGTCGCTGGCGCTGATCAAGCGCAGGCTCACCGCCGCCGTGGCGCTGCGCACGCTGCAGATCGCGCACCGCGTGCTCGGCCTGTCGATGCTGGTGCTGCTGGTGCTGCATGCCGGCTTCGTGCACCAGGGGTACCTCACCGCGACCTTTCTGGTGACGATGCTGGTGGTGATCGCAGGGGCACTGCTCAACCTGCTCCCGGGCCACCGGCTCGCCACCTGGGGCCAATGGACCACGGCCCTGCACATCGCCGCCGGCTGCCTGCTCGGTGCGCTGGCGGTGATGCACCTGTATTTCGTGTTCGCGTACACCGCCTGAGGCCCGGCGGGAGCGCTCCGAGCGGCGTCGTGGGCATGGTTCCGTGCCAAGATAGCCGCATGAACGCCACCCACGACAGCAGACCCTTCGACCTCATCGTCTTCGGCGCCACCGGCTTCACCGGCCGGCTGGTCGCGGAGTACCTCCACGCCCGATACGCCGGCAGCGACCTGCGCTGGGCGATGGCCGGGCGCAGCGCCGGCAAGCTCGCCGAAGTGCGCGACGCGCTGGGCCTGCCGGCCGACACTCCGCTGCTGGTGGCCGACGCGGCCGACCCGCAGGCCCTGGCGCAGCTGGTCGCACAGGCGCGCGTGGTGCTGACCACCGTCGGCCCCTACCAGCTCTACGGTGAGCCGCTGATCCGCGCCTGCGCCGCCGCCGGCACCGATTATGTCGACCTCTGCGGCGAGCCGCTGTGGATGGCGAAGATGGTCCCCGAACTCGACACCCCGGCGAAGGGCAGCGGCGCGCGCATCGTGTTTTCCTGCGGCTTCGATTCGATCCCGTTCGATCTGGGCGTCTACCACGCCCAGCAGGAGGCGCAGCAGCGCCTCGGCGCACCGCTCGCGCGCGTGCACGGCCGAGTGAAGACGATGAAGGGCACATTCTCGGGCGGCACGGTCGCCAGCATGCTCGCGTCCATCCAGGCCATCGGCCGCGACCGCAGCCTGATCCGCACCATGCTGAATCCGTTCGCGCTCACGCCCGGCTTCAAGGGCCCGCGCCAGCCCAACGATCACGTCGCGGAATACGACGAATTGGCACAGGGCTGGACCGCGCCGTTCGTGATGGCCGCGATCAACACCAAGAACGTGCACCGCAGCCATGCCCTGCTCGGCCACCCCTGGGGCACGGACTTCGTCTACAGCGAGCGCATGCTGACCGGCGACGGCGCCAGCGGCGAGAAGCGCGCGAAGAAGATGCTGCGCCAGTCGACCTGGCAGAACCGCCTGCTCGGCTTCCCGCCCACCCGCGCCCTGCTTGCCCGCTTCGCACTGCCCAAGCCAGGCGAAGGCCCGAACAAGGACCAGCGCGAAAAAGGCCGCTATGAAGTGCTGTATTTCGGCGAAACCGCCGACGGCCGCCGTCTCACCACCCGGGTCACCGGCGACCGCGACCCCGGCTACGGCTCCACCAGCAAGATGATCGCCGAAGCCGCGATCTGCCTGGCCCGCGACATCGACCGCACGCAGACGCCGGGCGGCGTGTGGACGCCTGCGGCGGCGATGGGCGAGACGCTGATCGACCGCCTGGTCAAGAATGCCGGACTCGCATTCCAGGTGAACGACTGAGCCCGAGGGCCTGCGAGCGGTCTCCGGGGCGACTGCAGTCGAGACCTCTGCAGTCGAAACCTCATGTCGTGCCTCGTCACTCCGGTGCCAACGGCCGTATCGCACGCTCCAGCCGGCGCAGCGCGACCACATAGGCCGCCTGACGCAGGTCGCAGTCGAGTTCGACTGCGGTATCGGCCACCGCATGCGACGCCTGCTCCAGCCGCGCTTCCAGGCGCTGGCGCACGGTGTCGGCGCTCCACGGGTCGCGGCTGCGGTTCTGCAGCCATTCGAAATACGACACGGTGACGCCGCCGGCATTGGCGAGAATATCGGGCACCACCTGCGTTCCGGCCTTGCGCAGGATCTCGTCGGCCGCCGGAGTCACCGGGCCGTTCGCCAGCTCCAGCACCACACGCACCTTCACGTCCGCGGCGTTTCCGGCGTGGATCTGGCTCTGCAGCGCCGCCGGGATCAGCAGGTCGCAGTCGACGCCGACCAATTCGGCGGGATCCTCGAACGCCTCCACGCCCTTCCGGCGAAAGGCGGTGACGCTGCCACGCCGGCGTTTCGCTTCGGTCAGTGCTTCCAGTCTCAAGCCGTCTTCCGAATACACCGCTCCGCCGGAATCCGCCGCACCGACCAGCCGATAACCGGCATCACGCAAATGCTTCGCGAGTTCGCTTCCGGCGTTGCCGAAGCCCAGAATCGCCACGCGGGTATCCTTCGGTTCCAGGCCGAGCCGCTGCGACAGCACGCTCAGGACATGGAAGCCCCCTTGGCCGGTCGCGCCGGAACGCCCTTCCGAGCCGCCGTTGGCGACGGGCTTTCCGGTGACCACGCCGGGCTCGGGATGCCCCACCCACTGCGCGTAGGCATCGGCGAACCACGCCATCTCGCGCGGGCCCGTGCCCACGTCGGGCGCGGGGATGTCGCGATCCGGCCCCACCATGCCGCGGAACGCCTGCACATAGGCGTGCATCAGCCGCTGCCGCTCCATCGGCGAGTGCGACTTCGCATCGAAGGCGATGCCGCCCTTCGCGCCGCCGAACGGCAGATCGACCAGGGCGCATTTGCAGGTCATCCACAGAGCGAGGGCCATCACCTCGCGCATGCAGGTGTCCGGATGGATGCGCAGGCCACCCTTGGTCGGCCCGAGCGCATCGCTGTAGCGGCAACGCCAGGCCTTGACCGTTTCCAGCGTGCCGTCGTCGCGGCGCAGCAGCAGGTTCGCGGCCAGCGTTTCCTTCGGATAACGCAGGGTGGCGATCGCATCGGCATCGATGGAGGCGCGCTCGGCGGCATCGACGACCCGCGCACAGGCCATGTCGAACAGATCGCTGGAAGCCTCAGACGCGGACGCCTTCGAGCGCTTGCCGTCGCTTTTTCCAGATGTGGATTTACTGGATATCCGGGTATTTTTCGCCGCCTTGCGGCCCGCAATCTGCTTCGCAGCCATGGTCTCGCACCTGCTTGTGGACATGTGCGAATGAACCTAGCACGCGCCATCGGGCGCATCGCGGGACACAGCGTGCCGACGCCCGGACCGCGCAGGATGCAATGGGTAGCGTGCGGCACGCAGGGAGCACCTGCATCACAGGATGCTCCCGCGGCCGTGCGCCGCTATTCGCGACGGTAGACCTGCGCGCCCTGCGCCAGGAACTCCGCCGACTTCTCGGCCATGCCCGCTTCCAGCGCCTTCTCCGCTTCGACGCCCTTTTCGGCGGCGTAGTCGCGCACGTCCTGGGTGATCTTCATGCTGCAGAAGTGCGGGCCGCACATGCTGCAGAAATGCGCGACCTTGTGCGCGTCCTTGGGCAGGGTCTCGTCGTGGAATTCCTTGGCCTTCTCCGGGTCCAGGCCGAGGTGGAACTGGTCCTCCCAGCGGAACTCGAATCGCGCCTTGGACAGCGCGTTGTCGCGCACCTGCGCGCCGGGATGGCCCTTGGCCAGATCGGCCGCATGCGCGGCGATCTTGTAGGCCATGATGCCGTCGCGCACGTCCTGCCGGTTCGGCAGGCCCAGGTGCTCCTTGGGCGTGACGTAGCAGAGCATCGCGGTGCCGTACCAGCCGATCATCGCGGCGCCGATCGCGCTGGTGATGTGGTCGTAGCCCGGCGCGATGTCGGTGGTCAGCGGGCCCAGCGTGTAGAACGGCGCCTCGCCGCACTCGCGCAGCTGCTTGTCCATGTTTTCCTTGATCAGCTGCATCGGCACGTGGCCGGGGCCTTCGATCATGGTCTGCACGTCGTGCTTCCACGCGATCTTGGTGAGTTCGCCCAGCGCTTCCAGCTCGCCGAACTGCGCGGCGTCGTTGGCGTCGGCCAGACAGCCCGGACGCAGGCCGTCGCCGAGGCTGAAGGCCACGTCGTAGGCCTTCATGATCTCGCAGATGTCCTCGAAGTGCGTGTACAGGAAATTTTCCCTGTGGTGCGCCAGGCACCACTTGGCCATGATCGAGCCGCCGCGCGAGACGATGCCGGTGACGCGCTTGGCCGTCAGCGGCACGTAGCGCAGGAGCACGCCGGCGTGGATGGTGAAGTAGTCCACGCCCTGCTCGGCCTGCTCGATCAGCGTGTCGCGGAAGATCTCCCAGTTGAGTTCCTCGGCGCGGCCGTCGACCTTCTCCAGCGCCTGGTAGATCGGCACCGTGCCGATCGGCACCGGCGAGTTGCGGATGATCCACTCGCGGGTTTCGTGGATGTGCTTGCCGGTGCTGAGGTCCATCACCGTGTCCGCGCCCCAGCGGATCGCCCAGACCAGCTTCTCCACTTCCTCGGCGATGCCCGAACTGACCGCGGAATTGCCGATGTTCGCATTGATCTTGGTCAGGAAGTTGCGGCCGATGATCATCGGCTCGCTTTCCGGGTGATTGATGTTGTTGGGCAGGATGGCGCGGCCGCGGGCGATCTCGTCGCGCACGAATTCCGGGGTGATGCGCTGCGGGAGACTGGCGCCGAAGCTCTCGCCGGGATGCTGCTTGAGCAGATGCGCCTCGCGCACGGCGTCCAGGCGCTGGTTCTCGCGCAGCGCCACGAACTCCATCTCCGGGGTGACGATGCCGCGCTTGGCGTAATGCATCTGACTGACGTTGGCACCGGCCTTCGCCCGCCGCGGCAGCGCGCGGCCCGGGAAACGCACGGCATCGAGCTTCGCATCGCCCTCGCGGCCGCGGCCGAATTCGGAGCTGAGGCCGTCCAGACGCTCGCAGTCGCCACGCGCCTCGATCCACGCCGTGCGCAGCGCGGGCAGGCCGGCGGCCAGGTCGATGCGCGCATCGGGGTCGGTGTAGGGGCCGGAGGTGTCGTAGACCGTGACCGGCGGGTTGTCCTCGCCGCCGAACAGCGTGGGCGTGCGGGCCAGCGCGATTTCGCGCATCGGCACGCGCAGGGTCTGGCCGTGGGCGAAGCCGCTGACGCACTCGACGTGGATCTTGCGCGAGCCGGGGATCGGGCGGGTCACGGATTCGGAAAGCTGCGAGGTCTGCTCCAGCAGCTCGGCGGCGGCGGGTCTGGCGTTCATCGGCGGGGTCCTGGCGTTCGTGAGAGGGCTGCGGCGCGCCTCCCGCACAGGCGGGGGCGCACGAACCGGACGAAGCGGGACGGACGGAGCGGACTCACGGAACCGGGGCCGCGAAGCTTCCCTACGCCGGTGTCAGCCGGATCAGGTTCGAAGGGTCTGTCTCAATCGCCGGTGGCCGGCGATACCCCCGCTTCGTCGTGTCCGCGCATTAGACAGGCAAACAGCGACGCTGTCATCCGCAGAAAGGGCGTGCCCCGGAGCCGGCCGCACCGCTGAAGTGGCGCGTTTTTCGCGCAGTCGCCATCGAAACGCCCGCCAGCGACACCGCATCGATCGCGCCGTCACGCCCTGTCCGGAGGTCTGCAGACGGGCGCGAAAACAGGCTTAAACGATTGATCGAAAAACGATTGTGGAGATGGTTTCAGGTGTATCCATCCCCCCCTTCACACCGATGCAAAGACGGGGGTTGACATTCGCGCGATTCGCATGTTTCCCTGCAGTCATGACGCAGCGCAGCAACCACTTCCACACCACTCCGGCCAGGCCCGGCGCCCGTGCGCCGCGCCCGATCGCACGGGCGGCGGAGGCTGCACAGCAGGCTCGGATCAACGCAATGACCGCGGGTGTATCGCTCACCACGCTCGTTCTTGTCGTCGTCGTTCTTATTACCACGCCACACGGTGCGGGATAGGGTTGCGCGAAAGACAACCCGGTTTCAGACGAAACCCCCGCACCGGCCCGGTAGCGGGGGTTTCGCTTTATAGGGCCTAAGGGCAGAACCACCCCGATCCGACCTCCCCCTCCTCAGACCACGACGCAACACACCATGACCTCCCCGAAGCTGCACAGCGACGCGATCAAGACCGGCCCCGCCCGCGCCCCGGCGCGCGCGATGCTGCGCGCCACCGGGCTGGACGATGCCGCCATCGCCAAGCCCTTCGTCGGCGTGATCCACACCTGGTCCGACGTCTCGCCCTGCAACCTCACCCTGCGCGATCTGGCCCAGCACGCGCGCCAGGGCGTGATCGCAGCCGGCGGCACGCCGATCGAGTTCAACACCATCGCGGTGACCGACGGCATCGCGATGGGCAGCGACGGCATGCGCGCTTCGCTGGCCTCGCGCGAGACCATCGCCGACTCCATCGAGCTGGCGGTGAGCGGCCACTGCCTGGACGCGATGGTGCTGCTGGTGGGCTGCGACAAGACCATCCCTGCGGCGGCGATGGCGGCGGCGCGTCTGGACATCCCCACCGTGATCCTCTACGGCGGCACGATCATGCCCGGCAAATGCAAGTCGAAGCATGCCGATGGAAGCGAGGGCGAAGACCGCGCGCTGACCGTGCAGGACGTGTTCGAGGCGGTGGGCGCGCATTCGGCCGGCAAGATCGACGACGCCGAACTGGGCGAGATCGAGCGCAAGGCCTGCCCGGGCGCGGGCGCCTGCGGCGGCCAGTTCACCGCGAATACCATGGCGATGGTGCTGAGCTTCCTCGGCCTGGCGCCGCTGTACGACAACGACATCCCGGCAACGCATCCTGAGAAGGCCGCCGCCGCCCAGCGCTGCGGCGCGCGCGTGATGCAGCTGCTGCAGGACGGTGCGCCGACGCCGCGGCAACTGATCACCGCCGCCTCGCTGCGCAATGCCGCGCGCGCCGTGGCCGCCACCGCGGGTTCGACCAATGCCGCGCTGCATCTGCTGGCGATCGCCCACGAGGCCGGCGTGGCCTTCGACCTGGAGGAGTTCGAGGCGGCCAGCGCGCACACGCCGGTGATCGCCGACCTCAAACCGGGTGGCCGCTATACCGCGGCGGAACTGTTCCAATTCGGCGGCACCGCACTGGTGGCGCAGGCGCTGATGACGGCCGGTCTGATCGAGGACATTCCCACGATCGCCGGCCGCAGTTTTTTCGAGGACGCGAAAGCCGTGCCGACCTCCGTCGAGCAGGACGCGGTGCGTCCCGCCAGCGACCCGATCAAGCCGCGCGGCGGCTATTCGATCCTCTACGGCGATCTCGCCCCGGAAGGCTGCATCGTGAAGCTGGCCGGCCACGGGCGCGAGAAACACACAGGTCCGGCACGGGTGTTCGACAGCGAGGAAGCCGCCTTCGCCGCGGTGCAGGCGCGGCAGATCCAGGCCGGCGATGTGGTGGTGATCCGCTTCGAAGGCCCGGCCGGCGGCCCCGGCATGCGCGAGATGCTGGCGGTGACCGCCGCGCTGGTGGGCCAGGGCCTCGGCAATGACGTCGCCCTGATCACCGACGGCCGTTTCAGCGGCGCCACGCACGGCTTCATGGTCGGCCACATCTCGCCGGAAGCCGCGCGCGGCGGCCCGATCGCGAAGCTGCGCGATGGCGATGTGGTGACCATCGATGTGGCGACGCGTCGCCTGGACGTGGCGGCCGATCTCGCCGCGCGCACGCCTGCGCGCATCGCCCCGCGCGTGCGCCATGGCGTGCTCGCGAAGTTCGCGCGCGACGTGCGTTCGGCCTCGCAGGGCGCGGTGACCTCGCCCGGCCCGCTGGACGACGCGCGCCGGATCGATGCGGCGCTGAGCACCGACATGCGCAGCGATGCGGCGCGGGAGGTGCCGGCATGAATCTCCGCATGCGCACACGGTTTGTCGTCCCGAGCGCAGCGAGGGACCTGCTTGTGCGTCTTCGCACAGCGAACAGCAGGTCCCTCGCCTTCGGCTCGGGATGACATCCGTCCAAACACTCCGGCGACCTCCGCACCGCATACACCTCACCGCCTTCTTCACCGATCACCCTCCAGACCGTCTTCCATTCCACTCGCTTCGGGGCTGAAGCCCCTCCTATGCAGCCTTCGGGGCTCACGCCCCTCCTACCCAGAGACCTCGTCATGACCGCTTCGAACCAACCCAAGATCGCCATCGTCGGCTACGGCAGCCAGGGACGCGCGCATGCGCTGAACCTGCGCGACTCCGGCTTCGACGTCACCATCGGCCTGCGTTCGGGCGGCCCGACCGAGGTCAAGGCGCTGGCCGACGGCTTCACCGTGAAGACCCCGGCCGAAGCGGTGGCGCAGGCCGACCTGGTGGCCGTGCTCACCCCCGACATGGTGCAGAAGAAGCTGTACAACGACGTGCTGGCGCCGAACATGAAGGCTGGCGCCTGCCTGCTGTTCGCGCACGGGCTGAACGTGCACTTCGGCATGATCGCGCCGCGCGAGGACCTGGACGTGGTGCTGGTGGCGCCCAAGGGGCCGGGGGCGCTCGTGCGTCGCGAGTACGAGATCGGGCGCGGCGTGCCGTGCATCTACGCGGTGCACCAGGACCGCAGCGGCCGCGCAGAGGAATTCGCGAAGACCTATGCCGGCGGCCTCGGCGGCGCGCGCGCCAATCTGATCAAGACCACCTTCAAGGAAGAAACCGAAACCGACCTGTTCGGCGAACAGGCGGTGCTCTGCGGTGGCGCGAGCGCGCTGGTGCAGGCCGGTTTCGAAACCCTGGTGGAAGCCGGCTACCAGCCGGAGATCGCCTACTACGAAGTGCTTCACGAGCTGAAGCTCATCGTCGACCTGTTCTACGAGGGCGGCATCACCCGGATGCTGGAATTCGTGTCGGAAACCGCGCAATACGGCGATTTCGTCAGCGGCCCGCGGGTCATCAACGCCGAAACCAAGGCGCGGATGAAGGACATCCTGAGCGAGATCCAGGACGGCACCTTCGTGCAGCGCTGGGTGGCCGAGTACGACGCCGGCCTGCCGAACTACCGCAAATACCAGCAGGCCGACCTCGACCATCCGATCGAGAAGGTGGGCCGCGAACTGCGGGCGAAGATGCAGTGGCTGCAGCAGGGCGCGCAGCCGGCCGCTGCGGCGTCCGGCACCGGGAGCGCCACCGGCGCGGCCCATTCCCAACCCATCGCAGAGACCGCCTGACATGAACGGAGCCCGCTGGCTGGTGCAGGCACTGCGCGCGGAAGGCGTGGACACGCTGTTCGGATATCCCGGCGGCGCGATCATGCCCTTCTACGACGCCCTGCACGGATCGTCCCTCA
>ERZ1066123.1856-NODE-1856-length-11837-cov-6.622814_pt1 | contig 11837 bp, 7 predicted proteins | sample MGYA00382770_ERZ1066123 | MGnify/ENA primary metagenome ERZ1066123 (study PRJEB33369, sample SAMEA5778353) | biofilm metagenome | biome: Industrial cooling water; feature: Water cooling tower basin; material: Biofilm | place: United Arab Emirates | collected...
CTTCTATATATGTAATAGTCCGTCCTTTTGAGTCGCGCTCTACTTTTTTGACTTTACCAAACTGTATATTATACCAACCTTCGCGTAACCCTATTTCGGTAATACGTTGCCAGTCCGAACGGTCGGCTGTTGTTGTACCACCCCAATCTGCAAGTAGGGTTTTACGTTCTTCTGGACTAGCTTTTTCGAGCATGACGCGAAGTTCTCCACCCCAGCAAGCTTTAGGCCAGTTAAAAGGTTGAAACTCATAATGGTTTTTAACCAAACGTTGGGCTTTTTGAAATTTATTACCCTGTGGTTTAGGCGAACGCATTAAATGCAATACTGTTATATTATTATTTTTCTTGCGAGCTTCATAAAGTCGTTGAACAACGCGCGAAGCTACAATACCACGTCCACGAATTAAGACTTTACCACCAAGACGTTCGAGTTGTTCATATACATGGTCATGGTCTTCGTAAGCATTTACAACCGATTTAAAATCTTGATATTTTTCCCGATATGCTTGCAGGTCTGGCAAAAATTGAATAGCTGGATATCCTGTTGCTAAATGCAGGTGTCGCGTTACCATATACGCATGCGAACCCGGCGCCCGCGAATAAGCGATACAATATCGGGCATCATCGGTTTTACGGATACCTCGTACTCTTCCGTAACGGTATATCTTATCCCAACCTATACGCTTGGCTTCGCGGTCAATTGAATCAAAAACATTTCCTGCACGGGGTGTATAAGTTTCTGCAAAAGTAGGTTCGGCAAATACTTGCCACAAATGTTTAATCGCTTGATTTAGTTTACCTTTCGTTGCATCTCGCCAAGCTTCACGCCATGCATAGCTAGGATATCCCCAAATATTATCAGGGCACGAGTCAGAATTTGAGCGCAAACGTTCATATAAAGGAATCTGCGAATTGAGGCAAAGACGTTTATAACGTGCGTAAGGTTCTTTCTCTAAACCTAAAGCAATTATTTTCTCAGTTTTAACACCAGAAATTCTCAGCAAGTCAGCCCAAATAAAACTACCTAAACCACCACCAACCGATAGAAAATCAAATTCTTCTACAGGCAAACCAGTAGCGTGGAGTGATTGCACAGCTATTTTTTGCTGCTGAAATAAAGGAGGAGGAAAACTGCTGCCCAGTGGTGTAGCTTGGGGACTATGGCGCCAACTTGGGTCAGGTAGATTTGTAGCAGGATTAAATTGAATAGCTGAATGACTCGGCGCCTGCGGAGGAGCGGCGCTTGTTACGAGTGTAATAGTTATGATGTAGGGGCCAATTTGTAACGTATCACCACTTAAGATTACACTTCGTGTTTGACGCTGACCGTTGACAAATATGCCATTAACACTAACTTGGTCGGTAATGACAAGCTCGTTTTGCTGCCATTCGAGTAACGCATGGAATCTAGAAATCTCATCACTATTAAGTATCATCCGCGCGACACGTTGCCCATTATGCTCAGTCGGCATTCGTGCAAATTCTCGACCAAAAGCAATTGGCGGACTTAAAGAAGGTTCACGCCGTTCCCCGCTTACTGGGTCATCCCAACTTAGTTGTACTTGTTGGTTACTGGTCATTGCTTAATATTTAATAGTTTATAATTTAATTTGATGATATTAGAATATATCCTATAAACAAGTTCGCCAAGAATACTATTGATTCTTTGGCTCAACGAGAACACTAGCAGCAGCAGCAAGCGAAGTTCCGCACCACCGACACCCAATATGTAGAAAATCGGTTGAAGAAACTTTATGACATTTAGGACACTCTAACCCATAAGCCGCTTGGTGCTGATGTACATGTTGTTGCTGATTACCAAGAGGAGTACGAGGCGCCTGTACAGGTATATTAACAGGGGGGCCAGACAAAACAGTTGGTGGAACACTGCTAGCTTCAGAAGAAAATACAGCTATTACCTTTAGTTGAGCTTGTCCAAGAAAAATAACACTACCCTGTTTAAGAGATTGTTCACCTTGAGTTAATTTCTTCCCATCTACCAAAGGAGGATTCGAGGAGCGCAAATTCCGAACCAAAAACTGCCCTAAATTAAAAAAGATTTCAATATGTAAACCAGATACCGTAGGGTCAGAAAGAACAATATCGCAACGAAGTGGGTCGCGACCAATGCGAACAGTTCCAGGGTTCTTAGTTTGCTGCTGCTGTTCGTAAATTGTCTGAGTTTTTTCTCGACCTGCATCGTACCACTGTAAAGTTAGTGCGCTCATTGTTAATTGCCCTAGATACTCCTCTTAATTTTTACTTCAGCTTTTAATTTTACAATTCCACAATCGAGACCTCGCCTCTTGCCGAAGCTATTCGGTCGGCAATGCGCGTTGTTTCTGGAAGACGATATTTAGTAGTACAGCACAACGCATAATCAATAGACGTAGGCAAACTGATACGATGACCAGGTGAAACATAAACAGGTTTTACACCCGTTCGTGTGCGTACCACTGCACCAACCATTTGTTTTTTGTATATCAAAGGTTGCCAGCTACCCTTCACATCAGCCAAAGGTTCATGTTTGCCAACAAGTAACGATTTTGCTACACCAATTGTCGGGATATCTACTATAACTCCCAAATGACAAGCAATACCAAATCTTCGTGGATGAGCAATACCTTGACCGTCACAAAGAATTATATCAGGTGTAATTTGTAGCTTTTCTAACGCATCTAGCACCGCAGGCACTTCTCGAAACGAAAGAAAACCTGGAATATAAGGAAACGCAGTTGGGCGGTAAGCTATACTCGTTTCAACTACCTGTAAGTCAGGGTATCTTAACACCGCAACAGCTGCCCTACTAACGGCGCCATTTTCCTCAAACCCCATATCGACTCCTGCAACGTACTCGATATTTGGCTTCAGTTCATCATCGGTTATAACCTCACCACTCAACTGTTCCTGAATAGCTATTGCTTGCTCTGTTGAAAGTGTCCACTCATGACGCTGATAAATCTTCATAAATGTTAAATTAATATTAAAAGAATTAAGCAAAATTAAACATAATTTAAAAAGCTTAAAATCAGGTGCAAGAACGCAATATCTTACACCTCTACTTTATCAGCATGTTATTAGTTCATGTTGATAACGCTTATTAACTCAATATAAATTTACTATAATTTTAATAATTCTGTTAATTCCACGTTAGTAAATATATTCTAGTCTATGTAGTCTCCCTGCTAAGATACTATAGGCGCCTACCTGACCGGAATGCAGCTTCTCAACAAGGGTAAGGTGGGCACTGCCCACCCTACGCAAAATAAGCGTTACAAGCTCTTTCATTCGAGTGGAAGCTCGTGGTGCATTCCGGTGAGCTACAGCAAGTTAGGTTTTCTTGACAAAGATGACGATAGGCAAAACCCTTACGCTACACCAACCCGTAAATAAATTACGACTAAAGACAATTTTTCAAAGATAGACCTATGAAACCATCACCAAATTATGATTTTTCTATTTCTGTTAGACATCAACCCTGTGAACAAGAGCCAGAAGTTGCAGCGCTATATCAAGGGATTTTTGATGTGATACTAAATCACACAGTCAGTATCATGTTTGTACCTAATATTGAAATTAATTCTTATAATTGGCCACCTGTCTTACCAGAAAATATCGATGATATTTTTACAGAAATAGAAGCGCGACTAATTACTACAGGTCTTTCAAAGTATACAGTCACTCCCAATTTGCTACTTGCAGGAAAAGAAGAAATAATACCCCAAACTGGCTCCGATTATTGTCAGTCAGGAGTTGTGTTTTTTGTAACTCCTGAAGAATTTGATATTTTTAGCATGGAGTTATCAAGACTTGCAGAGCAAATGCCATCATTACATAGCTCAAAAAAAGTATCCGAAATTGATAATTTAAACTTCATTAAATTTATATTTTCTCACATTATGTCATCAAAATACTTTGCAGAGCAAGATTTGCAAATATTGGGTCGAGAAAAAGTTTACTTTTAATTTTTTAATCCTTATAACTTAATTCAAATTTCTTTGCAATATATAAACAAAGATTACTCGATTTAGAAATGCACAAAGATAACAGAGGTAGGAAATTATTGTAAAATCACCTACCCCTAAAATCCGTTATTTTTCCTTTATAAACATTAGAAACCGGGTTTCTTTATCAAAATCTTCTAATAAAACAGAAATCTTGCATAGAAACCTGGTTTCTTGGGGTTTGTATTAATTTTATTTCTACAAATTAAAACTTGCAAGCACGAAGCAAACAAAGAAATAAAAATAAATGTAATATTTTGTACTCAGTATTTAAGGCGCCACTTTAAAGGGGTTTCTTGTAGGGGTAGGTACAGCAGTATTAATAGGAGGCGCCACCGTTGGTGTTGGTTTGGGTCTGACTGTAATAGCAAATCCTCTTTCTTGAGGTGGCTGGTTACTTGATGTACTATTGACTTGCAGCAAAATGCGATTTGGGAAGTCTCTAATAACAGAAAGCTGTTTTGTACCTCCTTGCTGTACATCTCCATAAGGAGACAGTTTCACGGAAACATTTTCTCCTTCCACTTTCCAGCTTAGAGTAATAGTATCTCCCTCATTAAGTTCTAAATTTGGTTTGTCGCTACTATTAATATTATTAATTCTAAAAAAGACTATATTAAATGGCTTCGGTAGCACCTCTATTTTATTAGGTGCTGATTTTGTACTGTTGCGGTCATTGACATTCGTAGAAAAAGCTGTTAATTCATAGCTAAATATTCCTATAACTTTTGGAGTATGAGTAACCGAGCAATTGAGAGTTTGATTATCTTGACTTGATTTACAAGAATTTTTGAGTTGGGGTTCTGCAATATCACCGTTTTTGAATGTTAAAGGAATTGAAGTAACTAGTATATTCTCAGCATTTTTAACATTGATTACAGCCTTGTTTAGTAATTCTGGGCGCCTAATTGTCCAATTCAGAACAATATTCTCTCCTTTTTGGTATTTTTGTTTATTTGCTTTAAAGTCAATAATTTCAGCAATTGGTTTTTCTTTAATTTCAACTTCCGCCGTTTTTTGAATATCAGGTGGAGTTCTACGATTAAATGGTGACGTTGGTTTAGAAGAGACTTTTAACTCAAAAACATATTTTCCTTTTGTTTTAATTCCTGTAGGAACAAGTTGACATATTAATTCTTCTTGAGGTGTAATGCGGCAAGGTGGGTTAGGGTTATTTTTACCTGGAGTAATTAGTTGATTAATTTTATCATTATTCAATATTGTTTCATTATTGAGTGATGGTTTAACGGTGACTATTAAATCTTTTTTTCGCTTATAATTACTTATTCTAAAATTTAAATTAGCTTCATCTCCTTCAATAATTTGCGAATCATCGACGCTAAAAGCTTCAATTGTTACAGGATCAGGATTTAATGCTCTCCAAATTAGATAAGAGGCGCCAGCAAATAATCCGAGTCCAAGTAAAATTAATAGTAAAAATTGCCACCAAGGACGCGCTTTCCATGATAAAGAAGCTTGGTGTGATGCATTTGCTAAAGCATAATCTTGTTTATCTATAACATCAACTTGAAAGTTAATTAATAACGGTTGGCCCAGCAAAGGTTGGCGCCACCAAGGTCGAGGTTTAACGGCAAGATTGACTTTTTCGGTTCTATTTGGTAATAATTTTATCTCCGTAGGCTCAAACTTATAAGTACAAATTTCTTCTTCGTCTCTACTTTTAGCATTAAATAACAATTCTCGTACCATGTTACCTTGGTTATTTAGTACTAGTTCGTAGGCGCCTTGCTTATGTCTAACTTTTCCTAAAATAGTATTAAGCTCTACACTCAACTGATAATTATCAGGAATGAGCATGTACACTAAATCCAGCAATATCAAATCTGGATTATTTTCTGAAACTAAACGAATCGTTGGAGAATAGCTACCAGCAAGAGTATCACTAGGAGGGGTAAACTCTAAAGTAATGTCACCTTCGGTATTAGGGTTAAGTTCTATAGCATTGACTTCAAATAACCCCACTGCTTCCAATCCAGTAGCAGGATAAATTATTTTGTACCAATTTCCATCTAAATCTGGACAAGTTAAACGGAAACGGTCTACACGGTTTGAGCGGTTTTCGACTTTGATGACAACTTGTAAAGGTTTACCAGGAGTTTATTGGGGTTCGTTGCAGGGATAACCGAAAAAGTTGGGTCAGAAGCACGAATTACAGTTTGTTCTCTGAGCAGAACTTTGAGTTGCCCAGGAAAGTTTATTGGAGTATCTTGTGGATAATGCTCTGGAGAATCTACAACAAAAGTATAATCATAGGTTCCCGGAAATGCATCAACTGGAATTTCAAAATCAAATGTAACTTCATCGCTACTTTCTTTTGAAGCAACAGCTAAACTTGCCTTTGGAGAATTAGACCAACCACTAACTTTTTGAAACGTCTCATCAAAACTAAAAAATAAATCAATAACAGCGCTTTGGTCTCCTTCGTTAATTACAACGACATACAGCGAAACAATATCTCCTGGCATTCCACATTGTATTCCAGGTGGGTTAATAATAACAGATAGTGGATTAGACATAATACTCTCCTTATAAAGAAACCGGGTTTCTATAAAAATTTTCTTGTTAATTATAGATATAGATAAAGAAACCCGGTTTCTAAGTTTCTATTTAATATTTTTTAAATTCGACTTGTGAATCTTCACCACCGCTAATAACGATAATTTCTCGATTATTTTTTAAGCCAATACTATTGATTTTTTTATAACTTCGGTAAATAGTGTCACCTTTACCTTCTTGCGATTTTGTTTTATCGAGTCCATATGTAGGAGTTAAATGCCATACAATAACTTGTCCATCATCTCCACCACTAATCAATAATTTATTATCTTCACTAAACGCTAAAGTCCGAATTGGATTTTTTGACTCATCTTGCCAACTATCTATAGGTACACAACTTAACTCGTTAAGTTTTAATTGAGAATTACTAACAGCTTTAGGTTTACATTGGTCTAAATCCCAAATTGCAATTAAACCCGCTGAATCGGAAGTTGCTAAAATCTTTTTTGTTGGATTGGGCATAAAAGCTAACCCAAAAACAAAATCATTCAGTCCACCTCTGCCATCTAACTGTTCTAATTTTTGTAATGATATATCTTTAAAATTATTAGATTGGTTTGATATAGGTAGTACAATAAAACGGTTAAAGTTGCCAGAAGCAACAATTATTTTATTGTCGGGACTCAAAGCTAACGCACGAATTTGAAACTGTGTTAACTGTTGCCGTTTTTCTAACTCTAAAACCTCTAATGATTCTGGTTGAAATTCTATATTCGTGTTTGTTCTTGTCCATCTTCTCAGCTTACCCTTTCCAGAACCACTAAATAATAAGAGCGAATCTGTACTAAAAGCTAAATCAAATACTCTGTCAGCTGGTTCATTTGGGTCTTGGAGTGGTGTACCAATAATTTGACCACTTGGTACCCGTCTAATCTCAATAGCTCCTGTATCTAAACCAATGGCAACCCGGTTATTTTGAACTGGTACAAATTTTACCACTCTAATAATATTGTCAGCTATTGCTAATAATCCTTTACGGTTGTGACGTTTACCGCAAGCTAACGGTTGTTCCGAAAAGTTGACTGTTTCTTCTGGCGCCAGTGAATTATTACGAATTTTCCACAATCGCAGTGTACAATCATCTGAAGCACTCACAACAGATAAGCTAATACCACTGACATCAACAGAGTTAACAGAAGCTTTATGTGTAATTGCTTCTGGTCTAAATAACAAAGCTAGTATAGCAGCAATCAAAGCAAGAATTGCTAATTGCAACCACAAAGGAATAATTGGTAAAACTTCTAGCTCTAAACTTTGAGTTGCAGGGTCAGTACTACCTAACCTTTGGTCAGAAAGTTCTGCTCTTGCTTCTAAAAGTAGAGTTTTTTTAATTCCAATCCAAGGTCGTTTTGTTGTAACCTCTAAAATTACTTTTGCCGTCTCTCCCAAATTCAAATTTGCAATTTCAGGAAACTTCTTAAAAGGAGTACATTTTCGCCAATCTCTACCTTGAACATGTATACTAATTTCTTGATTTAAATTGCTAGAATTTTTAAATAATAAATCATACGATGCTGTCTTCGACTTCCAATCAGGCAACCATGAACGTCGCGAAGGAATTCGTTGTTTATTTTGAGGAGTGCTAAAATTAATAAAACCTACAGGTAATACTTCTAAATTACCTTGTGCATTCGCAGGGTTACTATTATTACTTGTAACCTCAGCAGTCAGAACATAATTTTGGCTCAGAGCTTGAACAACAGATGGTGGTTGACATTGAAAAGTAACTTCCGTTTGACTGCTAGCATTTATATTCAGGCGCCGTTCTGCACTATTATTTAACCAAGAAGAATCAATACCAGTCAAACGCAACAGCGCATTACAAGCAACCTGTCCCTGATTTTTAACGCGAACAGGAATGTCAATAGAATTTCCAGGATATACTTGAAACGTGCGTATAGGTAACTCTACACTCAAAAGAATCGGTTTATCATCACGTCCAACTTCCAAACGCAGTAAAAGTCTCCGTTCTCGTCCAAGAGTAGGAGAAATCACCTTTACACTTAAATTAACAGTCCCGGCAAATCCAGGAATTGGTGAATTAAAAATAAAAACTTGAAACTTCGTACTACTACCAGGAGGTTTAGCAGCAGCAACTTCCGGTTCCAGTCGATACCAACGATAATCAGAATTGCGAACTTCACCTGCAGCAATTATTTCTAACTGAAAATTGGCAAAGCTGTCGCTGTCATTATTAACGGTAACTTCAAATGAAACAGGAGGTTTATTCGGTACAAAAATTAAACTTTGCGTAGAAAGACTAGCATTTATAACTTGATTATTTTCCATACTTATTTTCTAAATCTCTCATAACATCACTAGTTAACTTATATCGCTGCATAAAATCGGTATCAACCATTTTGTCAATAATTGCAGTTAACTCATCCGTAGCATCAGTAAATTCCTGCCAGCTACGTAAATTAGCACTATTATGAATTTGAATAATGACTTTATTAGTATCTGGGTCTCTACGATAAGTTTTTGGAGCTATACCGGTTAAAGCTTCTATCGCTAACATACCTAGTGCATATATATCACTATTAAGTCGTGGTATTCCTGCCATTTGTTCGGGAGGTGCATAACCTGCGGTTCCAATCGCAATAGTTAAACTTTCTTGCTGCTGAGGTACAATTTGCTTAACGGCGCCGAAATCGATTAAAACAATATGTTCGTCACTGTCGCGTCGAATTAAATTACTTGGTTTGACATCTCGATGAATAATGTCATAGCTGTGAACAAAACTAAGAACCTGCAAAACTTCTTTAAGAATATTCACAACATCAGATTGTTTCAAACGCTGACCAGGAAGTAACTCTTGAGAAAGCGCATTACCACGAATATATTCTTGAACAATATAAAACTGCTGATTTTCCTCAAAAACAGCCATTAATTGAGGAATTTGCTTATGTTTGCCCAAAGTTTCTAATATTTCAGCTTCAGTTTTAAACAAACGACTCAAAACATCTAAATACTCTGGTTCACTAGAAGCTGGTCGCAACTGTTTAACAACACATTGAGGACTACCAGGACGCTGAGTATCAATAGCTAAATATGTATTACTAAACCCACCCGACCCTAAATTATCGATAATTTTATAACGTGTATTTAATAACGTATCTGGTAAAACAGCTTCTCCTAAAAAACTAGCTGCTGTTCCTTGTTTTAAAGTGACTCCACTTTGACGTGAAACAGCTTGTAACTGAGCAATTAAATCTTTTTGCTGTTTGACTAACTCCGAAATTTCCTTTTGCTCTTGCTTTATTTGATTAGCAGTATAAGCAAGCACGCTACCAGATGTAAATACAAATCCTAAAGCCGGAGCTACAAACGGAATCCATCCAGCTTTAGTAAAAATAAAAAAATTACCACCAAACAACACTGCAATAATAGACACACCTGCAACACCTAACCATAATGGATGTTGAAGGCGCCATACAAGCAATCCGCCAATTAAAGCACATCCGCCAATCAGTAAAACTTCTCCCCACTCAGGTAAACTCCAAAACAAAGGTTGCCGATTTAAAACCACACTCAAAATTTGACTAACACTTTGAGCATGAATTTCAACTCCAGCCATATCACCAGAGTTATCCAACTTACCGCTGCCATAAGGAGTCTTAAGAATATCCTTTAAACTTTCTGCCGTTGAACCAATTAAAACTATCTTATCTTTAACCAAATCTGGTTTAACTTGATTAGTAAGTACATCTGTAATAGAAACTTGCTGGGCAATCTTGCTCGAACGGTAGTTAAGCATGATTTGATGACCATTTGCATCTGCCGCGCGATAGCCACCAAAATTATTTTGCAGACGTTTAAAAACAATATTACGTAATTTTAGTTCTTGATTTTGTGTAGGTTCCGCTCGAATTCCTCCTACTTCCAAATATTTGAGTGCAAGCTGTAAACTAAACGAATAATCAGCAGGGCAAACTTGTGAAGGGTCAGCAATTAAAAGATTACGACGAATTACACCATCGGGGTCTTCTGGAATATCAACAAATCCGAGATATTCTGGTTGAACTCCTTTCGGTGGACGTGTACCGGGATTTTTGTCAGGATTTTTTTTATCAGGATGCTTACAAACAGGAGTAATAATATCGCTCAACTGTAAACGTTCCAATAACTTATTATAACCAGGGTCAACAGGTGGAATAGGTTGGTCGCGAAAAATATCTAAACCAATCGCGCGAGGTTGATATTCTTCAAGCTTACCCAAAAGCTTATCCAAATTCTCACTCGAAAGCGGCCAACCCAATTGTTGTATATCTTGTTCAGTTACAGGAACAATTAATAAGCGTTCATCCACACCTGGGTCAGCACGCATTTGTTGCATTTGGTCATAAACTCTAAGCTCCAAAGCTTCCAACATCCCCAGCTTCTCAATACCAACAACCACCATCGTCACAACGGCGCCACATAATATTACAGCTTGTGACTGTGTAAAAACTTTCTTTAAACTATTCAACATAAATATAATAGTGCTGAGTAGAAAGTGCTGAGTGCTGAGTGATGAGTGCTGAGTGTAGACTCTTAACTCAGCACTCATCACTATTAATCTTTCAAATTTTTGAGATAGTGAACAACTGCTTGTGCTGTTGGTACATTAGTCGCAAGTAAAACATTGTTAATATTACATATTCTTAACAATGCTTCTTCATTAGCTTGACCAGGTTGAGGCGCCATTAAATCTCTAAGGAAAATAACTGCTAAAATTTCTCCAGAATTAACTAACGAGTTAATTGCTTGGTACCCTCCCGAATTTGGTGGAGGAATTTCTTGAGTAACGCTTAAACCTGTTTGCTTATACAAATCGTCACTGAAATTTTGCCACGTCCTTGTTAAGCAGCACGATAAAAACTGCTCGTGTTCAGAAACTAATTGATTCAGTTCAGATTTTTTGCTATCGTGACCAACAAGTACTATTTGCTTTTCTTCAAGAATTTTCGCAAGTTGTACATGTAATTCTTCTGTTTCTTCTGTTTCTTCTAGTTCTTGAATTTCTACAGCTTCTTCAGATACTAATCCAGGCACTAATTCTTCCTCTACTTGTTGAGACGATGTTTCTACATCCACGTTCTCGCTATCGTGGTTTATTACTTCGTTTATTGTCTCGCTGTGTTCATCATCCACAACTTCTTCTATTTCTTCTTCTATTTCTTCCTCTATTTCTTCTTCGTGTTCTTGATTTGTAATATCCTCGGTTTGATGTTCGGCGCCAATATCTTCATCTTCTTGATTCTCTATATCATTAGCT
>ERZ1066123.1858-NODE-1858-length-11817-cov-6.262710_pt1 | contig 11817 bp, 8 predicted proteins | sample MGYA00382770_ERZ1066123 | MGnify/ENA primary metagenome ERZ1066123 (study PRJEB33369, sample SAMEA5778353) | biofilm metagenome | biome: Industrial cooling water; feature: Water cooling tower basin; material: Biofilm | place: United Arab Emirates | collected...
CACGAACGTGTTGAGCACGCCCTGGATGAGCGCCATCGTGACCATGTCGCCGTTGGCCACGTGGCTGACCTCGTGGGCCAGCACCGCCTCGGCCTCGTCGCGGTCCATCGCGCGCAGCAGGCCCGTGGACACCGCCACCAGCGAGTTGTTGCGGCTCGGGCCGGTGGCGAACGCATTGATCTCCGGCGCGTCGTAGATGGCGACCTCGGGGACCTTGATGCCCGCCGCCTGCGCCTGGCGGGTCACCGTGGAGAGCAGCCACTGCTCCATCGGGTCGCGCGGCTGGGTGATCACCTGCGCGCGCGTGGTCCACTTGGCGATCATCTTGCTGGTCATCAGCGAGATGAGCGAGCCGCCGAAACCGATCACCGCGGCCATGACCAGCAGGCCGGCGCCGCCCTGCAGCTGGAAGCCCATCGCGGACAGGACCGACATGACGATGCCCAGCAGCACGAGCACCGCGAGGTTGGTGGCGAGGAACAGGCCGATGCGCTTCAACATGGGGATACCCGGGACGGTCATGGACGCCGCGGCGCGCGGCAATGCCCGTTAGATTCGCCCACCGCGCGTGAGTTTCAAGTCCAGCGTGTCCATCGCCCCTGCCGTTCAGCCGCACGTCGGCCGCTTCGCCCCCTCCCCGACCGGCCCGCTCCATGCCGGTTCGCTGCTGGCGGCGCTGGGGAGCTGGCTGTTCGCCCGGCGGGCGGGCGGCACGTGGCGGGTGCGCATCGAGGACATCGACCCACCCCGCGCAGTGCCCGGTGCGGCCGCCGCGCAGCTCGACGCGCTGCACGCCTGCGGGCTCGTCCCCGACGGCGAGGTGCTGCGGCAGTCCACCCGCGACGGGGCCTACCGCCGGGCGCTGGACCAGCTGCTCGAGTCGGGCCTGGCCTTCGAGTGCCACTGCAGCCGCGCGGACCTCGCCGCCCACGGCGGGATCCATCGCGCCTGCGCGAACGGGCGCCGGCGCGCGGATCCATCGGTGCGCCTGCGCCTTCGCGACGACGCCACGGTGGCCTTCGACGACGTGGTCCTGGGCCCGCAGGTGCAGGACGTCGCGCGCGAGGCGGGCGACGTCGTGCTGCGTCGCGCCGACGGCCTGTGGGCCTACCAGCTGGCGGTGGTGGTGGACGACGCGTGGCAGGGCGTGACCGAGGTCGTGCGCGGCCGCGACCTGCTCGATTCGACCGGCCGGCAGGTGCTGCTGCAGCGCGCGCTGGGGCTGCCCACGCCGCGCTACGCGCACCTGCCGCTGGTGCTGGACGCGGCCGGGCGCAAGCTGTCCAAGTCCGATGCCGCCGCGCCGTTCGACCCGCGCGATCCCCTTCCCGCGCTGGCTGCCGCATGGCGCGCGCTGGGCCAGGACCCGCGCGCGGTCGCCGGTGCCGATGCCCCGGCCGCATGGCTCCACCTGGCGGTGCAGGCCTTCGACCTGCCGCGCCTGCGCGACGCCGCGTTGCACAACGGGGACGACGCGCGCGCGCACTAGACTCGGCACACGCGCCGCGCCGCGGCCAAGGAGAACCCCCATGCAGTCACGCGTCGCCCTGGTCACCGGTGGCACCGGTGGAATCGGCACCTCGATCGTCAAGCGCCTGGCCGCGATGGGCCACAAGGTGGCCACCAACTACCGCAACGAGGAAAAGGCGCGCGCCTGGCAGCAGGGACTCAAGGCGGCGGGCGTGGACATCGCGCTCGCGCCGGGCGACGTCGGCACGCCGGAAGCCGCCGAGGCGATGGTGCGCGAGGTCGAGCGCCAGCTCGGCCCTGTCGACATCCTGGTCAACAACGCCGGCATCACCCGCGACACCACCTTCCACAAGATGACCCCGCAGCAGTGGAACGAGGTCATCAACACCAACCTCAACTCGGTGTTCAACGTCACCCGCCCCGTCATCGAGGGCATGCGCGAGCGCAAGTGGGGCCGCATCGTGCAGATCAGCTCGATCAACGGCCAGAAGGGCCAGTACGGCCAGGCCAACTACGCCGCGGCCAAGGCCGGCATGCACGGCTTCACCATCTCGCTGGCGCAGGAAAACGCGCGCTTCGGCATCACCGTCAACACGGTCTCGCCCGGCTACATCGGCACCGACATGGTGATGGCCGTGCCCGAGGAGGTGCGCAACAAGATCGTCGCGCAGATCCCGACCGGGCGGCTCGGCAGCCCCGACGAGATCGCGTACGCGGTGGCGTTCTTCGTCCCCGACGAGGCGGCGTGGATCACCGGGGCGAACCTGTCGGCGAACGGGGGGCAGTACATGGGGTGGTGAGGGCTGGGGGCTGGGGGCTGAGGGCTGAGGGTGGAGGGCTAGGGGCGAGGACTGAGCCGCAGTTGAGTGCGAGAACTTGCGCGCCGGATCAGCAGACTCTTCAGTCGCGTGACTCGCCAATCATCTGACCCACGCACCTCACCAAGCCCGTCGCCCCTGCGAACGCGGGGGCCCGGCGCCTTTGTCACTGATGGCATGCAGCCACAGGCGCGCAGGCGCGCCTCGACCGGCATCGCAGATATGGAGGCGAGCCAGCTCGCCTGCCCGCCCTCGCGCCTCCTCCTGCCCGCGTCGCCCCGCTTCCTGAACCCGTCAAGTCCCGGCTTGCACCATCCCACCGCGTAGGACATGCTGCGGAGCATCACGCAGTTAGAGCATCGGCTCCATGGCGACGCGCGTCATCAAGAAGTACCCGAACCGGCGGCTGTACGACACCGAGATCTCGAGCTACATCACCATCGAGGACGTGCGCCAGCTGATCGTCGACGGCGAGGACTTCGAGGTGCGCGACGCGCGCTCCGGCGACGACCTGACCCGGCAGGTGCTGCTGCAGATCATCGCCGAGCACGAGCAGGACGGCGAACCCCTGCTGTCCACCCAGCTGCTCAGCCAGATCATCCGCTTCTACGGAGACTCGCTGCAGGGCTTCATGGGCAGCTACCTGGAACGCTCGATGCAGCTGTTCCTCGACCAGCAGCAGCAGTTCCGCTCGCAGATGACCGGCATGCTTGGCCAGACGCCGTGGACGATGATGAACCAGCTCACCGAGCGCAACCTGGCGATGTGGAAGGAGTTCTCGCAGAACATCACCGGCAGCATGGGCCAGCCCGTCTACGGCCAGAAGCCGGAAGACAAGGCGCGCGAAGCCAAGCGCCGCTGAAGGCCCGCAGTGCACGGACGACGCCGCGCTTGCGCGGCGTTTTTTCTTGGAGCAGACGATGACGCAGCGAATCGCCGCCGTGAGCGGTGGCATGGGCGGCCTCGGCCGCGCGACCTGCCTGGCGCTGGCGCGCGCGGGGATGCGGGTGGTGGCACTGGACCTGCCCGGCGACGCCGCGCGGCGCGCGGCGTTCGATGCGGCGATGCACGGCCATGGCGTCGAAACCGTCGCGCTGGACGTCGGCGACCCGGATGCCTGCGCCGCGGCCATCGCCTCGATCGAGGCCACCCACGGCCGCCTCGACGTGCTGGTCACCGCGGCGGGCATCACCCGCGACGGCACCCTGCGCAAGATGCAGCGCGCGCAGTGGGACGACGTGCTGCGCATCAACCTCGACGGCGTGTTCAACCTCGTGCAGCCCGCCGTGGCCGGCATGGTCGACCGCGGATTCGGGCGGATCGTCAACATCAGCTCGGTCAACGGGCAGACCGGCCAGTTCGGCCAGTCCAACTACGCGGCGGCCAAGGCCGGGGTGCACGGCTTCACGATGGCCCTGGCGCGTGAAGTGGCGCGCAAGGGCGTAACCGTGAATTCGATCTCGCCGGGCTACTGCGACACGCCGATGGTGATGGCGATCCCGGAGGCGATCCGCGCCGGTCTCGTCGACCAGATCCCGGTGGGACGCCTCGGCAGGCCCGAGGAGATCGCGCGCGTGGTGGGGTTCCTGGCCGACGACGCGGCCGGCTTCATCACCGGCGCCAACATCCCGGTCAACGGCGGAATGTTCATGAGCTTCTGATCGCGTGCTGCGGCACCACGAGGCAGCCAAAGGCCGTCGCCCCTGCGCAAGCAGGGGCGACTGGCAAGAAGCCTCGCGGCTTCCCGGAATCGGCATGGGCGCTTGCGCCACGCCCAGCACGCTCTTCTTATCGACCCCCCGCCCCGCAGTACTTGGCGCGGAATGCCTCGGCCTCCGGCATCAACGCCTGCAGCGTCTGGATCCGGTTGGCGGGGTCGGGATGGGTCGAGGCGAACTCGGGCGGGCGCTGGCCGCCGCCGAGCTGGCTCATGCGCTCCCACAGCGGGATCGCCGCGTTCGGGTCGTAGCAGGCGGCCGCGGCGAGCATCAGGCCCACCTTGTCGGCCTGGGTCTCGTGGTTGCGGCCGTAGGGGAGGATGAAGCCGTACTGCGCGCCCGCGCCCAGCGCGGCCATCACCATCTGCGCCTGCTGCGGATCCATGCCGCCGATCGCCAGGCCCGCGGCCACCTGCCCCATCTGCATCAGCTTCTGCTGGGCGATGCGCTGGCTGCCATGCCGCAGCAGCGCATGCGCGATCTCGTGGCCCATCACCACCGCCATCGCATCCTCATTCTGCGCGACGGGCAGCAGGCCGGTGTACACCGCCATCTTGCCGCCGGGCAGCACGAAGGCGTTGGCGTCGTCGGACTGGATGACGCTGACGTCCCACTGGAAGTTGCGGTGGTCGGTGGGCGCTTCCTGCTGGTGGCGCGCGGCGAGTTCCGCGGTGACCTCGGGCACGCGCTCGATCAGGCGGGCGGCAATCTGGCGGACCTGCGAGGTTACCTGCGAATTGGCGGGCAACAGCGCACCCTGCGCGGCGGCATCGCTCTGCACCTGCTGGTAGGCCTGCGCGCCTAGCTGCGCCTCTTCCTCGGGCGACGCGCCGTAATGCGCCTTCTCGCCGGTGTAGGGATCGACCTTGGCGCTGCCGAACCACTGGATCGCCGCGAAGATTGCGAAGCCGGCGAGGATGATCCAGCGGATGCCGCCGAAACCGAAGCCGCGGCGCCGCCCGCCCGGCTGCTGGCCACGCGCCTGGGTGCCGCCTAAGGGGTCGATGCGCATGCGGCCTCCGCGTTGCGTGGGGTCAGATCTCGCGCACGACCCGGAAGCCGATGCGCCCGTTGGTGGTGTCCACGTCCTGTGCCTGCCGCCACGCGCTGCGCGTCTGCGCGGGCGAGCTGGCCCAGGATCCGCCGCGCACCACGCGCGTGCGGCAGCCGGGGTTGATCCATGCGCGTCCGTCGCCGGGCGCGCGGCGATAGCTGGAATGCCAGCAGTCGTCGACCCACTCGGCGACGTTGCCGGCGAGGTCGTGAAGGCCATATCGATTGGGCCGGTAGCTCGCCACCGGCGCCGGCCCCCAGGCGCCGTCGCCGTAGCCGGCGAAGGCGTTCTGCCAGCGGCGGCCGCGCGGCGAGACGTCGAGGGCGCCGGTGAGGTTGCCGGCGCCTCGCGGCGGGGTGTCGCCGGCCCAGGGGAAGGTGCCAGCGGTGCCGGCACGCAGCGCGTATTCGAACTCGGCTTCGCTCGGGAGGCGGTACGAACGGCCCGTGAGTTCGCTCAGCCACCGCGCGTAGGCCTGCGCGTCCTTGGCGCTGACGTGCAGCACCGGCAGGTCGTCGCCGGCCGGCGCTCCGGCGTGGTCGCGCGTGTGGTCCACGTATCCGCGCCGCACGAAGTTGCCCGATCGCTCGTCGTAGGCATGCGAGTAGCCGCGCCGGGTGGCGCGGGGCCGGTGGCCGGAGGCCGCGACGAACTGCCGGAACTGCCCCACCGTTACCTCGGTGCGCGCCATCGCGAACCCGCGGGCGAAGCGCACGTCGTGCGCGGGGCGCTCGGCGTCCGACGCCTCGCGGTCGTCGTCGCCCGCGCCCATGCGGAAGGCGCCGTGCGGCACGACGACCAGGGTCGGCCCGCGCGCGCCGGTGGCGAGCGCGTCGGTGAACACCTGCCCGGGGCGGAAGAGCCCGTAATGCGTCGCCAGGTCGATGCGCTCGCGCAGTTCGATCGCGGCCGGATCGCCCGGCGGCGCGATGCGCAGCAGCTCGGCCAGCGCGCCGCGCGCCGCGCGCAGGCCCTGTGGCTGCCGTGGCAGCGCGGCGATGCCCGCGTCGCGCAAGGCCCGCACCCGCGCCGCGCGCGTTTCGGCAATGCGCGCGCGCGCGTCGGCGACCGTCGGGGTGCCGGGTCGGATGTCGGCGGCCGCGTCGAGCCAGTAGGACGCCGCGTCGTAGTCGTTGCGTTGCGCGGCCAGTTCCGCGCGGCGGATCAGTGCACTCTCCGCCGCCGCCAGTCCCTGCAGCGCGCGTGCATCGTCCCCGCGCAGCGCGAGCGCCGCGCGGAAGTGCGCGAGCGCGCCACCGCCGAGCTCGCCCACGCGCCCCGCGCGCAGTTCCGCCTCGCCCGCCAGGTTCTCGCGCATGCCCTGGTCGGCACGGTCGACGCGGGCGAGGAACGCGTTGAGCAGCCGCTGCATGCGCCCGTGTCGTCGGCCCGCCATCGGCTGCGCGGCGAGCACGCGGGCGACTGCGGCGATGCGGTGCGCCTCCAGCCATGCCGCGTCCTCCTCGTCCACGCGCGCCAGCGCCGCATCGCCATCGCGCACCAGCGCCTGCGCGGTGCGCACCAGCCCCTGCGCCGCCTCGCGGTCGTCGGGATCGGCGCGCACCAGGCCCAGGAACAGCGTGGCCGCGTCGTCGCCATCGGGCGCGCCATGCAGGCGGCCGGCCTCAAGCGCAGCGCGGGCCTGCGCCACCAGCGCGGCGCGGTTGGCCGCGGTGACCTCGAGTGCGATCGGTTGCCACTGCGGCACCGCGGACACGGCTTGGTCGGCGCTGACGGTCACCCGCGGCGCCGGGGCATCACCGGGAGCCTGCGCGCCACGCGGGCCGCGGTCGCAGCCTGGCAGCGCCGCGACGCCGGCGAGCAGCAGGGCAAGCACCACGCGCGGCGTCACGTCGGGGCAGTCCATCAGGCTCGGGGGCGCGGTGAAAGTAGGCTATCGTCGCGCCCCCCGGCAACCACCGACGCACGTCGCGCGCATGACCGATCCCGTTTCCGCGGCGCCGCACTGGATCAACGACCCGTCCTCCCTCGCCGCCTCGCTCGCGCATGCGCCCGCGCGCGTGGCGCTGGATACCGAGTTCATCCGCGAACGCACCTACTGGCCACAACTGGCGCTGGTGCAGGTCGCGTTCGACGACGACGACGGCACGTCAAGGGTCCTGCTCGTCGACCCGCTGGTGCCCGGCATGTGCGATGCGCTCGCGCCGGTGCTGCGCGATCCGCGCATGCTGAAGGTGATGCACAGCCCCAGCGAGGACCTCGTCGCGCTGCGGCATGCCTGCGGCGAGGTGCCCCGGCCCCTGTTCGACACCCAGGCCGCGGCGGCGGTCGCCGGCATCGGGGTGGGCGTGGGGTACCAGAAGCTGGTCGAACAGCTCACGGGGGTGGCGCTGGCCAAGGGCGAGACGCGCTCGGACTGGCTGCGACGCCCGCTGTCGGCAGCCCAGCTCGAATACGCGGCCGACGACGTGCGCCACCTGTTCGAGATGCACGACGCGCTGCGCGGGATGCTCGAGCCGCTCGGCCGCGTGGCGTGGGTGGACGAGGACGCCGCGCGCACGGTCGCCAATGCGCAGGCCGAGGCGGGCGAGCGCTGGCCGCACCTGTCGCTGCGCAGCGCGCAGTTCCTCGACCGCGACGCGCAGTTGCGGCTGCTGCGGCTGCTGCGCTGGCGCGAGCGCCATGCGCGCGAGAGCGACCTGCCGAAGAGCTGGGTGCTCGACAACGAGCTCGCGGTGGCGATCGCGCGGCAGGCGCCGGCGGACGCGTCCGCGCTCGATGCCTTGATGCAGGCGCATCCCAAGGCGCCTCGCAGGCTCGCCGACGCGGTGCTGGCCTCGCTGCATGCGCCTGCCGACGACGAGGCGGATGCGCCGATGGCGCGCGACAACGGCGGCGACCGCCAGCGCCTGCGCGCCGTGCAGCAGGTAGTCACCGCGCAGGCCGAGGCCCTCGGCATCGCCGACGGCACGCTCGCCTCGCGCCGTTGGCTGGAGGCATTGCTGGAGGACGGCCGCTGGCCCGATGCCCTGCAGGGCTGGCGCCGCGCGCAGCTGGAACCCGCGCTGGCGTCGTTGCTCGCGCGGTAGCGGCGCGCCTGCGCGCCTGCCGCTGGACGACCCGCCCAGCGCCGCGCACCCCCGTCCTGCTTGGCACGCATGCCGGCCGCGCGCTAGACTTCGTGCGCTTTCCGTGGGGCGGTAGCTCAGCTGGGAGAGCGCCACGTTCGCATCGTGGAGGTCAGGGGTTCGATCCCCCTCCGCTCCACCACGGAACACGAAACCCCCGGCCGCAGGGCCGGGGGTTTTTTGTTGGTGAAGGTCGATTGGTGACGCTCTCCCGGAGCCGAATTCAAAGGTCGGACCTGCACACAAATACCGTCGCCCCTGCGGACGCAGGGGGCGAGTGCCTTTGCGTGCACGGACAAGACATGAAGGCGCTGGGCCCCTGCCTTCGCAGGGGCGACGCCCGTGGAAGGACGCCACCGCAACTGCGACGTCCGAACCTGCGCGTCGGTTCGAAGGCTGCCCCGTCAACCATCACGTAGGCTGGGTTGGCTCCATCAACCCAGCGCATCCCCCGGCGATTTGCCGGGTTGGTGGAGCCAACCCAGCCTACGCAGGGGCGGCGGTGTGGGGCTCACGCTAGCGACGGCGTCCGAACCTGCGCGGCGTCGGTTCGAACGCGGCGCCGTCCATCAGCACCACGCCGTCGTCGACACACACGCCCACGCGCTCGCCCACGCGAGGATCGACGCGAAACCCTCCGGTGAACGCGGAGAACGCCGGCAGCACGGTGACATCCGGACGCAGCCAGAACACCGGCCAACGCCGCCGCACGATGCCCGGCAGCGACACCACCGGATGCAGGTGGCCGCACAGCACGTGCAGGCCGGGCACCAGGTCGCAGTCATGGCGCAGCGCGAACGGGACGTCGTCGATTCCCGGGCCGTGCAGGGTGATGGCGAGGTTCGCACCCGGCAGCGCGCGGTCGTGGTTGCCGGCGAGCGCGCCGACCTCGATGCCCGCATATGCCTCGCGCCACGCGTCGAAATCGCGCCGCCACGTCGTGTCATGCGCCGGGCCGTGCAGCACGTCGCCCTTGCCCAGGTGCAGGTCGGCAATCAGCAGTTGCCCGCGCGACGGCCGGTAGACCGCGCGGCCGCCGAGCAGCCACAGCGTCTCGCCCGCCACTTCGACGACGGCGTCAGCGCCCATGCCGCTTCTCCAGCTGCGCCGCGGCGCGCTCCACGCGCGAGCGCCAGTCCTCGGTCGACAGCTGCCCACGCATGCTCTCGGCCCACAGCGGGAACGCGAGCGGCGTGAGCGTGCGCGGTTCGTGCAGGGTGATGCGCCGCGCGCGCATGTCGTCGAGCGTCTCGCGCAGCACCGCCACCTCCAGCTGCTGCGCGAACACCTCGCGCTCGGCCTGCTCCAGCAGCAGGTGGCCCGGGTCATGGCGCGTCAGCACGTCGAACAGCAGGCCGCTGGAGGCCTGCAGCTGGCGCAGCGAGCGCGGCGCGCGGCCGGGCAGCGATGGCGGCAGCAGGCCGGCGATGCGCGCGATGTCGCGGAACTGCCGCCGTGCCAGTTCGCCGAGGTTGAGGCTCTCGCGCAGGTCCTCCACGAGGCGCTCGCCATCGAGCAGCGCGCGCAGCTCGTCGACGTCGGGCAGGTCCTCGTGCGCGGGCGACAGGCAGAAGCCGTAGTCGTTGGCGGCGATCGAGAAGGTGTTGCTGCGCAAACGCCCCCAGCGCAGCGCCAGCAGCGCGGCCAGGCCCTCGTGCACCAGGCGGCCGGCAAAGGGATAGACGAACAGGTGGCGCCCGTCGCGCGCGCGGCTGGTCTCGCACAGAAGTTCGCCGGGACGTGGCAGCGTCGACAGGTCTTCCTGCAGGTCGAGCAGCGCGGCGATGCTGCGCAACTCAGGCACGTCACGCGGGCCGCTCATGAGTGCCTCGACTTCGTGCGCCAGTTCGCTCGACAGCGGCATGCGCCCGCCGGCCCACTTCGGCACGCTCCCCGCCTTCTTCTTCGCCTCGCGCACGTAGGCGGCCATATCCTCCAGCCGCACCAGTTCCAGCGCGCGGCCGGCGAACTGGAACACGTCGCCCGGACGCAGGCGCGCGATGAAGCTTTCCTCGACCGACCCCAACCGCGCACCGCGCAGGTAACGCACGGTGACAGACCCGTCGCTGGTGATGGTGCCGATGGACAGGCGGTGCCGATATGCGACGCGCCGGTCCTCGACCACGTAACGCCCGGCTTCGTCGCGCACCACGCGGCGGAAATCCGGATAGCTCTCCAGCGCGCGGCCGCCCTGCACGATGAAGTCCAGCACGCCGCGCCATGCGGCGTCGTCCAGCGCGGCGAAGGCATGCGTGCCGCGCACTTCGGCCAGCAGCGCGTCGGCATCGAAGCCGCCGCCGAGCGCCAGCGTCACGCAATGCTGCGCGAGCACGTCCAGGCTCAGCACGGGCGGGCGCCGGGCCTCGATGTGGCCGCGCGCGATCACGCGACGCGCCGCGGCGTATTCGACCAGTTCCAGCGCGTTCGACGGCACGCACACCACTTCACCGGATTCGCCGGGCCGGTGCTTCGCGCGGCCGGCGCGCTGCAGCAGCTTGGCCGCGCCCTTGGGGCTGCCGACTTGCAGCACCTGGTCGACGGCGGGGAAATCCACGCCCAGGTCAAGGCTCGACGTGGCCACCACGCAGCGCAGCGACCCGTCGCGCAGCCCGTCCTCGGCGGCGGCGCGCAGCTTGGGATCGAGTGAGCCGTGGTGCAGCGCCAGCGTGTGCACGTCCTCGGGCCACACCGCGGTGAGCGCCTGGTGCCAGAGTTCGGCCTGCGAGCGCGTGTTGGTGAACAGCAGCGTCGTGCCGGCAGTGAACACCTGTTCGACCACGCGCGGCAATTGCGACAGGCCCAGGTGACCGGCCCACGGGAAGCGCACGGGATCGGGCGGCAGCAGTGTGTGCAGGGTCATCGCGCGTGGCGGCACGCCGCTGACGATGGCCGCGTCGGGCGCGTGCGGCAGCAGCACGTCGCGCGCTTCGTCCAGGTTGCCCAGCGTCGCCGACAGACCCCATGTGCGCAGCGCGGGCGCGAGGCTGCGCAGGCGCGCCAGCGCGAGCTGCAGCAGCACGCCGCGCTTGTTGCCGAGCAGCTCGTGCCATTCGTCGACGACCACCGCGCGCACGTGGCGCAGGCGCTCGGCGGTGTCCGGATAGGTCAGCAGCAGGGAGAGCGATTCGGGCGTGGTGACCAGCGCATCGAGTTTGCCCTCGCGCACCAGGCGGCGGTCGCGCGCGGTGGCGTCGCCGGTGCGCAGGCCGATCTGCCAGTCGAGGCCCAACGCGTCGGCGGGTTCGCGCAGTGCGCGCAGGGTGTCAGTCGCGAGAGCCTTGAGCGGGGTGATCCAGAGGAGCTTAAGGGTGGTGTCCTTGGGCTTGCGTTTGGAACGTGCGGATGCCGTTGCGGCTTGGCTCTCACCGCTCGTACCGGCCCTCTCCCCTACTCCTCTCCCGGGGGGAGAGGGGCTGACTGCTTCCGGCGGCGACGGGTTTGACGCGAGTGCCTCGATGAGCGGCCCGCCGAACGCCGCCAGCGTCTTGCCGCTGCCGGTCGGCACGTGGAGCAGACCCGATTCGCCGGCGAGGTACCGCGTCCACATCGCCTTCTGGAACGCCATCGGCTTCCAGCCGCGCATCGCGAACCAGGCGTCCACCTGCCTGCGCGCGCGCAGCAGCGCGCGTTGCGAAGGCGCGGCGCTCACCGCGCGAGCGCCTTCAGCG
>ERZ1066123.1860-NODE-1860-length-11812-cov-7.273879_pt1 | contig 11812 bp, 13 predicted proteins | sample MGYA00382770_ERZ1066123 | MGnify/ENA primary metagenome ERZ1066123 (study PRJEB33369, sample SAMEA5778353) | biofilm metagenome | biome: Industrial cooling water; feature: Water cooling tower basin; material: Biofilm | place: United Arab Emirates | collected...
GTAGAGTTGGCCGCCGCCCGCTCGGAACAACTGTTTGACGTTCTGCATCCAGTCGGCCGGGTTCGCCGATACCGTACCCTTCACCTGTACGACGAACAGCCGCGTCGGGGGTGACGGCGGGCTGTCGAGCCCGACGAGGAGATCGACCCCATCGTCCTTCTTCCGCTGGAGCATGACCTGGACGTCCTTCTCGTTCGTGAGCAGAAGGGCCGCCAAGGCTTCGCTACGTTCGGTGACGAACCACAAGTCTTTTTCATCCGGCATGACCCGCCTCCTACTCCCGGAACCGAGAGCCCTTGAGAACTGTGTCCCGGCCCTTCCAATAATCGGTCACCTCGTCCCGCAACGCCTTCAGCACCGAACAGTCGATCTTGAACTTGGTCGTCAAGCTGGCGACGTGGGGACGGGGTTCGTTAATCGATAAAAGACACCCCGCTCCGATCTGGTTCGCGTCGATCCCGATCAGGTAGGCAGGGGCCGGGCACGCGACCATGCGGTCCACATCCGCTTGGCCCAGCTGCACGATGAGCCTTTTCTCATCGTTGGTGTAGCCCTTCACCGTAGCTTTCACCTGGACGAAGAAGAAGTAGGCAGGGTTGTCCACGACCTCGACGATAAAGTCGAACGTGGGGTACTTATCGCCAAGAAACCGGGGCCGGAAGTAAGGCACGTCTCGTCCGCACAGGTCGGTCAGGAGCAGGACCAACAAGTTCTGTCCGCGGTCCCCGATGTCGTCCTTCGTCACAGCTCCCCCTGCAGGTGGCATTGGCGTGGACGAAGACATTCTACTACGGACTTGACGGGACCGCTCCCAGGAACGCCGCCGCCACCAGCTGCGCTTCCACCCGTGCCCCCCGCTCCCTTTCCCCGCCCCATTGCCCCGCGCCCCCGCTCGCGGTACGCTGCACAGTCTGCCGACTCCCCTTCCGCGTAGAGGTTTTCCCGTGCGCCGACTGCTGCTCGCCTGCGTGCTGACCGCCACCCTGACCGCCGCCGCGTCCGCCGACAACTGGCCGCAGTGGCGCGGGCCCAAGAACGACGGCCACTCCGCGGAGAAGAACCTGCCCACCGAGTGGGGCGCGGAGGTCAAGTACGTCGAGAAGGACGTCAACGGCAAGAAGCAGAAGGTCGCGGACGGGTTCGTCGGGACGCCGAAGAACGTCGTGTGGGCGTGCCCGCTCCCCGGCCGGGGGTCGTCCACGCCCGCGATCTGGGGCGACCGCATCTTCCTGACCGCGCAAGACAAGAAGGACGTGTTCCTCATCTGTGTCGGCACGGACGGCAAGGAGAAGTGGAAGAAGCAGATCGCCACCAGCCAGAAGGAATCGTACCGCGGCAGCGAGGGGGACGACGCCTCGGCGTCGTGTACGACCGACGGCAAGCACGTCTGGACGTTCGTCGGCACCGGCGACCTGCTCTGCCACGACGTGGACGGCAAGGAAGTGTGGAGGGAAGACCTGCAAAAGTACGGCAAGTTCGGCATCCAGTTCGGCTGCCACTGGACCCCGGTCGTATTCGGCGACCACGTCTACCTTCAGGTGATGCACCGCAACGCGCAGCTCGTGGTGGCCCTCAAGAAGGACACGGGCAAGCAGGTCTGGAAGGTCGAACGCAAGGGGTACAGCAAGGGCGAGAGCCCGGACACCTACGCCTCCGCGTTCGTGTGGGAGGGGGACGGCGGCCCGCTGCTCATCGCCCACGGCAACGACTACTGCACCGCCCACAAGCTCGACGACGGCGCGGAAGTCTGGCGGGTCAACGGCCTGAACCCGACGAACAACGGCGCGTGGCGGTTCGTGTCGTCCCCGCTGGTGACGCCGACCCTGATCGTGGTGCCGTCGTGCAAGAACGGGCCGACGGTCGCCCTCAACCCGGTCGGCGCGAAGGGGACGATCGACGAGGACAACAAGGCGGAACTCTGGCGGTTCAAGAGCACGCCGGACGTGGTGTCCCCGATCCTGGTGGACGGGATCGTCTACCTGCTGCGCGACGGCCCGCTGACGGCCGTGGACGCCAAGACGGGGGCGCAGATTTATCAAGCCGATGTCGCGAAGCAGATCCACCGCGGGCACATGGTCGCCGCCGACGGGAAGATCTACACGATCGGCCGCGAGGGGGCGTGCGACGTGGTCCAGGCCGGCAAGGAGTTCAAGAAGCTGGCGACGAACACGCTTCCGGACACGTTCTACGCCAGCCCCGCCATCGCCGACGGCCGCATCTACCTCCGCGGCTGGGGCCACCTGTGGGCGATCGGAACGAAGTGATGCACCAGGCCAACGACCGCACCGCGAAGTGGCTGGTCGACCGCCACGGCGACTCGATCCTCTTCCTCGCGGGAATCACCGGATTCGTCCGCTGGCAACCGGTGCCCGCGGAGACGATCGCTCCGCGTCGGCTGCCGGACGGGTTGCTCCAGGTGTGGTTCCCGGACCGGACGCAGCCCGACCTCGTGCTGATCGAGATCGAAACCTACCCCGGCAAGGACGTCGACCGGCAGGTGTTCGAGGACATGGAAGCCGTCCACCTGAACCGCGGCGTGATCCCGGAAGTCGCGTGTCTGGTGCTGAAGCCGAAGGGGAACCTGACGGTGACGGGTACGGCCACCCGGACGAGCCGTCTCGGTTCGGCGACGATGACAGCCCGCTGGCCCGTGGTAAACTTGTGGGAGGTCGACGCCGAACAGTTGCTCGCGCGGGGCGACCCCGGCCTCATCCCGTGGGTGTCGCTGGCGCGGACGAACCGCAGTCAGGCGGAGGTGCTGACCGAGTGCCGGGACCGGTTGAACGCCCTCCCCGACGCGGTACAGCGGTCGAACCTCCTGTCGGTGACGGCCATCCTCGCGGGCCTCGCGAATGACCCCAAGGCGTTGTTGAACCTGTTCGGAGGTGCGGACATGATCGAATCCCCCGTACTCGACTTGCTCATCGAGCACGCCTTGAAAAAGGAGCGCGCGAAGGCGGAAGCGACGCTCAAACAGGAACGCGTCACGATGCTCGTCGCGTTTCTCGAAGCCCGGTTCGGCTCCGTCCCGCCCGAGTTGCAGTCGGAAATCCGCCTGATCCGCGACCCGGCGGTGCTCGAACCGCTCGTCCGCCTCGCGGCGACGTGCCCCGACCTCGCGGCGTTTTCCGCCGGCTTGCCCCGCTCGTCCTGACTCCCGCGCTCCGGGGAGAGAATTCCCCCGAACCTGCTCCCGGTTCAGCCCGTCCCTTCAACACCCGGTTGCGACCGGGATCGAACGGGGTGCAGGGCAGGTGGAGTGCCCGCACGTTTCGGGAACGTGAGACCGTGGGTTCGACTCCCACCTCCCCGACTTCACTTCGCGGGCTTCGCGACCGGCGTGTCCGGGTCGTTGCCCCACTCGCCCCAGCTGCGGTAGTAGTTCCGCACGTCGTCCGCGCCCATCAGCCGCAGGCCGAACGCCATCACCGCGGCCCGGCCGCCGCCCTGGCAGTACGTCACGCACCGCTTGGACAGGTCGATCTTCCGGTCGGCGATCAGCTTCGCGAGTTCGCCCGCCGGCTTGAACTCGCCGGTCTTCGGGTCGAGCAGGTCCGTCCACTCCAGGTGGGCCGCACCCGGCACGTGGCCGCCCCGCTTGGACGCCAGCTTTTCGCCGGTGAACTCGCCGTCGCTGCGGGCGTCGACGACGGTCGCGGTCCCGTCCTTGAGGAGTTCGAGGAGTTCCTCCTTCGTCGCGACCCGCTCGGGGGCGACCTTCCAGTCGTGCGGGTCGGCCGTCGCCTTGGCGGCGGTCTTCTCGACCTCCCCGTTCGCGGCGGTGTACGCCGCCCAGCCGCCGTTCAGCAGGCGAACGTCCGGGACGCCGGCGGTGTGCAGGAACCACCACGCCTTCGCCGCATCGCGGACGTCCTCGGCGTACACCACCACCGGCTTCCCGGGTGCGACCCCGACGGCCGCCAGTTCCGCCTTCCAGAACGCCGCGTCCGCTTTCACTTCGGTGATCGCCTTCGCCCAGACCGCGAGCGGCGCGTTGACCGCACCGGGGACGTGGCCGCCGGCGTACTTCTCCGCAGTGCGGGCGTCCAGGATTCGCACCTTCTCCCGCTGTTCCGGCTTCAGAAGGTCCGCAGCGGCCGCGAGGATCTCCGGGCGGGCGTACTTCGCCGGCGCGGGGTCGGCCGCCGGGGCAACGTGGACGAGAGCGAGCAGAAGCGGCATCATGTCAGGACTCCGTTCAGTGCGGGCGACACCGTCATCGTAGAGGGGGGCCGATGGGAACCACACTCACCCGCCGGGACGTGCTGACCGCGGGGGCCGTCTCCGTCACGTCCGCGGTGGCGCTGGCCGCCGATCCGGTCGCGAAACCGGTGGACTTCGGCTTCTGCCTGAACACCAGCACCGTCCGCGACAACGGCAAGTCCCGGCCGATCGCGGACCTCATCGACATCGCCTCCAAGGCGGGCTACGGCGCGATCGAGCCGTGGGTGTCCGAACTCGAAGCCTACGTGAAGGCGGGGAATTCCGCGAAGGAGCTCGGCAAGCGGTTCGCCGACGCGGGGCTGAAGGTCCCGGACGCGATCGGCTTCGCCGAGTGGATCGTGAACGACGAAACCCGTCGGAAGAAGGGGCTCGAACAGGCGAAGCGGGACATGGACCTCGTCGCCCAGGTCGGGGGCGTGCGGATCGCCGCGCCGCCCGTCGGGGCCACCGGCGGCGGCAGCAAGCGCGACGACCCGAACCAGTCGAAGCCGGTCACGGACCTGCTCGCCGCGGCGGAGCGGTACGGGGCGCTGCTCGAACTCGGCCGGTCGATGGGCGTGACGCCGATCGTCGAGGTGTGGGGGTTCTCCAAGTCGCTGAGCCGGCTCGGGGAGACGCTGATGGTCGCGGCCGAGTGCGGCCATGCCGGCGGGTGCGTGCTGCCGGACGTGTACCACCTCTACAAGGGCGGCTCGGACTTCGCCGGGCTCCACGTCGTCGGCGCGGCCGGCATCGGCATCTTCCACGTGAACGACTACCCGAAGCTCGACCGCGGCACGATCACCGACGCCGACCGCGTCTTCCCCGGCGACGGCGTCGCCCCATTGAAGGACGTGTTCCGGACGCTGCGCGAGATCGGCTACCGCGGGTTCCTGTCCCTGGAACTGTTCAACCGCGACTACTGGAAGCGCGACCCGCACGAGGTCGCGAAGGAAGGGTTGCAGAAGCTGAAGAAGGCGGTCGGCTAGGCGAGCGGCGGGGCGTTGCACAGCAGCACGACCGCGTGGCAGCCGATCGCCTCGGCCCGGCCGATGTGGCCGACCTTTTCCCCGGTCTTCGCCTTCACGTTCACCGCGTCGGGCGGGACGCCGAGCAACCCGGCCAAACTCTCGCGGATGGCCGCCTTCACCGGGCCGAGTTTCGGCTCCTGCGCGAAGACCGTCACGTCGAGGTTGACGATTTTCCAGCCCAGGTCGGAAATTTTGTGCAATGTTTCTGTCAGGAACCGGCGGGAGTCTGCGTTCTCCCATACTGGATCCGTGTCCGGGTACGCATCGCCGATGTCGCCGAGCGCGACCGCCCCGAGCAGGGCGTCCGTAACGGCGTGAAGGACGGCGTCCGCGTCCGAGTGGCCGACCAGCCCGCGGGGGTGGTCGATTCGCACGCCACCGAGGACGAGCGGCCGCCCTTCCGCGAGGCGGTGCGTGTCGTGACCCGATCCGACGCGATAACTCGTTACCATGCCGCGATTCTACCGGCTTGCATCGGGATCGCACAACACGGACAGCGGCCGTACTCGCACGGCCCGGCTCGTCATTCAGAGGATTCTCGTCCATGCGCACCGCTCGCCGGTCGGCGTTCACGCTGATCGAACTCCTCGTGGTCATTGCCATCGTCGCCCTGCTCGTCGGGCTACTCCTGCCAGCCGTGCAGAAGGTCCGGGAAGCGGCCGGGCGGACGCAGAGCGCCAACAACCTGAAGCAGATCGCCCTGGCCACGCACGCCGCCTGCGACTCCCGCGGCGCGTTCCCGTGCGTGTTCGACGTGTTCTGGATGACCGGGGCCCCGCTCGCCCCCGGCGTCGACTGGAACTACGGCCCGTGGAAGGCGTCCAAGACGGCCACCGGCCACCACTCCTTCTACTACCTGCTCTTTCCGTTCCTGGAACAGGGCAACCTCGTCTCGCCGCGACCGGACATGTTCTGGCCGGGCACCGTCATGACCACGCTGACCACCCAGCCGAAGACGTTCGTCTCCCCGCTCGACTTCAGCCCGAAGAAGACGGTCAGCCTCCGGGCGTACAACCAGCCCTCGGTTCAGGAAAACGCCGGGTGCAGCTACGCCCTGAACTTCCAGGTGTTCGGCAAGCGCGGCACCACGCTCGACACCTGGTTCACCCCGCACTACTGGAGCACCACCAACGTCGGGACCATCCCGGACGGCAGCTCCAACACCGTGCTGTTCGCCGAGCGGGCGATCCGCGCGCCCTCCTACGGCGTCCAGCCGGGCGGGGCGGAGAACGGGGCCCTGATCTGCTTCTCGTCCGGCCCCGGGTCCGGCACCGGGTGGTGGACGAACGCCCCGATCTTCAACGGCCGCAAGGTCGGGCAGAAGTTCCAGGCCTACGCCACCCCGGACACCGCCGACATCGACCTCGCCCACGCCTTCACCCCGAGCGGCATCCTCGTCGGCATGGGCGACGGCAGCGTCCGGGCCGTGTCGAACGCCGTCACCTCGACGACCTGGCAGCGCGCCTGCGACCCGGCCGACGACCTCGTCCTCGGCAGCGACTGGTGACCTTGAGAAACCCCTCCCCCTAGCCCCCTCCCCGGAGCGGAGGGGGGCAAAACCGCTTCTCTTCCTCCCCTCTCCGGTTCGGGGAGGGGGTTCGGGGGAGGGGTTGATTGCCTCACCCGCGGGACTTCTCTCATGCAACGCTGGCTCGTCGGCTTCCTCGTCGGTCTGATCTGCGTCTACGCGGTGATGTACCTCGGCTGCGACGCCCGGCCGGAGTTCACCGCCGTGGAAGGCACGATCACGTACAAGAACGCGCCGCTGCCCGCCGGGCTGGTCGTCGTCTCGAACGAGTCCGACACGCTGTCCGCGTCCGGCTACCTGAAGGGGGACGGTACGTACACCGTGGCGAACGCCCCGGTTGGCCCGGTCCGGGTGACGGTGCGGACGAACGAGTTCAAGGACGTGATGAGCGCGAAGGCCGCCGCCGACCTCCGCGCCCGCGGCATCCCCGGCCCGGTCTACGACGAGAAGGTGAAGGGGTTCCGGTACGTCCCGATCCCCGACCGGTACGGGGACCGCGACCTGTCCGGGCTGAAACTGGACCTGAAGCCCCGCACGGTCAACCGGTTCGACATCGATCTGACGCCGTAGGCCACCGTCCGGCGATGGATCCGTGCTTTGATTTCTTCAGGCCGCGGGTCCGAAGCACGGCCACCCGCCTGAACTCACTGCCACTTCCAAAGTCATCGCGGGACGCGTCCACATTGTGTCGGCGGAGTCCCGCCGGGGCATGGAACACCGGCCCGCCCTACCCGATCGCCGTCAGAATCTCCGCCACCCGCACCGCCGGCTTGCCGTCCGCCGTGATGACTCCGATCCGCCCGTAGGTCTCGGCCGCCGACCCCAGCCACGCCGCCATCGGGCCGCTCGGCGTCACCCGGAAGAACCCGGCGGGGTTGACGGTCCGCAGCACGTCGTTCTCGATCAGCACCCGGCCGAGCGGCGTCTTCCCCTCGACGATGGCGTCCCGCACCGCGGGGGCGAGCACGGACAAATCCACGTGGACGATCCCGAACTGCACGACCGCCCCGGTCGACCGCAGGCTCAGCAGGATCTTCCGCGAGTACGAGTCCCCGGCCCGGACCGCGTCGAGCACCCGCACGTCCACGGGCGAGCCGTAGAACCGCTCCACGGTCACGGTCATGTGGTGGGTGTGGACGAGCAGCGAGCGGTACGGTTCCGGCACGGCGTCGGCCGGGACCGCGACCGCGGCGCACCGGTCGGACCGGTCCGGGAAGGGCGCGTACAGTTCGTCGAGGGTCGGCGACACGGCTTCACCACCCGAGTTTGGTCCGCAGCTGGTCCAGCCCGCCGGCGAGGGCCGCGTCGGCGGTCGGGTAGGTGGTCGCGTCGTCGAGCCGCTTGCCGTTCACCGTCTGGGTGACGGCGCAGACGAACTTCCCGGTCGCCGGCCGGGCTTCCAGGCGGTACTGCGGCTGACCGGCGAACATCACGAACACGATCCGGTCCGCCAGACCGGGGGACAGCGACCCGTCGCGGGTTGTGAGCCAGTCCGGAACTGTCGGCAAGGGCATGAAGCGACTCCCGAGGGGTGTCTGGGAATCGTATGCCGCGGGGCCGGTTCCGGCCGCTGTTGTCCGGCGGGTTCCGGCTCGGTTCGACTTGAGCCAATCTGCCGTTTCTTCCGACGGCGTTTCCGACCGCCCCCGCTTTTCCGGGCGAACCCGCGCAAGCGCCGCGGCGGGCACCGCTTATCATGGAGGCGGCTGTGTCCGCTGCCGCGCACCGTGATCGACACCCCGGAGTTCTGCCCATGCCCCCTCCCCGCACCGCGCGGCCGCGCGCCCGCCTCGGACTGGAATCCCTCGAAGACCGCTCGACCCCCGCGTTCCTGTCCGGGGCCGAGCTCGTGGCCGGGTCCGACGCCGGCGGGCCGCCGCTCGTCCGGCTGATCGACCCGACGACCGGGAACGTGAACTCGCAGTTCCTCGCGTTCCCCGGCAACTTTTACGGCGGCGTCCGGGTCGCGGTCGGCGACGTGACCGGGGACGGGGTCAACGACCTCGTCGCCGCGGCCGGGCCGAGCGGCGGGCCGCAGGTCACCGCCTACGACGGCCTCACCGGCGGGGTCGTGACCTCCTTCCTGGCGTACCCGTCCACGTTCACCGGCGGGGTGTTCGTCTCCGTCGGCGACGTCAACGGCGACGGCCGCGGCGACATCATCACCGGGGCGGGGGCCGGCGGCGGGCCGCAGGTGTCCGTGTTCGACGCGCTGTCCCGCCAGTTGCTGACGAGCTTTTCCGCCTACGCCCAGGACTTCCTCGGCGGGGTCCGGGTCGCGGCCGGGGACTTGACCGGCGACGGCCGGGCCGAGGTCGTCACCGCCCCCGGCTTCGGCGGCGGGCCGGACGTCCGGGCGTTCTCCGTCGACACCGCCACGAATTCCATCGTCAAGGTGGCCGGCTACTACGCGATGGACCCGAACTTCTACGGCGGGCTGTTCGTGTCCGTCGGCGACGTGACCGGGGATTCGACCCCGGAGATCGTGATCGGGGCCGGGCCGACCGGCGGCCCGCGGGTCGACGTGTTCACCGCGGCCGGCGTCTCCCTCACGTCCTTCTACGCCTACGGCCCGACGTTCAACGGCGGCGTCCGCGTCTCGACCGCCGACCTGACCGGCGACGGCGTCGACGAGATCGTCACCGGGGCCGGGCCGACCGGCGGGGCGCAGCTGAACGTCTACTCCCTGTCCGGCGGGGGCGTGTCCGCGCTGACCACGCTGTTCGCGCTGCCGACGAGCCAGATGACCGGCGTCTGGGTGGACGGCTCCGCGACGCCGTTGAACGTCGCGGAAACGCCGGCGAGCGAGGTGGCGGCGTCCTACGCGGCGCTCCGCGGGCTGAACCAGTCGGCGGCCGCGATCGACAACGACTACGGGTTCTTCCCCGGCCCGTTCTGGGGGTGGGGGCCGTTCCTGCCGTTCGGGTTCGGGTTCTACGACGGGGTCGGGTTGTTCGCCGGGCTGAACAACTTCTACGACGTCGGGTTCTTCGGCAGCCCGTACTACTACGGCGACCCGACGTTCATCCCGGACGCGGGCTTCTACGAGTTCGGACTCGACCCGACGTACTTCGACCCGTTCGGCTACCCCTACGGGTCGGACTATTTCGACCCGAACGTGCTGCCGCCGTGGGACTACCTGCCGGGGTACAGCGACTTCGACTACCTGCCGGGGTACAGCGATCCGGGCTTCTCCGACTTCGGCGGGTTCGACCCCGGCTTCGTCGACCCGGGGTTCTCCGACTTCGGCGGCTTCGATTACGGCGGGTTCGACTACGGCGGGTTTTCGGACTTCGGCGGCGGGTTCGGCGGGGGGTTCTTCTAATCCGTCCGTCACTGACAGAGCGCGGAGCGAACCGTTCGTCGGAAGCCAGCCGCTCACTTGCGTTCGCGGCTCCTAGCGGTGCAACACCAGGAGCCGCGAACGCAAGTGAGCGGTTCACGTCCTGCCCGGTGACGCCGCAACTGTGCCCCAACAAAGTGAGCCGCTCACTTGCGTTCGCGGCTCGTGAAATCGCAGACGTCGGTTCGGACCTGGACTCAGTTGTGCGGGATCTCGACGCGGCACCAGCCGAGGTCCAGGAAGGTGGCCTTCGAGCTGTCGTTGGTGAAGTGCTTCGGGTGCAGGGAGTACACGACGAACCGGCCGTGCTTCTCGTCCTGAACGAGGCCGGCCTGCCGGAGCACGCCGAGGTGGTGGGACACGTTCACGATCTCCACGTTCAGCAGCTTGGCGAGTTCGGTCACGTTCTTCTCGCCGGTCCGCAGGGCGTCGATGATCCGAATCCGGTTGGGCTCGGCGATCGCCTGGAGGAGTTCGGCACACTGCTTGGCTTGCTTGGGGTCCGTCATGGCATGAATCCCTGTTGCGGAAGATGAGGATCGACGACGCGGGGGGAGCGTGTCTGACCCGGAACGATATTCCAGATCCCGCCGGACGGTTCCGGCGAGCGACGGGCGGTCCTATTATCATTCCTATATTCCGGAGCGCCGGCAGACAAGTCTTTTTTGGTGATCGATTCAGCAAACGGCCGAGATTGTGGGGCCGGTCCACGGTCCCGCCTGGATTTTCAGCCTCGGCCGAACGCCCGACCGATCACTTCCCCTTCCCCCCGGCCGGTCTCGACGGTACACCCGCCGCCCCACACGGAGGGCCGGCGTGACCGACGAGTTGAACCCCGACTGGGAAGAACCCCTCGCCGAAGTGGCATCGGCCGTCGCCGGCTGCCTGGCGGCGCTGGACCGGTACGAGGCGACCTTCGCGGACGTGCTCGCCCCCCGGCCGGTGCCGGCCGCACAACCCCTCGCCGGGGCCGACCGGGAGTGGGACGACCGCCTCGCCGCGGCGCGGGCCGTGGCGAACGGCCTCGAACGCGACCTCGCCGGCACCGAGGCCGAGTGGGGCCGCTGGCGGGTGGCGTTCTCGGCGTGGCGAACCGGGATAGAACAGGGGGAGTGAGGAGGGATAGGGATAGGTCCCGATCCCCGAGTCTCTGTTTGACTCTTCCTCTCCCTATTCCCCATCCCTGCTTATGCCCCGCGTCGCCGTCATCCTCCCGGCCGCCGGCCAGTCGTCGCGGTTCGGCGGGCCGCAGAAGAAGCCGTTCGTCACCCTCGACGGTCGGGCCGTCTGGCAGCGCGCCGCCGAACTCTTCTGGACCCGCCCCGACGTCGTCCGCACGCTCGTCGTAGTCTCGCCGGACGACCGCGACGAGTTCCTGTCCCGGTTCGCCGGGGTGGTCGCCTTCGCGAACGCGGAAGTCGTGACCGGCGGGGCGGAGCGGTTCGAGTCGGTGGCGAACGCCCTGGCCCGGGTGCCGGAAGACGCGGACCTCGTCGCGGTTCACGACGCCGTCCGCCCGCTGACGCCGGCCCCGCTGATCGACGCGGTGTTCGCCGCCGCCGCCGAGCACGGGGCCGCGATGCTCGCGGTTCCCGTCGCGGACACGCTGAAGCGCGTCGACCCGGACACGAACCGGATCACGGGCACCGTCCCCCGTGCCGGCTTGTGGCAGGCGCAAACCCCGCAGGTCTTCCGCCGGGACTGGCT
>ERZ1066123.1872-NODE-1872-length-11756-cov-8.127340_pt1 | contig 11756 bp, 9 predicted proteins | sample MGYA00382770_ERZ1066123 | MGnify/ENA primary metagenome ERZ1066123 (study PRJEB33369, sample SAMEA5778353) | biofilm metagenome | biome: Industrial cooling water; feature: Water cooling tower basin; material: Biofilm | place: United Arab Emirates | collected...
CGCCGGCAGGACGGCCCGGATGTGGTCGTCCAGGAACAGCATGGTGGCGATGACCATGTCGGCGGCGGCGATGTCGGCCAGGCAGGCGGCCAGGGCCTGCTCGTCCGAGGCCCAGTGGTCGGCCGCGTGCATGGTCAGCACGAGTCCGGGGATCTCCCGGCGCAGCGCGGCTTCGGCGTCCTGGACCACGTCGGCGAGATGGCTGTCCATCGTCACCAACGCGATGCGGAGGGGCGGGCTCTCAGCGGGAGAAATGCGCCTTGGCATCGTACAGGGTCTCGACGGTGATGAGGGGGATGCCGCGGTCCGCGGCGAACCGCTCCGTGTTGCGGCGCGCCTTGCCGCGCACGAAGAAGGGGATCTTCTTCAGCTCCTTCTCGGCTTCCAGCGCCCAGGCGCCCACGGTCTCGGGGAGGGCGGCCACCGGGGGCGCGGCGTCCGCCGGCGCGGAACCGGCACCGAGGTGGGAGGCGCCGGCGCCGTCGTGGAATTCGAAGTCGTCGCGGAACATGCCAAGCAGATGTTCCTCAAGCCCCATCATCAGCGGGTGGACCAGGGTGTCGAACAGCACGTTCGCACCCTCGAAGCCCATCTGCGGCGAGAAGCGGGCGGGGAAGTCCTGCACGTGCACCGGGGCCGAGATCACCGCGCAGGGGATGCCGAGCCGCTTGGCCGTGTGCCGCTCCATCTGCGTGCCGAGCACCAGCTCCGGCTGCGCGGCGGCGATGGCGGCCTCGACCTCGAGGTAGTCGTCCGTGACCAGCGCCTCGATGCCGTGCCCCCGCGCCGCGTCGCGGACCTCGCGCGCGAATTCCCGGCTGTAGGTGCCGAGGCCGACCACCTCGAAGGCCAGCTCCGTGGCGGCGATGCGCGCCGCGGCGATGGCGTGGGTCGCGTCGCCGAAGATGAAGACGCGCTTGCCCGTGAGGTAGGTCGAATCGACGGAGCGCGAGTACCAGGGCAGCCGGCTCGCCTCCGCCAGCGCCGGCGCCGGATCGACACCCGCGAGGTGCGCCACCTCGGCGATGAAGTCGCGCGTCGCGCCGACGCCGATCGGGAACGCGGTGGTGTGCGGCTGCGCGAAGTTCCGCTTCAGCCAGGCAGCGGCCTGCATCGCCACTTCCGGATAGAGCACGACGTTGAAGTCGGCCTCGCCGAGCCGCGCCAGGTCGGCCGGCGTAGCGCCGAGCGGCGCCACCACCTTCACCGGAACGCCGAGCAACGCCAGCAGCCGCCGGACCTCCGCCACATCGTCGCGGTGGCGGAAGCCGAGCGCGGTCGGGCCGAGGATGTTGCAGCAGCGCGTCTCGTTCGCCGTGCGCACGGTACCGGGGCGCGGTGCGCGCGGACCGGCGAAGGCGCGGACGAGCTGGTAGAAGGTCTCCGACGCGCCCCAGTTCTCCTTGCGCTGGTAGGCCGGCAGATCCACCGGCACCACCGGCACGGGAAGCCCCAGCGTGCGCGCCAGGCCGCCCGGATCGTCCTGGATCAGCTCCGCGGTGCAGGATGCGCCGACCAGGATCGCCTGCGGGCGGAAGCGCTCATAGGCATCCAGGGTCGCGGCCTTCAGCAGCGCCGCGGTATCGCCGCCGAGGTCGCGCGCCTGGAAGGTGGTATAGGTGACGGGCGGGCGCGTCGCGCGCCGCTCGATCATGGTGAAGAGCAGGTCCGCATAGGTATCGCCCTGCGGCGCGTGCAGGACGTAGTGCAGCCCCTCCATCGCGGCGGCGACGCGCATCGCCCCCACATGCGGCGGTCCTTCGTAGGTCCACACCGCGAGCTGCATGGCGCTAGACCTCCAACCGCGCCCGGCGGGCCAGCGGCCGCAGGAACAGCTCGGCGAGGTCGCCGGCCTGCTCGTAGCCCTGGATCGGCGTGAAGACGAGCTCGATGGACCATTTCGTGGCAAGGCCCTCCGCCTCCAGCGGATTGGCGAGGCCGAGCCCGCAAACGGTCAGGTCCGGCCTGGCGGCGCGGCAGCGATCGAGCTGGTTCTCGACGTGCTGCCCCTCGCTCAGCATCACGCCGGTGGGGAGCAGCGCCAGCTCCTCGGCAAGGTGCTCGCGGTGCAGGTAGGGCGTGCCGACCTCGAGCGGCACCATGCCCAGTTCCCGTGCCAGGAAGCGCGCGAGCGGCACCTCCAGCTGCGAGTCGGGGAAGAAGAAGACCCGCTGGCCGGAGAGCCGCTCGCGCCGGCGGAGCAGCGCGTGGCGCGCGCGCTGTTCGCCGATGGTGGTCGCTTCGCGGAATGTCCGCTCGCCCACGCCCCATTGCTGCGCCGCCGCGTGCAGCCAGAGCGTCGTGCCCTCCGCGCCGAGCGGGAAGGGTGCGGGGATCCGCCGGGCGCCGCGCGCGTCCAGCGCACGCGCCGTCTCGGCCAGGAAGGGCTGGGCGAGGAGGTAGCGCGTGCCGGAGCCGACGGCGGGCAGATCCGCAGCGCGGCGGGCAGGCAGGAAGCGCACGGGGCCGACGCCGAGTGCCGCGAACAGGCGGAGGAACTGGTCCTCCACCACCTCCGCGAGCGCGCCCACCACCAGCAGCGACCGCGCCGCCCCAGGCTCCACGGGCATCTCCGGGACGAGCGCGGTGAGGCAGGCATCCTCGCCCTGCGTGAAGGTCGTCTCGATGCCGCTGCCCGAGAAGTGCAGCACGCGCACCGCCGGCATGTGACGCTGGGACAGGCGCTGCGCGGCGCGTGCCAGATCGAGCTTGATCACCTCCGACGGGCAGGAGCCGACCAGGAAGAGCATGCGGATGTCGGGCCGGCGACCGAGCAGCCGCGCCACGACGCGGTCCAGCTCCTCGTTCGCGTCGGCGAGGCCGGCCAGGTCGCGTTCCTCGATGATCGCGGTGGCGAAGCGCGGCTCGGCGAAGATCATCACGCCGGCGGCCGATTGCAGCAGGTGGGCACAGGTGCGGCTGCCGACGACGAGGAAGAAGGCGTCCTGGATCTTGCGGTGCAGCCAGACGATGCCGGTGAGGCCGCAGAACACCTCGCGCTGGCCGCGTTCGCGCAGCACCGGCGCATCGCCGCAGCCGGCGGCGCCGGCGTCCGTGGGGAGGGATGCCGCTATGGCGCTCATGCCGTGCGGCCGAAGGCGCCGCCGGCGGCAGCGCCCTGTTGCTCGCGCCGTGCGGCACGCAGCTTCAGGACGAACTGCGCCGCGTTGATGACGTAGGCCGCATAGGCCGCCAGGGCGAGCTGCATCTGCATCCGCGCATCGCCGATGTCCCAGAACAGGGCGGCGAGGTAGGCGGTGTGCAGCGCCAGCACGAGCATGCTGAACACGTCTTCCCAGAAGAAGGCCGGCGCGAAGAGGTACCGCCCGAAGACCTCCTTCTCCCAGATCGAGCCGGTGACCATGATGGCATAGAGAAAGAGCGTCTTCGCCACGACCGAGCCCGTGGCAAGGCCGAAGCCCTCATGCGTTGCCAGGAAGCGGAGCACGAGGCCGAGGCTCGCGAGAAAGACGGCGAACTGCAGCGGCGCCAGGATGCCCTGCACCAGCGTCCAGGGCGATGCGTCGCGGCGCTGGCGTTCCTCCGGCGTGTAGAGCGTGCGGCGCTGCACGGCGGCACGGTTGCGGGGCATGCGGCCGGCGGAACTGCTCCAGGGGCTTCCGTCCAGCGCGTCGATCACAGGGTCCAGGAACCGCGTTGTAAGCATCTCTTGACAACCTTCCGTCAAACGCGGTCAGGTGATCGGAACGAACGAGCGCCGCGCGGACCGCGACGGGAAGCCGGAGGACGTCGATGTTTCCTCTCGTTTTTGCTTCGGTCTTGCACCGCGTTGCCCTCGTCCGCTTGGCTCGTGATAGGAAGGCTACGGAGCATCCGGACGATATGTCAAGCTGGATTGACGATCAACGTGATTGACATCCGTGGCAGGCTTAGAGTGAAGTGCCGAGGGGAGAGGGCGATGGCAGGGAAGCCGATGGACGCTCCACAGATCATGGCGATGCGGGGTGATGGGCTCGATGCGTCGCCTGCCCTCGCCGCCCGCGAGCAGGCCGCGCATTGCGGCGTCGTCGACCTGCATCCCGCGTCGCGCCCCTCGCTCCGCTCCCCGGCCGGCCTGACCGCGACCCGGCTCGGCGAGCCGGCAGCGGGCATCGCGCTGCGCGGCAGCCGGGTCGCCCTCGTCGTGCGCACGCTCGAACAGGATGTCATTCCTCGGCTGGTCGCCGCGCATCGCCAGGCGACGACGCCCGCGTCGATCGACCGTGCACCCAGCGCGGTTCCCACCGAGGCCGACGTGTCCACCGTCACCGCGCTGGCGCTGCGCGGCGACCAGCCCGACATCGAAGCCTATGCCGATGCCCTGCAGGCTCGCGGCGTGGCCCTGGAGCGCATCTACCTTGAGTTGCTCGCGCCGGTGGCGCGGCGGCTCGGCGAGATGTGGGAATCCGACGAGTGCGACTTCGCCACGGTCACCATGGGCCTCTGTGCGCTGCAGCAGACGGTGCTGCACCTCGGGCGTCACCTGTCCTGGCACAGGCGTGGACCCGCGATGGCGCGGCGCGTCGCGCTCTCGCCGGTGCCCGGCGAACAGCACACCCTTGGCCTGCTCATCGTAACGGAGTTCTTCCGGCGAGGCGGCTGGGAGGTATGGAGCGGCAGCGGGGAGAGCGCGCAGGCGATCGTCGCCAAGGTCGGCGCCGAGCACTTCGCCATCGCCGGCTTCACGCTTGGCCGAGAGGACGAGGTGAAGCTGCTCGCACGTCTCATCCGCAACGTCCGCCGGGCATCGCTCAACCGCGGCATCGGCATCCTGGTGGGCGGGCCGATCTTCCTGGCGCGCCCCGACCTGGCGCTTGAATCGGGCGCCGATGCGATGGCGGTCGACGGCGAGCAGGCGGTGTTGCAGGCCGAGACGTTGTTGGCGCTCCATGGCACCGCGGCTTGATGGAGGCGGCGGCGATTTCACTACCCGAACGACGTTGACCTTGGGGAGGGTCGGAACGAGAAAGGGATCCTCTGGCACGAAGGACGGAACGCAGCGTGAAGTCGTTCAAGGCCCCCAAGGCATCCCTCGGCTCGCTCGACGCGGAAGCCACCGGCGCCCTTATCGCCGCAGCCACGGATGTTGCCATCGTGCTTGATGCCGCCGGCACCATCCGTGACGTGGCGTTCAGCAGCGAAGACCTGGCCGCCGAGCTCGGCCGTGGCGAGAATTGGATCGGCAAGGCATGGGTCGAGACCGTCGCGCGCGACAGCCGACCGAAGGTCGAGGACATGGTGCGCGAGCAACGCGGTGCGACATCGCATCGCTGGCGCCACGTGAACCAGGTCGGCGCCGCGGGCGAGTCCGTGCCCATCCTCTACGCCGCCTGGCCGCTGCGCGAGACCGGGCGCCGGATCGTGTTCGGGCGCGACCTGCGGCCCGTTTCGCAGCTCCAGCAGCGGCTGGTCGAGGTCCAGCAATCGGTCGAGCGCGGCTATTCCCAGCTGCGCCAGGCCGAGATGCGGTACCGCCTGCTGTTCCAGATGTCCGAGGATGCGGTGCTGATCGTGGATGGCGCGAACGGCAAGGTCATCGAGGCCAATCCTGCGGCGCAGCAACTGTTTGCGGACACCTCCCGGCGCCTGGTGGGACGCAGCCTGCTGGACGGCTTCGACGGCGAGAGCCGCGGTGCGCTGCAGGCGATGCTGGGCGCGCTGCGCGGCACCGGCAGGGCGGAGGAGATCGAGGTCCGGCTGCCGGGGGGTGGTTCCGCGGAGATCCGCATCAACGGCTCGACCTTCCGGCACGAGAACGGGCTCGTCTTCCTGCTGCGCCTGTCGCGGGCCGGGCCGGACGGCGACGCGATCCTGCTTCCAAGGGCAAGGCAGGACATGCTGCGCGCAGTGGACAGCCTGCCCGATGGGCTGGTCGTCACGGATGCCGAAGGCCAGGTCATCACGGCCAACGCCGCCTTCCTCGAACTGGTCCAGCTCGTCACCGAGGAGCAGGCGCGTGGCGAGCGACTCGACCGCTGGCTCGGTCGGGAGGGCGTCGAGACCGAGGTCCTGCTGAGCAACCTGCGCAACCGCGGCGCGGTCCGGCTCTACGCCACCACGCTGCGCGGACAGTTCGGCGGCCAGGTGCATGTCGAGATCTCGGCCGCCCCGGTCCTGCACGGCGGCGAACAGCGCTTCGGCTTCGCCGTGCGCGACGTCAGCGCGCGGCTCAGGCCTGCCGCAGTGCGCAACCACAGCCCCTCGCCGGGACGTTCGGTCGAGGAGCTGAAGGAACTGATCGGGCGCGTGCCGCTGAAGGACCTGGTGCGCGAGGCGGCGGACGCGATCGAGCGGCTCTGCATCGAGGCGGCGCTGGATATCAGCGGCGACAACCGGGCCTCGGCGGCGGAGATGCTCGGCCTGAGCCGGCAGAGCCTCTACGTGAAGCTGCATCGCTACGGCCTCGGCGATCTCGGCGCCGACACCATGGAACGGGACTAGCGCGCGGATGGCGACCTCGGCACCGGCGGAGCCAGCCTCCGCCCACCCACGGGCCGCGCGGCCGGCGCCGGGCGCGGTGCTGGAACTGCTGAAGCCGATCACCTGGTTTCCGCCCATGTGGGCCTTCGCCTGCGGCGTCGCCGCATCGGGCGCCGACCTCGCCGCGGCCTGGCCGCTCGCGCTGCTCGGCATCGTCCTCGCCGGCCCCCTGGTCTGCGGCATGAGCCAGGCCGTGAATGACTGGTTCGACCGCCACGTGGATGCGGTCAACGAACCGCAGCGGCCGATTCCCTCGGGGCGGCTGCCGGGACGGACCGGTCTCTGGGTGGCCGTTGCCTGGACGGCGCTGTCGCTCGGCGTCGGCTCGCTGCTCGGGCCCTGGGGGTTCGCCGCGACGGCGCTCGGCGTCGCCCTTGCCTGGGCCTACAGCGCGCCGCCGTTGCGGCTGAAGCGCGATGGCTGGACCGGCAATGCCGCCTGCGCCCTGTCCTACGAGACGCTGCCCTGGATCACCGCCGCCGCGGTGCTGGCCGGCGGCGCGCCGGATCCGCGGGTGGCCGGCGTCGCGCTGCTCTATGGCCTCGGCGCGCATGGCATCATGACGCTCAACGACTTCAAGTCGATCGAGGGCGATCGGCGCTTCGGCATCCTTTCCCTGCCGGTGCGGCTGGGACCGGACCGCGCGGCGCGGCTGGCCTGCGTGGCGATGGCGGTGCCGCAGGTGGTGGTGATCATCCTGCTATGGGCCTGGGGCGCACCCTGGCACGCGGCGGCGGTGGCCGCCTCGCTGCTGCTGCAGCTGCTCTGCATGGCGCGGCTGCTGCGCGACCCGCGTGGGCTGGCGCCCTGGTACAATGGCACCGGCGTGCTGCTCTACGTTCTCGGGATGATGGCCAGTGCCCTGGCGCTGCGGCCGGTCCTGGCAGCCGGCGCATGACCGCCGCCCCGCTCTCCTGGCTCGGGATCATCCGACTCGGCCTGGTGCAGACGGCGCTCGGCGCCATCGTGGTGCTGACCACCTCGGCGCTGAACCGGGTGATGGTGGTGGAGTACGCCCTGCCGGCGACCCTGCCCGGCGTGCTGGTGGGGCTGCACTATGCGGTGCAGATGCTGCGCCCGTGCATGGGCCATGGCTCGGATGTCGGCGGGCGGCGGACGCCATGGATCGTCGGCGGCCTGGCGGTGCTCTGCGCCGGCGCCGTGCTCGCCGCGCTCGCCACCGGCATGATGGCGGGTCCGCTGCTGCCGGCGATCCTGCTGGCGGTGCTGGCCTTCCTGCTGGTGGGGGCCGGCGTCGGGGCGGCGGGAACGGCGCTGCTGGTGCTGCTGGCCGCGCGCGTGGCGCCGGCGCGCAAGCCGGCCGCGGCCTCGCTGGTCTGGATCATGATGATCGCGGGGTTCGTGCTCACCACGGCGGTGGCGGGGCGGCAGCTCGATCCCTACTCGCCGGAGCGGCTGCTGGGCGTGACGGCCGCGGTCTGCACGCTGGCCTTCCTGCTCGGCAGCCTTGCCGTGGCCGGTATCGAGGGGCGTGTCGCGGCGTCGGCCGCGCCCATGCCGGCGGCGACACCGTTCCGCGTTGCGCTGGCGCAGGTCTGGGGCGAGCCGGAGGCCAGGCACTTCACGCTCTTCGTCTTCGTCGCGATGCTCGCCTACAGCGCGCAGGACCTGGTGCTGGAGCCCTTCGCCGGCAGCGTCTTCGGCATGACCCTCGGCGAGACGACGCGGCTCTCCTCGCTGCAGCATGGCGGCGTGCTGGTGGGCATGGTGGCGATCGCGATCATCGGGCACCTCGCCGGCGGCCGGCTCGAGGTGCTGCGCGCCTTGGTCCTCGGTGGCTGCGGCTGCGCGGCGCTGCTGCTGGTCGCGCTGGCGGGTGCCGGCGCGGCGGCCGGCGGCATCCCGCTGCGTGCCGCCTACTTCGCCCTCGGGGTTGCGAATGGCGTGTTCGCCGCCGCCGCGATTGCCGCGATGATGCAGGTGGTCGGCCGCGGCGCGCCGGGGCGCGAAGGCGTGCGCATGGGACTGTTCGGCGCCGCCCAGGCGGTGGCCTTCGGGCTCGGCGGCCTGACCGGCACGGTCCTGCTGGATCTCGGGCGGCTGCTCACGGAGTCGGAGCTCGGCGGCTATGCGACGGTGTTCCTCGGCGACGCGGCGCTGTTCCTGGCGGCCGCCGCCATGGCCTGGCGCATCGGCCGCAGCGGCGAACGCGGCAGGCGCGGCTTCGGCCCGCTGGCGCCGGCCGTGCATTGAGGAGGTGATGCGATGAACAACGCCGCGGAGGAATTCGACGTTGTCGTGGTGGGGGGTGGCCCCGCCGGCGCGACGGCGGCTGAGGACCTGGCCCGCCGCGGCCGGTCCGTGCTGCTGCTCGACAGGGCCGGGCGCATCAAGCCCTGCGGTGGCGCCATCCCGCCGCGCCTGATCCGCGACTTCGACATCCCTGCCCATCTTCTCGTGGCACGCATCACCGGGGCGCGCATGGTCGCGCCTTCGGACCGCACCGTGGACATGCCGATCGACCCGGGCGGCTTCGTCGGCATGGTGGACCGCGATGTCTTCGACCCGTGGCTGCGCGAGCGGGCGCGCGAGCACGGCGCAACGCTGCGCGAGGGCAATTTCGAACGGCTCTCCCGCGCTGCGGACGGGACCGCCGTGGTGGAGTACCGCGCCGGCGGCTCGTCCGGGACGGCGCGCGTGCGCGCCCGCTGCGTGATCGGCGCCGACGGGGCGCGCAGCGCGGTGGGGCGGCAGGCGGTGAAGGGCGCGGAACGCGTGCGCTGCGTCTTCGCCTACCACGAGATCCTGCGTGCGCCCCAGGGGGCGGCGCAGGGCGAGGCTCCGGGCTATGACGGCGCGCGTTGCGACGTCTACTACCAGGGCCGGCTCTCGCCGGATTTCTACGCCTGGATCTTCCCGCATGGCGAGACGGTCAGTGTCGGCACCGGATCCGCCCGCAAGGGCTTCTCGCTGCGCGGCTCGGTCGGTGCGCTGCGGGCCGCGACCGGCCTTGCCGGGACGGAGACGATCCGGCGCGAGGGTGCGCCCCTGCCGCTGAAGCCGCTGAAGCGCTGGGACAATGGGCGGGACGTGATCCTGGCCGGCGACGCCGCCGGCGTTGTCGCGCCGGCCTCCGGAGAGGGCATCTACTACGCCATGCTCTGCGGCCGCCTGGTCGCCGAGGCGGCGGAGGCGTTCTGCACGACCGGCGACGCACGCGCGCTGCGGCAGGCACGGGCGCGCTTCATGCGCGCGCATGGCCGCGTCTTCTGGGTGCTCGGGGTGATGCAGTACTTCTGGTACTCGTCCGACAAGCGGCGCGAGCGGTTCGTCGCCATCTGCCAGGACAAGGACGTGCAGCGGCTCACGTGGCAGTCCTACATGAACAAGGAACTCGTGCGCCGGGACCCGCTGGCGCATGTGCGGATTTTCTTCAAGGACCTCGGACATCTCCTTGGCCTGGTCAGGGCCTGAGGGGGGCGTTGATGAGGGGGAGACGGCTGTAATGGTGGCATTCCCGGGTCGTCCCGCGGGCCGGCGCGTCGGTGTGGGACGCGTGGCCATGCCGTCCGGCCTCGGCCCGGTGGATGGCGCCATGGTGCGCCCGCATGGCGGCTCCCTGCCGCTGCGTGTCGGCACGCGGGGCTCGCCCCTGGCGCTGTGGCAGACGCGGGAGTTCCTTGGGCTGATCACGCGCTTCTGCCCGGTGCTGCGCGACGCCAAGGCCTTCGAGGAGCACGCGATCACCACCTCCGGCGACCGCATCCAGGATCGCCGGCTTGCGGAGATCGGCGGCAAGGGGCTTTTCGCCAAGGAGATCCACGAGGCCCTGCTGGACGGGCGCGTGGACTTCGCGGTTCACAGCCTGAAGGATCTGGAGACCGAGCTGCCGCCCGGCGTCGTGCTGGCCTGCACGCTGAAGCGGGAGGATGCGCGCGATGCGCTGATCCTCGGCGCCGGCTGCGAGGCGCCGGTCGACCCGGCGCATCCCTTCGACTGCCTGCCGCGCGGTGCGCTGATCGGCACCTCCTCGGCGCGTCGCCAGGCGCAGCTGCTGCACGCACGCCCGGACCTGCGTATCGGCACGATGCGCGGCAATGTGCAGACGCGTCTGGCGAAGCTGCATGCGGGTGAGGCCTCGGCGAGCCTGCTGGCGATTGCCGGGTTGAACCGCCTTGGCTTGGATCGCGAGGCGGACGTGGTGCTCGATCCGGCGGTGATGCTGCCGGCGGCCTGCCAGGGCATCGTCGGCGTGACCGTGCGCGCGCAGGACGAGGCGCTCTGCGAGCTGCTCTCGGCCATCGAGGACCCGCTGGCGCGCGCCGTATCCTCCGCCGAGCGCGCCCTGCTCGCAGCGTTGGACGGGTCCTGCCGCACGCCGATCGGCGGCCATGCCGAGGTGCTGGCGGGGGGAGGATTGCGTCTCACTGGCCTGGTCGCGCGTGCGGATGGCAGCTTCCTACTGCGCAGCACGCTCGAGGGAAGGCTGGGCGATGCGGCGGTGCTGGTCCGCGAGCTGGGAGCATGCCTGAGGCGGGACTCGCCCGCGGACGTTTTCTGCTGATGGGTTGGATCATGCGCCGGATAGGCCGTGCGACATGAGGTCCACCGTGCCGGCAAATCGGCCAGCGCCGCGGCGAAAGCAGCGCGGTCGCGGTGCCTGTGTGACAGCCTCCGCGGCCATCCTGGTTCTGGCCCCGCCATTTGGGCGTCGACCGGCGGGAAACCGATGACGCTTCTGCGCTTTTTCCTCGGTTCGAACTTGGCGCAAGTCGGCATGGCAGAGCGACGCAGGCTTGTTCTCGTTCGCCTGCAAGCACGCCGGGATGGTCACGTGACCGGGCGCCGCCAGCGACGTCGAAGATCGGCAAGGTGCGCCAGGAAAGCGGCAGCGAGATTGAGGATCACCCATATGGCGTCGGCGTCCAGGAGTGCTGCGCGCAATGCCAATGCAAGGAATGCCCCTGGCAGTATAAGGGCGAGCATGTCGCCGGCTGTTGGCCCGCCGCCGCACCAGAGCCGGTACGCCGTCAACATGAGCGCTTCGACCGCCAAGCACAGCAGCACGAGGTCTGCGATTCGGCCCGTGGCCACGAGTTCCAGCAGCATCGTCGCTCTCGCTCTCCACAGGCTGGCGCGGCATCTCGGCAACAGCCACACTGCTGGTTGATTTCACCCCAATCTCAGTCGGAGGCATGAACTCATGGGTCGTTTGTTCCTGGCCGGTTTGCTTGCTGCGGCACCCGTCCTGTCTGGCGCTGCGCGCGCACAGGACGCTGGAGACGCAGCGGCCGGGCAACGTGTCTTCAATCAGT
>ERZ1066123.1876-NODE-1876-length-11729-cov-6.826795_pt1 | contig 11729 bp, 14 predicted proteins | sample MGYA00382770_ERZ1066123 | MGnify/ENA primary metagenome ERZ1066123 (study PRJEB33369, sample SAMEA5778353) | biofilm metagenome | biome: Industrial cooling water; feature: Water cooling tower basin; material: Biofilm | place: United Arab Emirates | collected...
GCCTGCGGCCACCCTCTCCCCTTGGGGGAGCGGGTCAGACAGTCTTCCTCCCCTCTCCCCTTGGGGGAGAGGGGTCGGGGGTGAGGGGAAGGCTCACCAGGGAAGAGGGTTTTTGCCCTGGAAGGAACCGACGATGACCCCGCGACCGGCCGTGTTCCTCGACCGCGACGGCGTGCTCGTCCACGACCGCGGCTATCTCGTGTCCGTCGACGAACTCGACGTGATGCCCGGCGTGCCCGCCGCGATGCGGTCGCTCGGGGACGCGGGGTTCCGGCTCGTCGTCGTCACGAATCAGGCGGTGGTCGCGCGGGGTATGATCGACGAGCCGGCGCTGGCGGCGATTCACGCGGCCCTCGAAGCGCAACTCCGGGAGGCGGGCGCGCCGCCGCTCGACGCGGTGTTCGCGTGCCCGCACCACCCGGATGCGTTCGTGGAAGCGTACCGGATCGCGTGCGACTGCCGCAAACCCCGGCCGGGGTCGCTGCGACGGGCGGCGGTCGAACTCGGGATCGACCTGACCGCGAGCTTCATGGTCGGGGACCGCCCGTCCGACATTCTCGCGGGGAAGCGGGCCGGTTGCCGGACGGTCCTGATCGACGGTCCGCACCGCCACGACCCGGCCATCATCGCCAGCGATCCGCCGGAAGAGGCGGAGCCGGACCACGTCGCCACGGACCTGACCGCCGCGGCGGCGTGGATTCTGGCGGCTCGCGGCTCGACCGAGTAGGCAACTCGCTCCGCGAGTTGCGGGCTCATGTCCCGAGAGAACTCTGCTCGTTTTTTGCGACAGGAAGTCCCGTCACTCGCGGAAAAGCCGTGAGGTTTTCAGCAGCACCGGCCGCCCCAACGGGGCGTCCGTCGGTAGCCAGGGGTGGAGCGCAGTGCAACCCCTGGAAGGTGACGCGAAGTGAATCGCAGCCCCAACGGGGCGACCCCGGTTGTCGAGGTCACCCCTTCGGGGTTCCGGGGCTGATGGCCAGCTTTCCAGGGGTTCCGTTCGCTGCGCTCACTTCACCCCTGGCTACCGACGGACGCCCCGTTGGGGCTCCGAAAATCCCTCGCGGTGCGAGTAACCTTCGTATTGTCGAAGGTCAAACCGTGCGTCGTCCCGGTCACGAGATGATCCCCGCCGTGTCGAGGGTTTCCACGGAGAACTTGACGCTGTCGATGAACGTGCGGACGACGTTCGCCAGCCCGTCCACGGTGACGCCGCCGACCAGGAACAGGATGTAGCGGAAGCCGAGGTCGCCGTCCTCGTCGATCCACGCCTTCACCATCACCGGCGTCTGGTTGATGCGGTTGGCCAGCTCCAGCCGCTTGTCGCGGGCGGTCGTCGGCTTGATGGTGTAGAACGCCGTGGTCATCAGCTGTTCGTTGTCCTCGGACAGCTGGACCCGCGCGACGATGTCCTCGCCCTGAATGCGGATCGTGCCCTTGGCGGCGTCGACCGTCGCGGTGAACCCGACCGCCTCGAACACGGCGTGGAGGTATTCCAGCGACACGTTTTCCGGCCCGATCCAGTCGCCGCCGTCGTCCGCAGGTTCTTCCCCGGCGTACTCTTCCGGCGGCAATTCTTCCTCGGCCATAACCCCTCCTCGGCGGACGGTTCCCGAAAACTTGACGGCCCCCGGCCCGTCCGTACTATGCTCTGAGATAGGAAACTCGGGCCTCGACACCACGTCGGGGTTCTTTTTTGGCCCCCCTTGTGAAGAAATTCACGAGCGCGGCCGAGGGCGGTGACGGTGCTTGCCTCCACCCCAGTTCAGACGCCGGCCGGCCTCGAACCCGCGTTCGACCTGGCGGCCTATTACCCCGTGCTGATCTACGCCGGGGTGATCGTCGGCATGGCCTGCGGCATCGTGACGGCCACGCACCTGACGATCTTCAAGCCCCGGCGGACGACCCGCGTCAAGCAGATGACCTACGAGTCCGGCATGGACCCGGTCGGCACCGCGCGGATGCAGTTCGACGTGAAGTTTTACCTGATCGCGATCCTGTTCCTCGTCTTCGACGTGGAACTGCTGTTCCTCTACCCGTGGGCGGTGATCGCCTACGCGGACGGCGGCGACCCCGCTTGGCAACGCACCTTCGGGTTCGTCGTGTTCGTCGAGATAATGGTGTTCCTCGCGACGCTGGCGATTGCCTACGTCTACGCCTGGAAGAAGGGGGTGTTCCAGTGGCGCTGACCCTCGGCGACAGCGTGTTCGTGGCCCCGCTGGACAAGCTCGCCAGCTGGGTGCGGAAGCACAGCCTCTGGCCGATGCCGTTCGCGACCGCGTGTTGCGGCATCGAGCTGATGGCGACCGCGAGTTCCCGGTACGACATCGCCCGGTTCGGCAGCGAGGCGATGCGGTTCAGCCCCCGCCAGTGCGACGTGATGATCGTCGCCGGCCGGGTGGTGATGAAGATGGTGCCCGTGATGCAGCGGATCTGGCAGCAGATGTCCGAGCCGAAGTGGTGCATCAGCATGGGCGCGTGCGCGTCCTCGGGCGGGGTGTTCGACGCCTACGCGACGGTGCAGGGGATCGACCGGTTCCTCCCGGTGGACGTGTACGTGCCGGGGTGCCCGCCGCGGCCGGAGCAGCTGATTCGCGCGGTGCTCGACCTGCAAGAAAAGGTGCAGCGCACCGGTACCATCAACGCCCGCGAGTTCGCGAAGCGGACCGAGTACGAGGGGCCGAAGCCGCTCGCCGCCGAACTGCCGGCGGACGAGCTCGTCGTCGCGCCGGGGAACTTCCGCACCGGGACGCGGGCCCAGAGCTTGCCGCTGGTGAAGTGAGGGATGCGTGTCTTGTAGGTCGGGCCGAGTCTTCGAGGCCCGACATTGTGATCCCGTCGGGCCTCGAAGACTCGGCCCGACCCACGAAGATCTGACGGGTCGCTGATGCCGACGTATCTCGACGTCCTGAACCGGAAGTTCGCGAACGCCTTCACCACCGGGCAGTTCCGCGACAACCATCGCGTCCTCGTCTCCGCCGAGAAGTCGCTCGCCGTCCTGTTCCCGCTGCTGAAGTGCCTGAAGGACGAATGCGGCTTCGACATGCTGTTCGAGCTCGGCGGCGTGGATTACCTGGGGTACCCCGACGCGGTCGACCGGTACGCCGTGGTGTACGGCCTCTTGAACACGACCACCGGCGAGCGGGTGTTCGTCAAGGGCCACGCCAACGACCCCGACCCCGAGTTGCCGTCCGTCGTGCCGCTGTGGAACGGTGCGAACTGGATGGAGCGCGAAGTCTACGACATGTACGGCATCGCGTTCCTCGGCCACCCGGACCTGCGGCGGATCCTGCTGCCGGCCGAGTTCACGAGCTTCCCGCTGCGGAAGGACTACCCCCTCCGCGGCCACGGCGAGCGGCACAACTTCCAGACCATCACGCGGGCCGAGAGTTGAGAAGCGTTTCACCACAAAGGCACCAAGGTCACACAAAGGGTCACAAAGAAGAATCATGAGTGGATTTCTCGGTGTGTCGTTGTGTGAACTTTGTGTCTTTGTGGTGAGAAAGGGGTCGACTTATGCCGGTTGAAGCGCTCGACCCGACCTCCGAGGCGGCGGACCAGGAGTTCCTGTACACCCTGAACTTCGGCCCGCAGCACCCGGCCACGCACACCACGCTGCGGCTCATCCTCACGCTCGACGGCGAGACCATCGTCAAGGCCGTCCCGGACATTGGGTTCTTGCACTCCGGCTTCGAGAAGCTCGGCGAAGACCTCGACTTCAACCAGTACGTGACCATCGTCGACCGGATGAACTACATCTCCCCGTTCGCGAACGAGGTGAGCTGGTTCGCAACGGTGGAGAAGCTGCTCGGGATCGAGGTCACGCCGCGGTGCAAGTACCTCCGGGTGATCCTCGCCGAGCTGGCCCGCATCTCGGACCACCTGCTGTGCGTCGGGGCCGCCGCCCTGGACCTCGGCGGGCTGACCGCGTTCCTGTACGCCTTCAACGAGCGGGAGCGGGTCTACGACATCATGGAGTCCGCCTCCGGGCAGCGGTTCCACCCGAGCTACTGCCGCGTCGGCGGGATGATGAACGACATCACCGACGACGTCGTGGAAAAGGTCCGCAAGTTCGTGACCGAGTACCCGAAGGCCCACGCCGACGTGGTCCGCCTGCTCAACCGCAACAAGATCTTCGTCGACCGGACCAAGGGCGTCGGCGTACTGACGAAGGAAGACGCGATCAACTGGTCGTGTACGGGGCCGGTCGCCCGCGCCAGCGGCGTCGTGCGCGACTTGCGGAAGGACGAGCCGTACCTCGCGTACCCGGAGTTGCAGTCGACCTTCAAGGTGGTCTGCGCGAAGGGCGGCGACTGCTTCAGCCGGTACCTCGTCCGGATGGACGAGATCATGGAGTCCGTCAACATCATCAAGGCGGCCGTGGAGAACATCCCCAGCGGGCCGGTGAATGTCGCCCTGGACGATAAAGTCTCCATCCCGGATAAGAGCGCGACGTACCGCAGTATTGAAGGCCTGATCCAACACTTCGAACTGTTCATGTGGAACCGGCGGTGGGAGACGCCGACCGAGGAAGTGTACGCGGCGACCGAAACCGCGAACGGCGAACTCGGCTTCTACGTCGTGGCGGACGGCGGCGGCAAGGCGTGGCGCGCCCGGACCCGGCCGCCGTCGTTCATCCACTTCGCGACCTTCCCGCTGCTGATGGAAGGCCACCAGATTTCCGACCTGCCCGCGATCCTGGGGAGTTTGAACATCATCGCCGCGGAACTGGACCGGTGACCGTGGCCCTGCTGCACCCGCCCCCCAGGACCGGCCGGCGACTGCTCGCGGCGATGACGCTGCTCGGCGTCGCGGTGGTTGGAGCAGGGGCGTATCTGGCCCTGACCGGCCACCCGCTCGCGGCGGTGATCGGGGTGAAGGGATTGATGATTGCGTTCGGCGGATTGCTGTTCGCGGTGGCCGGCGTCGTCTGGCTAATGCGGCAGGCGGAAGAGGCGGATCGCGACTTCCGACCCCCGCCGCGGATCTATGGGGAGTGCGACCGGTTTCAGCCGCAAGACATCAACCGTTCCCGCTGGTGAGTGACATGGGCGTGCTGAGCGAGGACATCAAGAACCGCATCCGGGCGTACCTCCCGCGGTACCCGCGCAAGCAAGCGGTCACGCTGCCGGCGTTGCACCTCGTCCACGACGAGATGCGGTACGTCTCCACCGAAGCCATTGTGGAAATCGCGGAGATTCTCGAACTGCACCCGTCCGAGGTGCAGGACACGATGACCTTCTACCAGTTCTTCAAGGACCGCGAGGCGGACAAGCTCGGCACGAACCGCGTGTGGGTCTGCCGGGGGCTGGCGTGCATGCTCCGCGGGGCCTACGAGTTGATCGACCACTGCGAGGCGAAGCTCGGCGTCCACTGCGGCGAACGCACCGCGGACGGCAAGATTACATTGGAGTTTGCCGAATGCATCGGGGCGTGCGAGGGTGCCCCGGCCGTCATGCTCAACGACGAGCACGTGATGGATGTGACCCCCGAGAAGGCCGACAAGCTGTTCGAAGACCTGCGGAAGTGACCGCGGCGACGCCCTCCGGGAGATCGGGTCATGGTGCGGCCGAAGAACCGGCTTCCTGAAACATACTTGGTGACGGACGAAATCACCCCAGTCGATCCGAAGGAGATCGACGCCCTTGAGGCGAAACTCGGGTCGCTGCCGCTCGGATACCGCGAGTACCTCACTCGGTTCGGCGCGGTCGGGAGGTACAACGACAACTTGTATGTTAACCATCCGCAACACGTGCAGAGCTTGCAGTCTAAAGGGTACGATTGGGATCTGCTCGCCGAAGGAGACGAGGGGTCTGAACTGACGGAGGACGATTTTCCGAGTCTGCTTTTGTTCGGGGGTAGCGAGCACGGAGACCGGGTAATCTATTGCCCTCGATTCGCCGGAGCCCTCTTCGTTCGGTATCGAAATACGAGAGACGAGAAGTTGAAGTTTGAAGGCGGACTGCTCGACCCGCTTCAGCTACTCATTCCCGACCAGACCGATAAGGCTTTTCGATTTTTCGAGTCGGGGAATGAGTACGGGAAGCCGCCTCGACGTGGAAGCGGGTGGGGAACGTATCAAACGCCGTGGTCCGTCAAGAAGGTGGCCGCGTACATCATCGATTACTGGGGGAAGGCAGAAGTCGTGAAAGCCACAATGCCCGAGGCCCAGTACGGCGGGGAATACTATTACATCTTCGTGAAGCGAGTCGGCGGAAGGATCGGCGTCTCGAACGACGACGCCGACGAGGAATCGCGAGCAATTAGATGGTCCTACGACCTGAAATGGAAAGACGAGATGGACCGGTTTGAAGCGGAGTTGGCCGAGGCGGTTCCGGAACTTTACTGAGTGAGTGATGGCTACCTACGAACCCGTACTCCTGGCCCGCATCAACAAGCCCGGTAGCCCCAAACTGGAGGGCTACCGGGCCGACGGCGGGTACGCCACCTTCGAGCGGGCGCTGAAGGACAAGAAGCCGGAAGACGTGGTCACGCAGGTAAAGGATTCGGGATTGCGCGGCCGCGGCGGGGCCGGGTTCCCGACCGGGCTGAAGTGGACGTTCCTGCCGAAGGACCACCCCGGCCCGATCTACCTGTGCATCAACGCGGACGAGTCCGAGCCGTGTACGTATAACAACCGCATCCTGATGGAAAAAGACCCCCATCAGATCATCGAAGGGATCATGCTGGCGTGTTATGCCATCAAGTCCCGCGCGGCGTTCTTCTACATCCGCTACGAGTACGGAACCGCGTTCCGCACCTTGCAATCCGCGATCGATGAATGTTACGCCGCCGGGCTGCTCGGCAAGAACGTCCTCGGCACGAACTTCGACCTGGACATCACCTTACACCGGGGTGCCGGCGCATACATTTGCGGCGAAGAAACGGGACTGATCGAATCCCTCGAAGGCAAGCGGGCGTGGCCGCGGATCAAGCCGCCGTTCCCCGCCATTGAAGGGGCGTTCCGCAAGCCGACGATCGTGAACAACGTCGAGACGCTGGCGTGCGTCACGCAGATCATGAAGAAGGGGAACGACTGGTTCAAGTCCCTCGGCGTGCCGCCCGACCCGAAGAACCCGCGCGACGCCGGCAGCTACGGGCCGAAGTTGTACACGATCGCCGGGCACGTCAACGAGCCGAAGTGCGTCGAACTGCCGATGGGCATCTCCCTCCGCGACCTCGTCGAGAAGCACGGCGGCGGCGTCTGGAAGGGCCGCAAGGCGAAGTCCGTCAACCCCGGCGGGCTCAGCATGGGGTACATCGATGTGAATGCCAAGTTGAAAGACTCCGACCTCACGGAGTATGACATCCCGCTCGATTTCAACGGCCCCGGTAAAGTTGGATGTCTGGGGTTGGGTACGGCCGCGGTCACGGTGATTGATGACAGCACCAGTATGGTGGACGTGTTGCACAACACCTGCCAGTTCTTCTCGCACGAATCCTGCGGGCAATGCACCCCGTGCCGCGAGGGGACCGGGTGGATGTTGAAGATCACGGACCGCATCCGTCGCGGGCAGGGTCGGCGAGAGGATCTGGACATCCTCGTCGATGTGGCCGATCGCATCGGGATCATGCCGGGCACGACGATTTGCGGGCTTTCCGACGGGGCCGGCTGGCCGGTGAAGACCGCCATCCGCAAGTTCCGCGCGGAGTTCGAGGAGGCGATCCGCAAGGGGGACAAGAGCCGGTACGCGAAGCCGCTGCCGCTGGTCGGGGCGCACCATTAAAGGGGGGTGACGTGCGGACGCTCGCAACCATCCTCGGTTTGTGTCTTGTTCTCGGTTGCAATCAGAAGCCCCCGGCCGACACGGTCCCGCCGGCCCCGGGTGTCGACCCGCGGAACACGAACTATCAGGGCGGGGCCGGCACGGTTCAAAACGTCCGCAAGGCCGGGATGCGAGCCGGGGCGCTCAACGACCACGACCAGCTCGGGAAGTTCATCGAGTTGCAGTACGCCGAGACCGGCAAGATGCCGACGGCCGCGGAGGTGAAGGAGTACATCCGCCGCGACGCCCCGAAGTTGGTCGCGCGGATCGAGGACGGCACCATCGTGTTGACGGGGACGAAAGACCACGCGGCGTTGTGGGCCTACGAAGTGGACGCGGACAAGGCCGGCGGCGTCGGGTTGCAGGCGGGTAAGGCCCGGCGGATGGACGCGGCAGAAGTCCAGCAGTTGCTGGGGAAGTGAGTTATGCCGACCGTATATGTCAATGACACGCCCGTCGAGATCGGATCGCAGCGGTTGAACTGCGTCCAGGCGGCCGGGCTGGCGGGCATTGAAGTTCCCCATTATTGCTATCACCCGGCACTGACGGTTGTGGCGTCCTGTCGGATGTGTCTGGTCGAAGTGGGGGAGTTGAAGGACGGCAAGGTCACCATGCAGCCGAAGGTGCTGCCCGGCTGTCAGACGCCCGTGAAGGACGGCACGGTCATCGTGACGGGGGATTATGCCAAGACCAAGTCGGACGCGAAGCCGCTGCCATACGACCCCGCATACAAGCCCGGCGCGAAGGCGAAGGTTTCGCAAGCGGACACCTTGGAGGGCTTGCTCCTCAACCACCCGCTCGACTGCCCGGTGTGCGATAAAGCGGGCGAGTGTAAGCTGCAAGATTACAGTTACACCTACGGCCGGTCCGAAACCCGGATGATCGACGCGAAGAACGCGCCGCCGAACAAGCCGGAGATTTCGTCGAAGATCACGCTGTTTACGGACCGCTGCATCATGTGCAGCCGGTGCGTGCGGTTCGGCCGGGAGATTTCCGGCACCGCCGAACTGACGATCACGAACCGCGGCCACCACTCGGAAATCGACGTGTTCCCCGGCCGGCCGCTGGAGAACAAGCTCGCCGGGAACGTCGTCGACCTGTGCCCGGTCGGGGCGCTGGGGTCGAAGGATTTCTTGTATACCCAACGGGTCTGGTACCTCAAACCCGTCGACAGCGTGTGCTCGCTGTGCAGCACGGGGTGTAGCACATCGGTCGATGTCAACAAGGACATCGTGTACCGCGTCCGTCCGCGGGAGAACCCCGACGCGCAGGGGTACTTCATGTGCGACGACGGGCGATACGGGTATCACTTCGTCAACGACGCGAGCCGCATCGCCCGGCCGTTGATGAAGGTGGAAGCCTCGCTCAAGCCGGTCGCCTGGCACGAGGTGCTGCCGAAGCTGAAGGCGGACCTGACGGACGCCGCGAAGGCGGGCGGGCTGGTCGCCGTGCTGTCGCCGTTCCTGACGGTGGAAGAGGCGTACCTGTTCGCGACGGCGTTCCGGGCGATGTCCCCGTCGGTGAAATTGGTCCTCGGCCCGGTGCCGGTGGTCGGGGCGGACGACAGCTACCCGAAGGACGTCCACGGCAAGCCCGTGACGCCGGTGAAGTTCACGATCCGGGCGGAGAAGTGCCCGAACCGCCGGGGCGTCGAGGCGGTTTTGAAGCACTTCCAGGGCAGCGCGATCCCGTTCGCGGACCGCGGCTCGCCTTCGGCCGTCTACTTCGCGGGCGGCTACCCGGACAAGGCGTGGGCGGAGGCGGGCTGGGGCGGCGCGTCCCTCGTCGCGGCCCAGGACATCTTCCAGTCGGCCGTCACGGACGGGGCGAAGTACGTCCTGCCGGGCACCGCTTCGTATGAAAAGGACGGCACGTTCGTGAACCACGCGGGGCTCGCCCAGTCGTTCCCGCGGGCCGTGCGGCCGCCGACCGAGGTGCGGACGGAGCTGCAAGTCGCGGCGGACCTGCTCGGCCGGAAGGGGCTCATTCAGGCGGCGGCGGTCCGGGCGGAACTGGCGCAGGCGATTCCGGCCTTCGCGGGACTGGCCGAGAAGACCCCGAAGAACGGCAAGAAGTTGGAACTGACCACGGTCTAATGCGACACGGGATCACAGTGTTATGCCCGAGTTCAATCTCATCTACACGGCCTGCATCATCGGCGGCGTCATTGCCGGCGTGATGGGGACCGTCGCGTACCTGATCCTCGCGGAGCGGAAGCTCGCGGCGTGGGTGCAGGACCGGTACGGGCCGAACCGGGTCGGGCCGTGGGGGCTGCTCCAGCCGATCGCCGACGGCGGGAAGATGTTCCTCAAGGAGGAAGTCATCCCGGCCCACGTGGACAAGGTGTTCTTCGTCCTCGCGCCGATCGTCGCGTTCAGCACGGCGCTGCTGGCGATCGCGGTGGTGCCGGTCGGCTCGACGGTCGCGCCGCCGGCCCCGCAAGCCACCGTGGCGGCGTTCGAAGCGACCCAGGCCGAGTACGCCTCCCACTTTTCCTTCGCGATCGTGCCGGGGCTGGACATCGGGATCCTGTACACCTTCGGCATCGGGTCGCTGGCCGTGTACGGCGTGATCCTCGCGGGCTGGAGTTCCAACAGTAAGTATTCGCTGTTGGGTTCCCTGCGAAGCTCGGCGCAGATTATCAGTTATGAGATTCCCCTGGGGATGAGCATCGTCGGCGTGCTGCTGTTCGCCGGGTCGCTGAACCTGGAAACGGTGATCGCCTGGCAGGCCGCCCACGGGTGGAACCTGTTTTATCAGCCGCTCGCGTTCCTGCTGTTCATGGTCAGCGTGTACGCGGAGTGCAACCGGCTGCCGTTCGACCTCCCTGAAGCGGAACAAGAGTTGGTAGGCGGGTATCACACCGAGTATTCCAACAGCATGAAGCTCGGGCTGATGCTGCTCGCCGAGTACGCCCACATGATTACCACCAGCTTCCTGATGGCCATCGTCTTCTGGGGCGGGTGGAGCCTGTTCGGGCTGGAAAACGCGGTCGCGGACCCGATCGGGGCGGCGGTGCTGCGGGCCGGGATTCTCGCGGTCAAGGTCGGCGGGTTCCTGTTCCTGTTCCTGCTCGTGCGGTGGACGATCCCGCGGTTCCGGTTCGACCAGCTGATGGACATCGCCTGGAAGGTGATGATCCCGCTCGCGCTGCTGCACCTGCTCGCGGCCGTGTTCGTGCGCCAACTCGGGTGGAGCCCGTGGACGCTGACGGCCGCGGACGCGGTCCTGTTCGTGGGCGCGGGGTTGTTCGCGGCGGCCGCCGGGGCACGGAACACCCCGCGGAAGCGGGCTCGGGTCCCGCTCGGGATTCCGGCGGGCGTCACCTACATCGCACGGTAGTTCCATGCGTGACATTTGGGATCGCATTGAGAGTCAGTTGAAGTCAAAGGCAGTCGATCTATTCGATTCGCTGTGCGAGGGGGCGTCCGAGGCGGAGATCGCTTGGGCCGAGTCGGAGATGAAGTGCAAGCTACCCGACGACTTCAAGCAGTCCCATTTGATTCACGACGGCGCAGATGGGTGTGGGCTGCTGAACTACTGGGATTTTCTTTCTCTCAACGAGATCGTCGCTCAGTGGAAGTCATTGAAACAATGTCTCGATCGCGGGTTCTTTGATGTCGCCGAAGGTGAACCGAGCGGCCCGATTTTATCCGACTGGTGGAACAGAAAGTGGATTCCGATCACGGCTGGTGGAAACGGGGACTACTACTGCATGGATCTGGCTCCATCGGATTCGGGTCAGGTGGGCCAAGTATTGCTCTGGGTTCACGACGATCCGGCCCGCAAGTTGGTAGCGAGAAGCTATCGTGACTGGTGGGAACGGTTTGCAGTCGCGTTGGAGAGCGGGCAACTCGAATTAGACGAAGAAGGTGCTTTGGCTCCGAGAGCGTGATTCCTCGACTCTCGCGGAGGTTGACCATGCCGATGACCGACTCCGATGTCCGCTGGGTGCAGGAACCCAAG
>ERZ1066123.1878-NODE-1878-length-11714-cov-16.220259_pt1 | contig 11714 bp, 11 predicted proteins | sample MGYA00382770_ERZ1066123 | MGnify/ENA primary metagenome ERZ1066123 (study PRJEB33369, sample SAMEA5778353) | biofilm metagenome | biome: Industrial cooling water; feature: Water cooling tower basin; material: Biofilm | place: United Arab Emirates | collected...
AGTTCCTCGGCATTGGCCTTGATCGCGCCCGAGATCGCCATGATCGCGGCGCGGCGTTTCTCGATCGGGGTGTTCTTCCAGGTCTTGAAGGCAGCGCGCGCTGCTGCAACCGCCTTGTCGAGTTCCGCCTTGCCGCAGACCGGCACCTGGCCGATCACCTGTTCATTGGCCGGATTGACCACATCCATCCACTGACCGGTCTCGACCATCTTGCCGCCGATCAGGTTCTTGTACTGGGTGACCATGTTCCTATCCTCTCTCTGGTATCGTGGGGCCGCCTTGCTGCGGCGGGATTCGTTTGTGCGCGAAAGTGACGCGTTGCACATCAAAACGCAACGACTCTATGCGAGCGATCTCACGCCCGCGATGGCGGCCGCGCGCCTGACCATTGCGCTATTTGCTGCGCGCCCTATCAGGGCGGCCAACGCCTGTGCGAGAGGAGCCTGATGCATGTCTGATACCGCCACTGAACTTGTGATCTATGGCAGCCCGGTCTCGCCCTTTGTCCGCAAGGCGGCGGCCTGCTGCATCCTCAAAGGGGTCGATTACGTGGTTGAGGCGGTCAATGTCTTCGCTCCGCCGCAGTGGTTCCGCGATATCTCCCCGATGAAGCGGATCCCGGTGCTGCGGGATCGTTCGATCGCGGCCGAAGGGATAGGTGGCACCATCGCGGACTCCTCGGCGATCTGCGCCTATATCGAGAAAAAGCACCCGGAGCCCGCGCTCTATCCGGCAGCGGCCTTTGACCACGCACGGGCGCTGTTCTGGGAAGAATACGCCGATACCGCGCTGGCAATGGCAGGAGGGCTGGGGATTTTCCGCCCCGTGTTCTTCGCTGTCACCAAGGGCCAAGCCCCCGATATGGACAAGGCGCGGGAGGCATGGGCCAGCCAGCTTCCGCCGATCTTCGATGTGCTCGAAGCGGGTCTGGCGGATGGGGATCATTTTGCAGGCGGTGCGCTTTCCGTCGCCGATATCACCATCGCTTGCGTGCTGGGGCAGATCGCGCTGGTGGCGGATATGCCGCTTGATGCATGGCCGAAACTCGCGCGGCATTACGCCATGATGAGCGCCCATCCCGCGATCGCTGCGCCCTATGCCGAGGCGGAGAAGATCGTCCGCGGCCCCTTGCCCGCCAAGGTGCAACTGACCTAATCACCGGGTGAACGAGGGGACAGACATGGCCAGCGAATGGTGCATCGGGATCATCGGCGGATCGGGGCTTTATGCCATGTCCGGGATCGAGGACGCGCAGTGGATCGCGATTGACACCCCGTGGGGTGAGCCTTCAGGCGAAGTGCTGTGCGGGCGCATCGGCGATGTGAAAGTGCGGTTCCTGCCGCGCCATGGGCGGGGTCACCCCGTCAGCCCATCCGAGCTTAACGCGCGCGCCAATATTGATGCGCTGAAGCGCGCGGGCTGCACGGATATCCTCGCTATTTCCGCCGTCGGCAGCTTGCGCGAGGAGCTGGAGCCGGGCCGTTTCACGGTGGTCGAGCAATTCATTGATCGCACCCAAGGGCGGGCAAACACCTTCTTCACCAGCGGCTTTGTTACCCATGTCTCGATGGCCGACCCGGTCTGCCCGCGCCTGTCCGAGATGGCCGCCCGCGCCGTGGCAGCCGCTGGCGGCAAGGTTGCGGTGGGCGCGACTTATCTCGCGATGGAAGGCCCGCAATTCTCGACCCGCGCGGAAAGCCGGATGTACCGGCAATGGGGCGCGGATGTCATCGGGATGACCGCGATGCCCGAAGCCAAGCTCGCCCGCGAGGCCGAGCTGCCCTACGCGCTGATCGGGATGGTGACGGATTATGATTGCTGGCGCGAAGGCGAGGCGGTCGATGTCGCGCAGGTTGTCGGCCAGATGCATGCCAACAGCCAGCTTGCCCGCGATACGGTGCTGCAATTCATCGCGGCCCTGCCGCAAGAACGTGCGCCGTCACCGATTGATTTTGCGCTTGATGATGCCGTGATCACCGCGCCGGACGAACATGATCCTGCCCTGATGGCCAAGCTCGATGCTGTCGCGCGGCGACTGCTCGGCTAGGCGGGGTCAATCTTTCTTGAGGGCGGCGAGCAGATCGGCAAGCGGACCCATTTGCGCGCCTTCCTGTACGATCCCGGCGGCCTTGCGCGCCGCATCGGCCCCCGGCCCTTCGGCATAGGGATCAATCGCAAGGCCGAGGCTTTGGGCGACCGCTTCGCCCAGATCGAACATGTCGCCTGCATAGGAGATCTCGTCGCAATCATCGGCTTCGAGCTCGATTTCGATCTCTTCCTGCGCATCGGCGGGCAAGGCGTGCTCGGCGACAAATCGCAGGTCAAGCGGCTCGTCAATCGCCACCGGAAAATCCTCGCCCGACACCGCGCAAGGCTGGATGATGGCGGCGGTCAAGCGCCCGGTGGCGCGGATCGCCGTGGGCCGCGCTTCGAGCGCGATTTCGGCGCGCAGCGTATTGATTGCCGTCAGGCCAAAGCGGGCCGCCAGCGCGCGGCGTTCGGCATTGTTCGCCTCGATCACGATCATCTCGCCCGGCAAGGGGCGGGTCTTGATCATGCGGGAGAGTTCGGCGCTGCTCACCAGATGCCGCTCGCCTTGAGAAGTTCGGCATCGTCGAACCGGCCGAGCCGATCCGACAGGGCGAGCAGCCGGGCCGCGACCTTCTGCGCGGCGGCGGCTTCATCAGCGCCTTGGGCAAAGGTCACATTGCGTCCGACCGCAGCGGCCAGCCGTGCTTCATCGCGGGCGTTCAGGGCGCTGCGATAGGCACCCAGGCGGCCACCAAGCACGCTCATAAGCTTGCCCACGCGCTTGCCGACCACCACATCATTGACGCCGAATTCGCGCAATTGCCCGTCCATGTCCTCGACAAAGAGTTCGGCGAGCAGCGCGCTTTCGGCGCGCAGATCGGTTGCTTCGAGGCGCACCATCATCACGCTGACGACGGCGGTGATCAGATCGAAGCGCCCGCCGATGCTGTCGGCGACCTCGCATTCAAGGTAGTAGGCGGGATCACGCGCCAGTTCGATCACGCGGTGCCACAAAGGGCGCACGCCCTCGCGCGGGTCGGGCGCGGTGCCGAGCAGGCGAGAGAGGAAAGACATCGGCGGTATAACCTTTCGGATGCGAGCAAGGAGCGCTCTCTGCCGGTAACCCGCGGCAGACAGTGCGGGTTCCTGACGATTTTCGGTGCATCATTCAAGCCGCATTCAAGCAGCGCGGGGCAGGCGCAAACTTGCAGATGCCGCGTTGCCAGCACGCGTCTTGGCTCGTAAAGCCGGGCGCACAGGCAATTTGCAACCGGGAGCGCTTCAGAGATATAGAGCGCGCCGGACGTGCGACCAGATTAGACGGGACGGATACAGGTTTGGGCCAGATCATCACTTCGGGTAGGAAAAGTCTGCGGCAGATGCGCGCGGTGCTGGCGCTGTCAGCGGCTGCGCTGGTCTTGCCGGGCTGCACGGCGATCCTGGAGCCGCGCGGTTACATCATTGACCAGACCCTGATGGATACGGTCCAACCGGGCATCGACAATCAGGCCTCGGTGGAAGGGGCGCTGGGCCGTCCGACCTTCACCAGCGAATATGGCAAGCCGACCTGGTATTATGTTTCAAGTGTAACGGGGCGCCGGCCCTTCCGCGATCCGCGCATCCGCGAACATGCGGTCATGGCGGTGCAATTTGATGAGGCGGGACGGGTCATTGCGGTCGACCGCAGCGGGATCGACAAGGTCGTCTATCTCAACCCCAACGGCAACAAAACCCCGACTGTCGGGCGTGAGCGCGGCTTCCTTGAAGACCTGTTTGGCAATATTGGCCAGGTCGGCGGGATGGGCGGCGGCATGGGCCCCGGCGGGATGTGATCGGGCTTGCTTGATCCTGGGCAAGCGCGCGCCATATAGGCGGGCATGACACATGATCCGGCGAGCCACGGCCTTATCCAGTGGCACGGCACCACCATCATCGGCGTTCGGCGCGGCGGCACCACGGTGATCGCAGGCGACGGTCAGGTTTCCATGGGCAACACCGTGATGAAGCCCAATGCGCGCAAGGTCCGCCGCATTGGTGATGGCCGCGTGGTCGCAGGCTTTGCCGGCGCGACCGCCGATGCTTTCACCTTGTTCGAACGGCTCGAAAAGAAGCTTGAGCAATATTCCGGGCAGTTGATGCGTGCGAGTGTAGAACTCGCCAAGGATTGGCGCACCGACAAGTATCTGCGCAATCTCGAAGCGCTGATGATCGTCGCCGACAAGGCCACGCTACTGGTGCTGACGGGCAATGGCGATGTGCTGGAGCCGGTGGGCGATATTGCCGCGATCGGGTCGGGCGGAAACTTCGCGCTCGCCGCCGCCCGCGCGCTTGCCGATTACGAGCATGATGCCGAAACCATTGCCCGCAAGGCCATGGCGGTCGCGGCCGAGATCTGCGTCTTCACCAATGGCAATCTGACGGTCGAGACGGTTTGAACAATCTCCGTTCGGGTCGAGCGCAGTCGAGACAACGGCCCGCGAAGGCCGCTCGACTGCGCTCGAGGCGAACGGAACATTCGGAAATTTGATATGGACAACCTTACCCCCAAACAGATCGTGGCCGCGCTTGATGAACACATCATCGGTCAGGCTGATGCCAAGCGCGCGGTCGCGGTGGCCTTGCGCAACCGCTGGCGGCGTCAGCGCCTTGGCGCGGACCTGCGCGATGAAGTTACCCCCAAGAACATCCTGATGATCGGCCCGACCGGCTGCGGCAAGACCGAGATCAGCCGACGCCTCGCCAAGCTGGCCGAAGCGCCCTTCGTGAAGGTGGAAGCCACCAAGTTCACCGAGGTTGGCTATGTCGGGCGCGATGTCGAACAGATCGCCCGCGACCTCGTCGAGGAAGCGATCCGGCTCGAAAAGGAACGCCGCCGTGAGAAGGTGCGCGAAGCCGCCAGCGAGGCCGCGATGGAGCGCTTGCTCAATGCGCTGGTCGGCGAGAATGCCTCTGAAGCGACCCGCGAAAGTTTCCGCCAGCGCATCGTGCAAAACGCGATGAACGAGGTCGAAGTCGAGATCGAAGTCGCCGATCAGCCGCGCGCGCCGTTCGATATGGGCGCGATGGGCGGGCAGATCGGGATGATCGATCTTTCCGACATGATGGGCAAGGCGCTGGGCCGCAAGGCAACCCGCCGCCAGAAGCTGCGGGTGCCCGATGCGTGGGACAAGCTGGTTGAGGAAGAGGCCGACAAGCGGCTCGATCAGGATGATGTCGCGCGCGTTGCGCTTCAGAATGCCGAGACCAACGGGATCGTCTTCCTGGACGAGATCGACAAGATCGCGGTGTCCGATGTGCGCGGTGGCTCGGTGTCCCGCGAAGGCGTGCAGCGCGATTTGCTTCCGCTGATCGAGGGCACCACGGTTGCGACCAAATATGGCCCGATGAAGACCGATCACGTGCTCTTCATCGCGAGCGGCGCGTTCCATGTCGCCAAGCCATCGGACATGCTGCCCGAGTTGCAGGGGCGCTTGCCGATCCGCGTCGAACTGCGGGCGCTGACGGAGGAGGATTTCATCCGCATCCTATCGGAAACCCGCGCTAATCTGGTGGCCCAGTACAAGGCCTTGCTGGCGACCGAGGATGTCACGCTCGACATCACCGATGATGCTGTCGCCGAGATCGCGCGGATTGCGGCGCAGGTGAACGCCGGTGTCGAGAATATTGGCGCGCGGCGTTTGCAGACGGTGATGGAGCGCTTGCTGGAAGAGATCAGCTTCGAAGCGGAAGAGCACCGCGGTGAGACTGTGACGGTTGATGCCGCCTATGTGCAGGGCCGCCTTGCGGGCCTTGCGGGCAACACCGACCTCAGCAAGTACATCCTGTAATGGCCCGCGCGCCCGTTTCCTCACCCTCCGCCATGCTGGCACAGATGGCGCCGGTGCTGGACGGGCGGGCGTGGCGCTTTGACGTGGTGGCGGGCGATGGCTTTCCCGCAGAGGCCTTTGCGCTGATCCGCGAAGATGAAGGGCTCACCGCGATCACCCCGGCGACAGGCGGAGATTTCGCACGGATCACGCTGATGGTGCATTCCGCGCTTGAAGGCGTGGGGCTGACAGCGGCCGTATCCGCCGCGCTGGCCGAAGCGGGGATCGCCTGCAATGTCGTGGCGGGTTTTCACCACGATCATCTGTTCGTGCCATGGCCGCGGCGCGAAGAGGCGCTGGCTATTCTCCAGCGCCTCTTGCAATCCGGGTAATCATTCCCCCAGCAGGTGCTTCTTCCAGAAGGCGAGCTGGGCGAGGAAGGCGTAATCGGCATTGGCCTTCTTGGCGAAGCCGTGGCCCTCATCAGCCGCAACCAGATGCCATGCTTCACCGCCCTTGGCGCGGATCGCGGCGACCATCTGATCGGCTTCCGACTTGGGCACGCGCGGATCATTGGCGCCGGTGATGACAAACATCGGCTTTGCGATCTCGTTGACGCGGGTCAGCGGGCTGATCTCGATCAGCTTGGCGCGCTGCACCGGATCGCGTTCGTCGCCATATTCGACGCGGCGCAGATCCTGCCGGTAGGGATTGGTGTTCTCGAGGAAGCTCACGAAATTGCTGATCGCAACCGTGCACTGCGTGGCGGTGAGCTTATCCTTGAGCTGCACGGCGGCCGCATAGCACATGTATCCGCCATAGGAGCCGCCGGTCAGCCCGACCTTGCCTGCATCGACCTGCTTGTGCGCACGCACCGCATCAATCAGCGCCGCCATATCCTTGACCGAATCCTCGCGCTTGAACGGGCCATTGTCGAGGCTGACGAACACCTTGCCATAGCCGGTCGAGCCGCGAACATTGGGGTAGAACAGGCCAATGCCAAGCTCGTTGAGGTAGTAGTTGTTGCGCGCGAGGAAGCCTGCGCGGCTTTGCCCTTCCGGCCCGCCATGGACGCTTACCAGCATCGGGCGCTTGCCCGGAAACTTCGCCGGATCCGGCAGATAGAGAATGCCGGATACTTCCAGCCCATCGAAGCTCCTGGTGGTGAGGATTTCCGGCTCGACATTGACCGAAACATCAAGACCGCCGGTCTCGCTTTGCGTCCAGCGGGTGAGTTGCATCGTCTTGGGATCAAGCGACCAGACGTCCGATGCGCTCTTGGCCGAGCTTAGCGAAAAGCCGATCTCGCCCCACGGCGCGAATTCCACGCCGCCGATCAGCCCGGCGGGCAGGGCATCAACCTTGCGCACCTTGCCGGTGGCGACATCGAGCAGGCGCATCCTGTCGGTCCCGGCCTCGTTCACCACATAGGCGATGGTCTTGCCGTCGGGGCTGATATCAAAGCCATCAACGTCCCAGCGCTCGTTGGTTACCGGGGTGAAATTGCCGGTGATCGGATCGAGCCGTCCAAGCCGCTGGAAATCCGAATCGCGGTCGCTGGTCACCCACAAGGTGCCATCCGGCCCGACCCGGAACGAACCATGCGCCACCTGATCGGCCGGATTGCCGATCGGCAGCATCGTCCCGCTTGCCATATCGAGCCGGTAGAGATCGACATCCTGCACCGAATTGTAATCGGCGACATAGGCTTCCTGCTTGCCCGGCGAGAAGCCGAGCACCGCCCAGCCGCCACCATTGCTCTGGAACACCATCCGCGCCGAGGCCGGATCGCGCGGGTCCATCACGTAGAGATCCGAATCGACGCCGTTGCGGCGGGTCGAGCTGAAGGCCAGCAAGTGCCCGTCGGCGCTCCACGCTCCCTGCTGGTTGCGGCTCTTGCCATCGGTCAGCAGGGTGAGGCGCCCATCCTTGAGGGTGTAAAGCTGGAAGTATTCATCCCCGCCCCGGTCCTTGCGGACCACGATCACATCGCCGCGCTTGGGGGCATAGCGTCCGCCGACCGGCTCGGCCTCGAAGGTGATCTGGGTGCGCGCGCCCATCGGTTGGGCTACGCGGTGAAGCTGGTTGGTGTTGGCAAAGCGGGTGCTGACCAGCACCGCGCGCGCGTTGGGATCCCAACCGGCAAAGCCCGCGCCGCGCGCTTCGAGATAGGGCCGCGCGCGTTCTGCCATGGCCAGCGGGATCGGCGGCATCTGTTCGGCGGTGAGCGCGGCGGGCAAGGCGACCGCGGGTTTGGGGGCGGCTGTATCCTGCGCATGGGCAGGCAGGACAAAACCAAGGGACAGGGTGGTGGTCGCCAGCAAGGCGGCAGCAAAAAGGTTGCGAGGCATGGGTGTTTCAGGCTCTCCGTGGCTTGTTTTGATTTGGGTCGGGAGCAATTCCTAGGGCGCAGGATGCCGCACGGCAATTGCGCCTGATCGACTCACTCCGCGGCTTCGCGTTCCTCGCCCTGTTCGGCGAGCTGGCGCGCCCACATGTCGGCATAGAGCCCGCCCATGGCGAGCAGCGCGCCGTGATCGCCGCTTTCCACCAGCCGTCCGTGATCGAGCACGAGGATGCGGTCGGCATCGGCGATGGTCGAAAGGCGGTGGGCAATCGCGATCGTGGTGCGCCCCTGCGCGACGCGTTTCAGCGTGCCGAGGATTTCCTGTTCGGTGCGGGTGTCGAGCGCGCTGGTCGCCTCGTCGAGCAGGAGAATCGGCGGGTTCTTCACCAGCGTGCGCGCGATGGCGACCCGCTGCTTCTCTCCGCCCGACAGTTTGAGCCCGCGTTCGCCCACCATGGTGTCAAAGCCATCGGGCAGGCGTTCGATCAGCGGCATCAGCGCGGCATCGCGCGCGGCCTGTTCCACCGCCGCCATATCCGCGCCTTCCGCGCCATAGGCGATATTGTAGGCGAGCGTATCGTTGAACAGCACCGAATCCTGCGGGACAATCCCGATCACCGCCCGCAGGCTTTCCTGCGTGACCCCGGCAATATCATCCCCGCCGACCAGCACCCGCCCGGCGAGCGGATCATAGAAGCGGAACAGGAGCCGTCCGATCGTGCTCTTGCCCGCGCCTGAAGGCCCGACAATCGCAACATGCGAACCGGCGGGCACTTCGAAGCTCAGGCCATGCAGGATCGTGCGTTCGCCCTCATACCCGAAAGTGACGTTATCGAAGGCGACGGTCGGGCGCTGCACGATCAGTGCGGGTGCACCCGGGGCATCCTTCACCTCGATCTCGGTATCGATCAGACGGAACATGTCGGCCATATCAACCAGCCCCTGGCGGATCGTGCGATAGACCCAGCCCAGCACATCCAGAGGACGGAACAGCTGGAGCAGGAAGGTGTTGACCAGCACCAGATCGCCGACACTCAGCCGCCCCTGCTGCCAGCCCCACACCGTGTAGGCCATGGCGCCTGCCATCAGCGCATTGGTGATGAGCGATTGCGCGATATTGAGCAGGGCGAGCGAGTTTTCCGATTTGATCGCGGCCTCGGCATAGGCGCGTGCTGCGCCTGAATAGCGTTCTTCTTCGCGGTGTTCGGCACCGAAATATTTGACGGTCTCGAAATTCAGCAGCGAATCAACCGCGCGTTGCAGAGCGCGGCCATCAAGGTCATTCATCTCGCGCCGCAGCTTGGCGCGCCAATCGGTGATCCAGCGTGTGACCCATATATAGGCCACCACTGTGACGGCGGTCGCCAGCACCAGCTCGATCCCGAAATTGATGTAGAAGATGATGCCCACCGCCACGAGTTCGATCGCGGTCGGGGCGAGATTGAACAGCAGGAAGTAGAGCATCATGCCGATGCTCTTGGTGCCGCGCTCGATGATCTTGGTCACCTCGCCGGTGCGGCGCGAGAGATGGAAGCGCAGCGAAAGCTGGTGCAAGCGCCGGAACACGTCCTCGGCAAGATGCAGCGTCGCCAGCTGGCCGACTCGTTCGAAGGCGATGTTGCGCAGGTTGTCGAACACCACGGCGGTAAAGCGCCCGAGCGCATAGGCAGTGACCAGCGCCGCGGCAACAATCAGCGCCTGCTCGCCCGCGCTGCCGGACGGCGGCCCCGCCATCTGATCGACCGCGCCTTTATAGGCAAAGGGCAGGGCGAGCGTGACGCCCTTGCCCGCCAGCACCAGCCCCATCGCAATGACAATGCGACGCCGCAGCGAAGCATCTTCGCGCGGCCACAGATAGGGAAGGAAGCGTTTGATCGTGGGCCAGCTTTCAATCTGGCGGCGGTCGTCGGCGGTCTGGGTGCTGTCAGGAGGCATAGGCCCCTGCATGTGGGCGCGCGCAAGGGTCAGCGCAAGCTGCCATTCCTTTTGCGTCTAGAAGGAGAAGGGAATGCGCTGTGCCTCGCGCTGCGCTGCCGCGACATCGCGCGGCAGATCGAACAGGATGCGGCTGTTGGCAAAATCGATCGCCACCCGGTCAAACAGCCGCAAGTGCTGCATCCCCAAAGCGAGCACCGGCGTGTTGGCCAGCCCCAGCGCCGCGAACACCGGCGAATCAGCAAAGGTCAGCGGGATGTTGTTGAGCTGGAGCGATTCGATCTTGAGCGAGCGCACGACGGCAAGGTGGCCCACCAGATCGACACCGTTCACATCCGTGGTGATGACTTCGGCCTCGCGCTTGCTGCGCAACCTGTCCCGCAAGGCGGGGTTGGCAAGGCTGGCCTGCGCGCCGGTATCGATGATCACCGTGGTGGCAATGCCTTCGACCAGCGCGTTGGTGATCAGCAGTTGCCCCGCTTGCTGGCGCGCGCGGACCACGATTTCAAAGCCGTCGCGTTTCCCCCGATTGCCGCGCATGTCCTGCAAGGCAATCGAGGGCGCACGGAAATCGATCAGCACGCGGAAATCCTGCAAGCTGTCGAGCCCGATGATTCCATCTGCGCCGATATTGTCGCGTTCGAGCAGCGGGGCTGCCAGCCCTTCTATATAGTGCTTGCCGACATCGAGCCGCCCGATCGAGACCAGATCAACCGGCCGGATGCTCGCCATGCCAAGCAGGTTAGCCCGGCCTGCGGGTGGGAGGGCGAGCACGGCGTTGATCTCATGCGCGACGGCGGTGGCCTGACTGCCGGTGTCGATCATGAAGTGGAACGGGCCTTGGCCGTCGATCATCACCGGCAAGGTCAGCCGGCGGTCGCCTTGTTCCTGAAGCCCGAGGATATCCGTCAACGGATCCGTCAGCACCGGGGCGATGGTCTCGGCAGGGAGATTCGACCCAGCACCGGCGGCAGGGCCTGCGGCATGGGCGGCGGGCGTCCCGCTGAGAGCCAAAGCAATCGCGATCAGGGCCAGGTGCGAAGCGCGCATTATATAGTCCCATAGGAGCCGCATCACCATGCAGGGGCGAAGAGCGGCTTGGATGGGAGGAATGTATCACAGCCAGAGACGGTCCCACCATGGCAAAGGATGCGCCCCATGGCGCGATCATGAATCGGGTGCGGCGAGTCTCTGGCGGCTACGTGCCGCCGTCGGTGTGGCGGAGCGCTGATTCAGCACCGGATCGGCTCGTGAATCAGCGATTCTGCCCTGTCAGGACGGCTGGAATGGGAGGAACGATGCCTTTGGACGGCAAAAATACCCGCTCAAATCCTTGGATTTCCTCGCCTTTCGCAAAATTTGAAATAAAATTGCAAAAAGCCGTTGACCGAATCCCGAACCACGCATAGATGGGCTCCACCGACGCGGCGCTGACGGCTTCCACCGCCACCGCAACGCTCGGTCGCCAACAAATTCGGATAGCCGGTCCCCCGGTGTAAATCGGGGAACCAAGCGCTGTCCGCTATTACTGTCTGGCGGCTCTTTGACATTGTTGGTTTTTGATGAAGGGACATGTGGGCGACGGCGCCCGGTCC
>ERZ1066123.1881-NODE-1881-length-11689-cov-6.711535_pt1 | contig 11689 bp, 12 predicted proteins | sample MGYA00382770_ERZ1066123 | MGnify/ENA primary metagenome ERZ1066123 (study PRJEB33369, sample SAMEA5778353) | biofilm metagenome | biome: Industrial cooling water; feature: Water cooling tower basin; material: Biofilm | place: United Arab Emirates | collected...
CTCATTCTGCAATACTGAAATTAATTGCGGTTGAGGATTGTTTCCCTGCGCCTTGTTTTTCTTCGCAATTCTGGACAGTACTTCCAGTCCTTGAAATGTCGTATACTTCGGCGGAGGAGGCAACTGCTGAAATGTCGAAACAAATTTTTTGACGACCTGCGTAGTGCCAGTCACATCCATAACAGTGGCACTTGAACATTGGATAGGGTAGCTTCTGCGATTTCTGCATCGCCTGTTTGTTCAATATTTCCTATGATTTTAGAATCGCTGATCCTGATAACCTGCACCTGATAAAATACTGGGTTGATGCGTATCAGATCCTCGATTTTAATGTTTCCATCGGTACTCTGTCCTTGAGCTATCTGCCGATTAATATCTGCTCGATTCACGAAATTGAGAGATGTATCGAAATCCAAGCTAAGCCGAATTTTATCGTTACTTAGCGATGTGCCGCGAAGAGATAGCGCCGCTGTTCTGTACAATTTGCCTTCAGCTCCGCGGTATACACGTAAAAAATCTCCATCACTGGCAACAGGTGCATCGTAAAGGACAGCAACCTGATTTCCTTGCCCCGTTGCTTCTGTCTTTGTGACTAGTAAACCTATCGCGATAAGCAGCAAAAGCCGAAATTTCCGCATGTTTGGCTCCTTCAGAAAAGATTTGTGTAAACCACTGTGCTAGCGCTTCTCCAAGGTATAAAACTTGTTTCCAAGAATAAGGCCACCATTCTCGTCTTGAATCCGGACAAAACTCCCGCCCGGATCAGACGATCCGGCCGTCCGCCAGCCAAATGAACGACCGGTTACTTCCTTGGTGCCGACTTTCGTTAACCTGTGAATTGGTCCTCAGGACCATCGGCCACAACCTTGAGTGCGTTCTTACAAAACTTGTGGTACTTTCCTGGTGCCCCCGTATTGGCTTTCATCAGTATCTCATTTATATTTTTTTCCAGGCCAGTCGTGATCACTACCTCACCTTCGCTCGACTTGGAAAAACCGGCAAATTGTTTCTTGGCTGTAATAATGTCTCGGTAATTGGTCGCACCCTCGGCAACGAAATCCTTGAGCTTGTATCCGGTCGGGATGTGATTCAGACGGTTATCAACCACCGCCTTCATAACCTTCATCCCGGCCAGCGCCTTGGCCTCGTCATAGTCTGAATAGCCCGGATTCCGGCTCTCGACCAGAAGAAGTCTAACGAGCGCTCCGTCGTCAGTTTGGAGATCGGGAAGGACGATCTTGTCCTCCTTCTTATCTTGGGCCTCCGACGAACCGGCAAGCGCACAGAGCAACGTCATCAGCGTAATCGCCCGCAGTGTTCTCGTGGCCATTACTACTTCTCCTCTTGTTTATATGCTCCCAGTATTGAGAGAATCATTTCGAGCACGCTCGCGGCGCGATCCACCCTCTTGATTCTTAAATTCTGTCGAGAATCCATTGCGGCCTTGATCTGACTAGTGTGCTTCTTATTGACCAGAACGCGAATGCTACAGCCTGGGCCCGTATTTTCTCAAAAAATTCATCTTCAGATCTCGCAGGAATTCGTTCGGGCACTACTCAGGACGCTTCGGACAGCGCATTTGCCGAACCATACTTGTTCAGGACTCCACAAAATTGAATGACATCGTACAGCCGGACCGGACAAAGTGTGTCGGATTGCCTTGATTCAGTTTCCCCGTCCTTGACTCCTCAAAGGGCACTTCTCGGGCTTTTGCGAACGAGGAGAGACCGGTCGGAAAACCCCTCGATTTAGCGGACATCCAAAACCTGGACGGCGTACATAACGGGCGGTCACCGTCACGGGAGCCGCCGGCATGCCAGAACTCCCTTCAGAATTGACGCCCCAGCAACGTCTCACCCAGGTCGCCGCCCTCCTCGCAAGAGGAGTGGTCCGACTCAAACAGTCCCGTGCCCGGTCCGCGAACCCCGCCGAAAGATTTCCGGAATCCGCGGAGGAAAGCCTTGAGTCGATCGCGGATCCGAGGCTCAGTGGGACTCGGCGTGACGGGGTTTAACGCACCCAAAACCCGGGAGACTCGATGCCGATCGATATCGACAAGGAACGATCCGTTCTCGACCGCATGACGGCGGTCCAACTCGCGGAAAAGTTCGCCGAACTGTACGGCGAGCAGACGCACTCGCGGCACCGGACCTACCTGGTCCGCAAAATCCTCTGGCGATTGCAGACGCTCGAAGACGGCGGCCTGAGCGAGCGGGCCCGCCGGCGAGCCGAGGAACTGGCGGCGGGCGCCGAACTCCGGGTGATGCCGCCGACTGCCAACCCCCCGGCGGCGTTCGTCGGCGTGCCGACGCGGGCCGCGGTTTCGACCGACCCCCGTCTCCCGCCGCCGGGTTCCTCGCTCGTCCGCGAGTACAAGGGGCGGCGGTGCGTCGTCCGCGTCCGCGCCGACGGGTTCGAGTTCGAGGGCGAACGCTTCGCCTCGCTGTCGGCGGTCGCCAAGCGGATCACCGGCAGCCACTGTAACGGGTTCCGGTTCTTTCAACTGGAGGACCGCACGTGAGCCGCACGAAAACTGAGGTGCGACCCGGGGCGACCCGGGTCCGCTGCGCCATCTACACCCGCAAGTCCACGGACGAGGGGCTCGACCAGGAGTTCAACTCGCTCGACGCCCAGCGGGAGGCGGGCGAGGCGTTCGTCGCCAGCCAGGCCCAGGAGGGGTGGATCGTCATTGCGACCCGGTACGACGACGGCGGGTTCACCGGCGGGAACCTGGAGCGGCCCGCGCTCCGTCGACTCCTGGACGATGTCGAGGCCGGGGCGATCGACGCCATTATCGTTTACAAGGTGGACCGTCTGAGCCGGTCGCTGCTCGACTTCGCCCGTCTGATCGACCGGTTCGAGGCCCGTAAGGTCGCCTTCGTCTCGGTCACCCAGCAGTTCAATAGTGCAAACTCGATGGGCCGGCTGGTCCTCAACGTGCTCCTGAGTTTCGCCCAGTTCGAGCGGGAGATCATCGGCGAGCGGATCCGGGACAAGATCGCCGCGACCAAGAAGAAAGGGAAGTGGGCGGGCGGGTTCCCGGTCCTCGGCTACGACGTCGACCGGTCCGGCCCGAGCCCACGGCTGGTCCCGAACGCCGTCGAGGCGGCCCGGGTCCGCGAGATCTTTCGGCTGTACCTGGAACTCGGGTCGCTGCTGCCGGTGGTCGAGGAACTCCGGCGGCGGGGCTGGGCGAACAAGGAGAATCGCACGTCGCGGGGCGAACCCCGGGGCGGCAAGCCGTTCGACAAGTGCGGCCTGCACGGCCTCCTGACCAACCCGGTGTACGTCGGCCGGGTGCGGCACAAGGCGAACGTCTACCCCGGCGAGCAGGAGCCGATCGTCGAGCCGGCAGTTTTCGACCGGGTGCAGGAGACGCTGCGGAAGAACGCCCGGGCCGGCGGGCCGCTCGTCCGCAACCGCCACGGGGCGCTGTTGCGGGGACTGCTGTTTTGTAAGGGGTGCGACCGGACGATGGTGCACACGTTCACGTGCAAGGGGCAGAAACGCTACCGCTACTACACCTGCACGGCGGCGATCAAGGCGGGGCGGAAGGCGTGCCCGTCGCCGTCGCTGCCGTCGGCGGAGGCCGAGCGGGTGGTGGTCGACCAGCTCCGCGGCCTCGCTGCGGACCCGGGGCTCCGGGCCGAGGTGGTCCGGCAGGCGAACGTCCAGTTCGACGCCGACCTCGCGGCGGCGGAACTCGAACGGGTGCAACTTGACCGGGAACTCGGCCGCCACCACGCCGAGGTCCGCACCCTGGCCGCGGGCGGAACGGCCGATTCCGCGACCGCGGGCCGGCTCGCCGACCTGCACGAGCGGATCGCCCGGGCCGAAACCCGCGCCGCCGAACTCGACGCCCGGATCGCGTCCCTCCGAACGGACCGCATCACCCCGGCGGACGCGAAGGCGGCGTTCGCCGACTTCGACGCGGTGTGGGAAGCACTGGCCCCGCGCGAGCAGGCGGCGGTGGTCGAATTGCTCGTCGCCCGGGTCGAGTTCGACCCGGCCGCGAGCGAGATGGCGATCTCCTTCCACCCGACCGCGGTCAAAAAGTACCTCGAGAACAAACCGGGAGGCGCGGCATGATCACGATCACCAAGAAAGTGTACTTCACCAAGGCGGACCGGGGCCGGCGGCGGCTGGCCGATCAGCCATCCGCGTCGCAGACGGTGCCCGAAGGACGGACGCCGCGGCTGGCGAAACTGATGGCCCTGGCGATCCACTTCGCCGAGCTGATCCGCACCGGCCGGTGCCCGGACATGACCGAGATCGCCCGGGCCGCGCTGGTCACCCAGCCGCGGGTGTCTCAGGTCATGAACCTGCTGCACCTCGCCCCGGACATCCAGGAGGAGATTCTGTTCCTGCCGCGGGTGCGCGTCGGGCGGGACCCGATCCCCGAGAGGCGGATGCGGCGGGTCTGCCGGGAGCCGAGCTTCGTCCGGCAGCGGGCGCTCTGGGCCGCGATCCAGGCGGGAGCCAAACAATCCACATCCGAACACCGGGGTGCGGATGTGGATCACTGAATCATTTTGCACTTTTTTCCGACGCGAGCTCCACTGCAAATCCAGCGTTTCCGCGCCGACCGCCCCCCGACCGCGAGCCGCCGGGCACTTGCGTCCGACCGGTTCGGGTGTACACTGACTTCCGTGCGGTGTATTGTAAACACTGGGGCGAGACTTCGGCATGACGCGGAAGAAGGCAACCTTCGGGCAAGTACTCCGAGAGGCGCGGCTGGCGGCCGGGTTCACCCTCCGCCGGTTCGCGGCCGAGGTCGGGATCAGCCCGACGTACCTGTCGCAGATCGAGCAGGACAACATCGACCCGCCGACGGCCGAGCGGGTCACGACGATGGCCGAGCGGCTCGGGGCCGTCCCGGACGAGTGGATCGCTCTGGCCGGCCGGCTCCCGGACGACCTGCCGGACATCATCCGCACCCAGCCGACGGCGATGCCCGAACTGCTCCGGGCCGCGAACGGGCTGACGCCCAAGCAACTGGCCGAACTGACCGAGCGGGCCCGGCAACTCCGCGGGGGCAAATCGTGACCACCCCCGCCGTGCCGTATCGGAGCGATAGCGAGATCGAACGCGAGGCCACTCAGTTGCTGGCGGCGTACGGCCGCGAGCACGGCCCCGTGGTCGAGCCGCCGGTCCCGGTCGACGACCTGCTCGAACTCCACCTCCGGCTGACCTTCGAGATCCGCGACCTGCGGGGCGAACTCGGCGTCCCCGAGGCGCACGGGGCGATCTGGGTGCGGGAGCGGCGGATCGCCGTCGACCGCCACCTCGACCCGGACGTCTACCCCGCGATGCGCGGCCGGTTCCGGTTCACGGTCGCCCACGAGGTCGGGCACTGGCAGTTGCACCGCCACCATTTCGCGGCCCCCACCTCGTCCTTCCCGGATTTCGTCGGGCTGACGCGGCGGGGGCGGGCGGAATTCCAGGCCGACCGGTTCGCGGCCGGCTTGCTGATGCCGCTGCCGCTCCTCCGCGTCGCCTGGGAGGAACTGTTCGGGTGCCGGGCGGTGTTCGTCGGCCGCGTCCTACCCGGTCGAGCGCGACCGGGCCCGGCCGACGACGAACTCCGGGAAGTCGCCTACCCGCTGGCCGAGCTGTTCGAGGTGTCCCCGTCGGCCATGCGATTCCGGCTGGCGGAGTGCGGCCTGGTCACCCGGCCCCGCGGCGTCCCGGCGTGACCGCCGCCCGGGGCGGGAGCGGAACCGCGTCCCGTGACAAATCGTTTATTGTTTAGCGAACGACTATCAACAGCAACCGACCCGTCCCGTCCGCCTCGTTCACCCGGAGTCCGACCGATGGCAAGACCGTTCGACCTGAAGAAGCAACTCAAACTCCACGACCGGACCCTGCTCCGCAGGCTGTTCGCCGAGCACGGGGTGCTCGTCGACGTGCCGTGGGACGACGTCCGGCCGCACGACGTCGAGCCGATCGTCGCCCGCTGGCCGGCCGTGCCGGACAACCGGCGGCGGCACCTCGAGGTCGTCCTCCAGGACGTCAACGAACTGGCTCAGGAACGGTGCCAGCGGGTGCTGGTCGAGGACCTCGACGAATGCCGGCCCGACGCGCGGGAGGCGTTCCGGGCGTGGCCCGGTCAGCACGACCGCGCGCTCTGGGCGTACCTCGACGCCCGCGAGGTGTTCGACGGGGCGGCGACGTTCGCCCGCGCCGAGGCCCTCCGCGGCGGCCAGTTCGCCAACCGCTGGAACAGCCTGCCGAAGGAGCCGCTCGAGTTCACCCCGGACCGCAAGGCGGCCATCGAGCGCGGCATCCGCGACTTCTACCGGGAGAAGGAACTCCGCGACGACCGGTGCCGCGTCCACCACGCGCGGCGGGCGAACGGGGCGGACTACTTTTACGCCTACATCCCGGAATGGGCCGACAAGCGGCTCGGCTTCGACGCGGCGGGGGAACTGCAAGCCTACGAGCAGAAGTACGCGTTCCACAACGTCTTCGTCTTCGAGCCGGCGGACGGGTCCCTCGAAATCGTCGCCCGCGGCGGCAAAAAGGTGCAACTCCCGCTCCGGCGCGCCTTCTGTTCGGCCGTCCTCGGCCTGGACGTCGAGGACACCGACCCGATCCGCCGCAGCTATTACCTCGACCACCTGCTCGACCCGGCCTTCGCCTTCGCGACCGAACCGGACGACCGCATTGCGGCGGTCCGGCTACGCCGCCTGCGGGTGCTGCCCGTCGTCGAGCGACCGGCACTCGAGGGGGCCGAACTCCGCATGAAGGAAGTCGCGTCGCTCGACGAGGTTCGCACCGCCGCCACCCGGTTCTGCGCCGCCTTCGACCTGGAGCGGTCGCAGATCGCCGTCGTTCAGGCCGGCATCCAGATCGAGTTCCAGCGCGAAAGCCGGGGCCGTCCCCGGAGCCTGACCTTCAACGTGAGCACGCCGACGACCTGCGACCTGAAGAGCAAGCCCGACGACGTGCGGGTCGTCGGCGAACGCTGCATCCGGCGGTGGAGGATTTTGCGTGACTGACCCGTGCGACGTGCTGTGGCCGTTGATGGAATCCCCGACCGCGATTCTCCCGCCCCACGCGGGGTCGCACTGGCCCCCCGGCACCCGAGCCCGGCTGTGCGAACTCGGGCTGCTGGTCCCGGCCGGGGAATCGGAGCGCGTACTCTGTCCGGAGTGCGGCGATCACTTCGAGGAGGTGGTCGCCGGCGACGGGCCGGGCGGGACGCGGTTCTTCATCGAATGCCCGGCGTGTGTCCGGGTTCCCGTGTCGTTCGAGGCCCGGCGGCAGTGGCAGGTCGATTGCGACCGCGTCGCGGCCGCGCTGGCGGCGGCCCTGCAACTGACGGGAAGGGTCGCGGAACTCGTCCACCGGCGCTGCTGGCGGCTGGGCCGCACCGCGCTCGGCGGCGAGCCCCGCGACGTGATCCTGGCCCGGGGGCTGGGCTGGAACGACGCCGCCACCGTGCGGGGGGCGGTCGCGGCGGCCCGTAAGCCGATCGTGCTCGTCCCGACGGTGTTGCCTCCCGCCGACTTCTGGCCGCGGAAGCCGCCGCCGCTGGTGGTGCTTTCCGCGGCGGCGACGTGCGGGGCGGCAGGGATCGAGATCGATCCCCTGGCCGTCCTCGCCGCCGTCCGCGCCGCCGAGGACGAATCGGACGGTTCCGCACCGGAACTCTCCCCCGAGCACCTCTCGCTCGTGGTCCGCCGGCAAATCAAGGCCGAGCACCGGACCGAACTCACCGACGACGCCTACCTCCGGGCCTACCGCCAGCACGGTTCCTGCCGCGCCGCGGCCGAGTTTCTATCGAGCCAAACGGGCACGGCCGTGAGCAAGGACGCGGTCCACCGTGCCGTCCGGCGGGCCGGGGGCGTCGCCGAGGTCCTCGACGCCGAGGACAGCGATTCGGTCCTCCGTCCCGTCGCGTCGCAGGCCCGCGACAAGAACGGAAAACCGTTGATTCGCTCGAAACCCTTGCCCGAACGGTGATTGGCACCGCCTGCGACGGGCGTCGACCCGAGCGGACGCGACGTCGACCGCGACACGACCGCCGGCCGGTAAGGCCGGCTGGACGATCCCCGGCGGTGCGGCGAACTCACGGTGAGTTCGCCGCACCGCGTCTGCCCTCGCGGGCAGGTGTCGAGGGATCGTCGACTTCCGGCCCCGGAGGTCGACGTGAACGTCGCGAACGGGACCGATGCGATTTTGACCGAGTACGCCCGCACCCTGATCCGGTGCAAGGCCCGCCAGATCTGCCGCCGCGGGGATTTCGGACCGGACGAACGGGAGGACGTCGAACAGGAATTGTGGCTGACGGTCTGCAAGCGGCTGCCGCGGTTCGACCCGGCCCGGGCCTCGTTCGACCGGTTCGTCGACCTGGTCGCGGGGCGGGCTCTGGTCGTCCTGCTCCGCGCCCGGCAGCGGTTGAAGCGGCACCCCGGTCGCGCCACCCGGTCGCTCGACGAGCGGGTGGCCCGACCGGGCGGCGCCGTGTCGCATGCCGCGCTGGTCACGGAGGCCGACGGGACGCGGCGGCGGGGGACCGTCCTCCGCGAACCGGTCGCCGACCGGGACCGGGCCGGCGCCGTCGCGGCCGTGCTCGCCCGGCTGACGCCCGCCGACCGCGCGGTCGCCCGCCGGTTCATGGCCGGCGAGGGGGAGCGGGCGATCCGCCGGGACACCGGCCTTTCCCGCCGGGGCGTCCGCGCCGCCCTCGGGCGGGTCCGCGAAGCGATCGAACTCTTCGGGCGGGAAAATCTGTAATCCGCGGACATCCGAAAAACGGATGGCGTATTTAACAGGCGAAGAATCGGCACTTCGCGGTCGGCCCGCCGATCGCCCCGTCCCCGCCGGTCCGGAGCGTCCCGATGAGCCTGCTGTCTCAAGTCCGGCGCGGCCGGGCCGCACAACCGCCGCGCGTCTTGCTGTACGGGACGCCGGGGGTGGGCAAATCGACGATGGGCTCCCAGGCCCCGAACGCGGTGTTCGTCCCGACCGAGGACGGCCTCGGCGAGATCGACTGTGCCCGATTCCCGCTGGCCACCTCCGTCGACCAGGTGGCCGCGGCGCTCGACGAACTCGTGCACCAGGAGCACGACTTCGAGTCGGTCGTGATCGATTCGCTCGACTGGCTCGAGCGGATGATCTGGGACCGGGTGTGCGAAGAATTCGCGGTCAAGAACGTCGAGAAGGCCGACGGCGGGTACGGCCGCGGCTACCAGGCGGCGCTCGTTCACTGGAGGAACCTGGTGGCGAAACTCGACCGCCTCCGGAATGACCGCGGCATGGTGGTCGTGCTCATCGCCCATGCCAAGGTCGAAAAGTTCGACGACCCCGAGGCGTTGCCGTACGACCGGTACTCGCCCCGGCTGCACAAGCTCGCCGCCGCGTACCTCGGCGAGTGGTGCGACGCCGTGCTGTTCGCGACCCGGAAGTTCCGGACCCAGACGCAGGACGCGGGGTTCGGCCGCCAGCGAACCATCGCCCACGCGATTGGCCGCGACGGCGGCGACCGGATCCTCCGCACCGTCGGCGGGCCGTCCTGCGTCGCCAAGAACCGTTACGGACTGACCGAAGAGTTGCCCTTGTCGTGGGCGGCGTTCGTCGCCGCCCTGTCCGCCCACCAACCCGAAACCGAGGAGACTCCGAATGGCTGACCTGCGCGGCTTCGACGCCAACACCGTGGAACCGAACGCCGACTTCGACCCGATCCCGGCCGGGAAGTATCTGGCCGTGATCACCGAGAGCGAGATGAAGCCGAACAAGGCGGGGACCGGCAGCTACCTGCAGTTCACGTTCGAGGTCATCGACGGCGAGCACAAGGGCCGGGTGCTGTGGGCGCGGCTGAACCTCAACCACCCGAACGCGACCGCGGTGCGGATCGCCCAGGCGGAACTCTCCGCGCTGTGCCGGGCGCTCAGCGTGCCCACGCCGAACGACTCGACGGACCTGCACGACCTGCCGCTGGTGATCCACGTGAAGTGCCGGAAGCGGACCGATACCGGCGAGGTCCAGAACGAGATCAAGGGCTTCGCGCCGAAGGCGTCGCTGCACGAAACCGCGGCGGCCGCGAAGCCCGTCGCCGCGACGGTGGCCGCCGGCAAGCCGACGACCCCGCCGTGGAAACGTTGATCCCGGACCCCGTGGCCTTTCTCACACCAGGAGCGAACCGATGACGCCGGAACTCCATCCGCTGACCCAAAAGTACCCGCCGATGGAGGCGGAGGAGTTCGCGGCGTTCCGGGCCGACCTGGCCGCGCACGGTCAAAAGAACCCGATCTGGCTGTTCGAGGGGAAAGTCCTCGACGGCCGGAACCGGCTGCGGGCTTGCCTCGAACTGGGCCTCGATCCGCTCTTTGCCGAGTTCGCAGGGACCGAGGCCGAGGCCGCCGCGTTCGTCGATTCCCAAAACCTGCACCGCCGTCACCTGAGTCGGGAGTGGCGGCAACAACGGGTACGGGAACTGCGGGAACGAGGGCTGAGCACATGGGTAATCGCCCAGCAGGTCGGCTGCAGCCAGGCCACCGTGCGGCGAGACCTGGTGTCCGAGCAAAATCCAGCACCTCCCGTTCCATGCCATACGAATCGGGAGTCAGTTGAGTCAGATGACTCAACTGACTCCCCTACCGCGGATACGACCGACGGCGGCCTTCCGCAATCGGTCTCGAGGCCCGAGTCGGACCCGGGTTCCGTTGAGTCCTGCGGGTCAGCGGAAACGACGGCCCGGGAGCCCGAGCCCCATCGGGTCGTGAAGCCGAACCCAATGCCATCCCCCCAACAACCGCGCGTCCAGGGTCGCGACGGAAAGAGCTACCGCGCCGAACGGCCCGATAACCCGAAGCCCAAACCGGCCCCGAAGGAGAAAGCCCAGTGGAGCGAGCTTGCCTCGGTGCTGACCGAACTGGCCCAGAAAGTCGAAACCCTTGTCCCCACCCCTGCGGAGAACGAAAGGCCATGGGAACTGATCTCGTCACTGGAAGCGACGGCCCGGTCGCTGTTGCGGCAAGCCGAGCGACTGAAGCGTCGGCACCACCTGTGACCGCCGTGGCCGTCGGCCTCGCCGGCGACGTCGCCGCCCTCGACCCCGCCTACGAGGACCAACTCCTCCAGGCCCTCGACCGGATTCGTGTGGTGCTCATGGTCGCCACCCCGGCTTGGGCCGCCGAGGTCCTCGGCACCTGCAACACCCGCAACCGCAAGCTGTCGGCCGCGTGGAACCGGCTCCGATCCGCCATCGTCCGCGGGGCCTGGAAGCTCAACGGCGAGTGCATCGTCTTCGACGCCGACGGCGTCCTGGTCGACGGCCAGCACCGCCTCCACGCCATCGCCCAGTCCGGCCGGGCCGTGCCCGTGCTGGTCGTGTACGGCGTCGACCCCGAGTCGTTTGCCACCTTCGACCAGGGGAAGAAGCGGTCCGCGTCCGACGTGCTGTCGACCGACGCCGACTACTGCGAGCACCCCGGCACCACGGCGTCGGCTCTGGCCTGGCTCGTCCGCAAGGAACAAGGGCAGTTGCACTCGACCGCGTCCCTGGTGCCGGTGCCGAACGACGAGATCCTGGACCGGGTCCGGCAGTACCCCGGCCTGGTCGAGTCGGTTCGCCGGGCCCACGGGGTCTACTGGTCCCGGTTGATGTCGCCGGGGATGACCGCGTTCCTCGACTACACCCTGGGCGGGATCGACCCCGTCGCCGGCGAGCAGTTCTTGTCGC
>ERZ1066123.1884-NODE-1884-length-11672-cov-14.742791_pt1 | contig 11672 bp, 13 predicted proteins | sample MGYA00382770_ERZ1066123 | MGnify/ENA primary metagenome ERZ1066123 (study PRJEB33369, sample SAMEA5778353) | biofilm metagenome | biome: Industrial cooling water; feature: Water cooling tower basin; material: Biofilm | place: United Arab Emirates | collected...
CGAGCATGCGCCCGGCAAGCTTGGTCGCCTCGCCCAGCGCGATCGGCAACACGCCCTGCGCCAGGGGATCGAGCGTGCCGCCGTGGCCGACCTTGGTCCTCGCATGACCGCCCTGGCGCAGCACCCGCTTGACCAGGCCGACCGCCTGGGTGCTGCCGAGGCCGTGCGGCTTGTCGAGGATCAGCCAGCCCGAGAGCGGGCGCGGCGGGGCGGGGTGCGGGGCTGGAGTCATGCCGCCCCCTACCCTGCCTAGCCGCGCCGAGTCGAGGCGGCGGGAAGGAGCACGGCACGGCGCGCCGCCGGGAATGCCAGGGGGCCTGTAAGCCGGGTTCTGTCCCGCCGACGGTATCCCATGCGGGACCGTATCGGCGGGGGCAGCCATTCATCTGGGCCATGGATCGCTCCATGGCTCGAGCAGCCAACCCGGGCCTCTCGGGGCGAAACACCCCTGCCGCCCTCGCTTGCGCTCAGGCGGCGCGAGGCCCCTATTTGGCCTTGCTCCGGATGGGGTTTGCCATGCGGGCCATGTTGCCATGCCCCCGGTGCGCTCTTGCCGCACCCTTTCACCCTCGCCTGTGCCCCCGAAGAGGCCATCGGCGGTCTGCTCTCTGTGGCACTTTCCCTCGGCCGGCGCCCGAAGACACCTGCCGGGCGGGCGTTACCCGCCATCCCTGTTTCGTGGAGCCCGGACTTTCCTCGGCACTTGCGTGACGCGGCTGCCCGGCCCCCTGGCGTGCCGGTCATAGCAGCGCAGGGGGCAGCGGGGAAGCCGGTGCCTGCTCAGTCGCCCTCGCCGCCGATCCTGGCGAGCGATTCATCGGGTGCCAGCAGGTAGCGCCACAGCACCGCCCCGACCGCCGCACCGACCAGCGGCGCGAGCCAGAACAGCCACAGCTGCCCGACCGCGCCCGTCTCCGCGTAGAACGCGACTCCGGTCGAGCGGGCCGGATTGACCGAGGTGTTGGTGACGGGGATGGAAACCAGGTGGATCAGCGTCAGCGCCAGCCCGATCGCGATCGGCGCGAAGCCGCCGGGCACCTTGCTGGACGTCGAACCGAGGATGATCAGCAGGAACCCTGCGGTAAGCACCACCTCGATCAGCAGCGCCGCCTGCATCGAGTAGCCGCCCGGCGACAGCTCGCCGAAGCCGTTCGAGGCGAAACCGCCCGGGCGCCAGCCCTCCACGCCCGATGCGATCACGAACAGCGTGCCCGCCGCGATGAACGCGCCGGCGATCTGCGCCGCCCAGTACGGGGCCAGGTCGTTCCATCCGTGCCGCCCGGCGATGCACAGGCCCAGCGTGACCGCGGGGTTGAAGTGCCCTCCGGATATGCCGCCCACGGCGTAGGCCATGGTCAGGACCGTGAGCCCGAACGCCAGCGAAACCCCGGCGAAACCGATGCCGAGCCCGGGAAACCCGGCGGCCAGCACGGCCGAGCCGCACCCGCCGAAGACGAGCCAGAACGTGCCGAGCGTCTCGGCCGATAACCTGCGGATCATGGAACCTCTCCCCTTCCCGTTTCCGATCAGGGGAGAGTGCGCCGAAAAGCGCCGCAAGCCAACCGTTTTAACCTATGTTGGTGGTTATCGCGTCAGCTGGCGGCCTTGTCGGCATACTGGTCGTAGGCCTCCAGCGCCTGCGCGGCATACATCGCGCTGGGCCCGGCCCCCATGTAGACCGCAAGGCCGAGAGTCTCGGCGATCTCCTCACGCGTGGCGCCGTGCTTGCGCGCGCCCTCGACATGATAGGTGACGCAAGGGTCGCACCGCACCGCGACCGATATCGCCACCGCCAGCAGTTCCTTGGTCTTGGCATCGAGCGCCCCGCCTTCGTGCGCGGCCGCGCCCATTTCGCGGAAAGCCTTCATCACCCCCGGCGCGCCCTTGTGCAGTTCGCGGATCGCGGGGAGGAGGTTGGCGGCCATGGCCGGCCAGTCCTTGAATTGGGTATGGGCCATCTTCGGTTCCTTTCTGTGGGAACCTCCGGCTAGGGACTGCGGCCAGGCTTATCCTTGACCTGCATCAAGTTTCACCGCGCCGCGCCGCGATCCCGGTCGAGCAGCAGCTGGAACAGGATTGCCCGGATCTCGCCGTCGATCACGCCGTCGATCCGGTGCGGGCGCCAGCGACGCTGGAACGCCTCGACCGCCTTCGCCGGCTCGGTGATGTCGTAGCCGTAGCGTTCGAGGGCGAGCATGAACGCGCCGTCGTTGTCGAACGGGTCGCCCAGCTCGATCCGCGGGGTCGGCAGGCACAGCCGGTATTCGGCCAGCCATTCCCACGGGAACAGCTCGCCCGGGTCGACCTTGCGCGAGGGGGCAACATCGGAATGCCCGACCACGTTGGCGCGCGGGATGTCGTAGGCGCGCACGATCCGCGCCAGCAGCGGAACCAGCGCCTCGATCTGCGCCTCGGCGAACGGGCGATAGCCGAGCGCGTGGCCGGGATGGTCGAGCTCGATCCCCACGCTGGCCGAATTGACGTCGCGCAGCCCGCGCCAGCATGAGGCCCCGGCGTGCCAGGCGCGCCTGCTCTCGTCGACCAGACGGATCACCTCGCCTTCTTCGGTGATGCAGTAATGCGCGCTGACTTCCGCCGCCGGGTCGCACATCCGGGCGATGGCGCTCTCGACCGGCTTCATCTCGGTATAGTGCAGCACCACCATCGAGACGGGCAGCTTGCGCTCGTTCCAGTTGGGCGACGGGCATTCGCGGTGGACGAGTTCATCCATGGCCATCGTCCTGAACCCGCCGCTGCGACATCAGCCGATCAGGCCCTCGCCCTGCGGCACCACCGCGCCCAGCACCAGCGCGTCCTGGGCCAGATGGTATTGCAGTTCGCCCCCCGCCTGTTCGGCGATCAGCGCCATCAGGTGGGCGGGCGCGGTGCGGCTGCTGAGATCGGCGGGCGACAGCTCGCCCTGGAGCGCCTGGCCAATCACCGGATCGAAGGCGATCTTGGGCCCGCTGGCGCGCACCACGATCTCGTACGCACCCTCGCGCCGCTCCACCCCCAGATCGAGCGTGCCGCCGCGCACCAGCGATTCGAGGCCGAGCTGCGCGAGGTTGAGCAGGATGCGGACCGCCGGCTTGGGCAGGCGCACCTCGTCCATCGCCCAGTTCAGGCTGACCCGCCGGGCCTCGCCGGCCATGGCCTCGATCAGCGCGCGGGCTTCCGCGACATCGACCATCTCGCCGAACCCCCCGGCAGCGCCGAAGGCGAGGCGGAAGAACCTGAGCTTGTCGGCGCTGATGCGGGCGCTCTGTTCGAGCAGCTCGAAGCACCGCTGGCGCATATCGGGGTCGTTCTCGCTCGCGAGCAGTTCCAGTCCGTTGCTCAGGGCCCCCACGGGCGAGAGCATATCGTGGCACAGGCGGGAGCACAGCAGGCTGGCGATATCGATGGCGTCCTGATTGGTCATGGCCCCCTACTAGGCGGGCCGGACGACATAGGGAAGCGGTTCGAACCCATCCGGAGTATCGCGCCAGAAGCCGATCGCATCACCCGCCACGATTGCCCACACCCGCCCGTCGTGCGGGGCTTCGCGCCGGTCGGTGGCGGACGGCATGGCCGCGCCGGCGGGATGGGAGTGATAGTATCCGATCACCTGCAAAGCGCCGCGGCGCTGGGCGCGCAGGGCCGCGACCAGGACCTGCGGATCGATCTCGAAGCGCTGCTCCGGCCGGGGGTGGATATTGGCAGCCGGCCGCAGCGCCGTGACCGCATGGCCGTCTCCCATGAGCAGCCCGCAGCATTCGCGCGGGTGGGCGGCCCGTGCCTCCTCGATCAGGCCGTCCAGCACGGGTCTTGAGACTTCCAGTTCCATCGCCCATGGCTCTAGCATGGCGGCGCCAGAAATCCTCACCGGAACCCTCGCCAGCTCCGGCCGGCTTGACAAGGCTCTGGCCGAAGCGAGCGGGCTGTCGCGGGAGCGGGTCAAGGCGCTGATGACGCAAGGCGCAGTGATCGTTGGCAGGACCCGCACGAGCGATCCCTCCGCGAAGATGCAGGCCGGGGCGCATTTCGAGATCCGCCTGCCCGCGCCCGAGGTGCTCGCGGCCGAACCGCAGGCCATTCCGCTGGCGGTGGTGTACGAGGACACCGACCTGATCGTGGTCGACAAGCCGGCCGGCATGGTGGTCCACCCCGCGGCCGGCAACGCCGACGGCACGCTGGTCAACGCGCTCCTCCACCACTGCCGGGGGCAGCTGTCGGGCATCGGAGGGGTGGCCCGGCCGGGGATCGTCCACCGGATCGACAAGGACACCTCCGGGCTGCTGGTGGTGGCCAAGAGCGACAGGGCCCACGAGGGCCTGGCGCGGCAGTTTGCCAACCACTCGATCGAACGGCGCTATCTCGCGGTATGCGCCGGCCACCCCTGCCCGGCAGACGGAACGATCCGCACCCGGCTCGGCCGTTCCGACAGCGACCGCAAGAAGATGGCCGTGCTTCCCGACCACGCCAGCCGCGGCAAGCACGCGGTGACGCATTACCGCACCCTGCGGATGCTCGATGGCTGCGCGCTGATCGAGTGCCGGCTGGAAACCGGCAGAACCCACCAGGTGCGCGTTCACTGCGCATCAATCGGCCATGCGCTAGTGGGCGATCCGGTCTATGGACGCACCCCCAAGAGCCTCCGCCCGCTGCTCCAGCGGCTCGGTTTCGCCCGCCAGGCGCTGCACGCCGCGCGGCTCGGTTTCGACCATCCGGTCACCGGTGCATGGCTCGCGTTCGACAGCCAGCTGCCGGCCGATATCACGGAACTCATCGACGAAACCGCTCGTTGAAATCGATGAATCGCACTGCAAACGCCGCAGTTTTCTGATATATGTTCATGCGTGTGGCCCGAACGGCGGATGCCCATCAGGGGTCCGGCACCGGCGGCTGGCACAGAAAGGTTAGGGAAGACGTGACCAAATCGAAGGCCTTGAGCGTCCCGGCGCTCGGCGGTGAGCAGAGCCTCAACCGCTATCTCGCCGAAATCCGCAAATACCCGGTGCTGACGGCCGAGCAGGAATATATGCTCGCCAAGCGCTATGCCGAGCATCAGGATCCCGAAGCGGCGGCCCAGCTCGTCACCAGCCACCTGCGGCTGGTGGCCAAGATCGCCATGGGCTATCGCGGCTACGGCCTGCCGGTCAGCGACCTCATCTCCGAAGGCAATGTCGGCCTGATGCAGGGCGTGAAGAAGTTCGAGCCCGATCGGGGCTTCCGCCTCGCCACCTATGCGATGTGGTGGATCAAGGCGAGCATCCAGGAGTTCATCCTGCGCAGCTGGTCCCTGGTCAAGATGGGCACCACTGCGGCGCAGAAGAAGCTGTTCTTCAACCTGCGCCGGATGAAGAAGAACCTCGACGCCTACGAGGATGGCGACCTGCATCCCGACGATGTCCGCAAGATCGCGACCGACCTCGGCGTGTCCGAGACCGAAGTGGTCAACATGAACCGCCGGATGATGATGGGCGGTGACGGTTCGCTCAACACGCCGATGCGTTCGGGCGAGGAAGGCTCGGGCGAATGGCAGGACTGGCTCACGGATGACCGTCCGCTGCAGGACGAGACGGTGGCCGACGCCGAGGAGGCGGAGCTGCGCCACGTGATGCTGACCGAGGCGCTCGGCAGCCTCAACGAACGCGAACGGCACATCCTGACCGAACGCCGCCTGACCGACAATCCGCAGACGCTGGAGGAGCTGAGCCAGGTCTACGACGTCAGCCGCGAACGCATCCGCCAGATCGAGGTGCGCGCGTTCGAGAAGCTGCAGAAGGCGATGATGCGGATCGCCGGCGAACGGCTGCTGGCGGCGGTCTGATCCAGATGCCCGGTGCCGGCCGGCGGCTGGTGCCGGGGCCGGGCCGCGCCTGTTCAGGACCGTGGTCCGCGTCATTCCATCGGCCGCCATTCCCCGCTAGGACGGGCCCATGCTGCGTCTGCTCCGCTTTGCTGCCAAGTCGGTCGTGTGGGTCGTCGGCCTCAGCGTGGTGCTGGTGCTGCTGTTCCGGTTCGTCCCCCCGCCAGTCACCGCGACCATGCTGATGGACACCAACGGCGTGACCAAGGACTGGGAAAGCCTCAGCCGGATCGACCGCGATCTGGTGGTGGCGGTGATCGCGGCCGAAGACGGCAAGTTCTGCCTGCACAACGGGTTCGACAGCGAGGCGATCGGCCAGGCGATCGAGGAACGGCGCGCAGGCGAACGGCTGCGCGGTGCCTCCACCATCAGCCAGCAGACCGCCAAGAACGTGTTCCTGTGGCAGGGCGGCGGCTTCTTCCGCAAGGGGCTGGAAGCCTGGTTCACCTTCCTGATCGAGCACCTGTGGAGCAAGCGCCGGATCATGGAGGTCTACCTCAACGTCGCCGAGACCGGAATCGGCACCTATGGCGCCGAGGCCGGGGCGCAGCGCTATTTCGGCAAGCCTGCGGCGGACCTGTCGCCGATGGAGGCCGCGCGCATGGCCGCAGCCCTGCCCTCGCCCAAGACCCGCTCGGTGGTCAATCCGGGCGGCTGGACCCGCCGCTACGGCAACCTGATCGCCGCCCGCATGGGGGTGGTCCGGCGTGACGGCCTCGACGCCTGCGTCTACCAGTAGCGCCGATGGGAGGGGTTCACGCACACGGTGCCGGGCACGGCCATGGTCACGGGCACGATCGCGGGCACGGGGCCGGGCACGGGGCTGGTCACGGGGCCGACCATGGGCGCGCGTTCCTGGTCGGAATCGTCCTCAACACGGCTTTCGTCCTGATCGAGGCGACCTATGGCTTCCTGTCGGGATCGATGGCGCTGGTGGCCGATGCCGGGCACAACCTGTCCGACGTGCTCGCGCTGATCCTCGCCTGGGGGGCGAGCGTCGCCGCGCGCCGGCCCGCCCGCGCTCGCTACACCTACGGCTACAAGAGCTCGACCATTCTCGCCGCGCTGGCCAACGCCGCCTTGCTGATGATCGCCATCGGCGCGATCCTGTTCGAGACCGTGCGCCGCCTGTTCGACCCGGCGCCGGTGGAGGGGACGACCATGATCGTCGTCGCCGCGATCGGGATCGCGGTCAATGCGGTGACCGCGCTGCTGTTCCTGCGCGGCCGGCATCACGATCTCAACCTGCGCGGTGCGTTCCTGCACATGGCGGCCGATGCGCTGGTGTCGCTCGGAGTGGTGATCGCCGGACTGGCGATCCTGCTCACCGGAGAGCGCTTGATCGACCCGGTGACGAGCCTGGTGATCGTCGCCGTGATCGCCTGGGGCACCTGGGGGCTCACCCGCGACAGTGTGCGGCTGGCGCTGCACGGGGTGCCGGTGGGAATCGACGAGCAAGGCGTGCGCGCCTATCTCGCCGGCCTGCCCGGGGTGGCGGCGGTGCGCGACCTGCACATCTGGCCGATGAGCACGACCGAAACCGCGCTCACCGCACACCTGGTGATCCCCGCCGGCCACCCCGGCGATGCATTTCTCGCTGACATCGCTGGCGAACTTGCCGATCATCATCGGATCGGCCATGTCACCGTGCAGATCGTGCGCGAGTGGGGCTGCCGGACGGAATGCTGATTCGATGACCGCTGCTGACGCCGCCCGCGAACGCCTCAAGGCCGCCATGGCCCGCCTCGCCAGGGGCGACCGTGCAGCGCTGGAGGAGATCTACCGCGCCACTTCGGTGAAGCTGTTCGGGATCTGCTATCGTATCTTGGGCGACCGCAAGGAAGCCGAGGACGCATTGCAGGACGTTTACATCAATCTCTGGCGGCGGGCAGACCGTTACGATCCGGCCCGGGCAAGCCCGATCTCGTGGCTGGCGGTGTTCGCCCGCAACCGCGCGATCGACCGGCTGCGTTCCGGCCGCGTGCAGCGCGAGGCCGCGCCGCTGGAGGCGGCGGCAGAGCTTGCGGACGGCGCGCCGCTTGCCGAGGACCTGCTGATCGACGCGGAGCGCAATGCACAGGTCCATCACTGCCTCGGCGAGCTCGACGACAATCAGCGCGACAGCATCCGCGCCGCCTTCTTCAACGGTCGCACTTATGCCGAACTGGCCGACCGCGCCGGGGTGCCGCTGGGCACCATGAAGAGCTGGATCAGGCGCGGCCTGATGCGCCTCAAGACCTGCCTGGAGGCCGCGGCATGACCGAGCGCGGGATCATGGCGGCGGAATATGCCCTCGGCCTGCTCGAAGGCGAAGACCTGCTGGAGGCGCGCGGTCTGATGGCGCGCGATCCGGCCTTCGCCAGCGAAGTGGCGTTCTGGGAAGCGCGGCTCGCCCCGCTGCTCGACGAGATCGCGGGGGCCGTGCCCGACGAGGCGCTGTGGGAACGCATCGCGGCACAGGTTGCGAGCGACCCTGGGGGCGAGGTCGTTTCGCTGCGCTCGCGGCTGCGCTTCTGGCAGCGCGCGGCGGCAGGCGCCGCGATCGCCGCCACCGGCGCGGTGGCGCTGCTGGTGCTCCAGCCAGGGGCTGCCCCGCCGGCCGGCGCGGGCGGGCCGCTGGTCGCCTCGATCCCGATCGGCGACACGCCGCTGCGGCTTGGCGTCACCTATCTGCCCGACCGGAAGGAAATGCTCGTTTCAGCCAGCGGGCTTTCCGCCGACGGCGTCCACGATCACGAGCTGTGGCTGGTGCCGCCCGCCGGCGATCCGCTCTCGCTGGGAGTGGTCCAGCCCGGCGAGGAGGTCCGGGTCGCGCTCGACCCCGCTCTCGCCGGCCTGATCGGCGACGGGGCGCAGATGGTCCTGACCCGCGAACCGCTGGGCGGCAAGCCCGAAGGGCAGAGCGCCGGCCCGGTGGTGGCCGAAGGGGCGTTCCGGGCGATCTGACATTTTTTCCGCCGCCGCTGCATCCGCCCGATGCGGCCCTGCGTAGCTCCCGGCGACAAGCACGACGCGGCTTGTTCGTGACAGAGGAGCCAACCATGCCGAAGATGACCAAGTTCCGCGCCGCCGCCTTCGCCGCGCTCGCCGCGATGGGCAGCCTGACCGTGATGACCCACGCCCCCGCGCTGGCGCATGACCACAAGCAGTCGGCCAAGCACACGCCCGATATCGTCGCAACCGCCAAGGGCACTGGCGTGCACGGCACCCTGGTGGCCGCAGTCCAGGCCGCCGGCCTGGTCGAAACGCTGTCAGGCCCCGGCCCGTTCACCGTGTTCGCCCCGGTCGACAGCGGCTTCGCCGCGCTGCCCGCCGGCACCGTCGACACCTTGCTGAAGCCGGAGAACAAGGCCACGCTGACCAAGGTCCTGACCTATCACGTGGTCGCCGGCAAGGTGAAGGCGGCCGACGTGGTCAAGCTGATCGAGGCCGGCGGCGGCACCGCCATGATCGACACCCTGGCCGGCCAGAAGCTGACCGCGCGCCTCGTCGGCGGCAAGGTCGTGATCACCGATGCCGCCGGCCGCACCAGCACGGTGGTGCAGACCGACGTCAAGACCTCGAACGGGGTGATCCACGTCACCGACGGCGTGTTCCTGCCCGCCTGACACCGCCTTCCTTCCCCGGGCGCCGCCTACCCTGCACCCCACTCGGCGGCGCCTGACTGCCCCGTCCGGCCTACCCTCCAGGCCGGGCGGGGTTTTTCCGGCGGCTGCCTGGCAGCCGGCCGGGCGGGGAGCGGAGCATCGGCAAGCGAAGCGGCGGTGCTCGGACCGGCCGCCGGAGCGTCAGGCCGCCGCTTCCTTCTTCTCGCTGCCGTGGACGCGGATCGGTTCCTTGCGGCCTTCGACCACGTCCTTGTCGACCACGATCTCGTTCACGCCGTCAAGGTCGGGCAGGTCGAACATGGTGTCGAGCAGGATGCCCTCCACGATCGAGCGCAGGCCGCGCGCGCCGGTCTTGCGCTTGATCGCCTTCTCCGCGACCGCGACCAGCGCGTCGTCGGTGAAGGTCAGCTCGACGTCTTCGAGGTCGAACAGCTTGCGGTACTGCTTGACGATCGCGTTCTTCGGCTCGGTGAGGATCTGCACCAGCGCCGGCACGTCGAGATCGTGCAGCGTGGCGATCACCGGCAAACGCCCGACGAACTCGGGGATCAGCCCGAACTTGAGCAGATCCTCCGGCTCGCTCTTTTCCAGCAGCTCGCCCACCCGGCGCTTGTCCGGATCGGCCACGTGTGCCCCGAAGCCGATACTGCGCTTCTGCAGCCGGTCGGCGATGATCTTGTCGAGGCCGGCGAAGGCGCCGCCGCAGATGAACAGGATGTTGGTGGTGTCGACCTGGAGGAACTCCTGCTGCGGATGCTTGCGCCCGCCCTGCGGTGGGACGCTGGCAGTGGTGCCCTCCATCAGCTTGAGCAGCGCCTGCTGCACCCCTTCGCCCGACACGTCGCGGGTGATCGAGGGGTTCTCCGCCTTGCGCGTGATCTTGTCGATCTCGTCGATGTAGACGATGCCCTGCTGCGCCTTGTCGACGTTGTAGTCGCTTGCCTGGAGCAGCTTGAGGATGATGTTCTCCACGTCCTCGCCGACGTAGCCCGCTTCGGTCAGCGTGGTGGCGTCGGCCATGGTGAAGGGCACGTCGAACGTCTTGGCGAGCGTCTGCGCCAGCAGGGTCTTGCCCGAACCGGTCGGCCCGACCAGCAGGATGTTCGACTTCTGCAGTTCGACATCGCCGCCCTTGCCCGAATGCTTGAGCCGCTTGTAGTGGTTGTGCACCGCGACCGAGAGCACACGCTTGGCGCGGTCCTGGCCGATGACATAGTCGTTGAGCGTGGTGAAGATATCCATCGGGGTCGGCACTTCGCCGTCCTTGCGCCCGCTGAGCCCCGCCTTGGTCTCCTCGCGGATGATATCGTTGCACAGCTCGACGCATTCATCGCAGATGAACACCGTGGGGCCGGCGATGAGCTTGCGCACCTCGTGCTGCGACTTGCCGCAGAAGCTGCAATAGAGGGTGCTCTTGCTGTCGGTTCCGCTCAACTTGGTCATTTCCCGTAAGGTCCCGATCCCGCGCCGGACAGATTTCCGGAAGAACGGGATTCGCCGGGTTTTAAGCCCGGATGGTCATTAATCAACCGCCCGCCGATAGCACGCGCGGCTTGCCACAAGCTGAAGTGGCACGGTTGCCCGAACACTACGCCCGGCGTGCCGGCATCATTCCGGCGCGCCGCCGCTGCCCTTGTCCCCGTCCGGCGCTTCCCCCTCCGGGCGGGTCTCGAACACCTTGTCGACGATCCCGAACTTCAGCGCCTCGTCGGCTTCGAGGAAGGTGTCGCGGTCCATCGCCTTCTCGATATCGGTAAGGCTCTGCCCGGTGTACTTGACGTAAAGATCGTTCATCCGCTGGCGGATCCGCAGGATCTCGCGCGCCTGGATCTCGATGTCGCTGGCCATGCCGCGCGCGCCGCCGCTGGGCTGGTGGACCATGATCCGCGCATTGGGCAGCGCGATCCGCATCCCCGGCTCGCCCGCGGCGAGCAGGAAGCTGCCCATGCTCGCGGCCTGGCCGATGCACACGGTCGAGACGCGCGGCTTGATGTACTGCATGGTGTCGTGGATCGCCATGCCGGCCGTCACCACCCCGCCGGGCGAGTTGATGTACATGCTGATCGGCTTGCCCGGGTTCTCGCTTTCGAGGAACAGCAGCTGGGCGACGATCAGGCTGGCCATGGTGTCTTCCACCTGGCCGGTGACGAACACGATCCGCTCGCGCAGCAGGCGGCTGAAGATGTCGAAGCTGCGTTCGCCCCGGCTGGTCT
>ERZ1066123.1885-NODE-1885-length-11656-cov-46.889665_pt1 | contig 11656 bp, 11 predicted proteins | sample MGYA00382770_ERZ1066123 | MGnify/ENA primary metagenome ERZ1066123 (study PRJEB33369, sample SAMEA5778353) | biofilm metagenome | biome: Industrial cooling water; feature: Water cooling tower basin; material: Biofilm | place: United Arab Emirates | collected...
CCAGCTCGTTCATCAGCGCGATGTTGAGGTCGCGCTGGGTGTTCTCGATGACCTTGGCGGCCTCGGCGACCTTGATGCTCGCCGCGCGATACGTTCCGGCCGTGACCACGGCGCGGTAGAGCCGGTCGACGCGTTCGGCGGCTCCCGGCGTCGAGCCCGACGTCACCTTGACGATGTCCTTCAGCCGCCGCGTGCGGTCGCCGGGATTGATGCGCTCCGGGCTGTAGCCGACGTGGAAGTCGTCGTTGACGCGCAGCCCCGAGGCGCGCTCCAGCGCCGGCACGCAGACCTCCTCGGTGGCGCCGGGATACACGGTCGACTCGAACACCACGAGGTCGCCGCGCTTGAGCGCGCGGCCCACCGTCGCGCTGGCCGCCAGCAGGGCGCCGAAGTCGGGCCGCTTCGCCTCGTCGACGGGCGTCGGCACCGCGACGATGAAGCTCCGGCAGCGCGCGAGGTCGTCCGCCGCGTTGGTCACGACGAGGCGCGAGGCCGCCCGCCATTCCTCCGGCTGCACCTCGCCGGTGGCGTCCACGCCGCGGCGGAGGTCGGCCACGCGCTTGGACGAGACGTCGAAGCCGACCGTGTCGACCACGGCGCCGAAGGCCACGGCCACGGGCAGGCCGACGTACCCCAGCCCGACCACGCCCACCGGCCCAAGGTCGTCGATGGGCAGGACCGCGTCCGTCATTCGATCTGGCTCGCGGCGTGGCGCGCGTCCAGCCACTCCATGGCGTCGCGCGGCTTCAGCTTGGCGGCCTTCTCGTAGGCCGCGGCCGCCGCATCCTCGCCCTTGGCGCCGTTCAGCAGCAGCGCGACGTTGCCCTGCTCGAGGTGGGCCACCGGCGACTTCGGCATCCGCTTCAGCGCGGCGGCGAGGTGCTTCTCGGCTTCCGAGGCCTTGGCGCCGTAGGTCATCCCGCCGATCAGCCCGCCGACCTTCGATACGATCTCGGCGTGGTAGACGGCCAGCGCGAGCCGGGCTTCGGCATGGTCCGGCTCGAGCTCGAGCGTCCTGTCGAGGCTCTCGCGCACCTTGCCGGCGAGGCCCTGCTTCAGCGCCTTCACGATGCTGATGCCCTGGCTGTAGCGGCCGAGCCCGAAGGCGCGCCGGTAATGGCTGTTGGCCTCGGCGGGCAGGGCGGCGACCGCTGCTTCGGCGAGGCCGGCGACGGCCTCGAAGCGCTTGAGCTGCTCGCCGGCATCGTCGACGAGGTAGGCCGCGTGGATGCCCATCGCCTTGGTCGCCAGCGACGCGCCGACGACGCCAAGCGCGGCCCCGGCCTCGTACGCGGCCTCGAAATCCCCTTCATGGAAGGCGCGCCACCCGGCCTCGAGGCGCTCGGCGAGCGTAGCGGCCTCGAGCCCCTTGGGCGCGGCCTTGCCTGCGGCCTTGATCAGCGCCGCGGCCCGCTCGGCGTCCGGGAAGGGCTCGGCATCGCCCGCGTGGAGGTCTTTCCAGGCCTTCTTCAGGGCATCGCCGCCGAAATCGAACGCCGGGGCCTTTGCCGGCATCGCCGCCCATCCGCTCTTCTTCTTCGTCGCCATGGTCCGTCTCGCTCGCGGGAAGGCGGAAGCCTGCGGCGATATTTCGCTCGCGTCTAGTGTGAAAGCTCGGGCTCGCGATCCAAGACTCGGCGCGCCGCCAATCCCGGCGCGAACCCCCACGGTGCACCCATGGCTCGTTCCACTCCCCGTTCCCGAAGCGTTGCGCGCTCCCGCCCGGCGGCCGTCGCCGTGACGCCGCGCACGCTGCTGCTCGCCGGCCTCGGCGCCGCGCTGCTCGCCCGTCGCGAGGCCGGTCGCCTCGCGGGTGAAGCCGCTGAAGTGCCCGAGCGCCTTCGCGCCGGTGCCGAGGCCGCCGCGCACGCGGCGCGTCTCGAAGCGCGTCGGCTGGCGAAGGCGGCGCGCGATCGCCTGGCCCCGATGCAGCGCGAGGCGGATCGCGTTGGCGTCCGCATCGGACAGGCGCGGGCGCAGGGTCTCGCCGAGGCCGCGAAGCGCTTGAATCCGCTGCTGTCGCGCGCCGGCCTCCCGACGATCCGGTCGACGCCGAAGCGGCCGGCAAGGGCCGCGGGCACCCGAGCCAAGGTCGCTTCGGCGACCCGTCGGCCCGACGCAAAGAACGCCGGCCGCACCGCGCGTCGCCGCGCCTGACGGCACCTGCCCGAACTGGCCGGCCCACGTTCGTGGGCCGCGCCACGGCTTGCGGGCCTAGTCGTCGTAGGCCTGGCTGAGCGTGTTGAGGTGGACGCGCTCGGCGTCGCGCAGGAACGGCGAGATCAGCATCATGACCTGCACGATGCCGAGCCGGATCGACTTCGATTCATCCTGGTCGCCGCGCGAGGCGCCGAAGTTCAGCCAGAACGTGGCCACGACGAGGATGTTGGTCGCCAGCGCGTCCATCTCGGCGGCCGAGGCGCGCACGATCCCCGCCCGCGCCAGCCCCCGGATCACCGAACTCGCGTTGTCGGTGGCGCGTTTCAGGATCCGCGCGAAGCGCATGCGCAGGCGGCGGTTGCGACTCAGGATGTCGATCAGGTCGCGGTAGAGGAACCGGTAGTCCCAGATGCATTCGAAGACGAGGTGCAGCTGGAGCCAGATGTCCTCGAGACCAGGCAGCCGCCCTTCCGGCACCGTCATCGCCGCGCCGATGCGCTCTTCGTAGCGGCCGAAGAGCTGCTCGATGATGTCGTCCTTGTTGCGGAAGTGGTAGTACAGGTTGCCCGGGCTGATCTCCAGCTCGTCGGCGATGTGGTTCGTGGTCACGTTCGGCTCGCCCTGGGCGTTGAACATCGCCAAGGCGCAGTCGAGGATCCGCTGCCGGGTCTGGGGCGCCATCGGTGGGGGCCGGGCCTCAGGCCGTGAGCTTCTTCACGAGGTCGATGTATTTCTTCATCGCCTCGTCCTGCTTCGTGCCCTTGAGCTTTTCCCACGCTTCGTACTTGGCGTTGCCGACGAAATCGAAAAAGCCCGGCCTTGCGCCGCTGACGTCGCCCTCCGACCCCTGCTTGTACAGCGCATAAAGCCGCAGGAGCGTGTCGTTGTCGGGGCGCTCGGCCAGGGCCATGACGGCGTCCTTGGCCTGTTCAAACTGGGTCTTGAGGTCGGGCATCGGGCGATCCGTGGCGTCTGCGGCGCGATCGCAGCGACGCGCCCGCGAACGCTGGAATACCACGCGCGCTTCGAGCCGGTCAACGCGATCCGGCAGCGTCGGGGGCGACCCGGCGCGCCCCGCGGCGGACCCGCAGCGGGCATCGGGGGCAGGCCGGCGCGCCCGTGTTTGTCGTTTTCCCGGGCGTCTGGCACCTTGGGCGCGCGCCCCGCAGGCTTGCGGGTTCGGAGTCCAACGTCGTTTCCGGGAGAGGGTGACATGACGTATTTCGTGACCGGCGGCACCGGTTTCATCGGCCGGTTCCTGGTCAGCACGCTGCTGAAGCGCAAGGGCCAGGTGCACGTCCTCGTGCGCAAGGGTTCGCAGAAGAAGTTCGAGGAGACCGCCGCGAAGATGGGCTGGGACCGCAAGCGCGTGCTCCCGGTCACGGGCGACCTCGCCAAGCCCAAGCTCGGCCTCACCGCCGCCCAGCTCAAGGCGCTGGCCGGAAAGGTCAAGCACGTCTTCCACCTCGCCGCCATCTACGACCTGACGGCCGACGCCGAGTCGCAGCGCGTTGCCAATGTCGACGGCACGAAGCACGCGATGGAGTTCGCCGGGGCCGTCAAGGCGGCCTGCTTCCACCACACGAGCTCCATCGCGGCGGCCGGCCTGTACCCGGGCGTGTTCCGCGAGGACATGTTCGACGAGGCCGAGGGCCTCAACGATCCGTATTTCCGCACCAAGCACGAATCCGAAGGGCTCGTCCGCACCGGCTGCCCGGTGCCTTACCGCATCTACCGTCCGGGGGTGGTCATCGGCCACAGCAAGACCGGCGAGATCGACAAGATCGACGGTCCGTACTACCTCTTCACCCTGATCAAGAAGATGCGCCAGGCCCTGCCGCAGTGGGTGCCGACGCTGGGCATCGAGGGCGGCAAGATCAACCTCGTGCCGGTGGACTTCGTCGTGGCGGCGATGGACCACATCGCGCACAAGCGTGGGCTCGACGGCAAATGCTTTCACCTCGTCGATCCGGACCCCAAGCGCATTGGCGAAGTCATGAACATCTTCGCCCGGGCTGCGCACGCGCCCGAGATGAGCATGCGCATCGACGCGCGCATGTTCGCCGTGGTGCCGGGCTACATCCGCAGCGCCATCAAGAACCTGCCGCCGGTGCAGCGTTTCTCGAAGGTGATCCTCAAGGACCTCAAGATCCCGCGCGAAGCGCTGGGCTACATCACCTACCCGACGCGCTTCGATACCCGCGAGGTCGAGCGCGCCCTCAAGGGCTCAGGCATCGAAGTTCCCTCACTCGAGGACTACGCGTGGCGCCTCTGGGACTACTGGGAGCGCCACCTCGACCCGGACCTGTTCATCGACCGCTCGCTGCGCGGCAAGGTCGAGAACAAGGTCGTGCTGATCACCGGCGGCTCATCGGGCATCGGCCTTGCCGCCGCCCACAAGATCGCCGACGCCGGCGCCAAGGTCGTCATCGTCGCCCGCGGCGAGGAGGAGCTGTTCAAGGCCCGCGACGAGATCAAGGCCAAGGGCGGCCAGTGCTTCGCCTACACCGCCGACCTCACCGACCTCGCGAGCTGCGACGAGCTGATCCAAAAGGTTCAGGCCGAGATCGGCCCCGTCGACATCCTGGTCAACAATGCCGGCCGATCCATCCGCCGTTCGATCGAGCTCAGCTTCGACCGCTTCCACGACTTCGAGCGGACGATGCAGCTGAACTACTTCGGCAGCCTGCGTCTGATCATGGGCGTGCTGCCGTCGATGATCGAACGGCGCGGCGGCCACATCATCAACATTTCGTCGATCGGCGTGCTCGCCAATTCGCCCCGGTTCTCGGCCTACGTGGCCTCGAAGGCGGCGCTCGACGCGTTCAGCCGCTGCGCGCAGGGCGAACTGTCGAATAAGAACATCGCGTTCACGACCATCAATATGCCGCTCGTCAAGACGCCGATGATCGCGCCGACCAAGATGTACGACTCGGTGCCGACGCTGACTCCCGAAGAAGCCGCCGATCTGATCGTCGAGGCCGTGATCGGGCGCGGCAGCCGGGTTGCCACGCGACTCGGCATCTTCGCGGCCGTGCTCAACGCGGTGGCCCCGAAGGCCTACGAGATCGTCATGAACACCGCCTACGAGCTGTTCCCGGACTCGGCGGCGGCGAAGGGCATCAAGGGGGTGCGCGAGGGCGACAAGGCCACGAACGAGCAGATCGCTTTCGCCGCGCTGATGCGCGGCGTGCACTGGTAGCGGAGGATCAGGGGCAGCGGCGCCAGCGCACGTCGGCGCCGCCGCTTCCCTCAAGCTGCAGACGGGCCTCGCGCAGCAGGGGAAACTGGTCTGCCAAACCGCACACCTCGGCGTAGGCCGAATCGATGGTCGCCCTTCGGCTGACCGTCAGGACCAGGGTGCTGCCACTCGACCACGTTGCGCTGTCGACGCCCGGAAGCGTGACCAGCGCCTTCGCGACGGCCGCGCGGGGCTCGCCCGCGGAGGGCGTGGTGGTGTCGACATCGGCCTCGGGCGCCGCGCCGGGTGCGGCCGCGTCAGCCGCGCTCGCGGCCGAATCGGGCGCTACCGGCATGACGCCCTGCGCGCCCGGATTCACGGCAGGCGCCGCGACCGATTCCCGCGGTGCGGCGCTGCTTGGCGCGCTCGCCGTCTGCGTTTGCGCGGAAGGGGCCAGCCAGCGCTGGAGATGGCCGTCCAGATCAGCGCCCCAGAACACGATGCCCAGCCCCAGCAGCCCGGAACCAACGCCGGCCAGCCGGCGCGGGCGATCGATCTGCTGCTCGGACTCGGCGTCGATGGCTTCGCGCGTGGCCGCATCGAGCCCGGGGCGCAGCAGCGCCCAGAGCGCCGGGCCGTCGAGGACGGTGACGCGCATGCGGTCCGCCTGTGCCAGCGCATCCGGCTCGATGCTGCCCAGCGTCGCGACGATCACGCTGTCCACGCCGGCTTCCTGTCGACGTCGCTCGGCGTCGAGCAGGGCCGGTGCACCGATGCGGTAGGCCGTGCCGTGCTTGTACAGCAGCAGGGTGCTGCTCCCCCCGCGCACGAGTCGCCGCTCGCCGAGTGGCGCGCCTTGCGCCGCCGTTGGCTCGCTTTCCGGGGCGTAGCCCTGCGCCCCGAGCGCCTCGACGAGTCGCGCGAGCGTATCGCGCCAGTGGCGAGCGCTCAGGGCCTCGATGCCGATGCGCTCGGCGAACCGCCGCTTCTGCACGCGACCAAACCAGACGTTGCTGGCGACAACGAGGGCGATCGCGACGGCAATCGCGGCGAGGATCGTCAGGACGAGGGTCATGGAATCGCTGGGTCGGAGGACGCCGGCACCTTACCGTGCCGCGCCGCACAAAAAAACACGGCGCCCGCAAGGACGCCGTGCGGCGATCGCCCGTTGGGCCTTCGACAGGGAGGGACGTCGGCGGCGCAACCAGCGATCGGGTGAAGCGTCCCGGCGATTACGGTGCGTCGGGCGCGGGGATCGGGGCCAGTGCGGCCTTCCGGGATTTGGCGGGCGTCGCGCGGGCCTTGCTTGCCCGACCCGGACCTTTCGTCGCCTTGGGCTTCGCGGGCTGCGCCTTCGTCGCCCGGGCAGGAGCCGGCTTCGCCGCCTTCGCGGGCTTCTTGGCCGGGGCCTTGGCGGCCGGTGCCGCTGCGCCGCGCTGCTTGACGGCGCGGGTGAGCGCGTCGACGCGCTCGGAGAGCTCGGCGAGGTCGTCTCGACCCGGCACGCCGAGGCGCGTCAGCGCGCGCTGCACGCGCTCCTCGAACACCTTCTCGAGGCGGTCCCACGTGTCGACCGCGCGTTCGCGGACGGAGCCCACGCGCTCCTCCACCGCATCGCGGACGGCATCGACGCGGCCCGTCGCCAGCTTGCGCGTGGCGTTCTCGAAGCCCGACCCTTCCTTGACGAGGGTGTCGAAGAGCTTCGAGCCCTCGTGCTGGGCGCGCTGGAAGGCGCCGACGCCGGCAAGCCAGATCTGCTGGGCCGATTCGGCCAGCCCGCGCGACAGCTGCTCGGCCTTGGCCTGCAGGTCGGCGGCCGACGGGGCCGCGGCGGGGGTCTTGCGGGAGGACTTCTTGAGCTTGGCCATGGGCCGTTCTCTGTGCCGGTGGGAAAGTGCCGGCACTGTTCCCGCGCGCGCTAGAGCATTCACACCAGCGCGCGACCTCGCGGTTCAGCCGGCGCGGCGCGGCCGGCGGCGTTGGCGCTTGCGGGTCGGCGCCGCATCACGCGCGATCAGGCTCTCGAGGTCGTCGAGCGATCGGTGGAGCTTGGCGCTCGTCTCGGTGCGCGGAGGGCGCCCTGAAACGCCGTCGAGAATCGACAGCACGCCGCCATCCAGCACTTCGTCGCGCAGCCGCAGGCCGTGCCGCTCGAACATGGGGCCGAGCTGTGCGCGTCGTTCGCGAAGGTCCTTCAGCGTGGCGGCGAAGGCGTACTCGCAGACCTTCAGGCGATGGTCGTAACGGAACACGCTGGTGAAGAACATCTCGCCGTCGTCCTCGTCCGGCTCGAGCACGAGCTGGTCGGTTTCGGGGTACTGCCGGGCGTACTTCTCGAGTCCGACCTGCACGCGCGACTGCAGCAGGGTTCGGAACGTCTGCGACAGCACGACGGGCAGTCCACCCTCGGCGAGCCGGTTCAGGCCTGCAGGCCGCTTCCCGCCGCGGCTGGCGTCGAACGGCACGAAAGGATTGACGCCCAGCAGCAGGTCGATGCCCTTGTCGAGCGCGACAGACGCATGCATGGTGCGGCGCAGCGCGCCATCGACGAAGTGGCGGTCGCGGATGCACACCGGCGGATAGAGACCGGGCAGGGCCGCGCTGGCCTGAACGGCCCGCGAGATCGGCACGTCGTCCCACTCGCGCGAGCCGAAGCGCACGGCTTTGCCGCTGTCGAGATCGACTGCGACCACGTACAGGGGTCGGTCGAGCTCGCGGAAGTCGTTGCTTCGGCCCTGGGTCGTGAACAGCCGCCGCAGGAAGCCCTCCACGTCGGCGTTGTCGAACAGGCCGTTGGGGATCACGGCCCCGAGCCTCGAGAACAGATCGCCGAGCGAGGCCGCCATCGGGTCGGCGAGCGCATCGCCGGCCCACCGGAGCAGCAGGCGGGGCGCCCCCGCGGCGCGACGGAGGTACTCCCCGAGGGCGGGCTTAAGGAACATCTCCGGCCTGAACTGCACCTCGGCCTCGCCGGTCAGGAAGATCCGGCACATCTCCGCCGTGCCGAGCCGGTTCGCGAGCCCCGCGGCGAGGAACGCGCCCGAGCTCACGCCCACGTAGACGTCCAGCCGCGTCAGGTCGAGGCCCTCGATCGCGACCTCGAGCGCCCGCAGCGCCCCGAGTTCGTACATGCCGCCCGTCGGACCGCCTCCGGCGATGGCCAGTCCGATGCGGCCACGGCTGGACGTGCGGGGCTGGGCGGGTTGGACGACGAGCATGGAAGGGCCTGCAAAGCGGTGAGCGGCGGAGTTTAGCGGCTTCGAAGCGCCGCCATCGCGCCGTGCCGACCCGCGGCGCCGCGCGCTGCGCCATGATCGCCCTTGCTTCCGATTGCCCCACGACCCTGCACGCCGCGGCCCCATGAGTGACGAATCAAGCCAGCGCGCCGCGCTGAAAGCCGCGATCGCGCGACGACTGCGCTGGCGCGCGGACGCGTTCGCGCCGGAACGGGCGGGAAACGGATCGCCAGCCCTGTCGATGCTGCGTGCGTGGCAGGCCGAACGGCTGGAGCGGAGCTTCGCCGACGTGCTCGCCGATCCGTCGATGCGCGAGGCCGGGCGTTTTTTCCTGAGCGACCTCTACGCCGACCGCGATTTCAGCGGGCGCGACCGCGACGTGGACCGGATCATGCCGGTGATGGTCCACCTGCTGCCGGAGGCGATGCTGCGCGCGGCGCGCGACGCCATTGAACTGCATGTGCTGAGCCATGCCCTCGACCTGCGGCTGGTGGCCGCCATCGAGCGGCGCCGGTGGCGCGCCATCGACGCATCGCGCTACGCGGAGGTCTACCGCGACGCCGGCCTGCCGCGGCTCCGTCAGCGGCAGATCCGCCTCGTGGTGTCGGTGGGTCGCAGCCTCGATGCGGCGGTGCGGCGGCATGGTGTGCACCGGCTGCTGCGCGCGTCCCGGCTCCCGGCGCGGGCCGCCGGCCTCTCCGAACTTCAGGGATTCCTCGAGCGAGGATTCGATGCGTTCGCCCGGCTCGGCGGCGCGACGCGGTTTCTCGATCGGGTGGCGCGGGGCGAGGGCGAAGTGAGCCGGCGGCTGTTCGCCGGGCATCCCCGGCCTTTCGAGGCTTGAGGCTGCGCTCAGCCCTTGAAGTGCTGCTCGATCGTGTCGTGGATCTCCCGCTCGATCGCTCCGCGGAGCGCGAACAGCAGGAAGCCGAGGCGCACCGACACGCGCAGATCCTTGGCCGAGACGGCGATTTCCCCGTCGACGCCGCTGCGGCTGAAGCGCAGGACGTTGCCCCGCCAGCCGTAATCCACGTCGAACCGCTCGGCGATGCGCGCCGCGATATGTTCGACGCGCGTCTTGGCGTCCTTGACCGGAAGCGCGTGCGCGCGGCGGATGTCGATGTCTGGCATGGGGTCCTCCGCCGCGGATTCTGGCGCATGCGCGACGCGCCAGCCAGCGATCGGAAGTCGGCGCAGCCGGGAGAGGCGCGCGGCCGCTGTGCTACCTTCTCGCGCTCGGAGGAGTGATGCGACTGACGTTCCCGAACGGCGAGCATGCCGCGGTAGCCATCGAGCAGGGGCAAGTGGGCGTCGGCAGTGCAGCCGGCGGCGGGACCGCCGTCGCCATCGCGGGACTGGCGCCCCTCCATGCGGTGTTCGCCAGCGGTCGGCGCGGCGCGTGGCTCACCGTGCCGCAGGGCGCAACCGTCGTACTCAACGCGAGGCCCGTGAAGCGCATTGCCTATCTGCGCGCGGGCGATCTCGTGTGCCTTGGCGGCGTCCAGGTGCGCGTCGAGGCATCGCGCCCGCCCGATGAGCCGCCCGAGGTCCCACCTTCGCGTCGGCGCCTCGAGGATGCGGCGCTGCCGCGCGCCGCGCTCCGTGGCCTCAGCGGGCCGTGGTTCGGGCGCAGCGCGCCCATCGCCGGTCCCCGCGTGCTTGGGCGCGGTGCGGCCAGCGATATTCGCCTTGACGGCGCGGGCATCCTCGACCGCCACGCCCAGGTCGACATCGAATTCGGAAAGGTTGTGGTCAGGACGCTCGCGGCGGGCGCCACGCTGCGCGTCAACGGACATCCCGTAAGGGCCGCAACCCTCGGCCCCGGCGACCAGATCGAAATCGCCGAGCATCGCTTCGCGCTCGAGGCGCCCGGGTCTTCGGGTGGCGGCGATGTCGGGTCAACCCCGCCGCCGTCCGCGCGGCCGCATCCTTCGGCGTCGCCCGAGGGGTCCGCGTCGGTCCCGGCGGATTCGCCGGCAGGGCGCGACCTGAGCGGCGTCTACCTGCTGATCGCCGCTGCAGCCGCTTTGGCTGCGGCACTCACGGCCTTTTTCGTCTACGCGCCGAAGGCGTGAATCCGCCGCCCCGGTGCGACCGAGGCGCGGCTCTAGTCCGCCCGACTACTGTCGACGTGTTCTCGGCGCGTGCTAGCGTCGCAGCTTGATTCGAGGGAGGGACGTGATGTCGCGGGGATTCAATTTCAGTGCCGGTCCGGCGGTGCTTCCGGAGCCGGTGCTGCGCCGGGCGCAGGCCGAACTGCTGGAGTGGGGCGGCGAGCGCGCCTCGGTGATGGAGGTGTCGCATCGCGGCAAGGCCTTCATCGCCGTGGCCGAGAAGGCCGAGGCCGACCTCCGCACGCTGATGGGCATTCCCGATGACTACGCCGTGCTGTTCCTGCAGGGCGGCGCGACCACGCACTTCGCCCTGCTGCCGATGAACCTGGCCGCCGCCGGGCAGCGCGTCGACCACCTCGTGACGGGCGCCTGGAGCAAAAAGGCCGCCAGCGAGGGCAAGGCGCACTCCGCCGTGCAGGTCGTCGCCGACACCGCGGCATCGAACTACACCACGCTGCCGGCCGCGGGTTCGTACGCCGTCGATCCGTCGAGCGCCTACGTGCATCTCGTGGCCAACGAGACCATCCACGGCGTCGAGTTCCCCGACGCCATCGACACCGGCGGCGTGCCGCTGGTCGCCGATTTCAGCTCCTCGATCCTGTCCCGCCCCATCGACGTCTCGAAGTACGGCGTGATCTACGCCGGCGCCCAGAAGAACATCGGTCCGTCCGGTCTCGTGGTGATGGTCATCCGCAAGGACCTGCTGGAACGCGCCGGCCAGCCGCGCGCCAAGATCCTCAGCTACAAGGAACACGCGGCGCAGGGCTCGATGCTCAACACACCGCCGACGTTCAGCTGGTACCTCGCCGGGCTGGTGTTCGAGTGGATGCTGGCGCAGGGCGGCCTCGCCACCTTTGAGGCCAACAACCGCCGCAAGGCCGAGGCCCTGTATTCGGCCATCGACGGCAGCGGCGGCTTCTACCGCAACCCGGTGGCCGTCGACGCGCGCTCGCTGATGAACGTGC
>ERZ1066123.1890-NODE-1890-length-11613-cov-7.683855_pt1 | contig 11613 bp, 7 predicted proteins | sample MGYA00382770_ERZ1066123 | MGnify/ENA primary metagenome ERZ1066123 (study PRJEB33369, sample SAMEA5778353) | biofilm metagenome | biome: Industrial cooling water; feature: Water cooling tower basin; material: Biofilm | place: United Arab Emirates | collected...
CGCATGTGCCCTACAACGCGCCGGCGGCCGCCATGAATGACCTGTTCTCCAACCGCATCCAGGTGATGTTCAACCTCGTCACCGGGGCCGCACCGCAGATCCGCGCCGGCGAGGTGATCCCGCTCGCCGTCCTGGCGGAGCGCCGGGTGCCGCAGCTGCCCGACGTGCCGACCATGGCGGAGCTGGGCATGCCGGGCATGGTGTTCGGCACCTGGTTCGGCTTGCTGCTGGCGTTGGCCATGTCGGCCGTCACCCTGTCCAACGCGGTGCTGGCCGAGCCGGAGACGCGGCAGCGGCTGGAGGCGGCGGGGCTCGAAGTGCTCGGCGGCACGCCGGAGACCTTGGCGGCGCACCTGGCCGCCGAGACGGCAGCCCATGCCGAGCTGGTGCGCCGAGCCGGAATCCGGACCGACTGACGCCGCCCTCCCTGTTTCACTCCGGCAGGATCGAGTCCCCCAGCGACTGCATCAGCCGGTTGGCGTTCGCGAACATCGCCACGCAGTGGATCAGGTCCAGCAGCTCGAGGTCGTCGAGCCCGACCGCGCGCAGCGGCGCCAGCGCCGCCGGCGAGACCGCGCCCGGCGCCGCCGTCAGCAGCGCGGAGAAGTCCACGATGGCGCGGCGCCGCGGATCGGTCTCGGCAGCAAGGCCATCGGTGAACAGCCGGCGGGCCATCGCCGGCCCCTGCTTCGTCCCCTCGCCGCAGCGGCGGGCATGCACGGCGCAGCAGTAGACGCAGCCGTTCACCATGGAGACGATGGCGGTGGACAGCTCGCGCTCGGCCCGCGGCAGGCCGCGCGGGGCGTACATCACCGTGGCGAACAGCGCCCCCCGCTCGCCGAGCGAGCCGGGATCGAGGGCGAGGGTGCGGAAATAGACGCTGTTGCGCCGCCCAGGCGGGCAGGCCTCCAGCGCGGCAAGCTGGGCCGGGGTGGCGCCCGCCTCCTCCACTGGCGGCAGGCGCGGCTGCCAGCCGACCTCGGCGAGGGTGAAGGGGCGGTCTGCGGCGACGGGCGCCAAGCCTGGCGGCACCGTGCCGCCGCCGCCCTGCATCGCCCGCAGCCCTGCGAGCAGGCGCACCTGGTAGGGCACGAAGGACACGAGCTGGGTCAGCGCCACCACCGCCTGCGGCGAGAGTCCGAGGGCGCGCAAGGCGTCGATCTCGGCCTGGCCACAATCCGCGGGGCGCGTCGCCACCAGCTCGGCATGGCGCAGCAGCGCGGCGAGGCGGGGTCCGGCGGCATTGCCAGCGCCGTCCAGGTCCTCGGCCGCGGCGATGGCGCGGGCGTCTCCCCCGAGCAGCGTGCGGAAGCGCGCAGCAAGCCCGGCATCACCCTCGCGCAGTGCCACGCGCAGGGCGACGGCGGCGCGCTCGACGGGGCTGAGTCCGGCCGGGTCCACCGGCAGCAGCAGCGCGCGATACGCGCCCTCGGCATGGCGCAGCGCCTCCGGCCGGCGGCGGCGCAGCAGGCCGAGCGGGGATTCGGGCGCGATCCCCAGGATGCTTTCGATCAGGTCGTCGGTCATGGCCCTGGTCCTCCCGTGCCGCGCATCCCTCTTCATGGCCCGGCACGGCCGGCGCGGCCAAGCCTCGGCGTGCTGGACGCACCTGCCACGCCCGGCGAAGATCGGCACGGAACGGAGACCGGGCGCCATGACCACCATCATCGCCGACGCCACCATCGTCACCGGCGACGCGGCCGGCACCATCCACCACCGCGGCGCACTTGCCATCGAGGGCAACCGCATCGCCGCGATCGGGCCGACGGAGGAGGTGGCGGCGCGCTTCCACGGCGCCGAGCGCGTGGACGGCACCGGCCGTTGCGTGCTGCCCGGCTTCGCCAACATCCACACCCACCTGGTGATGACCCTGGCGCGCGGCGTCTTCGAGGACCTCTCGCCGCCGCACAAGCCGCCCTTCGATGGCGGCCTCTCGCCCATCCCGCTGCCGCCGATGACACCGGAGGAGCAGCGCGTGATGTGCGAGCTCGGCGCGCTGGAAGCACTGCGCAGCGGCACCACCGCGCTGCTGGAGGACGCGGCGCACATCGCCAATTATGCGCAGGCCATGGTCGATACCGGGCTGCGCATGGTGCTGGCCGAGCGCACCTGGGACCGCGTCGGCGCCTCGATCGGCGATCCCACGGAGTTCCGGCGCGACGAGGCGGTCGGCCGGGCCGGGCTGGAACGGATCGAGCGGCTGCACGCCGCTTGGGACGGCGCGGGCGGGGGGCGCATCAAGGTCGGCGTCTCCGCCTGGGCGCCGGACATGTGCTCGCCGGAATTGCTGAAGCAGGTCCGCGCGCTGCAACAGCGCCTCGACACGCTCTGCACCATCCACCTGAACCAGATCTGGGGCGAGGTCGCGGCGGTGCAGGCGCACCACAACATGCTGCCCTGCGAATTCCTGGAGAGCATCGGCTTCCTGCACGACCGCATGATCGCCGCACATTGCCGCTGCATGGCGCCGCTGGAGGAGAAGATCCTCGGCCGCCACCGGGTGAAGGTCGCGTTCAATTCCGCCATCGCGGCGCGGCGCGGCCTCAGCCCCCGCGTCTCGGAACTGGAGGCCGCCGGCTGCACCATCGGCATGGGCAGCGACAACATGGCCGAGGACATGGTGGAGGTGATGCGCACCGGCCTCTTCATGGAACGCGTCCGCCGCGAGGATGGCCGCGACCCGACGCCGGAGGCCGCGCTGCGCTGGGCCACGCGCAACGGCTACGCGGCGATGGGCGTGCCGGATGGCGGCTGGCTGGCGGAGGGCAACCTCGCCGACCTCATCATGATCCGCATCGCGCGGCCGCATCTGGTGCCCTTCCTGCGTCCAGTCTCGGTCTGGCTGCACCAGGGCCAGGCGCGCGATGTCGATGACGTGATGGTCGATGGACGCTGGCTGATGCGCGACGGCACGGTGCTGAGCATGGACGAGGCGCGCATCCTGCGCGACGCGGAGGCGGTCGCCGACCGCTGCTGGGCGCGGCTGTTCGCGGAGCACCCGGGCATCGGTCGGCCCGATGGCTTCCGCCCACTGCCCGCTGCGGCCGGCGGCGTGCAGGCCGTGCCGCTGCACCCGGTGGGACCCGGCCGCGGCGCGTGACAGGCGGGGCTTGCCGGCAGAGCCCGCCGTCGAGACCGGCCATTGCCGAGCGGACGAGAACCGCGTGCGCGATCCTGCCGAACCCGCCGTGGTGCTGCGCGTCCTGACGGGCCGCTGATCCGCCGGCTTCGCCCGCGCCGCCTTTCGCCTACCATGTGCCCCCGGGAGGACCTGCCCGTGCAGATCGCCGAGCGGAACGCCGTCGCGCCGACACGTCGGGCCATCGCGCCGAACGGCGTACCGGCGCACCTGACCACCTATTTCGGGACCAACTTCGCCATGCGCGGCCCGGACATGCCGCCGCCACCCGGGCCGGAGGCGGTCTATCCCATGGGCTTCCTGGTCGAGCAGGGCGCCGACACGCTGGTGGAGGCGCATTTCCACGCCGCCAACCAGTTCCAGGTCGTGGTTGGCGGCGAGGGCACGCTCGGCCGGCACCATGTGGCGCCGATCGCGATCCACTACACCAACGCCTTCTCGAGCTACGGTCCGCTGCGTGCCGGGCCCCGCGGGCTGCACTACTTCACCCTGCGCAACGGCTACGACCCAGGCGCGCGCTACGTGCGCGGGTCGGCGCACGAAATGCGCGGCCGCCCGCGCCGGTTCCGTGAGGCCAAGGCCGATGCCGGACCACCGCCGGACGCGGGCATGCTCGCCGCCCTCCGCGGCATCGAGAGCTTGGTGCTACTGCCCATGGCGTCCGATGGCCTGGCCGCCTGGCGCCATCGCCTGCCACCCGGCGCAGCATTGCGCGGCCCCGCACCGAGCAGGGGCGAGGGCCAGTACTGGGTGGTCACCGCAGGCAGCCTGGCCTTCGGCGAGGGCGCACCGCTGCCGCCGCTCTCCTGTGCCTTCATCTTCCCGGATGGGGCGCCCGCGCAGGCGCTCGCCGGTCCGGGCGGCGCCGAAGTGCTGGTGCTGCAATACCCCCGCGGCCGGGCGCACCTGCCGGCCTGACGACCGGCCCGTGCCACCGCGCGAAGCAGGCTTTCGTAGCTTGGCCCACACGTCGTGCGGTCCAAGCTCCTGACATGCAAGCCTGCCTAGGCTCCTGTCCGAACGCAAACCTCCAGAGGTTTGCTGAGGCTCCGCCGACGACCGCCCCGCTTGGCGCGGCGCACCGCCGGCCGAGCGGGCCAACCCGACACGCTTCGCATTCCACCGGCACAACGCTACACGGCGCGCTCCGGGCCAACCGATCCGATTTCCTTTTTTTTGGCTCCCGAGGTCGTGACCCATGTCCGGCGCTTCCTCCGATGCGGCGCCGGGCCGGGTCTGGCACATCGTGGGCGCGGAGGCGCTCCTCCCGCTCGGTGCACCGCGGGACTCAACCGTGGCTCCCGCGCTCCGCCGGCAAACTGCGTGCAAGGAGCGCGTCAGCAGGCTCGTCGCCCTCTCGTCCCGCCGGGGCCGTACCGCCGTTACGAACTCTCCCTGTGGTCCAGTAGCGCTGCGCCCGCCCGTCCCCAACCGCATAGGTGCCCATCCCGATGCTCGCCAGATTTGTCGAGGCGGCGCTCCACCGCCGCATCCTCGTTCTCCTCGGCGCGCTCGCGCTGGCGGTATGGGGCGCCGCTGCCTACCTGCGCCTGCCGATCGACGCCTTCCCCGACGTGTCTCCGACGCAGGTCATGGTCTCGATGCGCGCTGCGGGCCTCACGCCGGAGGAGCTGGAGGCGCGGGTGACGGTTCCCGTCGAGCGCGCCATGAAGGGCATCCCGGGCCTCGTGCAGATGCGCTCGACCACGCGCTACGCCACCAGCCTGATGGTCTTCGAGTTCGCCGAGGGCACCGACATCTACTGGGCCCGCGCGCAGGTCGGCGAGCGCCTCGGGCCAGTGATGGACGACATGCCGGATGGCGTGGTCGGGGGCCTTGCGCCGATCGTGACGCCGCTCGGCGAGATGCTGATGTTCACCATCGAGGGCGGCGGCCTCGATCCGCAGGGCAAGCGGCACCTGCTGGACTGGACGATCCGGCCGGCCCTGCGCGGCCTGCCCGGCGTCGCCGACGTGAACACCATGGGCGGCTACGTCAGGACCTACGAGGTGGTGCCGAACCCGTCTGCCCTGGCGGCGCGCGGCATCAGCGTCTCGGCGCTGCTCGAGGCCATCGAGGAGAACAACGCCAATGACGGCGCCGGCCGCGTGCAGGACGGCGAGGAAGCCCTGCTGGTCCGCGCCGAGGCGCGCGTCCGCACGCTCGAGGACATCCGCCAGATCGTGCTCGCCTCGCGCAGCGGCGGCGGCATCGTGCGCCTGCTCGACGTGGCGGAGGTGCGCTACGGCACCCTCGCGCGCAACGGCATCGTCGTCGCCAACGGCGAGGGCGAGGCGGTCTGGGGCACCGTGCTCGGCCTGCGCGGCGCCAATGCCCGCACCGTCGTGGACGGGGTGAAGGCGCGCCTGGAGGAGCTGCGGCCGCTGCTGCCGGAGAGCGCGGAGGTGGTGATCTTCTACGACCGCAGCGCCCTCATCGAGGCGGCGGTCTGGACCGTGCAGAAGGTGCTGCTGGAAGCGGTGGCGCTGGTGGTGGTCCTGCTGGTGCTGTTCCTCGGCAACCTGCGGGCGGCGCTCGTCGTCTCGCTGGCGCTGCCGCTGGCGGTGCTGACCACCTTCGGCATCATGCGCCTCTACGGGCTGTCGGCGAACATCATGTCGCTCGGCGGGCTTGCGATCGCCATCGGGCTGCTGGTGGACTGCGCCGTCGTGGTGGTGGAGAACACCGCGCACCGCATCGCCGCCCATCCCGGCCCGCCGGACCTGCGGGCCCGGCTGCGCCTCGCCGGGGAAGCGACGCGCGAGGTGATGGTGCCGCTGGTCGCCGGCGTCGTCATCATCGTCACGGTGTTCCTGCCGCTGCTCTCGCTGGAGGGGCTGGAGGGGCGGCTGTTCGGCCCGGTGGCGCTGACCATCGCCTTCGCCCTGCTGGCGGCGCTTGCGCTGTCCCTCCTGGTGGTGCCGGCGCTCTGCGCCCTGGTGCTGCGCCGCGGCAAGGACGCGCTCGATGCGCATGGCCACCCGCGCGAGCCCTGGCTCGTGCGGCGCCTGCATGGCGTCTACGACCCCCTGCTGCTGGCGGCACTGGCGCGGCCCTGGGTGGTGGTGGGGCTGGCGCTGGTCAGCCTGGCCGCGGCGGGTACCGCCTATACGCGCATCGGCTCCATCTTCGTGCCGGCGATGGACGAGGGAACGCCGGTTCTGACGATCCGCAAGTACCCGACAGTCGGCGTCGACGAGACGGCGGAGATCGACCTGCGCCTGCAGCGCGAGATCATGGCCAGGGTGCCGGAGGTCGTGGCGATCTACGCCCGCAGCGGCGCCGACGAGCTCGGCATCGACCCGGTCGGCCTGAACGACACCGACATGTTCATCACCCTGGCGCCGCGCGGGCGCTGGCGCGGTCCGGACATGCCCTGGCTGCTGGGCGAGATCCGCCAGGTGGTGGAGCGCTTCCCCGGGATCTCGTACGCGCTCAGCCAGCCGATCGAGCTGCGCGTGCAGGAGATGATCATCGGCGCGCGCGGCGACGTGGTGGTGAAGGTCTTCGGCCCGCGCCTCGGCGAGCTGAACCGGATCGCGCGCGCGGTGGAGGCGGTGATCAAGGCCGTGCCCGGCTCGGCCGATGTCTATGCGCTGCGCAACGAGGGCATGAAGTACCTGACCGTCCGCGTCGACCGCCGGGCGACCGGCCGCTTCGGCCTCAACGCGGCCGAGGTGCAGCGCGCCCTGCGCGTCTGGGTGGACGGGGTCACGGTCGGCGTCGTACTGGAGGGCGAGGTGCGGACGCCGCTGGTGGTGCGCGGCGAGGCCGAATTCCGCCGCTCCGCGGTGGACCTCGCCCGGGTCCAGCTCGTGCTTCCCGGCGGCGGCACGGTGGAGCTGTCGCAGGTCGCGGAGATCGTGGAGGAGGACGGGCCGATCCAGGTCGTGCGCGAGCAGGCGCAGCGCTTCGCCACGGTGCTGGCCAACGTGCGCGGCCGCGACCTGGTGGGCTTCGTGGACGAGGCGCGCCGGGCGGTGGAGGAGCAGGTGGAGCTGCCGCGCGGCTATCGCCTGGAATGGGGCGGGCAGTTCGAGAATCAGCAGCGCTCCTCCGCGCGCCTTGCGGTGGTGGTGCCGATCGCGCTCTGCCTCATCTTCCTGCTGCTCTACCTCACCTTCGGCTCGGCGCGGCAGGCGGTGCTGGTGTTCTGCAACGTGCCCTTCGCCGCGATCGGCGGCGTCATCGGCCTCTGGATCTCGGGCGAGTTCCTCTCCGTCCCTGCCTCGGTCGGCTTCATCGCGCTGATCGGCATCGCGGTGCTGAACGGCGTCGTGCTGGTCAGCTACATCAACCGTCTGATCGTGGAGCAGGAGATGACGCCGCGCGAGGCGGTGATCGAGGGTGCGAAACGGCGGATGACGCCGGTGACACTGACTGCGACCATCGCCGCCTTCGGCTTGGTGCCCTTCCTGTTCGCCGACGGGCCTGGTGCCGAGATCCAGCGGCCGCTGGCGGTTGTCGTCATCGGCGGCCTGGTGACGGCGACGGTGCTGACCCTCGTGCTGCTGCCGATCCTGTACGAGCGCTTCGCCTTCTCGCGCCCGAAGCCGCGCGAGACCGCCGCGGAGGTGCACAAGCCCGCCCCCGCCGCGCCGGCGGAGTAGCCGGGCGCCCGGGCTGGCCGGCTACTCCGCCACCTCCGCGGGCGCCGCCGCCAGCATGCGCGGAACCACCTCCTCCGCGAAGCGACGGATGGTATCGTGCCGGACCCCGCGCGGCACGCCGTAGGTGGCGTTGGAGACCAGGAAGTAGTCGAACCCGACCGCGCGCAGCTCGCCCAGCCGCCGCACCACCGTGTCCGGCGAGCCCACCAGGTTCTGCGCGAGGTAGGGGCCGAGATTGGCGGGATCGGTCAGCTTGCGCAGGTTGCCGAACATCCTGTTGAACTGCTGGTAGCCCGCGATGTTGCCCCAGGGCGCGTTGTCGGACTGGTAGTGGCGCACCTGCAGCTCGAAGAATTTCGGCAGGTAGCGCAATGCCTGCTCGCGCGCCTCCTCGTCGGTGCGCGCGACGAAGCACTTGATCGAGATGGGGAAGGCAGGCGCCCCGCCATCGCCGCTGCGCTCGCGCGCCGTGGCCGCCCAGGTCTCCAGGATCCGGCGCAGCAGGTGATCGGGGAAGCTCGAAAGGCACAAGGGCGGCAGGCCCAGCTCGCCCATGATGGCGGCGCTCTCGATGCTGCCGATGGCACCGTAAAAGTTCGGACGGCGGTCGAAGGCGGGGCGCAAGGTGGTGGGCGTGGCGAAATGCGTGGTGTGGCCCTGGAAGGTGAAGGCGCCGCCCTGCACGGCGCGCTGCGTGAACTCCCAGCATTCGCGGAAGCGGTCGCGCGCGGTCTCCATGGCGATGCCGAAGGCGTCGTATTCGGATTTCGCGGTGCCGCGGCCCATGCCGATATGCAGCGGCCCGTCCGACAGCGTCTGCAGCATCGCCAGGTCCTCGGCGAAGCGCACCGGGTCGTACCAGGGCAGCACCATCACCGCGGTGCCGAGGCCGAGGCCGGGGCAGGCCGCGGCGATGTGCGACAGGAACAGCAGCGGGTTCGGCTGCGGGTAGTAGTCGGAGAAGTGGTGCTCCACCATCCAGGCCGCGTCGTAGCGCAGCCCGTGCACGAGCTGCGCGTCGGCGATCGCCTCGCGGTAGAGCTCGCGGTCGCTCTGCGTCTCCTCGCCGACGGCGCCGATCTGCCAGGCGAAGCGCGGCGCGCGGCCGCCATCGAGCATGGCGCTGCTGAACATGGCCTTGGGTCCTCCGTCTCCTGCGGACGGTAGGAAGGGCGGGCCAGCCGGTCAACGCAGGTGCCCCCTTCCCCGCTGGCGGGGGAAGGGTCGGGGATGGGGGCGGCTGGACCCGCGCGGAGCCTCCAGCGTCACGCCACCCCCACCCTGGCCCTCCCCCGCGGAGCGGGGGAGGGAAAGTCCCGCCTACCCTAGCCCGCCGTCCGGCTCCGCGCGCATCTCGGCGAAGGTCTTCTTCGCCACGATCAGCGCCTCGCGCACCGCGGGCAGGCCGACATAGCCGCTCATGTGCATCAGCGCCTCCGCCAGCTCGTCCTCGGTCCAGCCCAGGCGGCGGGCCATGCGCAGATGGATCGCCAGCTCCGGCAGCGCATGGGTCGCTGTGTCGGAGACCACGCAGACCAGCGCCCGCGTCTTGCGGTCGAGGCCGGCGCGCGTCCACAGGCTGGCGAACACCGCCTCGCGCGCGTAGTCGCCGAACCGCTCCATGATCGGGTCGTCATAGACGCCGGTGTTCATGCGCTCCGTCGCCGCCTTGCCGATCAGCTCGGTACGGACCGCATCGCCCCGCTGCCAGGCTTCGCTCTTGGCCATGTCCCGCCCTCCTTGCTCAATCGACTTCGAGCAGCAGCGCCATGCCCTGCCCGCCACCGGCGCAGGCGCCCGCGATCGCGCGCCGCTTGCCGCACCGGCGCAGCTCCATCAGCACGGAGAGCACGCACCGCACCCCCGTCGCCGCCAGCGGATGCCCGAAGGCGATGGCGCCGCCATTCACGTTGAAGCGCTCGCGCGGCACGCCGAGCGCGCGCCGCACGCTCTCGGCCTGTGCGCCGAATGCCTCGTTGATCTCGAACAGGTCGATGTCCTCGACCGTGAGGCCGAGCTTGCGCAGCAGCGCGATGGCGGCCGGCACCGGCCCGATGCCCATCACCTCCGCCGGCACGCCGGCGACCGCGGCCGCCGTGATGCGCCCGAGCGGCGCGGCGCCGCCCGCCGCGCCGGAGGTGGCGACGCGGCCCGTGGTCAGCACCACCGCCGCCGCGCCATCGACGATGGCGCTGCTGTTGCCCCCGGTCTGCACGCCGCCGAAGACCGGTGCGAGCTTGGCCAGCACCTCGATCGGCGTCGGGCGGATGTGGCTGTCGGTGGCGACCTCGCCCTTGGCACTGCGCGGCAGGCGCAGCTTGCGGATCTTCAGCCCCGGTCCCTCGAAGACGGCGTCGGTGACCGGGGCGATCTCCTCGGCGAAGCGGCCGGCCGCCTGGGCTGCGAGTGCGCGAGAAAAGCTTTCGGCGGCATAGGCGTCGGTCTCCTCGCGCGTCACCCCGTGCAGTCGCGCCAGGTTCTCCGCCGTGCCGCCCATGGCCGTGCCGCAGCCGGTGTCCATCAGCGCTTCCCAGAGCTGGTCCTTGAATTCCACCTGGCCCAGCGCGAAGCCGCCGCGATGCGTGTAGGCGGCGATCGGCGCGCGGCTCATGCTCTCGGTGCCGACGCAGAGCGCCGCCTCCACCTGGCCGGCGCTGGTCAGCCGCGCCCCCTGCGCGATCGCCTCGAAGCCCGTGGTGCAGAGGCGCTGCACGCCATGCGCGGGCCGGTCGTCCCGCATGCCGGAGTAGAGGCCGATATGGCGCGCGTAGAACAGCGTGTCGTAGCTCGCCTGGATGCAGTTGCCGGCGATGGTGGTGCCGAGCCGCGCCGGGTCGATCCCGCTGCGCGCGATCGCCGCGCGTGCCGCATGGATGCCGAGATCGGTCGGCGTGATGGGGGCCAGTGCCCCGTTCAGGTCGGTGAAGGGCGTGCGTGCGCCCGCCAGCAGCGTCGCATCCGCGAAGGTCTCGACGATCGCGCCCTCGGCGTAGCGGGTCCAGTCGGGGGCGGTCCCCTGGTTCACGTCGGGCATGGGCGGATCACCTCCGGTTCGTTGCTGTCGTACAGGCGTGAGAGTTCAGCCGCGCGCCGCGTGACGATGGCGCGGACGTTGAGCGAGCCCTTGTCCGTCACTTCCCCGGCATCGAGGGATGGCGGCTCCGCCAGCAGCATGGCACGGGCGATGCTGCGCGACGAGCCGCCGCCGCCAGCCGCGTTCATCGCCGCCAGCGCCGCCGCCAGGGACTGCCGGTAACCTGCGTCGGCGGCCTGCGCCGGATCGGCCGGAAACACCAGCAAGCCGACATCGTCGCGGTCGGCGCCGACCACAACCACGTCGCGCACCTGCCCGGCCAGCGCCGCGAGAACCCGCAGGCGCAGCTCCTGCGCGTTGATGCGCGTGCCGGAGGTGAGCTTGAAATCCTCCGCCAGCCTGCCGTCGAACCGCAGCCCCTGCGCCGGATCCTCCGGATCCAGCCAGGCAACGGCATCGCCGGTGCGGAAGAAGCCTTCCTCGTCGTAGGCGGCGGCGGTGGCCGAAGGCTCGTCCAGGTAGCCGTGGAAGACATTCGGCCCGCGCAGCCGGATCTCCAGCTTGCCGTCCACCGGCACGAGCTTGAGCTCGACGCCCGGCAGCGGCGTGCCGATGCCGGCGGGCGGCGCGTCGCCGGCATGGGTGGTGCAGGCCGCCGGCGCGGTCTCGGTCAGCCCCCAGGAGGAGACCACCGGCACCGCGCGCGGCGCATGCCGGCCAGCCAGCGCCTGCAGCCGCCGCAGCGCGGGTTCCGGCAGGGAGGCCCCGGCGCTGAACACCAGGCGCAGGCGCGCGAAGACACGCACGGCCAGGTCGGCATCGCCCTCCAG
>ERZ1066123.1893-NODE-1893-length-11608-cov-6.414178_pt1 | contig 11608 bp, 9 predicted proteins | sample MGYA00382770_ERZ1066123 | MGnify/ENA primary metagenome ERZ1066123 (study PRJEB33369, sample SAMEA5778353) | biofilm metagenome | biome: Industrial cooling water; feature: Water cooling tower basin; material: Biofilm | place: United Arab Emirates | collected...
GATCAGCGCCACGCGGATGGCGGCGCGGCCGCCCATGGCCAGTTCGACGCCGAGGCCCAGCGCGTGGCCCCTGGCAGCGGGGTAGTAGCGGGTTTCGACGGCGATGATGATCTCGTCTTGCCACACCGCCATCACCGCGGTGGCAATGCTGGTGAAGCCGAGCCACGTCAGCAGGGCGGAGAGCAGCACGGCGGCGGCATCGTCGCCGCCAGCGGTCCAGAGCTTCACCGCCCATGTCGGCCAGCCAGTGGGCTGGATCAGGGCGATGAGGGTGAACACGCCCCAGGCGAGGCCGGCGAACAGGATGAGGGTGATCAGCAGGGCCCGCCACAACACGCCGCGCACGCGGGCATCGCGCAGCAGTTGCGCAAAGCTGAGGATGAAGGCGGCGGGCATGGCCCATGGTGCTAAGGTCTGGCGGGCGTGGCGGCAAGCGGCTATGCGACGGCAAACCAGCACCGGGAGCCGTAATGACGCGTTTCGACATCCTCGCCATGGGCAACGCCATTGTTGACGTGATCAGCAGCGAGGCGCCGGAGTTCCTCTCCAGCCGCAGCATCCAGCATGGCTGCATGCGCCTGATCGATGCGGCCGAGGCTGAATCGCTTTATGCTGCGATGAGTCCGGGCCGCGAGATTGGCGGCGGTTCGGCCGGCAACACCGTGGTGGGCGCGCGCATGTTGGGCGCGCGCACCGCCTTCGTGGGCCGCGTGGCGGCCGATCGGCTGGGCGAAAGCTATATCAGCGACATGCGGGCAGCGGGCGTGCATTTCGACACCGCGCCGGCCACCGATGGCCGCCCCACCGGGCGCTGCCTGATCGTGGTGACGCCCGATGGCGAGCGCACGATGAACACCTATCTGGGCGCCTGCCAGGAGCTGGACTCCAGCGATCTGAACGCCGAGCTGGTGAAGCAATCGGGCATCCTCTACCTCGAAGGCTATCTGTGGGATCCGCCGGCCCCGCGCGCGGCCATGCAGGCGGCGATCAAGGTGGCGCGCGAAGCGGGCAACAAGGTGGCCTTCACCCTGTCTGACGTGTTCTGCGTGGAAGGCCATCGCGGCGACTTCATTGATCTGCTTGCCTCCCACGTCGACATCATGTTCGGCAACGAGAACGAGGTGAAGAGCCTCTATCGCACCGACAATCTGGCGGCGGCGATGGCGGAGCTGGCCAACCACAGCTGCATCACCGTGGTGACGCGCAGCGAGAAGGGCGCTGTCGTCATCGGCGGCGGCCAGCATTGGGAAGTGCCGGGTGAGGCGGTGCCGAAGGTGATCGATACCACGGGGGCGGGCGACCTGTTCGCCGGCGGCTTCATGGCGGCGCTGGTGGAAGGGCGCTCCCTGCCCGATTGCGCGCGGGTGGGCTGCATTTCGGCCGCCGAGGTGATCAGCCATTTCGGCGCGCGGCCAGAGGCGGATTTGGCCGGGCTCGTCAAGGCGAAGCTGGGCTGAGGCAGACAGAAAGAAGAAGTGGCGTCGCGGCAAAGCCGCGCAGTCGGACGAGTCAAAAAGGGCGGCCTGTTGGGGCCGCCCTTTTCGCTCGCCGTCCGGATGCGACCTTGTCCGTGATTATCGCTGCGCGATAATCACTGGCCGGTCATGCATCTTTCCCCCCAGGCGTATGGATCCCCGGCAGCGGCGGCACGCCCTGCGGCGGCACGTCCGGGCTGAGTTCGCCCACTTCGGTGATGCCGCGCGCCACGTTGGAGCGGCTGCGGCCATAGAGGAAATAGAACACCAGGCCGATGGCCGCCCAGCCGAAGAAGACGATCTGCGCCTCGATCGACAGGAAGGTGAAGAGCAGCAGGCAGCCCAGCGCCGCCATCGGGGCGACCACCCACACCGCCGGCGTGCGGAACACGCGGCGGCGGTTCGGATCGCTGCGGCGCAGGGCCATGATCGCCAGCGCCACGAAGAAGAAGGCGCACAGCGTGCCACCGTTTGAGACGGATGCCAGCTGGCCGACCGGGAAGAAGGCCGCCGACACCGCCACGCCCACGCCGGTGATGATGGTCACCACGTGCGGGGTCTTGTACTTCGGGTGCACCTTCGACAGCGCGGCGGGTAGCAGGCCATCGCGGCTCATCACGAAGAACACGCGGGTCTGCGCGAACATCATCATCAGCACCACCGAGGGCAGCGCGAAGCCGGCAGCAAGGCCCAGCACGTTGCCGATGCCAGGGTGGCCGATCATGCGCAGCACGTGCGCCAGCGCTTCCTTGGAACAGACGACCGGCAGGCTGGCTTCCGCATAGGTCTTGCACTGTTCGGCCAGTTCCAGGCTGCCCGGCGCCAGTGCCTCGCCATTGGGGCCGGCCACCGGCTGCGCGCCATAGGCGCCGATCACGCCGGCACCCACCAGCATGTAGAAGATGGTGCAGATAACGAGGCTGCCGACAAGGCCGATCGGGATGTTCTTTTGCGGGTCCTTGGTTTCTTCCGCCGCGGTGGAAACCGCATCGAAGCCCACGAACGCAAAGAAGATGATCGAGGCCGCCGAGATGGCGCCGGTGACGCCCAGCGGCATGAACGGCACGAACTTGTCGGCCTGGGCGGCCGGCACGGCCAGCGCCACGAAAGCCGCCAGCGCCGCCACCTTCACGGCGACGAGCACCGCGTTCACCGTGGCGCTTTCCTTGGTGCCCAGCACCAGGAGCCAGGTGACCGCGAGCGCGATCACCACCGCCGGCAGGTTGATCAGGCCACCGGCATAAGGCCCGTTCACCAGTTCAGGCGGCACGGTGATACCGGCGAAATTCTGGATGACACCCACCATGTAGCCGGACCAGCCGACCGCCACGGCACTGGCCGCCACGGCATATTCCAGCACCAGCGCCCAGCCGACGATCCAGGCCAGGATCTCGCCGAAGGTGGCATAGCTGTAGGTATAGGCACTGCCCGACACCGGCACCATCGCCGCCAGCTCGGCATAACAGAGCGCGGCAAGGCCGCAGACCAGTGCGGACAGCACGAAGCTGATCAGCATGCCGGGCCCGGCGAGCTGCGCGGCTTCGGCGGTCAGCACGAAGATGCCGGTGCCGATGATGCCGCCGATGCCCAGCATGGTGAGCTGGAAGGCGCCCAGCGAGCGGGTGAGGGATTTCTTCTCGGCGGTGGCGAGGATCGCATCCAGCGACTTGATCCGCCAGCTGTTGCCAGACGTGGTGCTCAAAGACATTCCCCTTGGCGAGTTCGCCGCTCTCCCTTTCCCCGTGGAGGCAGCGCCGGTGTCATCCACCCGTCATGCCCAGCCGGAGGGCCTGCGGTCAAGGTGGCTTTGTTGACCGGGCACCGGGAGGCGGGGCGATGTGCGATAAATAACAAAAATATCTGGCCGTGTTGTTTCTAACAGGCTAGGCTGATGCCATGCTGTCGCCCGCCGAATCCGCCGTGCTGGCCCGCCTCGACGGGCAGCGCGCCGCCATGCTCGCCGAAATCGAGGCGTGGGCAGCGATCAACACGGGCAGCCACAATCTGGCAGGCCTGTCCCGCATGGCCGATGTGCTGGCGCACGCTTTCGCGCCGCTGGGCGGACGCATTGCCCGCGTGCCTGCCGCCCCCGCCACGCGGCTAGCCGCCGATGGCCGCGAGGAAGCGATCAGCCATGGCGACAATCTCCACATTGTCTGCCGCCCGGAAGCCCCGGTGCGCGTGCTGTTGACCGGGCACATGGACACGGTGTTTGGCGCCGATCATCCGTTCCAGGCCTGCCGGTGGCTGGATGGGGACACGCTGAACGGCCCCGGCGTTGCCGACATGAAGGGCGGCATCGCCGTGCTGAAAGCCGCGCTGATGGCTTTCGAGGCGAGCCCGTTCGCCGCTGGGCTGGGCTGGGAGGTGGTGCTGAATGCCGACGAGGAAGTCTCCTCGCCCGGCTCGGCGCCGCTGCTGGAGGCTGCCGCGCGGCAATGCCATCTCGGCCTCACCTATGAACCGGCGCTGCCCGATGGCACGCTGGCCGGCGGTCGCGCCGGGTCCGGCAATTTCTCCGCCGCCATTCATGGCCGCGCCGCCCATGCCGGGCGCAACCCGCAGGATGGCCGCAATGCGATCCTGGCCGCTGCCGATCTGGCGCTCAGGCTCGCCGCGCTGGCCAGCGACGATCTCAGCGTGAACCCGGCGAAGATCGAGGGCGGCGGCCCCAACAATATCGTGCCCGACATGGCGGTGCTGCGCTGGAACATGCGGCCGCGCCATGCCCAAGCGCAGGTCCGGGCGGAAGCCGGCATCCGGGAGGCAGTCGCCGCCGTGGTGCAGGCGCATGATGTCCATATTCACCTGCATGGCCGCTTCGCCCGGCCGCCCAAGCCGATGGACGCGCACCAGCAGCGCCTGTTCGAACTGGTGAAGGGCTGCGGCGCCGAACTGGGGCTGGCCATCGGCTGGCGCGACACCGGCGGCGTGTGTGATGGCAACAACATCGCCGCGACCGGGCTTTCGGTGGTCGACACGCTCGGCCCACGCGGTGGCAGTATTCACAGCGCTGACGAGTTTCTGTGCGCCGATTCGCTGGAGGAGCGGGCGAAGCTTTCGGCCCTGCTGCTGATGCGCGTGGCACAACGGGGCTGGCAGCGATGAACGGCACCGAACCGCTGTGGCGGGTGCGCGCGGCGCGGCCCGACGATCTCGATGCCGTGCTGGCGCTGGCCAGGCTGACTGGTGGCGGCTTCACCAACCTGCCGCCCGATGCCGATGCCCTGGCCCGCCGGCTCGACTGGTCCGCCAAAAGCTTCGCACGCGCCGAGGACGCGCCGCACAACGAACTTTACCTGCTGCTGCTGGAGGAGGTGACCACGGGGCGCATTGGCGGCACCGCGATGATCTTCAGCCGGGTCGGCGCCGAATGGCCCTTCTACAGCTACAAATTATGCACCCTCACCCAAACCAGCCGCGAACTGGGCCGCACCCTGCGCACCCAGTTCCTGTCGCTCACCAGTGATTTCGACGGCGCCACCGAAGTGGGCGGGCTGTTCCTGCATCCTGATCTGCGCACCGGCGGGCTGGGCCGGCTGCTCGCCCGTTCGCGTTATCTGTTCATCGCCCAGCATCGCGCCCGCTTCGGCACCCAGGTGATCGCCGAGCTGCGCGGCGTGATGGACGATGCAGGCAATTCGCCCTTCTGGGATGCGTTGGGCCGCGCCTTCTTCGGCCTGTCCTTCCCTCAGGCCGACGAGTTCAACGCCATCCACGGCAACCAGTTCATCGCCGATCTGATGCCCAAGCACCCGATCTACACCGCGCTGCTGCCCGAAGCGGCGCGCGCCGCCATCGGCCAGCCGCATCGCACTGGCCGCGCCGCACTGGCCATGCTGGAGGCGGAAGGCTTCGCGTTCGACAATTATGTCGACATCTTCGATGGCGGCCCCACCGTGGCGGCGCGGATCGACGATCTGAAGACGGTGCGCGGTGCCCGCGAGACAGAAATGCGCGCGTTCAGCGACGGGGCGGACGGCGTGCCGAGCCTGGTTGCCACCGGGCGGCTCAACGGCTTCCAGGCCTTCTGCGCCCCCGTCTCAGCCGAGGGCAGCACCCTGCCTGCCGCCATCGCCAAGCCGCTGGGGCTCACGCCCGGCACAAGGATCCGTCATGTCGCCTGCTGAACTCGTCTCCACCGATCCCTGCACCGGCGAGACCATCTGGCAGGGGCCGACAGGTGGTGTTGCCGCTGCTGTCAGCCGCGCCCGCGCCGCGGCGCGCGGCTGGGCGATGATGCCGCTGGCTGACCGCATCGCCATCGTCCGCGCCTTCAAGGCGGCGGTGGAGGCTGATGCCGACGCCTTCGCCCGGCTGATCGCCCGGGAAACCGGCAAGCCGCTGTGGGAAACCCGCACCGAAGTCGCCAGCGTCGCCGCCAAGGTGGAGATCAGCATCACCGCACAGGCCGAACGCGCTGGCGAGAAGTCGGGCGAGGCCGCTGGCGTGAAGCAGATGCTGCGCCACAAGCCGCACGGTGTGCTGGCGGTGCTCGGCCCCTATAATTTCCCGGCGCACCTGCCGGGTGGCCATATCGTGCCGGCGCTGCTGGCTGGCAACGTGATCGTGTTCAAGCCATCGGAACAGACGCCGGCGGTGGCGGATTTCATGGGCCAGCTATGGGCGCAGGCTGGCCTGCCGGCGGGCGTGCTGACCATCGTGCATGGCGGCGGCGATGTCGGGCGCGAGCTGGCGGGGGCGGAGATCGACGGCCTGTTGTTCACCGGCTCTGCGCATGTGGGGGCAGCACTCGCCCGCCAGTTCGCCGGCACGCCGCACCGCATCCTGGCGCTGGAGATGGGCGGCAACAACCCGCTGGTCGCCTGGGATGTAAACGACATCGAGGCCGCCGCGGCGACCGTAGTGCAATCGGCCTTCCTGTCGGCCGGCCAGCGCTGCACCAACGCGCGCCGCCTGATCGTGGGGGATGACCGGGTGGTGGAGGCCGTGCTGGCGCTCACCGACCGGCTGATCGTCGGCGCGCCTTTCGACGAACCACAGCCGTTCATGGGGCCGGTGATTTCCAACAGTGCCGCCGACGGGCTGGAACGCGGCTGGGCGCAGTTGCAGGCTGCAGGGGGCCGGGTGCTGCGTCCGCTGCTGCGCGCCCGCGCCGATCGCCCCTTCCTGTCGCCGGCCGTGATCGACATGACCGGCTGCGCGCCATCGGATGACGAACTGTTCGGGCCCATCCTGCAGATCATCCGCGTGGCCAACTGGGACGCCGCCATGCAGGCCGCCAACGCCACGCGCTTCGGCCTGGCGGCTGGCCTGATCGGCGGCGATGCGGCGCTGTTCGACCGCTTCTGGGCGGAAAGCCGCGCCGGCATCGTCAACTGGAACCGGCCGACCAACGGCGCCTCCTCCGCCGCGCCATTCGGCGGCATCGGGGCGAGCGGCAACCATCGGCCATCGGCCTATTACGCCGCCGATTATTGCGCCTTCCCGGTGGCGACATTGGCCGCCGACACGCTGGGCGGCGGCATCACCACGGGCCTGAAGCCATGATCCGCGAAATCAATTTCGATGGCCTGATCGGGCCGAGCCACAATTATGCGGCGCTGTCGCTCGGCAATCTTGCCAGTGCGAAACATGGCGGCGCCACCTCCCGCCCGCGTGCCGCGGCGTTGCAGGGCCTCGCCAAGATGCGCTTCGTGATGGGGCTGGGCCTCACCCAGGGCTATCTGCTGCCGCTCGACCGTCCCAACGTGGGTTTCCTGCGCCAGATGGGTTTTGCCGGGACGGACGAACAGGTGATCGCCCGCGCCGCCGCCGAGGACCCGCGCCTGTTCGCGACGGCAGCGTCGGCCAGTTCGATGTGGACGGCCAATGCCGCCACCGTCTCGCCGGCGCCCGACACGGCGGACGGCCGCTGCCACATCAGCGCCGCCAACCTGTCGCGCATGGCCCATCGCAGCATCGAGCATCCCGAAACCCACGCACAACTGGCCATCGCCTTTGCCGATCCGGCGTTCGCGGTGCACGAAGCTTTGCCGGCGGCCTTCGGGGACGAGGGCGCCGCAAACTTTATGCGCCTGTGCGCCGCGCATGATGCGCCGGGCCTCGAGATCTTCGTGTACGGCGAGGAAGGCGGCCGCTTCCCGGCCCGCCAGAACCGCCGGGCGAGCGAGGCCATCGCCCGCCGCCACGGCGTGGCAAACGCGCTGTTCGTGGCGCAGAGCCAGACCGCGATCGATGCTGGCGCGTTCCACAATGACGTGGTGGCGGTGACCAACGGCAACGTGCTGTTCGCCCATGAGCACGCCTTTGCCGATGCGGCCGGCCTGAAGGCCGACATCGCCCGACGGATGCCCGAGGCGATCTATGTCGAGGTGCCGGCCAGCGCGGTCAGCCTTGAGGACTCAATCAAGTCCTACCTGTTCAATTCGCAACTGCTCACCCTGCCCGATGGCAGCATGGCGCTGGTGCTGCCAAAGGAGGCGGAGGAAACGGTAGCCGTGAAGGCGTATCTGGCGGCGCTGGTGGCGGGGAACGGCCCCATTCGCGCCGCGCATTTCGTCGATGTGCGCGAATCCATGCAGAACGGCGGCGGCCCGGCCTGTCTGCGCCTGCGTGTTGTGGCCGATCCGGCCCGCGTGGACGCGCGCTTCCTGCTGGACGCGGCCAAGGCCGACCGGCTGGAACGGCTGGTCGAGCGCTGGTGGCCGGCGGCGATCGGGCCGGGGGACATGGCCAACGCGGACTTGTGGCGCGACGTGAAGGCGGCGCGGTCGGCGTTGCTGGCGGAAGTGGGGCTGTAGCTTGATCCTCCCCAAACTTGTTTGGGGAGGGGGACCGCCGCAGGCGGTGGAGGGCCACGATTGCTCCATGCCCCTCCACCACGCTTCGCGCGGTCCCCCTCCCCATTCGACAGAATGGGGAGGAACTGCGTCAGCGGAACGGCGGCTCGTCAAACGCCCTGAGCTTGCGCGAATGCAGCGCCGGGCCCTCATCGCGCAGGATCATCATCGCTTCGATGCCGATCTGCAGATGCTCCGAAATCGCACCTTCATAGAAGCGGTTGGCCTGGCCGGGCAGCTTGATCTCGCCGTGCAGCGGCTTGTCCGACACGCACAGCAAGGTGCCGTAGGGCACGCGGAAGCGATAGCCCTGGGCGGCGATGGTGGCCGATTCCATGTCGATGGCGACCGCGCGGCTCTGGTTGAAGCGCAGGCTGCTTTGCGAATAGCGCAGCTCCCAGTTGCGATCGTCGGTGGTCACCACGGTGCCGGTGCGCAGGCGCGGTTTCAGCGCGTCCCCGGTCATGCCGGTCACCTTCTCGGTCGCCAGCTGCATCGCCTTCTGCACTTCCGAAAGCGCCGGGATCGGGATTTCCGGCGGCATCACGTCATCGAGCACATGATCATCGCGCAAGTAAGCATGGGCCAGCACATAATCGCCGATGGCCTGTGAAGGCCTGAGGCCGCCGCAATGGCCAATCATCAGCCAGGCTTCCGGGCGCAGCACGGCGAGGTGATCGCAGATGGTCTTGGCGTTGGCCGGGCCCACCCCGATGTTGACCAGCGTGATGCCCTTGCCACCGGGCGCGACAAGGTGCCAGGCCGGCATCTGGTTCTTGCGCCAGGCAAAGTCCTCGGCGGCGCGGGCCGGATCGGGATCGGCCGCCGTGATGTCCAGCCCACCGGGGCAGGCAAGCCGGCTGTACCCACTCCCCAGCTGCCGGCAGGCGTAAGCCACGAATTCATCGACATAACGATGATAGTTGGTGAGCAGGATATAGTGCTGGAAATCCTCCGGCGCGGTGCCGGTGTAGTGCTTGAGGCGGGCCAGCGAAAAGTCGGTGCGCGGGCCATCAAACAGCGCCAGCGGGCGATGCTCGACACGGAAATCCTCCCACAGGCCATCGGCCAGTTCATCGCCGATCTGCTGCAGTTCGGTGGTGGGGAAATGCCGGGCCAGCTCGGCGGCGGCGACCCCTTCGAGGTTCAGATCGGCAGCGCCATCCAGGACATACGGATAGGGGATCTCGACCTCGGAGCGCCCGACCGAGACGACCACATCATAATCCGCCATCAACAGGCCCAACTGCTCTTCGAGATAAGCGCGATACATCGCCGGGCGGGTGATGGTGGCGGCATAGCTGCCGGGGCGATTGAGCCGGGCAAAGGCGCGCACGGGCCGCAGCGCGCGGCGCTCCCCACCATATTCAAGCCTGAGTTCGGGATAGGCCCAGTCGCCACGGACGCGCTGGCTGCCATCGGGCGCGGTGCCTTCGTTGATGAACGCCTTCAGGGCGGCACGCAGGGCGGCGGTGGACTGGCGGTGGATGTCGACAAGCTGGTCGACGATGGTGGCAGGTGCGAGATTCATCTTGAGCCATTGCCACGAATTGCACCGCGGTTTCCAGCCCCCTATGAGAGGGCATGAGCCAGTTTGACCTGACCGATGACCAGAAGGCCATCCAGGAAGCCGCCCGCCGCTTCACGGCCGAGGCGATCACTCCGCACGCCGCGCGCTGGGACGAGCAGCATCATTACCCCAAGGACGTGGTGCAGGCCGCCGCAGGCCTGGGCTTCGGCGCCATCTATGTAAGCGAAGCCAGCGGCGGCATCGGGCTCGGCCGGCTGGAAGCGGCGCTGATCATGGAGGCGATGGCGCACGGCTGCCCTTCCACCAGCGCTTTCATTTCCATCCACAACATGGCCGCCTGGATGATCGACTGTTTCGGCGCTGAGGCGGTGAAAGCGAAATATCTGCCCGGCCTCGTCTCGATGGACCTGATTGCCAGTTACTGCCTCACTGAGCCCGGTTCGGGTTCCGACGCGGCGGCGCTGAAGACGCGCGCGGTGCGGGATGGCGATCATTATGTCGTGACGGGATCGAAGGCGTTCATCTCGGGCGGCGGGGTGAATGATCTCTATGTCACCATGGTGCGCACCGGCGGCGACGGGCCCAAGGGCATCTCCTGCCTGGTGATCGAGAAGGACATGAAGGGCGTCAGCTTCGGCGCGCAGGAGCGCAAGCTCGGCTGGCGCTCCCAGCCCACGGCGCAGGTGAACTTCGATTTCCAGAACACCCAGTTCACCCTCGCCGACATGGCGACCGAACTCGCCGCCGCCCGCGCGCTGCTCTACCAGGCCGCCGTGAAGGTGACGGACGCGGCACCCGACAAGACGATGTTTGCCGCCATGGCCAAGCGCCTTGCCACCGATACCGGCATGGCCATCGTGGACCGCGGCCTGCAGCTGTTCGGCGGCTATGGCTATCTGCAGGATTTCCCCATGGAAAAACTGTTCCGCGATCTGCGCGTGCACCAGATATTGGAAGGCACCAACCAGATCATGCGGATGATCACGGCGCGCGAGCTTTATCGCCTGTCGAACTGAGTGGGCTTTTCAAGTGACCGGCAGCGCGGCAGTCTGCGCCCATGAGTGATGCTCCCTCCCGCCTGCGCAGCGCCCCGCGTGCCCTGCCCGCCTTCGCCTGTCTGAATGCCATGGTCGCGCTGGCCTTCGGCACCTTTGCGGCGCACGGCATCAAGGATCCGCAGGCACGGGACTGGATCATGACCGGCGTGATGTTCCAGCTGCCGCACGTCGCTGCCGTGTTCGGCCTGCTCGGCTGGCGCAATTCCACCTTCGTGCATTCGGGCGCGTGGGCCGTCTCCATCGGCAGCTTCATCTTCGCGATGGACCTGAACCTCCTGGCGCTGGGCGCCCCCAAATGGGTGGCCGCGCTCGCCCCGGCCGGCGGCACCGCCATGCTGTTCGGCTGGGCCTGGCTGGCGCTGATCGCCTTTGCCGGGGACGCGCTGAAGCGGTTCGAGGATTAATCCCGGAAGCTGGGATCGATCCGGTCGAGCTTCCTGAGCAATGCTGGCCAGGCCAGCATGTTGCCCACCACTTTCAGGCCGTCGCGGCCCTGGTTCGCGGCCTTTTCCGGGGTGCCCTGCGGCGGGTGGTTGATCAGTTCCTGCCCGCCGGCCAGCGCCAGGCACTGCGCCTCGCAGGCGCGTTCGAGGAAATACATCTTGATGAAGGCCTCGGCCACGGTGGCGCCCACGGTGAGCGTGCCGTGGTTGCGCAAGATCATCGCCGTCTTGGTCGGCCCCAGATCCTGCACCAGCCGTTCGCGCTCATCGAGGTCGGTCGCGACGCCTTCATAATGAT
>ERZ1066123.1895-NODE-1895-length-11604-cov-8.638324_pt1 | contig 11604 bp, 13 predicted proteins | sample MGYA00382770_ERZ1066123 | MGnify/ENA primary metagenome ERZ1066123 (study PRJEB33369, sample SAMEA5778353) | biofilm metagenome | biome: Industrial cooling water; feature: Water cooling tower basin; material: Biofilm | place: United Arab Emirates | collected...
GCCTCGCCAGCGCGCACGAGATGCTGCGCCATCCCTATTGCGTCCCCGGCCTCGGTGATGGCGGCGCGCATTACGGGGCGATCTGTGATGCGAGCTATTCGACCTTTCTGCTCACCGAATTCGTCCAGAAAAAGGGGCCCTTGCAGCTGGAGCTGGCAGAGGCGGTGCATATGCTCGGGCAAAAGGCGGCGCGGGCGGTGGGGCTGACGGACCGGGGGACGCTCCACGTGGGCGGCAGGGCGGATCTCAACGTGATCGACCTCGATCGCCTGTGCCTGCACCTGCCCGAAGTGGTCCGCGATCTGCCTGCGGGCGGGCGCCGGTTGCACCAGCGGGCCACAGGTTACGAGGCGACGATCGTTGCAGGCGAGATCATCCGCCGCCACGACCAGAGCACCGGCGCGCGCCCCGGGAAGCTGGTGCGCGGGAGCGGCTACCGCGCCGCGGCGTAGGTCTCGGCAGGCCGCGCGAACAGCAGGCTGCGGCCCACATCGGGCACGGCCACGAAGCCCTCGGGCGGGGGCAGATCCTCGGGCAGTTCGCCGACGATCCAGATGTGGGTGAAAGCCTCCAGCGGCACCTTCGCCAGTGTCGCCGTCAGGGGCGGGCGGGTCGCGCCGATGCAGTCGTCGCGCTGGACGAGGTGCGAGGGATCGCGCACGAAGGGCTCGGCCGCCGGATAGCGCACCCGCATCGGGTTTACCCCGGGCTGCTGCCACTGGTCGTTGGCAAAGGCGCTGCGCCGCGCCATCGCCGCGCCGCCCAGGTGATCGAGCGGCGCCAGCGCCCAGCGGGTGCGACACGGCTTGACCGAGAAGAACGCCACCCGCGCCCCTTCCGGCATCTTCTCGATCGCCGGGAGCGCGGCCTGCACTTGGCGGTCCTGCGCCTGATAGGCCATTGCCGTCGTCGTCACGCGCACGCCGAAGAAAGCCAGCGCAAGCACGCTCGCCGCAATCAGCACCCGCGAACGCAGCTGCACTGGCCCGATCGCGACCAGCGCCAGCGCAAGCGCATAGGGCGCGAGCCGCATGTCGGCGAAGGCCGAGCCGAAAACCCGGAAGGGCAGGGCGATGAAGCAGGCGATGCACAGGACTGCGGCAAGGCCGATCCGGCGATCATAGCGCACCGTGCGGCTGAACAGCGCCCAGATCAGCAGGACCGCCAGCACCGCCAGCGATGCCAGATCATAGTCGCGCCAATAGGTGCGCAGCGGCGAGATCGCCCAGTTGAGCTTGTAGCGCCAATCCCAGCCCGACATCGCCGCGCCCGAGCTTTCGGCGCGCCAGATGACCATCGGCGCGACCGGCAAAAGCAGCGGCCAGCACGCGGCGAGAATGCGCAGGACAGCGCGCAGCGGATGCAGCCGCGCGGCGATCACCTCGACCAGCATGGTCGATCCGGCCAGCAGACCGAGGAACGCCCAGCCATAGGTGTGCGCGACCCAGATCGCTGCGCCCGCCGCGCCCAGCCACACCGCCGCCGCCGTCTCGCGCCCGGCCTTGCGCAGCCGCAGCCAGGCGACATAGGCGAGCATCGCCAGCGCCATGCTGAGCGCATAGTTGATGAAGCCGTAATTGAAGGGAAAGCCGTAAAGCAGCGGGATGGCGGCAAGCGCGAAAGGCGTGATCCGCCCGTGAACCTCGCGGCTCACCAGCAGCAGGCCGACCGCGCCCAGCAACTGGGTGAGGATGACCGTCGTCCGCACCGCTCCCTCCAGTCCCAGCAGCGGATACAATGCCTCGACGATCAGGTCGCCGCCGAGATTGCCGATCAGCTTCCACTCGAAGGTGAAGAACGGCTGGAGGCCGGGACGCTGGGCGAGCTCGGTCTGCACCGCATAGCGGCCGAGATGGCCGTAGAGATCTGTCAGCGGGGCGATCCCCACCACCAGCAGCGGGGCGATGGCGGCAAGGCACACCAGCGCGAAGGCCGGCCAGCGGTCCAGCAGGCCGCGCGGCGAGGGCGCACCGCCCAGCGGCACGATGGGCGAAGTCTGCGAGCGGATCATTGGGATGGTGCGGGCCTGAAGACGACGAATTGCGAAAGGAGGAAGAAGATCACGACATAGGCGGCGATGGCAGGCAGCTGCGCCAGCGCGCTGTCCTTGCCGAACACGCCTTGCGCTGCAAGCAGCACGGCAAGGTTGACGCTGTAGGCAATTGCGAAGGCGGCCAGGAATTTCGCGACCTCCCGCCCCCGCACCGCCCCGGTCACGCCGAACACGAAGCGGCGGTTGAGAGTGAAGGACATGACCAGCCCGACCCCGAAGCCGGCTGCATTGGCCGCAGCGCCGCTCATTCCCGCCCACAATCCGCCGAAGATCACCGCCCAGCCCACCGCCGAATTGGCAAGGCCCGTCAGCCCGAATCGCAGCAGGCGGGCCAGCATGGGCTCAGCGCGCGACGAGGCAGTACTGGGCCCCCAGCGGCAGCCAGCCGAGCCCGCGTTCGAGCGGGCGCAGCGGGGCAAGGGCCGCAGGGAAGAACAGCGTCCAGCGCAGGGCGACATCGCTGAAACCGGCGGCCCGAAACCGGCGGCGCATCTCGGGCGCACTGATCAGCACCGCATTGGCATCGAACGGACAGGTCGCGACCGCATGGCGCGTGAGGGGGTTCCAGGGATTGTGCTCGAACAGCACGAAGCGTCCCTCGGGCGTCAGCGACCGGCGGATCTCGGCGAGCAGGCGGATGTGATCGCTTTCGGGGATGTGGTGGAACACGCAGGCCGTGAACACGAGATCGTAGCGCGCGTCCTCGAACGGCAGGGCCTGCCCGTCGTAGCACACTGTCTCCAGCGGCCGGATCGCGCGCGCCTTGCAGTGGGTGAGCGAGCGGGCCGAAACGTCGAGCGCGGTCAGCGCGGCGTCGGGGAACGCGGCCTGGAGGTGGGGCACGCAATTGCCCCGCCCCGCGCCGAAATCCATGATACGGCGCGGCTGCAGGCCCGCTGCCGCCATCACGCGGGCGGCTTCCTTCGCCTTGTATTCGGCGAAGAAATCGGGGTCCTCGCCGCTCAGCCTTACCGACCGGGCGTGCTGCGCGTCGTATTCGTCGACATAGGCGTCGAATTCAGCCTGCGACACGTATGCCCTCGCTCAGCTTGGGTTCGATTGTGCCGCCCTCGGCGATGACGTTCCCGGCCTCGGGCTGTTCCTGATTGGCGGCGATCGGGTGACGGCGCACTTCGGCAACGATGAACAGCGGGCGGGCCTTGGCTTCCATGTACATCCGGCCGAGATATTCGCCGAACACGCCCAGCACCAGCAGCTGCACGCTGCCGAGGATCAGCGTCAGGGCGGCAAGGCTCGCCCAGCCCTGCACCGCGCCGCCCTGCATCCACGCCCACACCACCCATACGAGCGCAGCGAGCCCGGCGAGGCCGAACAGCATCCCCAGATGCGAGGCGAAGCGCAGCGGGACGACCGAGAAACTGGTGATCGCATCCACCGCCAGCGCCATCATCTTGCGCAGCGGGTAGTTGGTCTCCCCGGCGAAGCGCGCATCGCGTTCGTAAGGGAAAGCGGTCTGGTTGAAACCGATATAGCTGACCAGCCCGCGGATGAAGCGGTAGCGTTCCGGCATGGCGTTCAATTGATCGACCACCCGCCGCGTCATCAGCCGGAAATCGCCGGTGTCGCGCGGGATGTGGGTATCGACCATGCTCGCCAGCATCCGGTAGAACAGCGATGCAGTGCCGCGCTTGAAGGCGGTCTCGCCGTGCCGCTTGACACGCTGGCCATAGACCACGTCGTAGCCCTGCCGCAGCTGTTCCAGCATCGGGCCGAGCAATTCGGGCGGGTCCTGCAGGTCGGCATCGAGCACGAATACCAGTTCGCCGCGGACATGATGGAGACCCGCAGTCAGCGCCAGCTGGTGCCCGTGATTGCGGGAAAGATTGATGGCGACGATGCGCGGATCGCGATCGGCGTGGCGGCAGATCGCGTTCCAGCTGCCGTCCTTCGACCCGTCGTTGATGAGGATCAGCTCGTAACGCTCGGCAAACAGGGCTTGGGCCGCCTTGGTCACACGCTCGATCAGCACATCGAGCCCGGCCTCCTCGTTGTAGACGGGAATGACGACCGAAAGCTCGCAGGAGCCAGCCGAGGGGTGAGGGATGTGCAAGTCTCCGGTCCTCCTGAAGTCGCGGATGGTGCCAACACAAGCTTGGTCAGTCGCGCTGCCCGACCCAATGCCCCGGACGTCCTCGCCCCGCGCGAAGGGCGTGCGGTGCGCCTGCATCGAACCGTCAGGCGCGCCCATCATTGCCGATGATACGTTCTGCCGCCGCAGCAAAAGCATCGTTCCGGCTATCGCGACCTAGGCGCTGCCGCAGTCGTTCGCAATCGCAAAAAGTGTGGAGGCCCGAGCCGGAATCGAACCGGCGTATACGGATTTGCAGTCCGCTGCGTCACCACTCCGCCATCGGGCCGAGCCTTCCGAGGCTTATGCCGCGGACGGATGCGGGGCACTAGCGATTCGGCGGGGCAAAGGCAATGTGTCTTTGCCGGAGGCGGTTGACGCAACGTCAATCTGGACGCCGCGCGCGCTGCGCGGCATGGCTTTGGGCTATGACGATCGCCAGCCTTCTTGCCCCCGTCACCGGTCAGCCCGGACCTGCCCGCCTCACCCACGCCGCCGACTGGATGCAGGGCAGGACGCTCTATGGCGGCGCTTCCGCGCTTGTCGCCTACACCATGGCGGTGCGCGCCTATCCGGGCCTGCCGCCGCTGCGCGCGGCGCAGATCGCCTTCGTCGCGCCTGTGGGCGAGGATATCGCGCTCGCCACCGAGATTGTCCGCCAGGGCCGCAACGTCACCCAGGTTCGCAGCGAGATTCTGTGCGAGGGGCGGGTCGCGCTGAGCGCCTTCTGGCTGTTCGGCGAAGGCCGCAAGGCCAATGCCGTCCACCCGGCCGCGCCGCCCGAGGACTGGCCCGGTCCGCCCGAGGACAACGCGCAAGTCACCCATGCCTTCGCCCCCGCCTTTGTCGCCAGGAATTTCGAATTGCGCCACGGCCAGCCCAGGGACGCCGATCGCGGCGCCACGGTGCGGCGCTGGGCGCGGCTGACCGAGCCGCATGAACTCGACCCCGTCTCGAAGCTCGTGCTGATGGGCGACGTCATGCCGCCCGGCGCGATGCGGGCGATGCAGCGGCAGGGACCCGTCAGCTCGATCAACTGGTCGTTCAACGTGCTCGATCCGGAAAGCCGGTCGCGCGACGGGTGGTATCTCGCCGAGAACGCCAGCCAGCATGCCGACGCCGGCTATTCCTCCGAGCGCCTCAGGATGTGGGATGCCAAGGGGCGACAGGTGCTCGACGGGATGCAATGCGTGGCGGTATTCGGCTGAAACCTGCCGCTTGCCGGGCCCCGTGTTCAGGAGACCATCACGTGCCGCAAATGCCCGAAGACGTCCGCATCGCCGTCGAAAGACTGATGATCGACTACTGCTACAACGTCGATGCCCTCGACGACATGGAGCGGTTCCTCGGCATCTTCACCGAGGATGCGGTCACCGACATGACCGCGATCGGCCTGCCGCTGATGAACAATCGCGAGGAGTTGCGGCGGTTCTTCGAGGGCGTGTTCGACACGATGAGCCACCAATTCCACCTCATCAGCAATTTCAGACCTGAAAGCTGGGATGGCACGGTCGCAGCGATTCAGGCCTATGTGATCGGCATGGGCCACGCGAAGGACGGCAACAGCGTGACGATGCAGGTGCGTTACCGGATGGAGTGCATCGAGACTGCCGATGGCTGGAAGTGCCGCCACTACACTGTCACCCCGATGATGCCGCTGCCCGGAACGCTGAACGAAATCCACGGCGATACCTGAGCAGCACCCGCACCGGGTGAGTTCAGTCACCGCAATAAAGCCCGTATGCTCCGGCGGGATCCCTGACGCAGGATCCGAGGTCCTGGACGATCAGCCCGAGGCACTGCCTTGCAACCCGCCGACCAGCGGCTCACACGTCCTCGAAATCAGGCTTCCTGCGCTCCATCTCGGCCATCACCGCTTCGACCTGATTGCGGCTGCGCATGATGGCATGCTGCTCGATGCTTTCCTCGAGCAGGATCGCGTCGGTCTCCCGTTCCCACATGCCCGCCTGGAGCCGCTTGGCGGCGCGGATCGCGTGGGGGTTCTTGAGGGCGATCTGGCGGGCAATGGCAAAGGCCCGCTCGCGCGGGTTGTCGTCGACATGGGTCGCAAGGCCGAGCACCTGCGCCTCGCCGCCGTTGAACTCGCGGTTGGTGTAGATCAGTTCGCGCAGCACGTCGTCGCGCACCAGCCCGCGCCACAGCACATAGCCGCCCATGTCGGGGACGAGGCCCCACTTCATTTCCATGATCGCCATGCGGGTTTCGGGGTGGACGATGCGGATGTCCGCCCCGCTGGCGATCTGCAAGCCACCGCCGAAGCACACCCCGTGGACCGCCGCGATGACCGGGACAGGCAGCTTCCTCCACTGCATGGCCACCTGCTGCGCGCGGTTGGCATTGCCGTAGGTGCGCTCGGTCAGGCTCGGCTCGTCCTCGGCCGGTTTGCGGCTGAAGTTGCTGAGGTCCAACCCGGCGCAGAACGCCCGCCCCTCGCCCGAGAGCACCACCGCGCGCAGGCCCTTCATGCGCTGCAGCGCGTGGCCGGCCTCAATGATGCGATCGAACATCTCGGGGTCGAGCGCGTTCATCTTGTCGGCTCGCACGAAGCGGACATCGGCGACGCCGTCCTCGCCCAGCGTGATCGCGATCCGATCATTGGCGATGGCGGCGGGGGGGGCGGCAGTGGCGGACATGGCAGGCGGATCCCTCGAGACGGTGTCAGGCCGCAAGATTGGCCGATCGCCCGCGCCCTGTCCAGAGCCGCGCTAGGCCGCGGCGAAGGGAAGCAGATCGCTATTGGGCGGCAGGTCGATGAAGTGGAAGTTCTCGGCATCGCTGCGCAGCAGTTGGCCCAGTCCGGCCGCCGCGAGCTTGGCCCGCAGCCCGGTCATGTGCGCGCCGAGCCCGTCGCTCACCGGATCGCCGGCGATGCTCCACGCCTCGGCACGCAGCCGCGGGGCACTCAATCGCTCACCGGGTGCAGCGGCAAGCCGCCACAACAGGGCGAATTCGGGGGGGGAGAGGCCCAGCCAATCGGCATCGACCCGCCCGTCGCGGTGAAACAGGTCGAGCGTCAGGTCCCCGGCGGCCCGAAAGCGTGGGCCGGTGACGGGCATGTCCGGAAAGTGGCTCGTGGGCGGCGGCGCGCTCAAAGCAGCCCCCCGGCGCGCATCGAATAGACCGCATCGGTGGTGAAAATGAGGTGATCGACCAGCGTAATGTCGAGCGCGCGCGCAACCTCGACAAGGTGCCTTGTGGCGGCGATGTCGCAGCCGCTGGGACGGCAATGGCCGGAAGGGTGGCTGTGGGCGAGGATGATCCCCGCCGCATCGTGGCGCAGCGCCTCGCCGAGCAGGGCGCGCATGCGCAGGGTCAGCGAGGTCATCGTGCCGAGCCCGCAGGGCGCATCGCCCAGCCAGGCGCTGTCGCGGCCGAGAAACACCGCATGGCCACGCTCACGGCGGGTCGGGGGGGCGAGCACGACGCCGCGCAGATAGGCGATCATCGCCGCAGCGCGCCGATCGGGCAAGGCCGTGCCGTCTGCGCGAGCGGGAGGCGTCTGGATCAGCATCGCCGCGCTCCATGGTCGCCTCCGACCGCGCCTGTCGCGCGCACCGTCACAGTCTGGCCCCGCCACGGACAAGCGGTTCCGCGAAGCGCCATTCGCGATACGGGCCGTAGCGCCGCAGCCGCTGCACGTGGCGCAGGAAGCCGCCGATGATGAGCATCAGCTGGAAGTAGGAAGGGCCGATCACCAGCACCGCGATCGCAAGCGGCGATACCCCGTCCACCAGCGCCTGCACCAGATGCGCGCCCACGGCGACCAGCTGAAAACCGGCAATCCACAGCGGATAGTTGCGGTTGGCGTTGAGCGCGATGGCCGTGAAGAGCACCGCGGCAATCATGTCGACGAGCATGAAGAACGGGGCATGGGGCCCGCTCTCCAGCGCGCCGAGGCGGAGCCACCACACCACATAGACCGGCATCACCATGGTGGCGAGGAAGCTGCCGATCAGCCAGCGTTCCGGGCCCGCGCCCCACCGCCAGATCGCTGCTGCGAGCAGGTAACTGGCAAGGTGCTGCGCGAGAACCCGGTAGTTGTTGAAGAGTTCAAGCAAGTCGCCCATCGGTTCAGGCCGGCAGCCGCACCTTCTCGCCCGGCAGCGCGGCGATATCGGCCCCGGTGATCCGGGTCGGCACACCCGCATCGCCGCCGGCGTGGATCTCGGCGACCTTGCTCAGTTCGTCGTGAACGCGCAGCAGGTTGGTCGACATGGCGAGCGCCTGGCTTTCCGCCTCGGTCAGGCGCACCAGGGCGCGTTGTCCGGTGTGGACCTCGATCACAGGATTCTGGCGGGCAGCCAGCATCGCCTGCTTGAGCCTGGCCATGGCGATGATCGCTTCATCGGCCAGCGCCTCGGCTTCGCGGATCAGTTTCTTGAGCTGGTGGGCATCGGCAAGAATGCGAGAATCCATTATTGATCTCCGGAAGATGTCGGTGCTCACCCGACCTCCTGACTGGTTTCCGCGGAGTAGGTGGCCTTGCCCTCCGTCGCTTGACTGAGCGTCATCGCCGCCGTAATCGCAAGGATCACCGACGCCAGAATGCCGGTCGCGATGCCGACAATCGCCCCAAGTCGCAGCAGGACGGCATGTTCACCATCGAGCACTCCGGGGACCACCCTGACCTCTGCCTGCCGCAGCCACGGTGCCTGTTCGATCAGAGGCATCGCGTCGCCGAGAACCAGCTGGCCGGGGTCATCCCGGAAGGGGAAATCCGCCAGATCGGGAGCCTCGTTAATCTGCGTTTTTCTGTATGCAGTTTCACTGAAGGGCGTGAGCAATTCTTCATCCGCGGCACTACCTAGGGCCAGATCCCTATCCGGGCCAGCTGCGGTGCCTGCGTCAATCCCGGCCGCAACGTCACTGCCCTCAGGCGCGAGCGTTGCCCTGTAGTTCTCGACGAGTTCGCCGAGACTGCCCGCATCGTAGAAGTCCTTGAGGGCGCGGATGTGCTGATTGATCCGCGTTTCGGACACGCCGAGATCCTGCGCGATCACCTTGATCGGCACACGTCGGTCGATCCGTTCAAGCACGGCGCGCTGTCGATCGGTCAGCCGCCGCGCGGCTCCGGACGTCATCATCAACTCCCCAGGTCGTTTACCCTGCCTTAACCGCAAACTAACGCAAATCGGACAGGAATTCTCCCATTCTGGATGAGAATGCGTCGAAGCAAGGCAAACAACTTAGGCTGCGGAAGAGTTAACGCCGACCGATTGCAGATAGCGTTTGATGTTGCGCGCCGCCTGCCGGAGCCGCTGTTCGTTTTCGACCATGGCGATGCGCACATAGCCTTCGCCGTTCTCGCCGTAGCCGACCCCGGGTGCGACCGCGACCTGCGCCTGGGTGAGAAGCTGCTTGGAGAACTCGAGACTGCCCATCGCCTTCAGGGCCGGGGGCAGCGGGGCCCATGCGAACATCGAGGCAGGCGGCGGGGGAATGTCCCACCCGGCGCGGCCGAAGGCTTCGACCATCACGTCGCGGCGGCGGTGATAGAGCTCGCGATTCGTCTCGATGATGTCCTGCGGGCCGTTGAGAGCGGCGCAGGCGGCGGCCTGGATCGGCGTGAAGGCCCCGTAATCGAGATAGGATTTCACCCGCGTCAGCGCCGCGATCAGCTTGCGGTTGCCGACCGCAAAACCCATGCGCCAGCCCGCCATCGAATAGGTCTTCGACATCGAGGTGAACTCGATCGCGACGTCCTTGGCGCCCGGCACTTCCATGATCGAGCGGGTGGGCTTGCCGTCGAAGTAGAGCTCGGAATAGGCCAGATCGCTGACGATCCAGACCTGATTTTCCTTCGCCCAGGCGACGAGGCGCTCGTAGAACGGCAGCTCCACCGTTTCTGCCGTCGGGTTCGAGGGGTAGCTCACCACCAGCACAGAAGGGCGCGGGACGGTGTAGTTCATCGCCCGTTCGAGCGATTCCCAGTAATGCTCGTCCGGCGTCGTCGGCACCGAACGGATCGTCGCACCCGCGATGATGAAGCCGAAGGTGTGGATCGGGTAGGACGGATTGGGCGCCAGCACCACGTCGCCCGGCGCGATGATCGCGGTGGCGAGGCTGGAGAGGCCCTCCTTGGAGCCCATCGTCACCACCACTTCCGTATCGGGATCGAGCTCGACCCCGAAACGGCGCGCGTAATAGCCCGCCTGCGCGCGGCGCAGGCCCGGGATGCCCTTGGACTGGGAATAGCCATGCGCATCGGGTTTGGCGGCGACCTCGCACAGCTTGTCGATCACGTGCTGCGGCGGCGGCTGATCGGGGTTGCCCATGCCGAGATCGATGATGTCCTGCCCGGCCAGCCTTGCGGCGTGACGCATGGCGTTGACCTCCGCGATCACATACGGAGGCATCCGCTTCATGCGATAGAACTGGTCATTCATGGCAGTCACACCCTTGTCTTGCGCATGCCCGATAGGCCCGGCGTCGAATTCTCCCTAGGCGAAGACCTCGGGCCGTGGGAAGGCGTTTTCGGCGATTGCGGCGCGCACGGATTGGCGGCACTACGGGCGCACGCTTTGGACAAGGGACGAGATCGGGCGATGGCACAGGATACCGACCTGATGGCGGCAGCGGGCGAAGGCCTGAGGAGCTTCTTCGACATGCAGGGCGAGGCGCTGCGCGAGATGATGGGGAGCGAGGCCTCCGAAATGCTGCTCGGCAAGGGGCTCGACGTCGGCGAAATGACCGAGTGGGCCGCAACCGCCGCGCAGCTTCAGCAATTGTGGCTCGATTTCGCCACCCATCAGGCCAAGACCGCCGCCGACAAGGCCGCGCAAGGCACGGGCGCGCGCCTGATGGACCCGGCGCAGTGGCTGGTGATCTCGCAATCGATGCTGGGGCAAATGCCCAAGGGCATGTTCGAGGCCTCGGGCAAGCTCGTGCAGGACCAGATGCAGCTGTGGTCGGGCATGATGCAGAGCTTCGCCGCGGGCGCGACCGGAGGCAAGGCCGCCGGAGCGCCTGACCCCGCCGCTCTGCCGAAGTCGGACCGCCGTTTTGCCGACCCCGCCTGGCGCGAACACCCCGCCTTCCTGCTGCTCCACCAGACCTACCTGATGCTCGCCGACTATTTCCGGCAGGCGGTGCGGGGGATGGACGGGCTCGACGCGGCCAAGCGCCAGCAGCTCGACTTTGCGGTCGCGGCGCTTGCCGAGGCGATGAGCCCGGACAATTTCCTTGCGCTCAACCCGGTGGTGCTGAAGCGCACGATCGAGACCAAGGGCGCCAATCTGGTGCGCGGGATGCAGCACCTCGTCAACGACCTGAAGCGCGGGCAGCTGACCCACACCGATCCCGACGCCTTCCGGCTGGGCGAGAACCTTGCGGCAAGCCCTGGCAAGGTGGTGCACGAAACCCCGCTCTACCAGCTGATCCACTACACGCCTTCGACCGAAACCGTGCTGGAAGTGCCGCTGGTGATCTTCCCGCCGTGGAT
>ERZ1066123.1900-NODE-1900-length-11549-cov-6.984166_pt1 | contig 11549 bp, 8 predicted proteins | sample MGYA00382770_ERZ1066123 | MGnify/ENA primary metagenome ERZ1066123 (study PRJEB33369, sample SAMEA5778353) | biofilm metagenome | biome: Industrial cooling water; feature: Water cooling tower basin; material: Biofilm | place: United Arab Emirates | collected...
GACGAGATCCCCCGCATGACCAGCCTTTCGCTCGATCCCGTCGCGTTGCGCGGCGTGGCGCTCACGCTCGCGGACATCGCCGTCGCCGCCGGGGCCGCGATCATGCGCATCTATGCGGCGCCCGTCGCCTCGGAGGCGAAGGCGGATGGCAGCCCGCTGACCGCGGCCGACCTCGCCGCCGAGGCGGTGATCGCCGCGGGCCTTGCGCGCGCCTTCCCGGGCGTGCCGGTGATGTCCGAGGAGGGCGCGGCGAACCCGGCGCGGCTCGGCGCCGCGGGGGAGACCTTCCTGCTCGTCGATCCGCTGGACGGCACGAAGGAATTCCTCAGCCGGACCCATGAGTTCACGGTGAACATCGCGGTCATTGCCGGCCACCGGCCGCGCGCCGGCGTGGTCTATGCGCCGGCCCTCGGCCGGCTCTGGCTCGGCGCGCTGGGCGCCGGGGCGGCGGTGCGGGAGATCGCGCCGACCGATGCGCCGGGCGCCGTCTCGGGCGCCGATCCGGCCGGCAGCCGCGCCATCGCCGTGCGGCCCCGCCCGGTGGCCGACCTCGTCGCGGTCGCGAGCCGCTCGCACCTCGATGCCGAGACCGGGCGCTTCCTGGAGGGGCTGCCGGTGGGCGAGCGCCGCTCGATCGGCTCCTCGCTCAAATTCTGCCTCGTTGCGGAGGCCGAGGCGGATGTCTACCCGCGCTTCGGGCCGACCATGGAGTGGGACACCGGTGCCGGCCAGGCGGTGCTGGAGGCCGCGGGCGGACGGGTGACGCTGCCCGACGGCGCGACGCCGCTGGGCTACGGCAAGGCCGATGCCGGCTACCGCAACGGCGCCTTCATCGCCTGGGGCGGGTAGGGTTGGGAAGGGCCCTCGGGCCCTGCCATGCGGTCACTTGCGAATGACTATCATTCGCGCTTATCTCCGCGCATCAGCGGCGGAGACACAGCATGGCGATCGCCGACCCCCGGTCCTTCCTGCAGGACAACCTCGTCAGCAGCCGCCCCGCGGACGGCGCGGACCTGCTCGATCCGGCCTTCATCAATGCCTGGGGCATCGCCATCCGGCCCGCGGGGTTCGGCGGCCACTGGTGGATCACCAATACCGATACCAGCCGGGTCACGCTCTACGTCGGCGACAGCCCGACCGTGCCCTTCGGCCAGGACGGGCTGTCCGTGCTGGGCGTGCCCGGCACCCCGTCCAACCCGCCGGTCGCCATCGCGATCGATCCGCCGACCGTCGGCGGCATCCCCTTGCCGCCGCCCGACCCGACGCCGGCGACCGTCATGCCGCCCTCCAACCCTACGGGGCAGGTGTTCAGCGGCAGCGCCACGGACTTCCTGGTGGGTGGCACGAGCCTGGCCGGCGCGCCCCTGGCCGACGCGCCTGCCCGCTTCATCACCGTCAGCGAGGACGGCACCATCGCCGCCTGGGGCGAGAAGGCGGGCAATCCGGCCGGGCGCATGGATGCCTTCGCCGTCGTCGTGGACAACGCCGCGACGGGGGCGATCTACAAGGGCGTCGCGATCAGCGCCGAGACCGGGTCGGGCAACCTGCTCTACGCCGCCAACTTCTCGCAGGGCCGCATCGACGTCTTCGACGCCGCCTGGCGGCCGGTGGCGAGCACCGGCTTCGTCGCGCAGCCGCCGGGTGGCCGCGACGCGGCGGACTTCGCACCCTTCAACATCGAGCGCGTCTTCGATGCGGGCCGGGGCGGGGACGTGCTCATCGTCGCCTACGCCAAGGTCGCCGACGCCGCCGCCGGCGAGGAGGAGGCGACCGACGGCTTCATCGCCAAATTCGCGCTCGACGGCAGCTTCCTCGCCGCGAGCGACGCGGGCGGCGCCTTCAACGCTCCCTGGGGCGTCGCCCTGGCCCCAGCGGAGTTCGGCGCCTACGACGACGCGCTGCTGGTCGGCAATTTCGGCGATGGCCGCATCCTGGCGCTCGATATCGGCACGCTCGCCTTCGAGGGATACTTCGCCGACGATCGCGGCCGCCCCATAGAGATCGACGGGCTGTGGGACCTCGCCTTCGGCAACGGCGCGAGCCTCGGTGCCTCCGACAAGCTCTACTTCGCTGCCGGCCCCGAGGACGAGACGGAGGGGCTGTTCGGCAGCCTCGCGCTCGATGCCTCCGTGGTCGTCGGCGGCGGCGCCGATGACGAGATCGACGCGGGCCTTGCCGCAACGCGCGTCCTGCGCGGGCTGGGCGGCGACGACACGCTGCTCGGCAGCGCGGCGACGGAGCGGCTGCATGGCGGCGCGGGCGCGGACAGCCTGGTCGGCGGCGACGCCGGGGAACGGCTGAAGGGCGGTCGTGGCGCCGACATCCTCCAGGGTGGCGAGGGTGCGGACCGTTTCGTCTTCCGCGCCCTGGACGGCGCTATCGACCGCATCCTCGACTTCAGCCAGGCGGATGGCGACCGCATCGTGCTGCGCGCCATCGACGGCGATGCTGACCAGCCGGGACCGCAGTCCTTCGCCTTCATCGGCGACGCCCCCTTCACCGCCGCGGGACAGCTGCGCGTCGAGCAGTCCGGCGCCGGATGGCGGGTGCTGGCCACGACCGACGACCAGCCCGACGCCGAGTTGGAGATCGAGGTGACCGGGCCCGTCGGGCCGCCCGGCGCCGCGGACTTCATCCTGTGACGGCAGCCGGCGTGGCCCCGCGCGTGGCCGGGCGGCGCCTCAGCCCGGCCCGCCGCGCTGTTCGGGGGGCAGCCGCACGGCGGCGTTGAGCACGGCCTCGAACTCGACGGCCAGGTCGATGCCGGCGCGGCGGGCGCGCTGCGCCTCCTCGCTGGCGGCCAGGTCGTGCAGGAAGCTGCCGATGCTGGTCTCGCCGGCAAGGATCCGCTCGGAATAGTGGTCCCAGCCGGCGCGGTCGGGCGGGCGCTTCAGCAGCCAGAGATAGGCGTAGGCGACCGCGGCCCGCACGCCGTGGCGCTGCAGGAAGGGGCCGGTGAAGATGCGGTCGAAGTCCACCCCGCCATCCTGAAGCCTCAGGATGCTGTCGACGGAGAAGGTCTTCGGATTGGTCTTGTGGTCGAGGATCACCGCCGCCAGCGGCCGCGGCGCGCCGATGCGGAGCGCCTCGGGCAGCACGAAGACCTCGACGCTGCGGATCACGCCGTCGAACAGCGCGGCCGGCAGGGTGAAGCGGAAGCCGCTGTCGGCGCGGATGCGGAAGGCGCGCAGGTCAGGGCGCGGCAGGTTCGCCTCCAGCTGCGCCACCGGCTGGCCGTCGACGCGCAGCTCCACGGCGCAGAACCGACCGGGCTGGGCCATGTCGAAGACCCATCCGGACGCCTCATAGCCATGGTCGATGGCATCGAAGCTGCCGACGAGCGCGCGGCTCTGCGCGACGCGGGGCATGCCGCGCATGGCGCCGGCCTCGGACGCCGCGCCAGGGGCGCCAGGCGGGGCGCCAGGCGGGGGGGCGGCTGGCTGGTCGCTCACGTGCCGGCTCCGGCGTGGCGCGTCGCCGCCTCCGCCCGGGTCAGCGCGCCATCCAGGATGACCCGCAGCATGCGCGACCAGGTGAGGGCGGCGGCCTGGGCGCGGCAGCGCTCGGCGAGCGCCGCGGCATCGCGCTCGCGCTCGGCCTCCAGCCGATAGATCGCGCCGAGCAGCTCGTCGGCGCTTTCCGGGCGGAAGGCGAAGCCCGCATCGCCCGCCACTTCCGGCATCGAGGACGAGGCCGAGTGGGCGCAGGGCGTGCCGAGGCTGAAGCTCTCCGCAATCGGCAGGCCGAAGCCCTCGAACAGGGAGGGATAGACGGTGAAGGCGGCGAAGCGGAGCAGCGCGTATTTCTTGAACTCGCCCACGAAGCCGGCATAGGTGAAGTTGTCCGGCATGGCGCCGAGATGGCGCTGCGCGGCCTGGCCGAAATCGAACAGCCAGCCCTCCCTGCCCATGAAGATCCAGCGGTAGCGCCGCAGCAGGCCGCGGTCCTGCGCCAGGGCGCGGAACACGATCTCCAGGTTCTTGCGCGGCTCGATGGTGCCGAGGATCACCACGTAGGGCTCGAAGGCGAGGTTGCCGTAGAGCCGGTCCGCCAGACGCGCGAAGCGCTCCGGCCAGCGCACGCCGTTCAGCGCCACGACGACGCTCCCCGCCGCCTCCGGGCAGAGCCGGCGCAGGTATTCCGCGGTGGCGGCCGAGACGCAGACGTTCAGGTCGTTGCTGGCGATGTCGCGCAGCAGGTTGGCGCCATGCAGCTCCGTGGTGGCGCGCAGATGGAAGTGCGGCGTCGCCACGGTGGAGAAATCGTGCAGCACCTGCGCCTCCACGTCGAACATGCGGTGGAAGGGCTTCTCCGCGGGAAAGAGCCCGATGGTGCGGCCCCCGGCGGCGCGCACCGCGGCCAGCAGCGGCCCGGCGACGGTCTGGCCGAGCTGGTGGTGGTAACCGAAATAGGCGCCGCCGCCGCTGTCCAGCAGGAAGCGCACGTGGTCGGGGCGCAGGAGGTTGTCGCCGATGAAGAAGCCGCAGGGCAGGCCGGCCAGCACGATCTCCCGCGCCAGGTTCGCGGCGACGTTGGGGATGCCGGTGAACTGCGTCTCGCGCAGCGTGCCGACGTCGAAGAACAGCCGCCAGCCGCCCGCGGCGACGCGCTGCGCCAGGCTGGCCATGTCGGGCGGATCCACCGGTGCCGGGCCTGCTTGCGGCGGCGCGGCAGCCATCGGCGCGGGCGCGATGGCGGTGAGCGGTTCGGTCGCACCGCCAATCGTCGTCCGCCGCCTTGGCGCGGACGGTGCGGGGGATCGCGCCATGCCTCAGTCCGGCCCGCCGCCGGCGCCGCGCGGCCTCACCCGTCCCCCGGTTCGAGCGTCAGGGAGAACAGCTTCACGCCCAGCATGCGGCCGTCATCCATGCCGAACTCCAGCGGGCGGATCGCATCCGGCAGGTCGAAGACCAGGGTATTGCCCGCGGCCTGCAGAACGCCCGCACCCATCGGGATCTCCAGCATGCTGCGGCCCGTCACGAAGGCCGAATGCAGGCGCAGGCCGTTGACGTAGACCAGCACGTTCTGCCCGGTCAGCACCGGCGGCGCGCGGAACACGTCGATGTCGAGCAGCAGGCGCAGCGGGCCGGCACCGGCGGCGGTGAATTCCACCTCGGCGTAGCGCCCCATGGACCAGGCGAAGTCGTCCTCCGGTGCGTCGAAGTTCCGCAGGATGACGGCGTCCGGGTCCATGTCGTGCCCGATCAGCAGCGGCCGATCGAGGCCAAGCGCGGCGTGCGGCGCCGCCTCGGCCCCGGTCCGGCCGCCGCGCCGCGGGCTAGGCGCGGCCATGCCGCCCCGCAGGTGCGCTAGGCGCGTCCATAGGTGTCCTCGATGCGCACGATGTCGTCCTCGCCGGTGTAGCTGCCGACCTGGACCTCGATCAGCGTCAGCGGGATCTTGCCCGGATTCTCCAGCCGGTGCACGCAGCCCAGCGGCAGGTAGACGCTCTCGTTCTCGCGCAGCAGGAGATCCTCGCCGTCGCGATGGACGATGGCGGTGCCGTGCACCACCACCCAGTGCTCGGCACGGTGGAAATGCTTCTGCAGGCTGAGCTTCTGTCCCGGCCGCACGCCGATCTGCTTCACCTGGAAGCGGTCGCCCTGGATCAGCCCCTCGTAGTGGCCCCAGGGGCGATAGACCCGTCGGTGGCCGGTTGCCTCCGGCCGGCCGGCGGCGCGCAGGCGGTCCACCAGCAGCTTCACGTCCTGCGCCCGGGCGCGCGGCGCCACCAGCACCGCATCGTCGGTGGTGACGACGACGATGTCCTCGAGCCCCACGACGCCGGTGAGGATCCCCTCGCTGCGCACGTAGCAGCCGCGGCTGGCGACGATCTCCACCGGCCCGACGCCGACATTGCCCTCGGCGTCGCGCGCCGCCGCCGCGGCGTCCCACAGCGCGGACCAGGAGCCGAGGTCGGACCAGCCGATATCGGCCGGCACCACGGCCGCCTTCGCCGTGCGCTCCATCACCGCGTAGTCGATCGAGATCGCGGGTGCCGCCAGGAAGGGCTCGACGGCGAGGCGCTGGAAGTCGAGGTCGGCCGTCGCGCCCGCCATTGCCGGCTCGACGGCGGCGAGCACGGCCGGGGCGTGCGCCGCCAGCTCCGCCAGCAGGGTCGCCGCGGTGGCGACGAACATGCCGCTGTTCCAGAGGTGCCGCCCGCCGGCGAGGAAATCCGACGCCGTCCGCGCATCCGGCTTCTCGACGAAGCGCGCGACGGCGGAGACGCCTGGTGCCTCGGGCAGGCCGGCGCCGGTCTCGATGTAGCCATAGCCGGTCTCGGGCCCGGTCGGGCGCATGCCGAAGGTGACGATCATCCCCTGCCGCGCCGCCACCACCGCCTGGTCGAGCGCCGCATGCAGCTTCGCCACGTCGGCGATGGCGTGGTCGGCGGCGAGGATCCACAGCACCGCGTCCGGATCCTCGGCCTGCACCAGCAGCGCCGCGGCGGCGATCGCCGGGGCGCTGTTGCGGCCCGCCGGTTCCAGCAGGATGCGGGCCTTCTCGATCCGCGCCGCCCGCAGCTGCTCGGCGACAAGGAAGCGGTGCGCCTCGTTGCAGACCACGACGGGGGGCGCGAAGCCCGGGCCGTTCGCCCGGGCCGCGGTTTCCTGCAGCATGGTCCGGTCGGAGACCAACGGCCAGAACTGCTTCGGGTAGCCCTCCCGCGAGAGCGGCCAGAGCCGCGTGCCAGTGCCGCCGGAGAGGATGACGGGAACGACGGACAAGGGCGGGCTTCCGAATTGCGTGATGGCCCGGCTGCTTACACCAATGGCGCATCGGCGCAAGGATATGTGCGACGGGGCATCGGGTCGGTTGAGTAGGATCCTGTTGCCGGCTTGGCGCAGCGGCGGAGCGGCGGTGTGCGGGCCGGTGTGGTCTCGCCTTGCGAAAGCCCGGTGAAGGCGTCGGGTGGCCGGCGCCGCCGGGCGATTGCCGGAAGACAACGCATCATCCGGCTGGGCCGGGCACGAACACGAAGTTGAAGACGTGGTCCCGCGCCATTCTCCCGTCGGCCCCCAGAGCCTGGTGGACATCGGCGCGGAACGCAGACAGTGGCGTGAGCCGGCCGCGGAACAGGAACAGGCCGACGTAGCCGCGCTCGACCAGGAAGTCGAAGACGTTGCCCGGCGCGGCCGGGTTGCTGACCGGGCTGGACTCGACGAGCAGGGCCGGCCGGTCCTCGCGCAGGATGCGCTCCGCGCCTTCGAGCACCGCCAATTCGTGGCCCTCGACATCGATCTTGACGAAGCCAACCGGCTCCCGGACCTCGTCGTCGAGGCGCACGACATCCACCACGATCCGCTCGCTTCCGGGCGTGGTCGCGACGGGGTTCTCCGGCTCGATCGTGGCCTGCGCGCCGGCCTGCGCCGCGCCCAGGCTGCGCGGTATGACGATTTCCGCCTTGCCGTTGCGGCTTGATGCGGCTGCCTGGTGAACGACCACGGAATCGGACATGCGCGCGCGGAGGCCGGCTACGTTGTCCGGGTTTGGCTCGAAGCAGTGGACCCGGCGCGTCAGCGTCGCCAGCCGGCCAGCGTAGCCGCCGTAGTTCGCGCCGACGTCTATGGCCGCGCGGCCTGGGTCCACGAGAAACGGGAGCAGGTAGTACTCGGGCTCCTCATAGTCGCCCCTGATCTCCCACAGCGCGCGCCGCGCACGGTAGCGCAGGCGCATGTACCATCGGGGTTTCGGGAAGTTTGCCACGCTTGTTCGGCTCCTCGACCCATTGGCAGCGACTGTCCCCGACCGTCGCGGGCCGCCTGTCCCCCGGGCGGCACGGGCCGCCGACCCGCCCAAGGTCGCCGCCCAACACGGCTGGACTCTCGGTGAACGGAAAATGTCCGACACTCCCGCCAGACTGACCCAACTACCTGCGGCACGGGGCGGTTGCGGATCGTCACACTTCGTCATCCCGGCGCCATGATCGCCGGGGTAGAAGGCGCGCATGGATCTCCGCAGCAGCATCGCCGCCGTGCGCTTCGGGCTCGGCCGGCGGCCCGATGGCGACGCCCCCGCCGATCCCGTCGCCTGGCTCGACCGCCAGGTCGCCCGACCGGCGCCGCAGCGCACCCTGCCCGGCCTGGCCGCGCCGGTGACCCAGGCGCAGGCCGGCGAACTCTACCAGCGCCGCGCCATGCGCGAGCGCGGCGACAACACGGTCCTGCGCGAGATCGGGCGGGTGACGGAGGCCGACGCCATTGCCTGGATGGGGCATTGCCTGATGTCGGAGCAGCCCTTCCAGGACCGGCTGACCAATTTCTGGGCCAACCACCTCACCGTCAGCCGCCGCGTGCGCAATGCCGGGATGTTCATCGGCCCGCTGATCCGCGAGGTGATCCGGCCCCACCAGTTCGGCCGCTACGAGGACCTGCTCGTCGCCGCGGTGCGCCAGCCCGGGCTGATCATCTATCTCTCGAACGGCCGGTCCACCGGGCCGAACAGCGAGGCGGCGATGCGCACCACGCGCGGCACCCAGCGCGGGCTGAACGAGAACCTGGCGCGCGAGATCCTGGAACTGCACACCCTCTCGCCGGCCGGCGGCTACACCCAGGCCGACGTGACGGAGTTCGCCCGCATCCTCACCGGCTGGCGCGTCGAGCGCGGCGACAGCGGCGCCGGCTTCCGCTTCCGCGAACAGGCGCACGAGCCTGGCCCCAAGACGCTGCTCGGCCAGCGCTTCCCGGAGGGCGAGGAGGGCGGGCTGGCGGCGCTGCGCTTCCTCGCGCGGCATCCGGCGACGCACCGCCACCTTGCCACCAAGCTCGCCCGCCACTTTGTCGCCGACGACCCGCCGCGCGAGGCGGTGGCATGGCTGGAGGCGGTGCTGCGCGACACCGGCGGCGACCTCGGCGCCGCCTCGCGCGCGCTGGTGCGGCTGCCGCAGGCCTGGGCGCCGCCGCTCTCCAAGGTGCGCGCGCCGCTGGACTACGTGCTCGGCGCCGGCCGCGCGCTCGGCCTGGGGCCGGAGCATGCGGAGGGGCTGATGCAGGCCTGCGCCGATTTCGGCCAGCCGGTGTGGACCGCGCCGCAGCCCAATGGCTGGCCGGACACCGCCGAGGAATGGGCCCAGCCGGAGGCGCTGCTGCACCGCATCCAGTGGGCGCACGCCCTGGCCGGTCGCTTCGCGCAGCAGCGCCGCGACGCGCGCGGCTTCGCCGCAGCCACGCTCGGGCCGCTGGTGGCGCCCGAGACGCTGCGGGAGGCCGGGCGCGCCGGCTCGCCGCAGGATGCTCTGACCCTTGTCCTCGTGAGCCCGGAGTTCCAGCGGCGATGAACCCCGTCGACATCCAGGACACGGCCTGCCCGGGCCCGCGGATCAGCCGCCGCGGCGCGCTGCTTGGCCTCGGCGCGGTCTTCGCGCTCGGCGGCACGCGGCTGGCCTTCGCCCAGGCGCCTGCGGCGGGCGAGAGCCGCTTCGTCGTGGTGCTGCTGCGCGGCGGGCTCGATGGTCTGGCGGCGGTGCAGCCCTACGGCGATCCCGCCTTTGCGGCGCTGCGCGGACCGCTGGCGCTGCCGCAGCCGGGCGGGCAGGGCGGCACGCTCGATCTCGGCGGGCGGTTCGGGCTGCACCCGGCGATGGGCGGGCTGCATGGCCTCTACCGCGCCAACCAGGCGCTGGTGGTGCATGCGGTGGCCGGGCCCTACCGCTCGCGCAGCCATTTCGACGCGCAGGACATGCTGGAGAGCGGCGCGACGGAGCGGCTATCCTCCGGCTGGCTGAACCGGGCGCTGAACGGGCTGCCGGGCGCGGCGCGCGGGCAGGCCGGGCTGGCGGTCGGGCTCGACGTGCCGCTGCTGATGAAGGGGCCGGCGACGGTGCGCAACTACGCGCCGACGGGTCCCTCCCTCGTCAACGACGACCTCATGGCGCGCATCGAGGGGCTACTGGCGCGCGACCCCGCCTTCGGCCCGGCGGTGCAGCGTGGCCAGGCGGAGCGGCGCTTCACCGCGGCCGCGCTGCAGGGCGAGGGGCCGGAGAGCATGGGCGGGCGGCGCGGCGGCGGTTTCGCCGCGCTGGCGGGCGCGGCCGGGCGGATCATGGCCGCGCCGGGCGGGCCGCGCATCGCGGCGCTGGAGAGCGGCGGCTTCGACACCCATGCCGGGCAGGTCGCGCGGCTGACCCCGGCGCTGACCGGGCTCGACACCGGCCTTACGGCGCTGCGCCAGGGATTGGGCGAGGCGGCCTGGGCACGCACCGCGGTGCTGGTGGTGACCGAGTTCGGCCGCACCGCGCGGGTGAACGGCACGGCGGGCACCGACCACGGCACGGGCGGCGTCGCCTTCGTGGTGGGCGGTGCGGTGGCCGGCGGGCAGGTGCGGACGGACTGGCCGGGGCTGGGGCAGGGCCGGCTGTTCGAGGACCGCGACCTGATGCCGACCACGGACCTGCGCGCGGTGGCCAAGGGGCTGCTGCGCGACCACCTGCGCCTGCCGCCGCCGGCGGTGGACGCGGCCTTCCCCGGCAGTGGGAGCGTCGCGGCGGAGGGCAGGCTGGTCAGGGCGTGAGGCGGTCTGGAGCAGCCCCCGCCTGGGTGGGGGGTGGCGCGCTCCGAGCCCTGGCAGGCGGCGCGCTTCCGTGCCGGGCCGCACGGGCGCGGCATCGTCAGCAGGGGGGGGGCAGCACCTTCATCGCCCGGCCGATCCGCCGCGCCAGCCGCGCGCGCGAGAAGCGCAGCGCCGCCCGGCCCGGCTTCGGCACCTTCGCCGCCAACGCCGCGCGCAGCCCGCGCACCGCCGCGCGCGCATCCGGCTCGGCCCAGTGCTGGCCATCGCCCAGCACGTAGTCGGCGTCCGAGATCGGCACCAGCCGCGCCGGCGCCACGCCGACGTAGCCGGGCTCCGCCGCCATCTCCGTGTTGCCGGACCAGTCGGTGACGACGACCTGCGTGCCCAGCAGCAGCGCCTTGGCGATGTTGCGCCCGAACCCCTCGGCCCGATGGAGGGAGACAAGGGCCTCGGCGCCGCGCAGCAGCGCCTCGATGTCGGCATTGGGCCAGACGCCGTCCACCCAGACCACGCCGGGGCTGCGCCGCAGCAGCGCCGCCAGGCGCCGCGCCGCGCCGCGCGCCCGCCGCCCGCGCGTGGTCTTCACCACCAGCACGGTGTTCGGCACGGCGCGGCGCAGCCGGGCGAAGGCGGCCAGCGCGGCCTCCGGGTTCTTGCGTGCCATCCAGGAGGAGAAGTCGAAGACCGTGACCAGCACGCGCTTGCCGCGCGGCACGCGGAGCCGCCGGCGCAGCGCGAGCCGATCGGCGGCAAGGGGCCGCCCCGCGACCTCGACGGAGGAGGTGACGCGCAGCGCCCGCGCCGCACCCGCGGCGACGAAGGCATCCCGCGCGAAGCCCGAGGGAGCCATGATCGTGTGGAACAGCAGCCGCGCCGCCACCTGCCAGCTCTCGGGCAGGCCCGGCAGCTCCCAGGGCGCGAAGAGATCGACGCGGCGGAAGGCGCGGAAGCGCTGCCAGTTCGCCAGCGCCCAGAAGGTGGCCTGGAACAGCGTATCCGTCACCAGCGCCCGCTCGCCGCGCGGCACCGCCACCGCG
>ERZ1066123.1902-NODE-1902-length-11543-cov-5.616818_pt1 | contig 11543 bp, 8 predicted proteins | sample MGYA00382770_ERZ1066123 | MGnify/ENA primary metagenome ERZ1066123 (study PRJEB33369, sample SAMEA5778353) | biofilm metagenome | biome: Industrial cooling water; feature: Water cooling tower basin; material: Biofilm | place: United Arab Emirates | collected...
TCCATGTCCGTCACGACTTCCGTCGCCGTCGCCGCGGAGTGGCCGGCCGCCGTTCGTGCCTTGCTCTCCCACGTCCCGGAGCCGGAACGGACTTCGAGCGTGGCTCGCGTCATCGCGCAGCTCGAAGCCGGGCAACTCGATCCGTCCGGGTTGATCGTCGCGCGACGCTCGGACCGGGTCGTCGGGGCGGCGATGGTCCAGCGGTTACCGGGGAACACCTCCGCGGCGTGGCCGCCGTGGGCAGAAGACGACACCGTCGCAGCCGCCCTCGCCGGCGCGGTTATTGAGCGGATCTCCGGGTCCGGCGTGACGGTCGCCCACGCCTTCGGCCGGGAAGCCGTCCGGGAGCGCTTCGCCGCTCTGGAACGGGTCGGGTTCCGCCGGGTTACCGAACTCACGTTCCTGTCCCGTCCGATTCCGGGGCTGGCGGGTCTACCGGCGTTCGACCCGGCCGCGTGCCGGGTCAAGTTCACCCCGGTCGCCGGCCCGAGCCGCGGGTTCGCCGCGGTCCTGCTCGCCACTTACGAAGGCACCCTCGACTGCCCCGAGTTGAACGGCACTCGCAGCGGAGAAGACGTGCTCGCCGGGTACGCGGCCGGAGCGTCCGCGACAGAACGTCCGGACTGGTTTCTCATCTCCTGCCGGGGCGAACCGGTCGGCGTGCTGCTGTTCGGACCGCCCAACCGGGCGGCGACGGCGGAGTTGAGCTACGTCGGGTTGGTTCCCGATGCACGCGGCCGCGGGCACGGGGACGAGTGCCTGCGGTTCACCCTGGGACACGCCGCCGGCACCGGAGCCGAGTGGCTGACTCTCAGCGTCGACGTGCGGAACGCCCCCGCCCTGCGGCTCTACGACCGGCACGGGTTCCGGCCGTTCGACGCCCAGGACGTCTACCTGTGGACGTCGGTCAGCCGGTCTTGAACTCGGACTTGTCGATCTTGTACTGCGCGATCTTGTCCGTGATGCTCCGCCGGGAAAGGCCGCTGATCTTGGCGCACTTCCCGACGTGGCCGCGGGTCCGCTTCAACGCCCGCCGCAGGTACCGCTCCTCGAAGGACGCGGTGATCTCGGCGAGCTGGTCCGGGAGCGGGCGGGCGAGGTCCACCTGGGCGGTGTTCCGGGACGACGGCTGGGGGCGGGCGACGTCGGGCGGCAGGTTCGCCGGCACGATCGTGCCGTCCCGTGCGGTGATGCAGGCCCGCTCGATGGCGTTCTCCAGCTGGCGGACGTTGCCCGGCCAGGGGTAGTCCATGAGCAACTGCATCGCCTCCGGGCCGAGTACCGGCGGGTTCTGGCCGGGCCGGGCGTACTTTTCGCAGAAGTGCGCGGACAGCACGGCGATGTCCTCGGGCCGCTCCCGGAGCGGCGGGAGTTCGATGCGGATCACGTTGAGCCGGTAGTACAGGTCCTCGCGGAACGTGCCCTCTTTCACCATCTTTTCGAGGTTCTGGTGGGTCGCCGCGACGACGCGGACGTCGACCTCGATCGGCTCCGTGCCGCCGACCCGCTCGAACCGGCGCTCCTGCAGGACGCGGAGGAGCTTGACCTGCATGGAGGCCGGCACGTCGCCGATCTCGTCGAGGAACAGCGTCCCCTTGTGGGCGAGCTCGAACCGGCCCTTCCGCTGGCCGGCGGCCCCGGTGAACGACCCCTTCTCGTGGCCGAACAGTTCGCTTTCCAGCAGGTTTTCGTTCAGCGCGCCGCAGTTGACGGCGACGAACGGCCCGGACCGCGTCTCCCCGGCGGCCTGGTGGATCGCCCGCGCGATCTGTTCCTTGCCGGTCCCCGTCTCGCCGATGATCAGGACCGTGGACGGCGTCGGGGCGATGTGCCCGACGAGCTCGAACACGTCGTGCATCCGGGGGCTCTTGCTGAGCACGTTCTGGAACGCCCCGCGGTCGGACGTCAACTGCGCCCGGAGGGCCGCGACTTCGTCGAACAGTTGGCGTTCCCGCATCGCCCGTTTGACGAGCAGGCACAGGTGTTCGGGGTCGGGCGGCTTCAACAGGAAGTTGTACGCCCCGAGTTGCATCGCCCGCACCGCTTCGGGCACGCCGCCGTGGCCGGTCGTCACGATGACGGTCGAGGAGATCTTCCGGGCCTGCATCTCCTCGATCAACTTCATCCCGCCCATCGAGGGCATCCGCAGGTCGGTGACGACGACGCTGTACGGCCGCTCGGCCAGCATGGCGAGCGCTTGACTGCCGTCGGCCGCGGTGTCGACTTCGACCCCGAGCGCCAGCCGGAGCATCTCCTGGAGCGTGTTTCGGGCGTCTTCGAGATCCTCAACCACGAGGAGGCGCTGGGTCGAGGCGGGGGCGGAAGGAGAGGTCATGAGTGGCTCGGCCCGGGCGGGGGGGTTCTCGAGGGTACGCAGCGTGCTTCCTGCTGAGCGAAGGTTTGCCTGCAAGTGGCGCGCCAAATTCCCGCCACATACCCCGCGAGACAGCTAGGATTCTACCATCCCGGGCGCGACACCCGGACCGGAAAGGGACGGAGCGACCATGTTCGAGTTTTTCGACCACCTCTTCGACACCGACGGGTTCGTGCCCCGGAAGACGTGCGGCGACTGGACGACGGGGTTGATCTGGCTCCACCGCGGTTCCGACCTGCTGATCTGGCTCGCCTATCTGTCGATCCCGGTGGTACTCGGGTTCTTCGGCCGGCAGCGCCGCGGCTTGCCGTTCCACCACCTGTTCTGGCTGTTCGGGGCGTTCATTCTCGCCTGCGGGTTCACCCACTTTCTCGACGCACTGATGTTCGACTACCCCGCCTACCGGCTCGGGGGGCTGCTGAAATTTGTGACGGCGGTCGTCTCGTGGGGGACGGTGGTGGCCATGATTCCGGCGGTCCCCAAGGTGCTCGCGCTCGTCGACCACCGGGGTTTGGTCGAACCCCGAGCCCCGGCGGTTCCCGCCGAGTGGTCGGACGCCCGCGCGCCGGCGTACATTGTGGCGGTACTCGCAGTCGCCGGCAGTTTGGCCGTCCGCTCGCTCCTGGACCCGCTGTTGGACTGGGAAAAGTTGTACATCCTCCCGCTCACGGCAGTCGTCTATCTCGCCTGGCGGTGGGGGTTCGGACCCGCGCTGCTAACCCTCCTCGGGACGCTGGTCGGGACCGTGTACTTCTTCGTCGAACCGCGAGGCTCCCTGCTCCTTCCAACGGCGCGGGATCAGCTCGCGACCGGCATGTTCCTGTTCTGCGGGATTGCGGTCAGCTTGCTCGGCGAGGCGCAGCGGAATGCCCGACGCCAAGTCTCCCAGACGCTGGCCGAGTTGCGGGAATCCAACGACGCACTCGCGAAATCTCAAATCGAACTCGAGCGGGACGCGGCCATCCGCATTCAGGCGGCTTTGGACCTGAAAGAAAGCGAAGCTCGCTTCCGATTGTTGAGCGAATCGGTTCCTCAAATCGTCTGGGTCACCCGTCCCGACGGCTACCACGAGTACTACAACCAACGCTGGTATGAATACACCGGCCTGAGCGTCGAAGAGAGCATCGGCTTCGGCTGGAGTGGGCCGCTGCACCCGGACGACAGAGCCCGGGCCGAGGCCCGCTGGAAGCTCGCCACCGACACCGGAGATCCCTACGAGATCGAGTACCGCTTCCGCGGGCGGGACGGCCGGTATCGGTGGTTCATCGGTCGAGCCGTGCCCCGCCGGGACGAACGCGGGGACGTGGTTCAGTGGTTCGGGACTTGCACCGACATCGACGAGGTCAAACGCCTACAATCCGAACTTCAAGCCAGTGAGGAACTGTTCCGCACACTCACCGAAGCCACGCCGCAGATGGTCTGGACGACTTCGCCGTCGGGCGAATGCAACTACCTCAGCCGGCAATGGGTGGACTACACCGGCGTACCGGTCGCGAACCACCTCGGCTACGGGTGGCTCGACAGCCTTCACCCGGACGACCGCGATCCGACCGCTCGCGTGTGGGAGCAGGCCGTGGCCGGTACCGCGGCGTACGACGTCGAGTTCCGCATCCGGAGCCGGCTCGGCGTCTACCGGTGGTTCAAGGTGCGCGGCGTTCCGCAGAAGGACGAAGCGGGTGCGGTCGCCCGGTGGGTGGGGACGTGTACCGACATCGACGACCGGAAGCGGGAGGCGGAACACCTGGAAGCCGTCGTCCGCGATCGGACGGCGCTGCTGACGGAGCAGCAGAAGGCGCTGGCGTCGAGCAACGCCGAGCTGGAGCAGTTCGCGTACGTCGCGTCGCACGACCTGCAGGAGCCGCTGCGGAAGATTCAGGCGTTCGGCGACCGGCTGGCGAAGAAGTACCGGTCCGAGCTCGGGGACCAGGGCAAGGAGTACCTCGACCGGATGCTGGCATCGGCGGGCCGGATGCGGGTGTTGATCGACGACCTGCTGTCGCTGTCGCGGGTGACGACGCGCGGCCGGACGTTCGAGCCGGTCGACCTGGCCGGGGTCGTCCGGGAGGCCGTGTCGGACCTGGAGATTCGACTCGGGCAAACCGGAGGGCGGATCGACGTCGGGCCGCTCCCGACGCTGGCCGCCGCCGACCCCGGTCAGTTCCGGCAGCTGTTCGTGAACCTGCTCGGGAACGCCCTGAAGTTTCACAAGCCGCACGTGCCACCGGTCGTCACCGTGTCGGCCTGCCGGGCCGACGAACTCCCGGCCGACGCCGACCCGCCGGCGGCCGAGAACGCGGTCTGGCGGGTGACCGTGTCCGACAACGGGATCGGGTTCGAGCAGGCCTACGCGGAACGGATCTTCGAGGTGTTCCAGCGGCTCCAGGGCCGGGCCGAATACGAGGGGAGCGGGATCGGGCTCGCGATTTGCCGTAAGATAGTCGAGCGGCACGGCGGGGCGATCGCCGCACGGGGCGTTCCCGGCAGCGGCGCGTCGATCGTCATCGACCTTCCCGCCTGACGAGTTGACGATTCCCGACGAGACCACGATGACCAAGCCGATTACGATCCTGGTCGCGGACGACGACCCCGACGATCGGGCTTTGACGCGAGAGGCCTTCGAGGAAGCCCGTCTGGCCAACGACCTGCGGTTCGTGGAGGACGGGGTCGAGTTGCTCGACTACCTGAACCGCCGGGGCAAGTACGCGGACCCCGCCCTCTCCCCGCGGCCGGGGATCATCCTCCTCGACCTGAACATGCCGCGGAAGGACGGCCGCGAGGCCCTGGCCGAGATCAAGGCCGACCCCCGGTTCCGGGCGATCCGCATCATCATCATGACCACGTCCAAGGCGGAGGAAGACGTCCTCCGCGTGTACGACCTCTCCGCCGCCTCGTACATCGCCAAGCCGGTCACGTTCGACGCCCTCGTCGAAGTCGTCCGGACCATCGGTCGGTACTGGCTGGAGATCGTGGAGCTCCCCGACCATGCCGACGAACAGCCTACCCGGTAGCCCGCCGGTCCGGGTCCTCCTGATCGACGACGACCGCGACGACTACGTCCTGACGCGGGACCTCCTCGCGGACGTCCGGGGCGACCGGTACCGGCTCGACTGGGCACCGGACTACGAGACCGGGCTGGCCGCCGTCCTCGCCGGCGAGCACGACGTGTGCCTGCTGGACTACCGGCTCGGTCCGAAGACGGGGCTCGATCTCCTCGCGGAGGTGCGGGCGGCCGGGTCGACGGCCGCGATCATCCTGCTGACCGGGCAGTCGGCGTCCGAGATCGACCTCGCCGCCGCCGCCGCCGGGGCCGACGACTACCTCGAAAAGGGCAAGCTCGACGCCACCCTGCTGGAACGGGCCGTCCGCTACGCCCTCCTCCGCAAGCGGTACGAGGCCGACCTCGCCGAGCAAGTCCGGAACCGGACGGCCGAACTCGCACGGGCGAACGCGGCCCTCGTCGAGGGGGACCGCCGGAAGGACGAGTTCCTGGCCACCCTCGCCCACGAACTGCGGAACCCCCTGGCCCCGATCCGCAACGCCCTGGAAATCCTCCGGCTCGGCGGGAGCAACCCCGCCGCCGGCGACCAGGCCCGGCAGATCATGGACCGCCAGATCCGCCAGATGGTCCGGCTCATCGACGACCTGCTGGACGTGTCCCGCATCACCCGCGGGAAACTCCGGCTGACCACCGAACGGTTGTCCGTCGCGGAACCGATCGAAGTCGCGGTCGAAGCGACCGCCCCGGCTCTGAACAAGGCCGGGCTGAGGTTGGCCGTGGAGTTGCCCTCGGACCCCGTCTGGGTCACCGGGGACCGGGTCCGGCTGGCGCAGGTGTTCGCGAACCTCCTGAACAACGCGGCCAAGTACACCGAGCGCGGCGGGGACGTGGTGCTGACCGCCGCGCAGGACGGTGCCCACGCCGTGGTCCGCGTGCGGGACACCGGCGTCGGCATCCCCCCGGACGCGCTGCCCCACGTCTTCGAGCTCTTCACCCAGGTGGACCGGAACCTGAACCGCACCGACGGCGGGCTGGGGATCGGCCTCGCCCTCGCCAAGCGGCTCGTCGAACTGCACCGCGGCACCATCGACGCCGCCAGCGACGGAGTCGGCTCGGGGGCGAGCTTCGTCGTGCGCCTGCCCCTCGCGGCAAAAGAACATCCGGGGGACCGACCCCCGGATGAGGAAGATGACCCGTCCGCATGACCCGTCCTGGGTGGAGCGGACGGCAATGTGGGACCGAACGAGACCCCATCCGGGGCAGCAAGGCGTGGGAGGAGAAGTGGAGCGATTGACAGTAGCGGTTGCGTGAGGCCGCGCTTACAGGCGGGGCGATTAATTTCTCACGGCCGGGTTCTGCGTCTGGACGTAGCCGCGGCCGCCGTAATAGTACATGGCCGCCCCGACGATCCCGACCATCAACCCGAACGTGGCCGGCACGAGAACGTTGCCGACGGTCATGTCGGTGGGTCGATCGGTTCCGGAGCCGAACTGGGTGATCGCAGACAGTGCCCCAAATAGCGCCATCCCCAGGCCCATTACGAGGAGTGCGATTCCGGTGTATTTCATGACGGGTTTCTCTCGGAGGTCGGGTTGTAGCCGTTCGATGTCAATGCAGTCTGCGTGCCGGGGGAGTGCGATTCTCCCCGCCCGGCCCGGAACGGCCTGTCCCCGCGGTGGCACTTCGGTTGCTTAGTGCCTCGCGACCCGCGCAATCCCGCGCCGGGACCGTCAGGACTCCGGACCATGACCCGCGTCACCTTCCGCCCGGACTGGCAACGGGCCGTCGTCGCCCTCTCTGCCGTCACCATCGCCGCCGTCCTGGTGGGCGTGCTCTACTGGGGCCGGGCGATCCTGATCCCGGTCGCGCTGGCGGTGTTCTTCACCTTCGTGCTCGCGCCGCTGGTCAACGCCCTGCAGCGTCGTCGGGTGCCGCGGGTGGCCGCCGTCCTCCTCGTGATGACGGCCACCGGCCTGGTGTCCGCCGGGACCGGGTGGGTTCTGGGGCAGCAACTGGGGGGGCTGATGAGCACCCTCCCGGACAACGCGGAACGGATCAAGGGAAAGATCACGACCGTCCGCGAGTGGGCGGCCGGCGGCGACAACCGGATGCTGAAGTTCCTGAGCGAGATCCAGCAGACCCTCGCCCCGCCGTCCGCCGCGGCCCCGGTCGGCTCGCCCGTCGACCCGCCCACGCTGGTCGTCGAGCAGCCGACCTCGTGGATGACCCGCATCGAACCGGTGGCCGGGCTGGCGGCGGAGTTCGCCGGGCAGGCGGTCTTCGCGTTCGTGCTGGTGGTGTTCATGCTGCTCAAGCGGGAAGACCTGCGGAACCGCCTGCTCCGGGTGATCGCCCACGGCCGGGTGACCCAGGCGACGAAGGCCGTCGACGACGCCTCCCGGCGGATCAGCCGGTATCTGTTGACGCAACTGATCCTGAACGCCTCGTTCGGCGTCGTCATCTCGATCGGGCTGTTGCTCCTGGGGGTCGAGTACGCCCTGCTTTGGGGGTTCCTGGCCACCCTGATGCGGTACGTGCCGTACATCGGGACGTGGATCGGCGTCATCCCCCCGGTGCTGTTCTCGCTCGCCACGACGGACGGGTTCGCGGAGCCGCTCGTCGTCCTCGCCTTCTTCGTCACGCTGGAACTGGTCTGCAACAACGTGTTCGAGCCGTGGCTGTACGGGGCCAGCCTGGGGATGTCCGAGGTGGCCCAGCTGATGGCCGCCGCGTTCTGGTCGTTCCTGTGGGGGCCGATCGGGCTGATCCTGTCCGGCCCGCTGACGACCTGCCTGGTGGTCCTCGGGAAGTACGTCCCGCAGCTCCAGTTCCTGGACATTCTGCTCGGCGACTCCCCGCCACTCGAACCGGGGGTGATGTTCTTCCAGCGGCTCGCGGCCCGGGACCAGGACGAGGCGGCGCGGATCGCCGCCGGCGTGGCGGCGAAGAACGCCTTCGGCGTCACCTGCGACGCCGTGTTCGTACCGGCCCTGACGATGACCCAGCAAGCGGCGGCGGACGGCGAACTCGAAGCCGGGGACGAAAAGTTCATCCTCGCCGCGACCCGGGAGATTGCCGAGTACACCGCCGACGACGCGGCCGGGCTCGGGGCCGGGGCCGGGGCCGGGGCCGGGGCCGCGTTCGAGGGGGACCGCGTCCGCGTGCTGGCCTGTGCCGCCCGCCACGACGCCGACGAGGTCGCCGTCCGCATGCTCGTCCGCCTGCTGTCCGCGGACAAGTGGGAAGTCAACGTGGCGGCGAGCGAAACGCTGACTTCCGAACTACTCGCCCGGATCGCCGAGTTTCGGCCCGCGGTGCTCTGCGTGAGTTCCCTCCCCCCCGGCGGGCTCGCTCACACCCGGTACTTGTGCAAGCGGGTCAAAGCTCGGTTCCCCGAATTGAAACTGCTGGTCGGCCGGTGGGGTCAGGCCGACGAACTGGACGAGGCGAAGGCGGACCTGGCGGCCGTGGGGGCGGACACGGTCCACACGTCCGTGGACGAGGCCGCGACGCAATTGAATTCGTGGCTTTCGGTTTTGCAATCCCAGCAGAAGGTGAGCGAAGTTCTGGTAGGGACAGCCGAGGGCCGAGGCACGGCCGTTCCTGTCGCCGTTGGCACGGGCCGTGCATAATCGCCTCGCACGTCACAGCCGTTGACGTCGCAGTGCCGGGGCTCTGGACCTTCTAAGAGGACTATCAACATGGCCGACATGAAAGACAAGGTGAAGAGCGGGATCGATCACGCCGCGGAGCAGGCCAAGAAGGCGACCGATCAGGCGGGTAACGGGGCACAGGCCGGGCAAGGGGCCGCCCACAACGTCGTGGACGCGGTCCGCGACCGGGCGCAGTCGGTGGCGAGCACGGCTGCCGACTACGCCGGCAAGGCCCAGGAAAAGGCCGGCGAGTGGGCTCACGACGCCCGGGACGGCATGCGGCAAGCCGGCGAATGGGCCAGCCACATGTACGAAGACAACCTCAAGGACATCGGCAAGGACGTGACCGACATGGTCCGCCGCTACCCGATCCCGGCCCTGCTCGTCGGCTTCGGCGTCGGCCTGCTCCTCGGCCGCGCGGCCAACAGCCGGGCGTAACTAGCCGTCTCCCTCCCCTCTCCCCAGCGGGCAGAGGGGAACCAGACTTCGTGCCGCGAGCCGGACCTATCAGGTCCGGCTCGCGGCGCGTCCGGACTGGCGATAGTCGTCCATTCCGATCTCACACCTCACCTATCAGGAGACTCTCATGTACGCATTCGCAGCGCTGGCCGCACTCACCTTGGCTGCCGACCAGCCGACGAAAGCCAATGAACACCACGCCATGATGGAGCAGTGTGCCAAGGCCTGCACCGATTGCATGCGGGCGTGCAACATGTGCGAACGGCACTGCCTGGAAATGCTGGCCCAGGGCAAGAAAGAACACAAGGAAACCGTCCTGTCCTGCGGCGATTGCGCGGCCGTGTGTGCCGTCGCCGCGAAGATCGTGGGCAAGGGAGGGCCTTACTCCGCGCAGATTTGCGACGCCTGCGCCAAGGTCTGCGAGCAGTGCGCGATCGCGTGCGAGAAGCACCCGCAGGACGAGCACATGAAGCTGTGTGCGAAGGCGTGTCGCGATTGCCAGAAGGCGTGTCAGGACATGGTGGCCTACGCCGGCAAGTGATCGCAACTCCCAGCGAAGAGAAACGCGGGGCCGCCCCGCGTTTCTGCTTTAGCACGGCTATATTTATTCCCCCGGCCACCCCGGAATGTGGAACCCGTCCGACGGGTGCGTGACACGATGCACGATGTATCGCCCCGTGCCGTTGCGGCTGCGGAAGACGGCGGGCTGGTCCATCGGGAATACCTCGCGGGCTTCCTTCGGCAGCCGCGGCGGCAACAGGTCCGGGCCGGGTTCCCAAAGTAGAGCTTTTTGGTCCCGAGGGTACATGTGCCCGACCCGTTCCAGGTCGCTGACCGCGTAGCGGGCCTTTCCGGATGCCTCCTTGGCCTCCGCCTGAAGCCAGAGGAACGTCTGCGGGTCCAGGCTGCTGATCGTCGTGACGTGCATGAACCGAAACGCAGGCTTCACGCCGAGCATCAGGTACAGGGCGTGCGGCGTGTCGTGCCAGCACATCAGTTCGCCGTCTCGGAGCGGGGGTTGCACCGTCTTCAGGAACTCCGCGCACTCGGCGAGTTCCTCCCAGGCGATGCCCGCAGTGAAGTCCTTGTCGAACCCGACGGCGTCCCGCCGGGCCATGTACTCGGGCGTGGATAGCCCGGTGCGAAAGCACGCGGTCCACCACTTCGCCCGCTCCGGGTCGAGGGCCGGGTGGCCGACGTAGAAATCCGCCCGCAGAATCTTCCCGTCCCGCGGCACGCCGAGCCGACCGGTGCCGGGGAACGGCGTGTCGGTGGCAAGGTAGACCAGCGAGTTCGCAGCCATCCAGGCGAGAAAGAACGCCGGAGCCGCCCAGCGGACGGACGCCACCACCGCGAACATCAGCAGCATTTCCGGGACGTGAACGTAGTGGTAGCCCCGCTGCGTCACGGCCGCCTGCACCGCCCACGACAGGTACAGGATTGCCAGCACCGCCCGCCGGTATCGCTCGTCGTCCGTGTCGGCGGACGAGAACACCCACCCCTGCGTGAACCGACCGACCGGCCCCGGTGCCTCGGTTCCCGCACGGGAAAACAGGCGACCGTCGAGCACCGCCAGCACCGCGAGGACGAGCCCGAGGGCGTTCATCTGGCTCCACATCGGGAAGTACGAAAACTCCGCGGCGAGCCGCAGGTCGATTTCCCGCCCGGTGATCGCGACGTAGTACGGGTTCCACGTCCCGAACACCTCGACGAACGCGGCCCACGTCCCGGTGGCCACCATCCACGACACGCCGACGAGACCGACGGCCGCCCCGCCGACCACGCAGCCGAGGAAGTCGGCCCCGGCCGCCCGCCACGAACCCGCCGCCATCCTCCGGACCGTGACGAGCCACATCACCGCCGCGACGACGACGACGTGCGGCTTCAGCCACACCGCCGTACCCCACAGTGCCCCTTCCGCGACCGCCGAGCGGAAGCGTTTTCCCGGTTCCTTCCCCAGACGCGACAGCCGCAACGTGACCGCCCCCGCGACGGGGAGGACCATCCATACGTCGCGCTGGGCGTGGCACATTTCGCTGGCATAGAGGTAAAACCCGGC
>ERZ1066123.1904-NODE-1904-length-11532-cov-8.216956_pt1 | contig 11532 bp, 8 predicted proteins | sample MGYA00382770_ERZ1066123 | MGnify/ENA primary metagenome ERZ1066123 (study PRJEB33369, sample SAMEA5778353) | biofilm metagenome | biome: Industrial cooling water; feature: Water cooling tower basin; material: Biofilm | place: United Arab Emirates | collected...
CGAGACGCTCCAGCGCGCCTTCCAGAACATCTACGACACGATGGACGAGGTCGACGATTTCAAGGTCCGCGCGCTGGATTCGATGAAGCAGACGGTCAACACGCTGTCGGCCGAGGTCGAGAAGTCCAGGGGCTACATCGCGCGGGCCGAAGGGCAGGCGCAGGCCCAGGCCAAGGTCGCCTCGCAGACGCCGTCGCTGCTGGCGCTGGACAGATAATGACCGACACCACCCGCGAATCCGACCGCATCCTGCGCGAGGCGAAGCGCAGTCTGGCGGTGCAGCGCAAGGGCGGGACGCACCGCCCTGCACCGCGCGGGGCCAGCATCGGCAAGGCCTCGGCCGAGGTGAAGACCAGGGCGCTGCTGAAGAAGGTGCGCAACATCGTGCTGGCGCTGCTCGCGCTCTATGTCGGGGCCGGGATCACCGGCGCGATCATCGGCGGGATCGGCTTCTGGGGGGTGATGACGGTGGTTGCGCTCACCGCCTTCATCTTCGCGATGTTCGCGGCGAGCGGGACAGTGAAGACCCCGAAGCGCGAGGAGTTGAAGCAGGGCAACCCGCACCAGATGGTCGCGCGCACCGAACTGTGGCTCGAAGCGCAGCGACCCGCGCTCCCCCCGCCGGCGCAGGCGCTGGTCGATCAGCTCGGGGTCCAATTGGATGCACTGGGGCTGCAACTGAAGGGCCTCGGCGACACCGAACCCGCGATGGCCGAGGTGCGCGAGCTGGTCGGCGAATACATCCCCGAGACGATCGACAACTACCGCAAGATCCCCGCCCACCTGCGCGGGGAAGAGCACGCCGGCAAGACCGCCGATCAGCGCCTCGTCGAAAGCCTGGAGAAGCTGTCGGGCGAGGTCGACCGGGTGACGCGGCGGCTGGCCGAGGGCGCGCTCGATGATCTGGCGATCAAGAGCCGCTATCTCGAATACCGCTATGGCGGGGCAGAGGCACTGGAGGACATGCGCGACACCGCCATGCCCGATACCGGCGTGCCGCTCCCCGATTTTTCGGCCATCCCCGCCAGGCAGGCCAAAGAGCAGGAACGCTGAGCCATGCGCGTGACCCTTCCCCACTCCCTCGGCAAGGAGGAAGTGCGCCGCCGGATGCACAAGCATGCGCACGAGATCGGCAGCTTCTTTCCCGCCGGCCTCGCCCGCGTCACCACCGGCTGGCCGAGCGAGGACCGCATGAGCATCACCGCCGAGGTGATGGGCCAGTCGATCCCCGGCGGCGTCGAGGTGCGCGAGACCGAGGTGGTGATCGAGATGGACCTGCCGTTGCTGCTCTCGGTGATGAAGGGGCCTCTGGAAGCGGCGGTGAAGAAGGAAGCCGGTCGGCTCCTCGCCCCCTAAGGGAAACACCCTGTCGCGATTGTCAGGGACCTTCATCTATGTCATAGTAATTTGACATAGGGTGTTGCCCAGGTTGCCTTACACACGGGATCGTTCGGCACTTCGGCTAACGGGTCGATTCGGACGGGAAGGACGTGTGACATGGCGGCAACGCCGGTCAGGGATGTGGCGCAGCAGCCGGGAGAAAGCCTGCGCACCCACCTGCGCGCCGCGACCATGGCCGCGCACGATCTGCTCGACAGCGCGATGCAGGCGGCCAGCGGCTGGCAGAGCCGCGAGGACTATGCCCGCTTCCTCGCCCTGCAACATGCCGCGCGCGTGCCGCTCGAGGCATGGCTCGATGCCCACGCCCCCGCCGCGCTGCGCCCCCCGCCGCAGACCCCGCTGATCGCGCGCGATCTGGCGCTGCTGGGCGCTGATGTCCCCGCACCCGCGCGGCTCTTCACTCTCGGCCGGGCCGGGCCCGGACACGCGCTCGGAACCGCCTGGGTGCTGGCAGGATCGGCGCTCGGCAACCGGGCGATCGCCAAGGCGGTGGCGCGGATCGGGGACGGGCAATGGCCGGTCGCCTTCCTCGGCGACGGGGCGATGATGGACTTCTGGCAATCCCTGCGCGCCCGGATCGAGCGGCCCTCTCTCCCCGCCGACGCCGCTGAAGCCGCCGGCGCGACCCGTGCCGCCGAGGCCGTCTTCGCCCACTTCCTCGCCGTCGCCGCGCTGGCGCAGGCTTCTGACCCGGCCCGGACAAGCGCCCGGACATGAACCTCCACCAGCGCCCCGACGCCCTCACCGAATGCGACCGCGAGGCGATCCACCACATCGCCGCCATCCAGAGCTTCGGCGGCCTCATCGCCGCCGATGCGCAGGGCCGGGTGGCCCACGCTTCGGCCAATGTCGCAGCCCTGCTCGGCCTTGCCGAGCCCCCCACCCCCGGCACGCCGCTCGCCGCGATCCTCGCAGCCGATCCGCTCGCCACGATCACCGCCGCGCTGTCGGGCCTTGCCGGGGTGGATACGCTCGAACGCCGCTTCGGCCTCGATCTGACGGGCCAGGGCGAACTCTTCGATTGCGCCTTTCACAAGAGCTGCGGCCTTGCGATCATCGAGTTCGAGCCCCACGCCCGCGGCGACTTTGCCGATCACGTCAGCATGATCGTCCCCATCATCGCCCAGCTCGAACAGGCGGGCAGCCTTGCCGCCCTGTGCGACACCGCCGCGCGGCTGGTGCGGCTGATGACCGGCTATGACCGGGTGATGATCTACCGCTTCCACCCCGACGAAAGCGGCGAGGTGATCGCTGAGGACAAGGACGAGGCGCTGGAGCCGTTCAAGGGCCTGCGCTACCCCGCCGCCGACATCCCGCAGCAGGCGCGCGAGCTGTTCCGCCGCAACCGTTTCCGCGTGATCGCCGACATGCAGGCGGGCGCGGTGCCGATCATCCCCGCCTTGAGCCCCGAGGACGAACCGCTCGACCTGTCCATGTCGATGCTGCGCGCACATTCGCAGATGCACCTTGCCTACATGCGCAACATGGGAGTGGGCGCCTCGCTCGCCATCTCCATCGTGCGGCATGACCGGTTGTGGGGCATGATTTCGTGCCACCACCGCGAGGCGCGGCTTCCGCCCTATTCGCTGCGCACCGTCGCCGAACTGCTCAGCCAGACCTTCTCGCTGATGCTCGACCGCATTCTCGTGGCGCAGGCCGAGGGGCTGCGCGAGCGCGCAAGGCAGCTCAACGACCGGCTGCTGCTGCGCCTCGCCGGCGGGGTGACGCTGGCCGACAGCCTGCCGATGATCGAGGAGCTGCTGCGCGGCACGATCCAGCATGACGGCATCTCGCTGTTTGCCGACGGCGAATACCGCGCCAGCGGCGAGGCGCCCGAGGAAGCCGATTTCCGCGCGCTTGCCCCGCTGCTCGCGACGACCCTGGGCGGGGTGACCCACGCCACCACGCGGCTCGCCGATCAGGTGCCCGAGGCTGGCAGCTTCGCCCACCGTGCGGCGGGCGCGCTGGTGCTGCCGCTGTCGCGCGGCACGCGGGATTCGCTGGTGCTGTGGCGCCGCCCGCTGGAGCGCGTCGTGACCTGGGCGGGCGATCCGGCCAAGGCCGCCGCCGCGCCCGGCGAACTGCTCCAGCCGCGCGCCAGCTTTTCGGCCTGGCAGGAGACGGTGCGCGGCCATTCCGCTGAATGGAGCGCGGAGGAATGCGAGATCGCCGCCCGGCTGCGCCGCACGCTCATCGAGGTGATCTTGCGCATGAGCGAGGACCTGACCCGCGAGCGCGCCCGCGCCGCCGAGCAGCAGGACCTGCTGATCGCCGAACTCAATCACCGGGTGCGCAACATCCTCGGCCTGATCCGCGCGCTGGTCTCGCAGTCGCAGGCAGAGGCGCTTTCCGTGCCGGGGTTTGCCGCGATCATCGGCGGGCGGATCGCCGCGCTGGCGGCCGCGCACGACAACATCACCGCCAAGAACTGGGGCCCGGCGAGCCTCGCGCGGCTGATCGAGGCCGAGCTTGCGCCCTACAGCGGCACCGACCGCAGCCGGTTCCGGCTGGTGGGCGAGGACGTGCTGGTGAGCCCGGAAGCCTACACCATCCTCGCGCTGGTGGTGCACGAGCTGGCGACCAACAGCGCCAAGTACGGCAGTCTGTCCGCGCGAGCCGGGACGGTCGAGGTTGCGCTGGCGCGCACCGCTTTCGGCGATCTGGCGCTGCGCTGGCGCGAGGCCGGCGGCCCGCCGGTGACCGCACCGACGCGCCACGGCTTCGGCTCGACGATCATCACCCGCTCGATCCCCCACGATCTCGGCGGGGAGGCGGATGTGCGCTACAAGCTCGCCGGGGTTGAGGCGGAATTCCTGGTGCCCTCGCGCTGTCTGGCCGCGCCGGAGGCCGACGGACGGCGGCTGCCGCTGCCCCCGCCCGATGCCTTGCGCAACGAGCGTCTGCCTTCCGATGCGCCCGCGCGGGTGCTGGTGGTGGAAGATTCGATCATCATCGCGCTCGACACCGAAGAGAATCTGAAGCGGCTGGGCGTCGCCGAGGTGCAGCTCGAAAGCTCGGTGACAGGCGCGCTGGCCGCGATTGCCGATGACCCGCCCGATTTTGCGATCATCGACTTCAATCTCGGCGGCGAAAGCAGCGAACCCATCGCCGAAGCCCTGCGCGCGGCAGGGGTGCGCTTCGTGCTGGCGACGGGCTATGCCGAGGCGGCGGGCGGCTTCGAACGGCTGGGGGCCGAGGCGGTCTTGCGCAAGCCTTACGGGATGACCGAGATCGAGCGGCTGCTGGTCGGCGCCTGACCCGCGCCGAACCGGCCGCTAAACGGCGCTTTGCCGATGTTTCACGTGAAACACGCGCGCGTCAGCAGGGTCACTTGGGCGCAGCTGAAATCGAGCGTATCGAGCCCGTCCGCCACCAGGCACTCCCCGGCTCCGACCCGCGCCGACCCGTCCTTTGCTGCGACTTCTCCCTCTAGCGGCAGGGCCAGCAGCGCGCCGGTCCAGGCGGCAAGGGTCGCCGCATCGGGTGCGCCCTCGATCCGGTCGAGCCGGAAGTGCGGCCCGTCGACCAGCACCGACCCTGCGGCGATGGAGCGTTTGTTTTCAGCAGGATAGACACCACCCGAAGCGACAGCGAGGGCCCGCTCCAGATGCAGTTCGCGCGGGCGACCATAGTCGTAGAGGCGGAAGGTGGTGTCGCTGGTCTGCTGCACCTCGACCAGCGCAAGGCCGGGGCCGATGGCATGGACGGTGCCGGCGGGGAGGTAGAACAGGTCGCCGGGGCGGGCGGGATGCCAGGTGAGCAGGTCCTCGATGGTGCCGTCCTGCGCGGCGGCGGCGATCTCCTCCGGGGTGACCTCGCGCGTGAAACCGATGGCCAGCCGGGCGTCAGGCTCGGCATCGAGCACCAGCCAGCACTCCTCCTTCCCCGCCTCTCCCGGCAGAGCGGCGGCATCGGAGGGATGCACCTGAACCGACAATTTCTCGCTCGTGAACAGGTACTTGACCAGTACCTGCGGCACTTCGGGCGGGGGCTCGAACCAGATCTCGCCGATGCGCTGACCGGGCGGGGCGGCGAAGGGCGCGGGGAGGATGTCGCGCCCCCAGACCTTCTCGACCATCCGGGTGGGGATCCGGCGCGCGGTCACTGGTTCACCGCTCCCGGCAGCTTGCCCACGCCCTGCGCGCCCTCGCGGGTGGTGACCAGCACCTCGCCGTCGGACACAATGATGCATACCCCCTTCAACCCCACGGCAGAGATGCGCAGGCCATCGGTCTGGGCGAAGACATCGCGGCATCCGGCAAGGTCGACACGCCCGCGCGCGACATTGCCCGCCCCGTCCGCCTCGCCCGCCAGCGCCTCGGCAAGCGCGGCCCAGTTGCCGATGTCGGACCAGCCCATGCGCGCCGGGACCATCGCCGCGCGGGCGGTGTTCTCCATCACGGCATAGTCGATCGAGTCCCCCTCGATGGCGAGGAAGGGCGCGGGCGCTGGGTGGAAGCGCGCACCCTCGGCCCGGCCACCGGCGACCGCCTCGGCCACCAGCCGTGCCATGTCGGGGCGATGCGCGGCGAGTTCGGCAAGGAGGTGCCCGGCGCGGAAGGCGAAGATCCCGCCGTTCCAGCTGTATTCGCCGCTCGCGAGATAGGCTTGCGCCCGCGCGAGGTCGGGCTTCTCGACGAAGGCGCGGATCGCATAGCCCCCCGCCAGCGGCTCGCCGCGCCTCAGGTAGCCATAGCCGGTCTCGGGGCGATCGGGCTCGATCCCGAAGGAGACGAGCCAGTTCTCGCGCGCCAGTGCGGCAGCATCGAGCGCGGCGGCGCGGAAGGCGGCATTGTCGGCGATATGGTGGTCGCTCGGGCAGACCAGCATCACCGCGTCAGCCGGCAGCAGCGCGGCGGCAAGCGCGATGGCGGGCGCGGTGTTCCTGGCGGCAGGCTCGATCACCAGCCGCGTGCCGGGCGCCCCGGCAAGCTGGGCAGTGACGAGATCGGCATGAGCCGCGCCCGCGACCACCATCGGCGGCGCAAAGCGATCGTCGCGCGCGACCCGCCGCACCGCCTGTTCGAACAGGGTCTCGTCGTTGACCAGCGGGAGGAACGGCTTGGGCAGCGCCTTGCGGCTGACCGGCCACAGCCGCGTGCCGCTGCCGCCGCACAGGATCACCGGATGGATTGCGCTCACGTGATGAGATCCCTTTGTCTCGCCAAGCCTATAGCAACTCGTCCCCATGAAACGAGTCCGATGTGGCGATTATTCCGTCGCCGGGACGATCAGAACCACTGCTGGCGCCAGTAGAACGGCGCGGCGACCGGATTGCCGCTGGCGTCCATCGCCGGGCGGAAGCCGAGGCGGCTTTCGACGAGGCGGCAGGTGATGCGATCGGCCTCGGCATCGGGGCTGGGACGGTAGACGGTGCAGTCGCGCGCGCGCCCGTCGGTGCCGACGACAACGCGCACGATCACCTCGGTGCCGCGCCGTGCCGCGCGCCCGCCGGCGGGGACAGGAAAGTCCCGGGCATTGTCGATGCTGCCGGAGATGTGGACCGGTTTCGACACCGCGATCCCGCCCCGCCCGCTGCCGCTGTTGCCGCTGCCGGTGCCGAGCCCGGTGCCCGCCGCCCCGGTACCCTCGCCCGCCTCGGCCGCGCCCGAGCGCACCGCCGTGCCCGTGGAGGCGGCCCGGGGCAGCGGCCTGTCTTCCCGGACCCGCACCTGCGGCGGCTGCGCGGTGACCGGCTGCGCCACAGCCTCGCGCCCGGGTGCGCCCTGTGCGCCTTCATCCGGTTCGGAGCGATTTTCCGGCGGGGGCGGTGCGGGCGGCGCAGGCGGCGGAACGCTGAAGGCCGAGACCACCTCGCGCTCCACCGCCGCGGTGAGATCGGGCGCAAGCGCCCGCGCAAGGCCGTAAAGCGCCGCGAGATGCAGCACCGCGATCCCCGCGATCAGCGGCCAGCGCAGCCGCCGCGGGCGCGCAACAAAAGGTCCCTCGCTCGCCATGGCCTGTGTTCGCCTGTCCTTTCGCTCCGATCCGGATGCGGTTGTACCCGCCCTGCGGGGGCAAGGCTGTATAACAGGATCGCGGCACTTGGCGATGGAGCGCAGCGATCGAGCGCGCACTGGATCATGACCGGCACGGCGGCAGCGATGCCACGGGCGCCGAACCGGACTGCGTCCTGCCGGGCGCGGGCTGCGGGGGCATGCCCGAAAGCGGCGGGCCACTGACGGGAGAGATCCCTGGCGGCGCGGCACACGGCGGCGGCGCGGCGCACGGCGGCGGCGCGGCACCCGGCGGTTCGCCGCGTGGGAACCATGGGCCGGGTGCAGGAGGCCCTGACCGGGCAAGGCTGGCCGACGCGATGCGCCGCGCCGGGTCTTTCCTTTGCGCGCGCTTCACGCCGGCCTCAGCCCTGCGGCCCGCTCCGACCACCGCCGCCGCATGCCGCACACGGGGCGCGGGAACGGCGTCATCGCTGCTGCGGCGCTGGCTGGGCGTGGCAGGGATCGCCGCAGGCGAGACCGACGGCCGCAGCATGACGATCGCCGCCTTCGGCGCTGCGGGCTATCTCGCGCTCGCCTGTATCAGCCTCGCGCTTTCCAAGGCCGGCGACATCGCCAGCCCGATCTGGCTGCCCAACGCCTGCGCCGTGGCCGTGCTGCTGCGCGTCCGGCTGCGCAACGAGGTGCCCTTCCTGATCGCCTGCTTCGCGGCCAGCCTTGCCGCCAATGCGGTGGCGCAGCACCCCGATCCGGTCGCGCTGGTCTTCTCGCTCGCCAATCTGGCGGAGGTGGTGATCGTGCTGGCGCTGACCCGCGGCACGATGCGGCGGCGGGCGGACATGACCCGACTCGGCGATCTTGCCCGATTCGTGTGGGCAGGCGGGCTGGTCGGCCCACTCGCCTCGGCCGCGCTGGCCGCGCCGATGATGGGCGACAGCCTCGAAGCGTTGCGGTTGGACGCGGTGACGTGGTTCCTGACCGACAGCATGGCCAATATGCTGATCGTGCCGGTGACGCTGCTGCTGGTCGATCAGCTGCGCGGCCGGCTTTCGCCCGCCCCGGCGCGCCCGCTGGAGAGCGCGGCGCTGCTCGGGGGCGGCATGGTGAGTGCCTTCCTGGTGTTCGACCAGACGCATTATCCGCTGATGTTCCTGATCCAGCCGATCACGCTGCTCCATGCCTTCCGCCTCGGCAGCCTCGGCAGCGCAGTGAACGTCGGCGGGGTGGCGGTGGTGGCGGGCACCATGACCTTTCTCGGGCACGGCCCGATCGCGGCGGCGAGCGGGGGTGGCATCGCCGATCTGCACCTGCTCCAGGCCTTCGTCGCCGCCAACTTCCTGACCGGCCTGCCGGTCGCCGCGATCCTCGCCGGGCGCGACGTGATGATGGCGCGCCTCGAGGCGGGCAAGCGCGAGGTGGAGCTTCTTGCCGACAATATCGGCGATGGCATCCTGCGCTTCAACCTGGCCGGGGTGTGCACCTATGCCTCCCCGTCGGTTCGCGGGGTAATGGGACAGGCGCCCGAATTCTACCTCGGCAGCAAGGTGGGAGACCGCCTACATCCCGACACCCGCGGGCGAGCCATGGAGGCGATGGAGCGCCTGCTGGCGGGCAGCAGCGAGCACGAGCGGGTGACCTATCGCCGCCTGACCGACAGCGCCGATGGCTCGCCGGTGTTCCTCGAGGCCGATTGCTCCCTGGTGCAGAGCCGGGCAACGGGCCTGCGCGAAGGGGTGGTGGTGGTGGTGCGCGACGTGACCGAGCGGGTCGAGCTCGAACTGCTGCTGACCCGCGCGCGTCGCAACGCCGAGAATGCGGCGCGGGCCAAGTCGGAATTCCTCGCCAACATGAGCCACGAGATCCGCACCCCCATGAACGGGGTGCTGGGCTTTGCCGAGCTGATGCTTCAGGGCGATCTGGAGGGCGACCAGCGCCGCTTTGCCGAACTGATCGTGCAATCGGGCCGGTCGATGATGATGCTGCTCAACGACGTGCTCGACCTCTCCAAGATCGAAAGCGGGCAGTTCGCGATCGACCGGGCGCCGGTGAACCTGCACGCCAGCCTTGCCGAGTGCGCCGCGCTGCACCGCCCGGCGGCGAGCCGCAAGGGACTGACGCTCGATCTGGCGAACGATTGCGGGGACGAGCCGGCGTGCCGCTTCTCCGAAGATCGCCCGCCCTGGGTGCTGACCGACGGACTGCGGCTGCGGCAGATTTTGCTCAACCTCATCGGCAATGCGGTGAAGTTCACCGAGGCGGGGCATATCCGGGTGAGTTACCGGGTCTGCCGCCACGAGGTGCGGGTGACGGTTGCCGACAGCGGCATCGGGATCAGCCCGCTCCAGCTCGAGACGATCTTCCACCCCTTCACGCAAGGCGAGGCAAGCACCGCGCGGCGGTTCGGCGGGACCGGGCTCGGCCTGTCGATCAGCCGCCAGCTTGCCGCGCTGCTCGGCGGGCGGATCGAGGTCGAGAGCACGCCGGGCGAGGGGTCGCGCTTCACGCTGGTGCTGCCGGCCCAGCTTGCCCCGCCCGCGCCGGAGCCTGGGCCGCTGCCCAGCCCCGCGCCCGCCGACGATCTGACGGACACCGCACTCGCGCCCTCGCGCATCCTGCTCGCCGAGGATCACGACATCAACCGCCTGCTGGTCACCGAAATGCTCGAACGCTGCGGGCAGGAGGTCGATGTCGCGCATGACGGGAACGAGGCGATCGCGATGGTGATCGATCAGGCGATGCGCGGGCGGCCCTATGATCTGGTGCTGATGGACGTCCAGATGCCCGATTGCGACGGTCTCGCCGCGACCCGCGCGATCCGCGAGGAGGGGATCGGGCCGGGGCTGCTGCCGGTGATCGCGCTGACGGCGAACGCCTTCCCCGAAGATGTCGCTGCGGCGCGCGCAGCGGGGATGCAGGGGCACCTTGCCAAGCCGGTGGTCTTCGCCCAGCTCGCCCGCGCGCTGCAACGCTGGCTGCCGACGCGGATTGTCGAGGCCGATCAGCCCGGCGCGCCGCCTCGTGCCGAGCGGCCCGACCCGGTCGTGCGCGCCTCGGCGCTGGCACGTTCGCCGGCGCTGGTGTCGCGCTGGCAGGCACGGCGGGAGGAAACGCTGGTGGCGGTGCGCGCCGCGCTCGGCGCGGGATGGCTCGCCTCCCGCGGCGCGCTGCCCGGGGCCGAGGCCGGGGTGCTCGGCCGGCTGCTGCACAAGCTCGCCGGCACCGCCGCGCTGTTCGGCGAGCCGGCGCTTGGCGAGGCGGCGCGCGCGCTCGAACTGGCGCTTGCCGACATCGCAAGCGCGCCCGGCGATCTGGCCGCGAGGGCCGAAGCCCTGCTCGCGATCGCTGCGGAGCATGACGCGGCGGCGGGCGAGCTGGCCCGCGGCTGATCCCGTCCGGCCCGCCCACAAACACAAACGGCGGAGCCCGAAGGCCCCGCCGCTCTTGTGTCCCTTGCGGGCAGCGAAAGATCAGAACTCGTAGCGCGCGCCGATCTGGATGCGCCACACCGAGGGGGCCGCAAGCGTATCGGCAAATGCACCGCTGCCCGGCTGGCCGTTCGTCCCGGCGGGCTGGAAGTTCTGCAGGATGTAACGGCCCTGCGAATCGTAGGTGCCCTGGATGACCGCCACGCGCCCGTCGGTCCCGCCGAGGATGTCGACGTTATTCCAGGTATCGCCGAGGAGGTTCAGGACGTTGACCACGTCCGCGAACAGCTCGATCCGGTCCTTCTTGATCCCGGTCAGCTTGCCGAGGAAGGGCAGTTGCTGGCTGATGCGCAGGTCGAGATCGAACACCCACGGGTTGCGGCAGCTGTTGCGCTCCACCGTGCGGCCGGGGGTGAATTCGCAGTTCAGGCGCTGGCGCACGTTGCTGTTGGGCAGCGGCACACCGTTCTGCAGCGCATCGAGGAACGCCGTCACCGCTGCCTGATTGCTGAGCGGCGAGAGGTTCGGGTCGTTCAGCCCGGTCGGAATGTAAGCCAGCGCGTTTTCTTCAGCCGAGGAGTTGCCGCGGAAGAAGGGAGGCTGAGGGTTGCCGGTCGCCGTGTTGTAGGTGAGGCTGTAAGGACGCCCTTCCGATGCGCGGAAGAAGATCCCGAGGTTGGTCTTGTAGTCCTGGATGAACTCTTCCTGGAAATTCATCGCCAACGTGAAGTTATGACGCGTCTCGAAGC
>ERZ1066123.1905-NODE-1905-length-11526-cov-6.434225_pt1 | contig 11526 bp, 9 predicted proteins | sample MGYA00382770_ERZ1066123 | MGnify/ENA primary metagenome ERZ1066123 (study PRJEB33369, sample SAMEA5778353) | biofilm metagenome | biome: Industrial cooling water; feature: Water cooling tower basin; material: Biofilm | place: United Arab Emirates | collected...
GACGAGCCCGCGTTCGGGGCCGGGCTCATCGACGAGCCCGCCCCGGCCCCCGAAGCGGTGCCGGAACCGGTCGCCGAAACCCCCGCGGCACCACCCGCCCCCCCGGCCGTCGAACCGGCCCCCCGGCCGGCACCACCCGCGCGCCCGGCGAGCCCCCAGCGCGGCCGCGTCGACCCGAACGAGTCCGGGTTCGACGCCGAGACGAACAGCCGCTACGAGGAGATCAAGCGCGGCAGCACGTACATCACCGAACTCCAGCAGATGTCGCTGACCCAGCTGCAAACCGCCGCGAAGGACGACAAGCTCCCCCGCGAGGAGTGGGCCGGCCTCAAGAAGCAGGACCTGATCTTCCGCATCCTGAAAGAGCGGGTGAAGCAGAACGGCCTGATGTTCGGCGAGGGCACGCTCGAAGTGCTCCCCGACGGCTTCGGGTTCCTCCGCAGCCCGGACTACAACTACCGCCCAGCCAGATCCGCCGGTTCGGGCTCCGCACCGGGGCCGTCGTCGCCGGGCAGATCCGCCCGCCGAAGGAAGCGGAGCGGTACTTCGCGCTGCTGCGGGTGGAGGCGATCAACTACCACGACCCGGACCTGCTCACGCAGAAGGCCGTGTTCAGCGACCTGACGCCGCTCCACCCGGACCAGCGGTTCCAGCTCGAACACGACCCGTCCGAACTCAGCACCCGGATCGTCGACCTCATCACCCCGATCGGCAAGGGGCAGCGCGGGCTGATCGTCGCCCCGCCGCGGACCGGGAAGACCGTGCTGCTGCAAAAGATCGCGAACGCGCTGACCACGAACCACCCGGAGTGCTACCTCATCGTCCTGCTGATCGACGAGCGGCCGGAAGAAGTGACGGACATGAGCCGCACGGTCAAGGGGCCGCGCGTCGAGGTCGTCAGCAGCACGTTCGACGAGCCGACGAGCCGGCACGTGCAGGTCGCGGAGATGGTCATCGAGAAGGCGAAGCGGCTCGTCGAGTACGGCACCGACGTGGTGATCCTGCTCGACAGCATCACCCGGCTGGCCCGCGCCTACAACTCGGAAGTTCCCACCAGCGGCAAGATCCTGTCCGGCGGGCTCGACGCGAACGCGCTGCACAAGCCGAAGCGGTTCTTCGGGGCGGCCCGCAACATCGAAGAAGGCGGCTCCCTCACGATCCTGGCCACCGCCCTGATCGACACCGGGTCCAAGATGGACGACGTGATCTTCGAGGAGTTCAAGGGGACCGGGAACATGGAGCTCCACCTGGACCGCCGCATGGTCGACCGCCGGGTCTACCCCGCGATCGACGTGAACCGCAGCGGCACCCGGAAGGAAGACCTGCTCATGGACGCCGAGGAACTGAGGCTGAACTACCTGCTCCACAAGGTGCTCTCGGACATGCACCCCGTCGAGGCGATGGACCTGCTGCTGAAGCAGATCGGCAAGCACAAGACGAACCGCGACTTCCTGGCGAGCGTGACGATGGGGTGATCGCGTTCGGAGACCCTGCGGAGGCCGGCCCATGTCCGCGGTTCGTGCCGTCGAGGCGGCGGGGTTCACGCACCTCGTCTGGATTCCGGACTCCCACCTCGGGCCGTGGGAGGCGGACTTTCCCTCGTCGTCGCTGGCGGTCGTCCGGCCGACGCGGGAAGGGGAGGCCGTCGGCGTCGCGGCGGGGCTGCTCCTCGGCGGCGCGAGGCCGCTGGTGGCGATCCAGTGTACCGGGCTGTTCGAGGCGGGGGACGCGGTCCGGAACGCGGTCTACGACATGGGCCTGCCGGTGAAGCTGCTCGTCGGCGTCCGCGGCTGGCGGAGCCACCTCGCGGGGCCGACGGTCGACACCTGCCCGCGGTTCGCGGAGCCGTTCGTGAAGGCGTGGGGGCTGCCGTTCGACTGGCACGACCCGTTCGCCGCCCCGCCGGGGGAAGCGGCCGCGAAGCTGGGGGCACTCGCCGCCGCGGGCCGCGCCGCCGTGCTGCTCTGGGCGGAGCCGTGACCGCCCGGCTCAGCGCATCGCCTTCGCCAGCTCCGCGAGGTTCGCCCGCATCTTCGCGACGTACCAGTCCGCATTCAGTTCGCTTTCGCTCGCGGTTTCCAGCGGGTCGAGCGCGATCACGACCGGGTCCGGGACGCCCTTCAGGTGCGCCACGATCCGCTCCGCGGCGGACTTGCTCGCGTACTGCGGCTCGACGGCGATCACCCGGACCTTGTCCTTGCTGCACGCCGCCACCAGCGCGTCCAGTTCCTTCGCGCTCGGCTCCTTCCCCGGCGTCGACTGCACCACCCCCGCGATCTTCAGCCCGAAGGCGTTCGCGAAGTAGTTCTGCGACCCGTGGAAGGTGACGAGCTTGCGGTCGGTCTTGTCCTTGAGCAGCGCCTTCCCCTCGTCCTTCAAGGCGGTCAGCTTCGCGATGTACGCCGCGGCCCGGCCGTCGTACCCGGCGGCGTGGGCGGGGTCGGCGGCCTTCAGGGCGTCGCGGATGCCCTCGACCATCTTGACCGCCTGGTCCGGCCCGAGCCAGACGTGCGGGTCGACGCCGCCGTGGTCGTGGCCGTCGTCGTCGCCGTGGTCGTGGCCGCACGGGCACCCGTCGGATTCGAGCAGCGTCTTCGGGTCGAGCTTGCCGCCGAGGTCGATCACCTTCAGGTTCTTGTTGCGGGACGCGTCCGCGAGTTTCTTGACGCGCTTGTCGTCCAGCCCGAGGCCGTTGACGAGGACGAGGTCGGCCTTCTGGAAGAGGCGGGCCTGGGTGGCGGTGCCGTCGAAGTGGTGCGGCCCCTGGCCGGTCATGAGCGGCTTGACGACGGCGTCCGGCCCGGCCACGTTCTCGGCGAAGCACCAGATCGGCGCGAACGACGCGATCACCCGCGGCTTGCCGGCCGTGTCCCCCCACCCGTCCGCGGCCGGCTCCGAGGAGCACCCGAGGACGAGGCCGAGCACCGCGACGGGGATGGAGGCGAGGAGCGTTCGCATGGCCGGACCCGCAAGAGGGCATACTTCGTAAAACGCACCCGCATTGTACCCCGCCCCGGTCGCAACCGGCAAGACGCGGTTCCCGGCGGACCGCTTGAGTCCGCTTTCCCGTCGGCATACGCTGAGCGTGTCCCCCACTTCAGGAGCCGAGCCGTGAGCCAAGACGTCACCCCGGAAATGAAGCAGGCCCGGATGAAGGACTTCATCCAGCTGTTGCCGCTGACGATGGAACTGGCCGGGCTGCCGAAGTGCCACCCGGACCGGCTGTTCACGGCGGACCAGATCGAGGCCCGGATCACGAGCCTGAAAATCGCGTACAAGTCCGCGAAGCAACTGATGCGGGAAATCGCCGAGGGGACGTGACCTACCCCCGGACCGCGATGGCGGTCGCGGTGGCGAACGACCGGCAGTGGGCGAACGTGACCAGGACGTGCCGCACGCCGCGGGCGTCCTGCACCTCCCGCGTCGGCCCGGTCACCCGGACCAGCGGGTCGCCCGGGGCGTCGCACCGCACCTCCACGTCGGTCCACGCCGTCCCCTTCCGCCACGTCGTGCCGAGGCTGCGGAAGACGGCCTCCTTCGCCGCCCACACCGCCGCGTAGTGCTCCGTGGAGTGCGTCCGGTCCCGGCAGAAGGCGAGCTCCCGCGGCGTGTAGACCTGCGCCAGGAACACCTCCCCGTGCCGGTCGATCAGCTTGCGGACCCGCACGCACTCCACCACCTGCGTGCCGATCCCGGCGATGTCCATGAGCGGCCCCCGATCGTGTAGAATCTCGGTTTATTCTCCGAAGTCCCGGAACCCCCGGCGGCCGGATTTCTGTCCGCGTTCCGCATTCCGCGTTCCGCATTCCCGCCGGAGTCCCGCCGATGTCCGACCCCGCCGCCGACCTGCTCGCCGACCTGACGCCGTCCCAACAGGCCGCGGTCCAGCACGGGGAAGGTCCGCTGCTCATCCTGGCCGGGGCCGGCTCGGGGAAGACGCGGGTCATCACCCGCCGGGTGGCCTACCTGCTGCGGCAGGGCGTCCGGCCGAGCAGCATCCTCGCCATCACGTTCACGAACAAGGCCGCCGGCGAGATGAAGAACCGGGTCGAGCAGCTCGTCCCCGGCAACCGCGTCTGGGTCAGCACCTTCCACAGCCTCGGGGCGCGGCTGCTGCGGCAGTACGCCGACCGGCTGAACATCGACCGGAACTTCACCATCTACGACGTGGACGACCGCAACAAACTCGTGAAGGAGGCCCTCGACGCGCTGAACCTCGACAGCGTGAAGTTCACCCCGGAGCGCATCGCCGGGGCCATCAGCAAGGCGAAGAACCAGCTCCTCACGCCGGCCGGCTACGAACGCACCGCGAACGACTTCTTCACGCAAACGGCCGCCAAGGTGTACCACGGCTACGAGAAGCGCCTGCGTGCCGCCAACGGCATGGATTTCGACGACCTGCTCTACCTCCCCGCGATGGCGCTGAAGCTCAACGAGGAGTTCCGCGCCGACCTCGATTCGCGCTTCCGCTACGTCCTCATCGACGAGTACCAGGACACGAACCAGGCCCAGTACGAGATCGCCCGGCGGCTCTCGATCCACCACCCGAACCTGTGCGTCGTCGGCGACCCGGATCAATCGATTTATAAATGGCGAGGATCAGATATTAAGAACATCCTCGACTTTGAACGCGACTTCCCTGCTGCCAAAGTCATCACCCTGGAGAAGAACTACCGCAGCACGAAGGCGATTCTGCACGCGGCGAGCGTCGTCATCGACCACAACAAGCAGCGGAAGAAGAAGACACTCGTCACCGACAACCCGGCCGGCGACCCGGTCACGGTGCTGACGTTCGACAACGGGCTCGACGAGGCGGAAGGCGTCGTCGTCCGCATCAAAGACGCGGTGCGGGCGGGGAAGTTGCGGTACCGCGACCACGCGATCTTCCTGCGGATCAACGCCCTGACGCGGTCGCTGGAGTCGGCGTTCGTCAAGCACGGGGTGCCGTTCCAGATCGTGAAGGGGCTCGCGTTCTTCGACCGCAAGGAAAACAAGGACGTCCTCGCGTACCTGCGGTTGCTCGTGAACCCGAACGATTCCGTGGGTTTCTTCCGCGTCGTGAACGAGCCGGCCCGCGGCATCGGAAAGGTGTCGCTCGACCGGCTCGCGAAGTTCGCCGAGTCGCACGACATCTCGCCACTCGAAGCGGCGGGGCGAGTCCATCAGGTCCCGGACATCAAAGGCAAAGCTGCCACCGGGCTGCGCGACTTTTATCGGCTCATCTCCGACCTGCGAGCCCACCTCGGCGACCCGCCGCACGAACTGATCCGGCTCGTGCTCGACAAGTCCGGCTACCGGGCCGCGCTCGCGGAGTCGAAGGAAGAAGACGACGCCGACCGGCTGGCGAACATCGACGAACTCGTCACGGCCGCGAAGCAATTCCACGACGAGGACAATGCCCGGACGCTATCCGACTTCCTGGAACAAATCGCCCTCGCGTCCGATGTCGATGGCTGGGACGAGAACACGGATCACGTCTCCGTGATGACGATGCACGCCGCGAAGGGACTGGAATTTCCGGTGGTTTACGTGATGGCAATGGAACAGGGGCTGCTGCCGCACGAGCGGTCGCTGGCGAAGGACGAGGACGTGGAGGAGGAACGCCGGCTCTGCTTCGTCGGCATGACGCGGGCGATGCGGGAACTGTACCTGACGCACGCCCGGCTGCGGGAGTTCCGCGGGCAGGCGCTGTACGCGGTGCCGAGCATGTTCCTGGAGGAGCTGCCGCCGGAGGCCCGGCACGTCGACGTATCCGCGTTCAAGAACGTCGGCCGGACGGCGATGGACGAGTGGCGGGCGAAGTCGTCCGCGGCGGCGTTGAACGCCGGGTACGCCGCCCGCAAGCCCGAGCCGGTGAAGCCCGGCGTCGGCCCCGGCGACGGCACGTACTCCGTCGGGCAGGTCGTCCAGCACGACGAGTACGGCATCGGGCAAATCGTCGACGTGGGCGGCCTCGGCGCGCTGCGGAAGGTCCGCATCCGGTTCGCCAAGGCCGGGGAAAAGACGTTCGTGGCGGACAAGGTGAAGCTGAAGGTCGTGACGAAGAAGTAAGGAGCCGCCCAGGGAGACCGGCGGGCTTTGTCCGTGGATCATCCGTCTTGTGGCACCGGCCTCTGGCCGGTGAGGGCTTGCACCGGCCAGAGGCCGGTGCCACAAAACAACGCCCTCACGCCTCCGAGGGCGGACGGACGCTGGGAAGACTCGTCGGCCGCCGGCTACTTCGCCTTGCTCGCGCCGGCGGGCATCTCCGGGGGGCGGTTCGCCTGGTTGGCGGCGAACGCGCCGATCACGAAGGCGAGGCCGAGGACCACGCCGCCGACGATCGCCCACCGGCTGGACCCCTTCACCGGGGTCGCGGGGAGGGCGGGCGTCGGCCTCGTGTCCGACAGGGTGCGGTTCGGCGTCGCCGTGGTGCCGCCGGCGTCGATCCGCCGGCCGCGGAACGTCGGCAGGTCCGTCAGGTCGATCGTGCCCGCGTTCACGCCGGACGTCGGCCCGTTGTTCGGGGACGACGCCCCCGAACCCGGCGGCGCGGCCGGGACCGTGAACTCCCCGGACGACAGCGAACCCCACCCGACCGGCACCTGACCGGACCCGGCCTTCGCGGCAGCGGCGAGCAGCTTTTCCACCAGCGGGCAGTGGCCCGGGATCTCGGCGGCGTCCGGCGGCGGGGTCGGCCCGGACACGAACGGCCGCAGCGCTTCCGCGGCGGCCCGCAGGTCCGGGTAGCGGTCGTTCGGGTTGCGGGCCATCAACTTCGCCACGACCGCCGACAGCGCCGCCGGCACGGTCGGCCGGACCCGTTCGAGCGGCTCCGGGTCGCGGGTCTGGAGCCAGACCAGCTTTTGGCGGACGGTCCCGTCCGTGTACGGCGGGTGCCCGGCGAGCAGGTAGTACAGCGTCGCCCCGAGGGAGTACAGGTCCCCGCGGGTGTCGACGGTGCCCTGCAGGGCTTGTTCGGGCGGCATGTAGTCGGCCGTGCCGAGGATCGCGTCCCCGGAGTGGACGGTGGTCAGGTTGTCGGCCGAGTCCGCGAAGAACCGGGCGAGGCCGAGGTCGAGCAACTTCACGACCCCCTGCCGGCTGACGAGCAGGTTGGCCGGCTTCACGTCCCGGTGGATCAGCCCCGCCTGGTGGGCGTAGTGCAGCCCGGCGGCCGCCTGCAGGGTGTAGTCGACGGCGCGGGACACGGGCAGCGGGCCGGACTTCTCGACGAGCACCTGGAGGTTCACGCCGTCCACGTACTCCATCACGAGGCAGTACTGGTTCGCCTGCCCCAGCCGGTCGAGGTCGAACGCCCGCACCAGGTTCGGGTGGTCGAGGGCGGCGGCGGCGCGGGCTTCGCGCAGGAACCGCTCGGCGCTGCCGGCCTGGGAGTGCATTTCCTTGGGCAGCACCTTGATCGCGACCAGCCGCCGCATCAGGTTGTGCTCGCAGAGGTAGACCGCGCCCATCCCGCCGACGGCGACCAGTTCGAGGATCTTGTACTTGCCGTTGGCCACGAACCCGCGGGACTTGCCGTCCAGGAGCATCCTCGCCTGGAAGTTCGTCAGCAGGCCGTCGCGGATCATCCGGTTGGCGAGGAGCTGGTGCGTCGCCGGGGTGCCGTTCTCTTGCAGGTAGCGGTCGACGGCGGCGGGGTCGAACAGCCCGCACCGGCGGACGCCCGCCAGGAACTCGTCGAGTTTGGGATCCGTCGCGGTCATGGTGCCGTCTTCCGGGCGAGGTCGGGTCAGGTGTTGGGGGTCGAGGTCCGGTCGGTGTACGCCTGGGTGCCGAGCTCGGTGATGTCGAGCCCGCGGGTTTCCTCGTCCGCGGTCACCCGGAGCGGGGTGATGCGGTTGCTGAACTCGAACCAGACGGCGGCGAGCACGAACCCGGCCACCGCGATGACGACCGCATCGAGCACCTGGGCGACGAGCTGCGAGGCGTCGCCGTAGAGCAGCCCGCGGACGCCGTCGGACCCGTACCGGGCCACGAACGCCGGCCGCTCGACGCCGTTCCAGCCCGCCCCGTACTTGCCGTTGGCGAACAGCCCGAGCGCGACCAGCCCCCAGATGCCGTTCACGCCGTGGACGGACATCGCCCCGACGGGGTCGTCGAGCCCGCGGTCTTCGAGGAAGAGCACGCTGTTGACGACGATCAGGCCGGCCGCGAGCCCGATCAGCACGGCCGCCCAGCTGTCCACGAACGCGCACCCGGCGGTGATCGCCACCAGCCCCGCCAGCATCCCGTTGCAGAGCATCGACGGGTCGGGCTTCATCTTCTTGTACCAGAGGGCGAGCTGCGCCCCGGCCGCCCCGCCCGCGCTGCCGAGCATCGTGTTCACCACGACGACCGAGATCCGCAGGTCGGTGCCGGCGAGGGACGAGCCGGCGTTGAACCCGAACCACCCGAAGGCGAGGATGAACGTGCCGAGCACGACCATCGGCAGGTTGTGCCCCGGCACCGCGGCGGGCTTGCCGTCGTGGTACTTCCCGATCCGCGGGCCGATCGCCAGCACCCCGGCGAGGCTGATCGCGCCGCCCATCAGGTGGACGACGCCGGACCCCGCGAAGTCCACGGCCCCGTGGCCGAACCCCCAGTTCAACCCCGCCTGCGCCAGCCACCCGCCGCCCCACACCCAGTTCGCGACGAGGCAGTACGGGAACGCCACCCAGAGGCCGAACAGCACGAAGTTGTGCCACGCCCACCGCTCGGCCATCGCCCCGGTCGGGATCGTGGCGGTGGTGTCCATGAACACCATCATGAAGAAGAACAGCGCGAAGACGGACACGTCGTCGACGCCGGCCAGGAAGAAGCCCTTCGTCCCGAACAGGCCGTAGGTGTACTTCCCGGTGGCCTTGTTCTGGTCGTCGAACACCGGCCCGAGGCCGAACCCGGAGTCGAGCCCCGCGGTGCCCGGCCCGAGGGTCGAGTACCACCCGGCCGGGACCGGGCCGTTCGTCCAGTTCCCCCACCCGATCGCGAACCCGTAGGCCCAGAACCCGAGGCACGCCAGCGGGTAGATCATGAAGTTCATCGCCATCACGTGCGCCGCGTTCCGGGACCGGCACAGCCCCGTTTCCACGAGCGCGAACCCCGCCTGCATGAACATCACGAGGAAGCCGCAGACCAGCACCCAGACGAGGTTGATCGACACCGCGTTGTGGGCGATGCGGTCGTACAGGTCCTGGTTGGACATCGCCGCCGGGTTCGGGTCGCCCTTACCGTCGGCGGCGGGGGTGACGGCGGCCCCGGTGTGCTGACCGGTCGGGTCCGGCCACTTCGGCTTGCCGTCCTTCGTCGTTCCCGACCCGGAAAAATAGTCCGGCGGGGCGGCGGGCGGCGGGGCCGGCGGCTGAGCGGCCGCGATCGGGGCGAACGCAGACGCCAGAAGGAGCGTCAGCCAGACTGTCCGACCGAACCGGCTGGGCTTCAAGGGTGAGTTACCGTCCAAGGAGGGAACCGGCCCGGTTCGCGGGGTGGGGGCGACAGTTGTGGCAAGAAAGCTGTCACCGCCGACGCAACCGGCGTACCGTCGAGCCCGAGAAGCCAGAAAGAGCGGCGCGGGGTGCTCCGAGCGTGGGAATTCGTGGGGGAAACGCCGTTGAAGGGATCGTGAAGTTTCAGCGGTCCGCCGCTACGACACAACGGTCAAGCGTTCACTTGTCGCAGACGCGGGCGGGCGGTGCGCCGAAAGTGGGCAATCGCGTTCAACTCGGCACAAACGTTTGCGACTCTGGCTAACTTATTGCCGCCCTACGGGAAGCGTTAACGGCGTAACCGGCCGCGGTCCTCCGCCGTCCGGCGGCTCGTCGGCGCGGCTTTTCCTGAATCGCTCCGTTCCCCGCGCGGGTTCGTCCCGCCTCCATCCTTGCGGATCGGTCGCGGTTCCGTATAACAGTGTGTGAGAGTTTTTCGTCTCGGTCGGGTTTCCGGCCCGTTTGTTCCCGTCCGATCGTTCCGCCCCGACGCGATCGCACGAGCCCCAACACTGAGTCAACCCGATGCCCGCTCTGAAGTTGCGGCGAATCGACCTGTCCGCCCCGAACGCGAACCAGCAACTCGCCAAGCTCCGGGATCAGTTCAAGATCGACGCCGAGGTCGTGTCGCCGTCGTCGAAGAAGTTGACGCAAGCCGTTTTCGGGGAACACCTTGCGCCAGCCAGGGCCGTTCAGAAGATCTGCACCGACGTGCGCGACGACGGGCTGGCGGCCGTTCTGAAATATACCGAAGCGTTCGACAAGGTCAAACTCAAGGCCGACGCCATCAAGGTCAAGCCGGGCGAACTCGCGGACGCCCACGACGCCGCCGACCCCGACTTCCTCGACGCGATCCGCCGCATCTGTTACAACATCGACTCGTTCCAGTCCGGGCTGATGCACCGCGACGCCGAACTCCGCGTCTCGGGTTCGTATGAACTTCACCTCCGCTACCGCCCCCTCCGGCGGGTCGGGGTCTACTGCCCCGGCGGGGCCGCCGCGTACCCCTCGACCCTGCTGATGACCGTCCGCCCGGCCCAGGCCGCCGGGGTGAAGGACATCGCCGTCGTGATGCCGCCCAAGGACACCGGGGCGTACAACAAGGACATGCTGGCGACCTGCCACGAGCTCGGCATCACGGAGGTCTACCGGCTCGGCGGAGCCCAGGCCATCGCGGCCCTCGCCTACGGGGTGGAGGGCGTCCCGGCCGTCGACATGATCGTCGGCCCCGGCAACCAGTTCGTCGCCCTCGCCAAGAAGTACGTCTACGGCACCGTCGCGATCGATTGCATCGCCGGCCCGAGCGAGATCGTGGTCGTCGCGGACGACTCGGCCCAGCCGCAGTACATCGCCCTCGACCTGATCGCGCAGGCCGAGCACTCGCCGGGCGTGCCGGTCCTGGTGACGTGGTACGAACCGCTCTTGAACGAGGTGAAGGAAGCCCTCGAAAAGCGGCTGGCGAAGCTGAGCCGGGGCGACCTTGCGCGGGACTCCCTGGAGCGGTACGGGGCGTTCGTGCTGGCCCCGGACAAGCAGGCGGCCATCGACTGCGTCAACCGGCTGGCCCCGGAGCACCTGCACATTCAAACGCGGGACGAGTACGCCGTCGCGGAGGAGATCGAGAACGCCGGCGCGATCTTCCTCGGCACGTTCACCCCGGTCGCGCTCGGCGACTACGCCGCCGGCCCGTCGCACGTGTTGCCCACGGGCGGCACCTCGCGGTTCACCAGCGGGCTGAGCGCGAACGACTTCCGCAAGCGGACCAGCGTCCTCCGGTTCACCCGCAACGGGCTGAAGGACATCGCCCCGGACGTGGTCCTGCTGGCGAACAAGGAAGGGCTCCCCGCCCACGCCCTGAGCGTCGAGCAACGGGCCAACGACAGCGGCCCCGAGAAGCGCCCGAAGCCGAAGCCGGACAAGGTCCCCGCCGGCGCGGCGATGAAGAAATAACAAGTCTCGGAAGATGACAAGGTGACGGGGTGACAAGGTGAAGGGGTGACAAAACCCGATCTTCTCACCTTGTCACCCCGTCACCTTGTCACCCCGTCACCTTCAAGCCCCG
>ERZ1066123.1912-NODE-1912-length-11510-cov-6.269577_pt1 | contig 11510 bp, 11 predicted proteins | sample MGYA00382770_ERZ1066123 | MGnify/ENA primary metagenome ERZ1066123 (study PRJEB33369, sample SAMEA5778353) | biofilm metagenome | biome: Industrial cooling water; feature: Water cooling tower basin; material: Biofilm | place: United Arab Emirates | collected...
CCCCCTTGCCGTAGGGCAACAGTCGCGATTCGCGGTCGGCGTCGCGGGTGAGGATGCTGTCGACGATGTTCACCATCCGGGGGTGGACCGCCAGGACGATCTTCGCCCCGGCCGCGTTCAGCGTCTTGGCGATGAACCAGGCGAAGCTGAGGTTGTCGCCCACGCCGGTGACGAGGGCAACCTTGCCGGTCAGGTCGGTCGGAATCATCGGGGAATCCTCGGGTCCAGGGCCAAACAGTCCGGCCACGCTCACCCCGATCCGCGAGGCGAGCCGTGGGAGTAGTTGTGATAGTGACGGTGCGGGCTTCGCTCAGGACTTGCCGTTCTCGTACTTGCCGATCTTCTCCAGCCGCTTCGCGTGGCGGCCGCCCTCGAACTTGGTGTCGAGCCAGACGCGGACCATGCGGTCCATCAGGTCTTCGCCGACGAGGTCCGCGGAGAGACACAGGACGTTGGCGTCGTTGTGCAGCCGGCTCATCTCGGCGTCGACGGTGTCGCGGCAGTTGGCGGCGCGGACGCCGGACACCTTGTTCGCGGCGATGCACATGCCGTGGCCGGTGGCGCAGATGAGGATGCCCCGCTCGGCCGTCCCGGCGGCCACGGCCTCGGCCACGACGATCGCGTAGTCGGGGTAGTCGACACTCGCCGGGGCGCACGGGCCGAGGTCGGCGACCTCGTGGCCGAGTTCGCACAGTACGGCCTTCACCCGCTGCTTGGCGGCCACCCCGCGGTGATCGTTCCCGACGGCGATTTTCATTTGCCCAACCACTCCGGAAGGAACCGCTCCAGTGCGTGCAGGATCTGCCGGGCACAGTCCCGGTACAATTCGACGTCTCCGCCGATCGGGTCGCCCAGATCGGTCGTGCCGCACAACAGCCGCGGCTCCGGGCCGGTGGCGGGGAACCGCATCACGAGCGCCGCCGCGTGCCCGCGGGTCATGGCGATCAGGTCCGTCGCGTCGTCCAGCATCTCGGCGTTCACCGGCCGACTGCGGTGCCCGGCGAGGTCCGCGCCGAACTCCCGCACGACCTCCACGGCGGGTCCGCTCGGGCCGTCGCCGGGGAACGCGGCCACCCCGGCGGACCGGACGGCGTACCCGCGGGACTCTACCTCGGACGGGTCGCACCCGAGCCGGTCGGCCAGCAGTTTGCGGCAGAGGACTTCCGCCATCGGGCTGCGGCAGGTGTTCCCGGTACAGACAAACAGGATCGACCGGACGGCCGGACGGGAGGGCGGGTCGGTGGGCGGCAGGGCGGGGGTCGGTTCCGACGGCGTGTCCGGCGTCATCTCAGCGAACCCTCGGCCCCGCGAACGGCGGTCCTGTGCTGCCAACTTATTGAGAATCGGCGCGGAAGCAAGCGGCGACGGCGGTTACGCCTCGTACCGCTCGCCCTCGAGCGAGTACCGGCGGGGGTCGCACGCCTCGGCGGTGTCTTCGAGGATCTGGCTCTGCTTGAAGAGGAACAGACCGATCGCGAGCAGGGTGAAGAGCGTCAACGCCCCGTGCGCCCCGAGACCGACCTTGGCCCAGAGGTCTTCGGGCGCGGCGTGGTCGAACATGAAGGCGAAGGAAACCCGGAACATCGCGGCGAGCAGCACGGCCCAGAACACCCGGCTCACGGTTTCCATCGAGGCGTGCCCGACTTCCCGCTCCCGGCCGGCGGCCGCGTAGTTCTGCGCGAGCAGGCACAGGATCACCAGCCGGGTGAACTCCAGCGCCGCCCCGAGAAGGCCGAACACCGACAGCGGGTACTGCTTGAGCACGCGGGCGGGTTGCTCGGAGAGCAGCGTGAAGTTCGTGACCGGGCCGAACAGGTCGAGGAACCGCCCCGTTTCCACCCACGAATACTTGTCGCCGTCCGGGCGCTCCTTCGCGATGTCGGCGAAGCCCTTCACGAACTGGACCCCGACGCACCCGGCGTGCATCACCACGACGACCAGGCCGATGATGGCGAGGTGCCGGCCGGCCGGCGGCCCGCCGAGTGCGAACGCGAACCCGACCAGCATGGTGAGCATCGTGACGCCGCCGGCCAGCAGCGCGACGAAGCAGTAGAGCGCCCCGGTTCCGGACGGGCCGAACGCCGCCGCCCCCACGCCGACGACGACGAGCAGGACCCCGAGCGCGTATCCCCGCATGGCCCATGACAGGATCGTCGCCGCGACTTTCCCGTTGCGGCACTGGTCGGTCAGTTCCTCGTATTCTTCCTCGGCCCGCTCTTCTTCCCGTTCGAGTTTGCGGAGTTCCTTGCGAATCTTCTCCTTCTTCGTCTCGTCCGCTTCCACGGCCTCGACGACCGGGACGGGCGCGGGGGCCGCCTTGGCGCGGGGGGGCGGCGCGGCCTTCGCCACGGGGAGCGGTGCGGGCTTCGCGGACGGCAGCTTGCCGGACAGCGACGGAGAGGGATTCGGGGCGGCGGGTGGCCGGCCGAACGGCAGCGGCGGCGGGGCCGGGGCGGCGGACGCGGTCGGGTTCGGCAGGACGGTCTTGCAGTTCGGGCACCGCACCGCGGCCGCCCCCGCCGGGATGCGGAGCAGCGCCTGACACGTCGGGCACGGGATCGGGTCCGCCACGCGAAATCTCCGCACTCGGAGAGGGGTAGACACGAGTGTACCCTACGGGGCCGGGTTCGGAAAATGGAACGGTCCGGGCAAGAACGTCGCGAGTTCAGGAAGCCTTCACGTCGATACGAATTCGGGGAGGTCCGCCGTCATGCACTCGCTCGATTCGGCGAACCTCATCCGCGTCTTCGACTTCTACCTCGCCGCCACGCTCCTCATCAGTTTCGTCCGCCGGTACCCGGTGTACCTCGACGGCGTCCGCGTGGCCCTGGCGCTCCGGGGTCGGTGGCCGAAGCTCGTCGCGCGGCTGAAGGACCACCACGGGGTACTCGTCACGAGTCAGGTGCTCGTCCCGACCGGGGTGGCCCTCGCGCTGATGACCGCCCAGACGGTCTGCTCCCGGCTGCTCTGGCCGGACGCGGCGATCACCGTCGGCGAGGTCGCCGCGTCCGGGTGGATGCGGCTCGCGGTGCTGGCCGTGCTCGTCCCGATGGTCCTCGTCGACGGGTACTTTCTGGTCCGCGTCGGCCAGTTCGACCGCCGCGAGACCGAGCAGTACCTCGACCGAGCCGAGCACTGGCTGTCGTCGTGGAAGACCCCGGTCATCCGCACCGTGACGCTCGGATACGTCGACCCGGAACGGATCGTCGACGCGGAGGTCCGCAAGGGCCTGTCCCAGCTCGGCGAGACCGTCGCCTGGGTGATGCGGTGGGTCGCGATCCAGGCGGGCTGCCGCGTCGCCTTCGGGCTCACGATCTGGGTGCTGTGGGCGGCCGGGGGGTGAGCGAAGGTTTCGGAGGAGTGTCCGGTTCGTCATTCCGTTCCGGGCGCGGTGTGTGGTATCTTCACCCCATCCCGCCCCACCCTCAGCATTCACCCCGATGCGCACCCTCACCTTCACCCTCGCGTTCGCCCTGGTCGCGGTCTTCGTCTCGCCGGCCCCGGCCCAACGGCCCAAGCCGCCGGCGTCCAAGGTGTACCCGCGGGGGCAGTACGTCGTCGACCACTTCTTCGCGGAACAGGTGAAGCAAGTGTCGGACGCCTGCCTGACGAACCTGACCACCCGCGCCGCGTGGGAGAAGGAGCGGCCGGAACGCCGGCGGCAGTTCTTCGAGATGATGGGCCTGTGGCCGTTGCCCGCGAAGACGGACCTGAAGGCGACCGTCACCGGCACCGCCGAGGGGGACGGTTTCACCGTCGAAAAGCTCCACTTCCAGAGCCGGCCGGGCCTGTACGTGACGGCGAACTTTTACCTGCCGAAGAGCCGCAAGCCGGGGGAAAAACTCCCGGCAGTTCTCTACGTGTGCGGCCACGGCAACGTCGTCGAGGGCGGCGTGTCGTACGGCAGCAAGGTGAAGTACCAGTACCACCCCGCGTGGTTCGCCAAGAACGGGTTTGCGTGCATCGTCCTCGACACGAACGAACTCGCCGAGATCCCCGGCGACCACCACGGAACCTATTCCCGCGGCATGTGGTGGTGGCAGACCCGCGGCTACACCCCTGCCGGCGTCGAACTCTGGAACGCGATCCGTGCCCTGGACTACCTCGAAACGCGGCCCGAAGTCGACCCGAAGCGCATGGGCGTGACCGGGCGGTCCGGCGGCGGCGCGACGTCCTGGTGGGTCGCGGCTGCCGATGACCGCGTGGAGGCGGCGGTTACGGTGGCCGGCATCGCGGACCTGCGGGCGCACCTGATCGAAGGCGAACTTCCCCCCTTCAAAGCCGGCGTCATCTCCGGGCACTGCGACTGCATGTTCCCGGTGAACACGTACCGCTGGGACTTCGCCGATGTAGCCGCCCTGATTGCCCCCCGGCCGCTGCTACTGGGGAACACGGACAAGGACGCGATCTTCCCCGTCGCTGGCTACCGCCGACTCGCGGAGAAGGTTCGCAAGGTGTACGCCCTCTACGGCGCGGACGAGAAGTTCGACTTGCTGGAGGAAAAGGGTCCGCACGAGGACACGCCGGAGCTTCGCCGCGGGATCAACCGCTGGATGTTCCGCTGGCTGAAGTCCGACACCACGACGGCGCTGCAGGACGAGTTGCCGAAACCGCTCGCGCCGAAACAGTTGAAGGTCTTCGGCAAGTTGCCCGAGGACGCGATCAACCCGGCGATTCACGAAACCTTCGTGAAGGCAGCGACGCACGACCTGCCGGCGTCCGACGCGGTGCTGAAGGAGTGGTGGCCGAACCGCCGGGCGGAACTCGTGAAGGGGCTCCGCGAGCAGGTGTTTGCCGGCTGGCCGAAATCGCCGTGCGAACTGCACCCGATCGAGGCGGCGGACGTGACCGTCGACGCCGTCCGGCTGCGGGCGGTCGACTGCACCAGCGAAACCGGCGTCGAACTGCGGCTGTTCGTGCTGACCGCGGCGGGCTTGGCGAAGCCGGCGAAGATCGACGCCTTCGTGCTCGACGAGCCCGCGTGGGAGACGGCCGTCCGCACGCTCGGGGGGTACTTCCCCGATGCGTTGCTGCTCGACTCGAAGCCCGCGAAGGACGAGGCCGCGTTCGCCGAGATGAAGAAGTCCCGCTTGAACGGCACCGCGGTCGCGCTGATTGTCCCCCGCGGCATCGGGCCGACGAAGTGGGCGGACGCCGGCTCGTTCGAGGACGTCCAGATCCGCCGGCGGTTCCCGCTGATCGGCCAGACGCTCGACGGCCAGCGCGTGTGGGACGTCCGCCGCGGGATCGCGGCCCTCCGCACGCTGCCGGACCTGAAAACGCTTCCGCTCAAGCTCATGGGCAAGGGAGAAGCAGCGGGCCTCGCCCTCTTCGCGGGCATCTTCGAGCCGAACATCGCCGAGCTTCAACTGTCCGAACTACCCCCGTCGCACCGCACCGGGCCAACGTTCCTGAACGTAGCGAAGGTACTCGAAGTGCCGCAAGCCGTCGCGCTGTTGGGTTCCAGGCCGGTGACGATCCGCACCCCAAAGGCCGACGCGAAAGCCTGGGAATGGCCGTTGCGCGTGCAAGCCGCCACCGGCGGGAAAGGGCTGACTGTCAAGGTGGGCGAATGAGCGTTCCCCGCTAAACTGTTCCTTCCGAGACGATCCCTCTTCCCACCCAGGAAGGACCCGACCGATGTCCGACGAGACGAAGAACCCGACCGCCCCGCCGTCCGCCGCAGCGGGGCCAGCCGCGCCGGGGCAGCCGGTGTCCGTGTCCGTGCAGGTCGACATGACCAAGATGGCGACTGTGTACTGCAACTTCTTCCGGCTCAGCCTCAGTAACTCGACCGAAGAAGTGGTCATGGACGTGGGCCTGCACACCGGGATTCTGACGCCCGCGGGCATGGAGCCGATCGGCGTGTCGCACCGGCTGGTGATGAACCCCTACGTCGCGAAGCGTCTGCTCGCGTCGCTGTCGCAGATCGTCGCCCGGCACGAGCAAGCCTTCGGGAACATCGAGGTCGACCCCCAGAAGCGGCTCCGCGGTGGACGGTAACGCTCACCCGAGCATCGCCCTCAGCACCTTGTAGTCCGTCTTCCCCGTCCCCAGGACGGGGATTCGTTCGACCCGCCGTACCTCGTCGAGCCGCATCACGCCGCGGAACCCTTCCTTCGACAGCAGCGCGTTCGCGTCCTTCAGCGTGACGTCCTCGGTGGTGAACAGCACCACCTTCCGGCCGTCCGCGGTTTCGATCCCCTCCACGGCGACCCGCGGCCCCTCGTCGGACGCCGGGTACTTCGCGGCAAACGGCTCCTCCAGGGCGGGCAGGGAGATCATCTCTCTGCCGGCCTTCAGGAACCGCTTCAGCCGGCCGTGGAACCGGACGTAGCCGTCGGTGCCGATCTCCGCGAGGTCGCCGGTGACGTACCACCGCTTGCCGTCGAACTCGCGGAAGGGTTGTTCCCCGTCGTGCCCCAAATAGCCGGGGAAGACGATCGGCCCGGAGACGTGCAGCATCCCGCGCTTCCCTGGGGGAAGAACCGCGTCGGTTTCCAGGTCGCGGACGCACAGGTCGACGCCGACCACCGGCAGGCCGATCGTCCCGCGGACGACCGCGTCCGGCGGGTTGACCGCGACGACGGGCGAGCACTCGGTGATGCCGTAGCCCTCCTGGAGCGACGCCTTCGGGGCGAGTTTCGCGGCTTTCTCGAAGATCGCATCCGGGCACTTTTCCGCCCCGAGCACGACCGACCGAACCGTGTCGAGGTCGCCGGGCTTCGCCTTCTCCAGCAGGAAGCCGAAGAACGTCGGCGTCGCCGGGACGATCGTCGCCTTGTACGCGGCCGCCTTCCGGACGAGTGCGCCCGCGTCGGTCGGGTCCGGGTGGAAGACGCAGCGTGCGCCGATCACGAGCGGGAACAGGCCCGTGACGGTGTGGCCAAAACTGTGGAACAGCGGCAGGAACACCAGCCCGACCATCGTGCGGTCGAGCTTCACCCGCGGGATGAACGCCCGCACGTTGCCGATGACGTTGGCGTGAGTCAGCGGCACGGCCTTCGGGGCCTTTTCGGACCCGCTCGTGAACAGCACGACAGCCGGCGTCTGCGGGTCGCGGTTCAGCTTCGCCATCGCGGCCTCGCCGACCGAACTGCGGAACAGGCGGAAGCTCACAAGTCTCCGAAGCAGTTCGATCTTCCCGACCGTCTTCCGCACGTCTTCGAGGAACAGGAACTCCGCCCCCGGCACCTCTGCCTGGACCCGGTCGATGAACCGCTTCGACGTGACGACGCGCCTCACGCCGGTGAGCTTGACGCCGTGGCCCATGTTACCGGGGCCGGTCGTCCAGTTGAGGATGACCGGCACCTTCCCCGCGAGGTGCAGCGCGAACAGCGTCACCATCCCGCCCGCGGACGCCGGCAGCAGCAGGCCGACGTGCGGCTCGGGGATGTCGCGGAACCGCTTCGCCAGCACGGACGCGCCCAGGAAGAAGCGTTCGTAGGTCAGCACGCCGGACAGGTCGTCGGCGAGGGCCACGTCGCGCGGGTTCTTCACGCACCGGCGGACGAGGGCCTCCCCGACCGTGTCGCCGAGCACCTCGACGGCCATGTCCCCGGTCGGCGGCGCGAACCACGCTTCCGGCGGCGGTTTCGGCGGGCCGGTCTCGACCATCCCTTCCGCGATGGCCCACAGGTCGCCGATGGTCGTGGGCACGGTGCTCGCCGTGAACCCGAAGCGGTTCTCGACGTGGACGGTCACTTCCATCGCGTCCAGGCTGTCGATGCCGAGGTCCGCGACTCGCGTTTCCGGGCGGTTTTCGTCTTCCGCAAGTGGCCGCTTCAGCTTCTCGGACAGCATCTCGGCGATGGCGGCGCGGGTCGCCGGCTTGACGCGGCCCATGTCCGGGATGACCGGCGTCGGCCGCTCGGGGAAGGTGTACGTCCGCGGGCCGAACAGGAAGTGGTGCGGCACGAACGTCGGCGTTTCCCGCGGGGTGTCGGCGTTGTACCACGCTTCGAGCCAGCGGTTGATGCCGTTGCGATCCGGGCTGGGGCGGTCCGAACCGGGCGGGAACGCCTCGACCGTCATCGTCACTTTGCGCCTCGGCCCGGCGAGGCACGCGTTCGCGATCGTCAACGCGACGCCCTGGAACAGCCGGGGGATCAGCGGCGGCCGGGTGCCGGTGTACGCCCACGAGAACATGCTGCCCCACAGCCCGCGGGTGCGGACGAGCACCAGCGTCACGTTCGGCACCGCGAGGAGGATGTCCGTCACGGCCCGGGCGCTGCCGAGGTGTTCAGTCCCGTCGCGCATCAGGTGGCCGCTCGGCCAGAGGACGACGTTTTCCCCGGCTTTCAGGGCGTCGATCGCGGTGCTCAGGGCGAGTTCCGCCCGCCGCTTCACGTCGGCACTCGCCTCGGACGTGTCCGGCACCTTGATCGCCCGCAGCAGCCAGCCGAACGGCCCGAGGATCGGGTTCTGGAAGTTCGTTTCGAGCAGCATCGGCCGCAGCTGGAACGCCGGCCACAGGTGGACGAACAGGTTCGGCGGGTCCATGTACGCCGGGTGGTTCGGCAGGATCAGGTACGGCCCGGGGTGCTTGAGCGCCGCCTCCCGCCCGCGCACGGTGTAGCTGTACCGCCACGAGAGAATGACCCGGCCAATGAACCAGAGGAGCCAACGAGCAGCTTGGAGGAGCATGTCCATGTCACCGGCGAATGATTTCGCAGTTCGGGAGGGCTTTTTTCAGGGCGCGCGTGTCGGCACCGCGGAGGGAACACCTTCCAAGGTTTAGCTTGCGGAGCGATTGTAGTCCGTAAAGGTGCTGCACCCCGGCACCGGTGACTTGGGTGTTGCCCCACAGGTCGAGTTCTTCGAGCGAAGTCAGCCGCCCGAGGTGCCCCAGCCCCGTGTCACTGAACCCGGTGCCAAGGCCCATGGAAGGGAGTTGGAGGGAACGCAATGAATTGAACTTGCCGATCTCCGCAAGGCCAGCGTCTGTGGTCAACCGCGGACAGTTTGTGACACTCAATCGGCGGAGTGATGGGAACTCCGGCCAAGGAAAGGTTTCGGCCGCCTCGAAATGCGAACACGCCCAGAGTCCGAGTTCGGCGAGGTCGTTCCACCCGGTAAACTGCCGCAAGCCGGTGCCGGTGGCGGGTTGAATGTCGTACAGTCCCAACTCGCGGAGGCGGCGTAGCCCCGAGAGGGCGGCGATTCCCTCGTCGGTGACGATGCAGTTGCCGCCACCCAGATTTAGTACGACGGCGTTCGTCGAATTCGCCAGGCAACGCAGGACGGGATCACCCACGCCGGTCAGGCTCAGTCGAGACGGCATCTTGAATAGTCCGACAGACTCGGCACGGAGAAATTCCGACTCCTCCCAACCGTGAAGTTCGAAGGTTTCGACCCAGCCTTCCAGGATGGCTTTTCGAAACCCTGCCCAGCCGGGGGAGTTGAGTACAACCTTCCCTGACTCAAAGACTCTGACGTGAGCCGCCCCTAGCCACAATCGATCTTTCAACACCGCATAACAGGCTCGACCGAACCATACTGGGACGTGGAACGCGTCCCAATTTTGCGAGGCGACGAACGCGGCGGTCCATGCGTCCGAATCCTCCTCCTCGGCCGTTATGTTGACGACTTGCAACCGCACCAATTCCGCCCGTGGGTCGCCGCGTTCCTCCAGCCAGTCCGCGAAGACGAGCCGCGGGGTCGTGTCGTCGCCGGCTTCCCGGATCGCGGCGAAGAACGCCTGGATGTCCGGGTCCGGCGGCGCGTTCGGGTCGGGCGGCCACGTCATGGTCTACTCAGGATTCTGGGCAGGATTCAATCAAGATACGGACGCCGATTGCGGCAAGAAAGTGCGTCGGCCGGATCGGAAATCGTCGTGCTGTTAGACCTTCCCCCATTTGCGGGTAGTTTCACCATCCACCCTCACCGGAGTCTGCCATGCCCGCACTGGCGAACGACGTCATCGTGTTCGTGTTGAAGTCCTCGCACATCCGCTTTCACTCGTTCATCGACGACCTGAAGCCGGAGGAGTTCGCCGTCCAGCCGATCCCCGGTGTCAACAGCGTCGCGTGGATGCTCGGGCACCTGACGGTCGTCGAACGGCGGATTCTCGGGCTGTTCGGCGGGGAACTGCCGCCGCTACCGGACGGGTTCGACGTGCCGTTCAAGACGACGAAAGCCCCGGCGACAACGCAAACCGGCCTCGGCGACCCGAAGGAACTGGTCACGGCGTTCGACGCCCACCGGCTTAAGCTGATCGAGGCGGTGGCGGCCGCGTCCGAAGAACAACTTGCGTCCCCGCTGCCGATGCCGATCGGCGTGGCCAAAACCCTCGGCGACGCGGCCGCCTTCATGGCCGTTCACGTCGGGCTGCACGCGGGGCAAATCTCGGTCATCCGCCGGAGCCTGGGATACCCGCCGGTGGTTTGAAGTGGCTGGGGAAAGTGACGTTCGGCGCGTAAAAGGGCCGGCTGGTTCTCACCGGGGTGTCGCCCATTACGCCCCGGAAGTTACCAGCCGGCCTAACACTGATTATGCGCAACCGATTGCCGGGGTCAACCAAAAAGGGAAAAAATTCTCGTCGGGCTTCCGGCCACCCCGGTGGCTGTGTCACGACTTCCCCAGCACCAGGTCGACGACCCAGCACCCGCGGACGTGGACGCCGTGCGGGTCGCGGCAATCGGCGAGGATCCCGGCGTCGGCGCAGCCGCCGTCTTCGAGCGCGTCGGCGAGGGAGGGCATGTTGCCGTAGTTGAGGGAATCGTACATCTGCGACGCGATCCCGACCGTGATTGCGTCACGATTCGTTGTCTGTTGCTGGTGGTGGCAACGGTGTGCAAACATGTTTGCCGGTTGAAACTGCTTCAATCAACTCGACAAGTGCTTTCTCAAGCCGTCGGAACGAGCGATTCTGTGCTTCGCGAATCGGTTGCCAATCGATCACCGCATTCGTGAGAGTCCTCTGATCCACAGTCGGCGTGTACCCTTCGGGCAAATGTTGATCCAACCAGTCTTTCGCATCTCGCGGAGCTTCCTCGACATTGGGTGGATATTCGGTGTCGTTCGGAATGCCAGGAAATTGACGAGCGGCTGCGACAAGTAAGGACTCGTACTCTTGTCGAATAAAAACAACGGCGACGGAGAACAATGACCCGCCACCAGCTTCAACTGCGCGTTGAGCCATCATTCTTGCCACTTCAGCAGCACAGAACGGCTGACCTTCTAAGGTTCTCGCATCCCCATCAAGGATCAAGAGGACAGCGCCCAGTTTGGGTCGTTTACCGGCAATTTGCAGGAACCGCCTCCACTCGGCAGCCCGCCGGTTTCCCGTGATTTTCTCAATAGCCCCAACGCGGAGTGGCCTGTTGTCAAGAAACAGGTGTCCTTGCAATTCGGCAGGCAATTCGCTGAGTAAGCGGCCGACCAGTGCCGGGACCGCATCTTCGTCACCTGGTCCCTCAACGCAGAGTACAAGCCGCTTCATTACGGCTCTCCCGTTAACGCATTAGGCGGTTGCAGGCGTCGGAGCGTAGCGGAGCATGCCTGCAACT